>WBZU01000215.1_pt1 | contig 53950 bp, 50 predicted proteins | sample 5204311 | NCBI WGS metagenome assembly WBZU01 (sample SAMN12344359, study PRJNA552823) | activated sludge metagenome | biome: Activated sludge suspended growth; feature: Nitrification reactor; material: Wastewater; isolation source: activated sludge from nitrification reactor of wastewater...
CACTTGGTAGGTAACTCACTGACCACTACGCGATGGCCCACCCCGAAGCCCTCACCGACACACCCGGCACAGCCCGGACATGGTCAACCTCAAGCCCGAAACCCCACCACCCCAAGGGACTTACCCCTCAACTCGCTGCCACTCACAACAACCCCCCTAGCACTAACATCAGCGGCTTTAACGCCTGCTGCAATCTACCGCGCAAACGGTCGACCAAAAGGTCAGCATGAGTTCATCGGTTCGGTGTCCATGAGCCTTTGGCAGATGCGGCTCAGCGTGTCTCGTTCGGTCGCGGTGAGTCGCGTCCGGAATCGCTGCTCGATCTGATCCATGGTGTGGTGGGCCGCCTCCGCGAGTCGGCCGAATCGGCCGGGCGCGTTGGTCAGTCGAAGTCGAGTAGGACGAGTGAGCAGTCGTCGTCGAAGGTGCCGGAGGGGGTGAGATTGCGTAGTGATTCGACAAGGTTGTCGACGGATGAGTCGGCAGAGGCGGCCAACTGGCTGAAAAGCTCCATGAACTCGGCCAGGGATAGTTGCCGACCGTTGCCGAGAGCGAGCTCGTAGGCACCGTCGCTGTAGAGCAGGATGCGAGAACCGGAAGGCACGGTGTAGCTCCCCGATGCGTATGCCCTGTCGTCGAACATGCCGAGTGGCTGGCCGGAGGTGGACAGCGTGGTGACGCGGCCGGGGGCGTCCGGGTTGATGGCGAGGGCCGGTGGCGATCCGGCGCTGGCGTAGCGAAGCGTGCGGGTGGACGCCTGGTAGACCCCGAACCACATCGTGACGTAGTTGTCGTCGTGCTGGTCCATCTGGAACCGCTGGTTGAGTTCGGTCAGCACCTCGTCGGGGGTCAGCAGGGTGGTGACCGGCAGGGACCGCGAGCGCAGCATGTTGTGTACCGAGACCGACAACAGTGCCGGCCCGATTCCGTGCCCGGACACGTCGATGAGGTAGACGATCAGATGATCGTCGTCGATCCACCGGTAGTCGAAGGTGTCCCCGGCCAACTCCTGGGACGGGAGGTAGCGCGAGGACACGTGGACCGGACCTTCCAGGTCACCGGGCAGGATCGACGCGACATAGGTCGCGGCGCTGCGCAATCCGGCGGTGAGACGGTCGGTCTGGGCTTGGAGTTGTTGTGCGAGTATGCGATTCTGCTCGTCCTGGACGGCGAGCTGCTGGCGAGATGTCACCTCGGAGGTGATGTCGATGATCTGGACGACGAAGTGTTCGACGTCGCCGGCTGGCGTGCGCAGACAACTCACCGACAGGTCGCCCCAGATCAACTGGCCGTCGGAGTTGATGTACTGCTTGGCCATCCGGTAGGAGTCGATGTTGCCGGCCAGGACTTCCTCGACATTCTTCTGATCGACTTCCAGGTAGTCCGGGGCGGTCAACTCCTGCCAGGTTTTCGTGCACAGGGTGTCGGCGTCATAGCCGAAGAAGCCGCACATGGCCTGGTTGACGACCTGGAATCGACCCTCGGGGGCCAGCAGCCCCATTCCGATACCCGAGTTGTCCATCAACCGGCGGTACCGCGCGTCGGCCTTGTGCTGAAACTCGCGGGCCTGGGCGAGCAGTTGAGACACCCTGAATCGCTCAGTGACGTCACGCCAGGTGAGGCTTATGGAGGTCGGGCTGACGCGGGTGGCTCTCAAGTCGTAGCGGCGCGCGCCGCCGATGATCTCGTTGTCGTAGGTCAAGTCGTCCACAATCACCGGTTGACCGGTCTCCAGACACCGCACATATTCCGCGAACAGACCCGCTTCGGTGGCGCCTGGTGACAGTTCCAGCAACCTCCGGCCGATCAACTGGGCGCGAGACAATCCCAGATAGTCACACGTCGCCTGATTGACCTCGCGGTGGACAAAATCCACGACCCGACCCTGCGAATCGCTCACTGCATCCAGCAGCACCTGCGGATCAAGCATCGCGTCGCTGATGGCGCGCAGCAGATCTTCCCCCTCGTCAGGAAAGCCGAGGGCCTCAGAGGATTTGGAATCGCCGTTGGTCACTGCCCCCAGAAATTACCAAACCTCAGACTTCCCGCCCGACTCCCTCGCCGCGCGGGGGACGGCGGCGTTCCCTCTCACTCCGGCTCAGTCGATGAGTTGTGCGGCGACTGTTGCACCGAGGTTCCAGCAAGCCTCTAGGTCGGCCTTGGTCGGCTTGCCCGACACGGTCACGATGTCGGCGGCCCGGAGCCAGCCGAGTCCGGTGGTGATCGACGCCAGGGCGCGCTCCGCTCCCTCGGCCCCCTCGTTTCCATGGAGGTAAGCCCCGAAGGGTCGGCCTCGGCTCGCGTCCAGCAGCGGGTAGTAGCTCTGATCGAAGGCGTGTTTGAGGGCACCACTCAGATAGCCCAGGTTCACCGGCGAGCCGAGCAGGTAGCCGTCGGCCTCCAGCATCTCGACCGGCGACACCGTGAGCGCGGGACGGCGCAGAACCTCGACGCCGACGATCTCCGGATCACTCGCCCCGGCGACGACCGCCTCGAGCATCTCCGCGCAGTGCGGCGACGGCGTGTGATGAACGATCAGCAACCTGCTCACGGCATTGCCTGCCCGGCCTCAAGCGCAACGGCCTTGCGCATCGTCTCGCGTGCCCGGGTCCGGTCCCCCGCATAGTCGTAGGCCCGCGCCAGTCGATACCAGCGCCGCCAGTCGTCGGGATCGGCCTCGACTTCGGCACGGACGGTGGCGAACAACGCATCGGCGGCGTCACGCTGGACCCGCCCAGACGGGGTCTTCGGCAACGCGGAGACGTCGAGGTCCATCCCCTCCTCGGCCGCCTGCCGGGCCAGCCGCTGATGGGTCAACCCGGCCCGCAGCGTCGCGACGGTGGCCCAGGCACCGACGACAGGCAACAGCAGTACGCCGACACCCAACGCCATCGCGGTCGGGGTTCCGGTGCGCAGCAGGGCGACAGCCGTCCGCGTCAGCAACAGGAAGTAGGCCAGCAGCGCCAGGCAGAGGAACCCGATCAGCAGTTGGACGCGCAGGATCACAGGTCCAGCAACGGTTCGAGGCCGACGGTCAGCCCCGGCCGCTGGGGAATCTGCCGAACGGCCAGCAGAACACCGGGCACGAAGGAGGTCCGGTCGATGCTGTCGTGGCGGATGGTCAGGGTCTCCCCCAGCGTTCCGAACAGGACCTCCTGATGGGCGACCAGTCCGGTGAGCCGCACCGAATGCACCGGGACGCCACCGACGTCGGCTCCCCGGGCACCGGACAGGCCCGTGCTGGTGGCATCGGGGTTGGGCGGCATGCCTTTTCGTGCGGCGGAGATCAGCTGCGCGGTCCGGGTGGCGGTGCCAGACGGTGCGTCTGCCTTCTGCGGGTGGTGCAGTTCGATGACCTCGACGGACTCGAAGTACGGGGCGGCCTTCTGCGCGAAGTACATCGACAGCACCGCGCCGATCGCGAAGTTCGGGGCGATCAGCACCCCGGTCCGCTTGCCGGCCAGCCAGGAGCGGACGTGGTCGAGGCGCTCCTCGGTGAAGCCGGTGGTTCCCACCACCGCGTGAATACCGTTGTCCACCAAATACTTCAGGTTGTTCATCACGACGTCGGGGTGGGTGAAGTCGATGACGACCTGGGTGCCGCTGTCGGTGAACGCCGACAACGGGTCGCCCGCGTCGACACCGGCGCTCAGCGTCAGGTCGTCGGCCTCACGCACGGCCTCGCACATGGCTTTCCCGACTTTGCCCTTGGCGCCCAGAACCCCGACTCGCATGGGTGCAAGCCTAACCGGCCGCGGCGACCGTAACGTGGCGGCGGAATCAGGGCCGGTTCGCCGCCGTGGCGTTACGGTCGGCGAGCTACAGCGGGGCCGCGCCGCGCAGATGCTCGAAGATCAACGAGGTCTGGGTGCCAGCGACATCGGAGTCCGCATTGAGGCTGTCGACGACGAACGAACGCAGATCGTCGGTGTCACGCGCGGCGACGTGAATGATGAAATCGTCGGCGCCGGCCAGGAAGTAGACATCGATCACCTGGGGGCGCCGGCGGATCTGCTGAACGAAGTGGCGGATCTTCCCGCGGGCGCCGGACTGCAGGCTCACCGAGACCATGGCTTGCAGGGGCAATCCGATCGCCGCGGGATCGATATCGGCGTAGAAGCCCCGGATGACGCCGAGCTCCTGCAGGCGCCGCACCCGGCCGTGACAGGTGGACGGGGCGATCCCCACGGCGTCGGCAAGGGCGCTGTTGGAGATGCGGGCGTCGGCGTGCAGGGCGGCCAGAATCCGCCGGTCGACGTCGTCGAGGGCGACGGCCTGAACATCCTTCGGTTTTTCCGGCCGAACCGGCACCTTGGATGATGTTTGTTCGGCCATGAATCGATCATAACGAATTATTGCCGGTGTTATTGCTACCTCGTCGAATGTTCTTCACACTGATGTCAGCAAAATCCCTACCAAGGAGCAATCGTGCGCGTCGGCATCCCGACTGAGATCAAGAACAACGAGTACCGCGTCGCCATCACCCCCGCGGGCGTCGCCGAACTGGTGCATCGCGGCCACGAGGTGATGGTCCAGGCCGGCGCCGGCGAGGGTTCGGCCATCCACGACCAGGACTTCACCGCCGCCGGCGCGAAGATGGTCGAGACCGCCGACGAGGTGTGGGCCGAGGCCGATCTGCTGCTCAAGGTCAAGGAGCCGATCGAGCCGGAGTACAGCCGCATGCGCAAGGGTCAGGTGCTGTTCACCTACCTCCATCTGGCTGCATCACGGCCGTGCACCGACGCGCTGTTGGCATCCGGCACCACATCGATCGCCTATGAGACCGTCCAGACCGCCGACGGCGCGCTGCCTCTTCTCGCTCCGATGAGCGAGGTCGCCGGCCGGCTTTCCGCCCACGTCGGCGCGTATCACCTGATGCGCACCCAGGGCGGCCGCGGCGTCCTGATGGGTGGTGTCCCCGGTGTCGCGCCGGCGTCGGTCGTCGTGATCGGCGGCGGTATGGCCGGCGACAATGCGGCGGCCGTCGCGTGGGGCATGGGCGCGCACGTCACCGTCTTCGACCTGAACGTCAACATCCTGCGCAAGATCGACGCCGAGTACGGCGGCGCCATCGAGACCCGCTACTCCTCACGGCTGGAGCTGGAGAACGCGGTCAAGCAGGCCGACCTGGTGATCGGCGCGGTGCTGGTGCCCGGCGCCAAGGCGCCCAAGCTGGTCACCAATGCCACTGTGGCACAGATGAAGCCGGGCGCGGTGCTCGTCGACATCGCCATCGATCAGGGCGGCTGCTTCGAGGATTCCCGACCCACCACCCACGACGACCCGACCTTCAAGGTCCACGATGCGGTGTTCTACTGCGTGGCCAACATGCCGGGCGCGGTGCCGCGCACGTCGACCTTCGCGCTGACCAACGCGACCATGCCGTACGTGCTCAAGCTGGCCGACAAGGGCTGGCAGGGCGCCTGCTTCTCCGACCCGGCGCTGACCAAGGGCCTGTCGACCCATGAGGGCAAGCTGCTCAACAAAGAGGTGGCCCACGATCTGGACCTGAAGTACACCGACCCGGAGACCCTGCTCGCCTGAGAGCCGGTTGGTCGACGGCTCACATGCCGGCGGGCGGGTGCCCCAGACAGATCAGCGCGCCGAGCGGGTCCTTGATCACGGCCAGGGTGCCATAGGGGGTGTCCTCTCCCGGCATCACGACGTCGCCGCCGAGCGCCGCCGCCTGGCTGACCGTTTCAGCGACGTCGTCGACGGTGATGTACACCTGCCAAAACGAGGGCACCCCGGGCGGGTGCAGGGTCGCGGCGTCCATGATTCCGGAGTAGGCGCGCTCGCCCACGAATACCTGCCCGTAGCGGTCGGGGCCGACGGTGTCCGGGTCACCGCCGGTGCCGATCTCGTCGATGCGCGCGCCGAGAACGCTGCGGTAGAACGCCAGTGAGGCGTCGTAGTCCTTACTCTGGCACTCGAACCAGTAGGGCGTGCCGTGCTCACCCCATCTGGTGAAACCGACGTGCGTACCGGGTTGCCAGAATCCGATGACCGCGCCGGCCGGGTCGACGACCACCGTCATCGAGCCCAGATCGCCGACCGCCACCGGTTCCACCATCACCGTCGCTCCGGCTGACTTCGCCGCGGCGGCGGTGGCGGCACAGTCGCTGGTATTCAGGTACACCGACCAGACGTTTCCCGGTCCCGTCCCGTCCGTCGCGGGGCCCAGCCCGGCCACGGGCCGTCCGTTGAGGGTGAAGTTCTGGTAGTCGCCGAACTCCGGGTGCGCCGGCGCCTCGAGGTCCCACCCGAAGATCTGGTGATAGAACCGCGCGGCGCGAGCCGGGTCGCTGCTCATCAGGTCGAACCAAATGGGCGCCCCGATGGGGGCGCTGTACTCACTCACGTTGAATCCTCCCGGCTGATGTGATCGTTTCGGCTTGCTGGTACCCCGTCACCGGCCAATGATCGAACTCGCGAAGCATTCTGTTGAACGCGAGGCATTCAGTTGAAAAGGTCTCCGTCGACGTAGAGCCAACGGTGGGCTCTGACGGCGAAGCGCGACCTTTCGTGCAGTATCCCCTTGCCCCGGGATTCCCGGTAGTGGGCACGGAACTCGACCTCGCCCGTCTGGTCCTGCGGCCGACCGTCGACGGTGTCGAGAATCTCCAGGCCGACCCAGGTCAACCGGTCGTCCGGAGTGAGCCCCGTGGGACGGGTGCGCGGATGCCATGTGCGCCAGACGTAGTCGAGATCGCCGACCGCATAGGCGCTGTAGCGGGCGCGCATGAGCCGCTCGGCGGTGTCGGCCTGGCGCTCACCCCGGTGCAGCGCCAGACAGCAGCGGCCGAACGGTTCGCCTGACCCGCAGGGACACTGCCCGGCCGATGCCGGGATCACGGGGCCAACGCCGCCACGATGTCGGCAGCCCGCCCGCTCCCGATGCCCCGCCATGCCGTGCCGGCCCACAGCGCGACAGCCTGCGGGTCGCCTGCCTTGACGGCGGCCGACCGGATGGGTCCGGTCATCTGGTTGAGCTGTGGGTAGCCCGGGGGCGCGGTGGCGCTGTAGCGCTCGCTGAACGCGTTGGCCAGGCTGCGCGCATACCGGCCGGAGAAGGCGCGGGTCACCACGGTGTCGGCGAAGGCGGCATCGCGCAGCGCGCGGCGATGCACCTCGCTGGTTCCGGCCTCGTCGCACAGCAGCAGGGCCGTTCCCACCTGGGCGGCCGCTGCGCCGGCGTCCCGCGCGCGGCGGACGGCCGCGGCGTCGCCCAGTCCCCCGGCGGCCACCACCGGAACGCCGAGATCGGCGGTCTGGTCCACGAGCTCCAGCAGCGACGCGGTCGGCGGCTCGGCGCCGGGGTCGAAAATGCTGCGGTGCCCGCCGGCCTCCGGGCCCTGAACCACCAGGGCGGAGGCGCCGGCCTGCACCGCCACCGCAGCCTCCACGGCGCTGGAGACGGTCACCAGGGTCAACACACCGCGCGCACGCAGCCGATCGAGCACCGCAGGCTCCGGACAGCCGAAGGTGAACGACACCGTCTCGGGCGCCACGTCGGCCACGACGTCGAGTTTCTCCAGCCAGCCGTCGTCGTCGGGATGCGGATGTCCCGGCTCGACGCCGTACTGCTCGGCGAACGGCACGAGCAGTTGCCGGTACCCGTCGAGTTCGGCGTCTCCGGCCAGGCAGGGTTGTGGCACAAAGAGATTCACGCCGATTGGCCCGGTTGTCAGAGATCGGGCCTCGGAGATGGACTCGGCGAGTCGTTGAGGCGCGACGTATCCTCCCGCCAGCAGGCCAAGTCCCCCGGCGTTGGTCACCGCGGCGGCCAGGCCGGGGGTGCTGGGACCGCCGGCCATCGGCGCCCCCACGATCGGGATGGCCAGGTCGTCGAGATGGAATCGCACCGCTAGCCGGTCATCGCCCGAAGTTGACGTGGAAGTGCGCGTTTGGAGCGGTGCGGCCCGAGCACGGCGCCGCCGAAGCGGCCGGAGAGCACCTTGCGGGCGACGGCGTTGACATCCTCGACGGTCACCGCCTCGATGTGCTTGAGCGTGCTGGTCAGGCTGCGGTACTCGCCGAAGTTCAGTTCACTGCGGCCCAGGCGGTTCATCCGGGAAGCCGAGTCCTCCAGGCCGAGCAGTAGTCCGCCGCGCAGGGAGCCCTTGGCGATGCGGCACTCCGCCTCGGTGATGCCCTCTCGCGCAACACCTTCCAGCACCTCGGCGGTCAGCCGCACAACCTCGTCGAACCGCTCCGGCAGGCATCCGGCGTAGACCGAGAACGCGCCGCTGTCGGCGAAGGTGTCGACAGCTGAGTACACGGAGTAGGCCAGACCGCGGGTTTCGCGGATCTGCTGGAAAAGCCGCGAACTCAGGCCCCCGCCAAGCGCGGTGTTCAGCACCGACAACGCCCACCGGTCGGGCCAGTGCCGACCGGGCACCCGAACGCCAAGGGTCAAGTGGCTCTGCTCGCAGTCGCGGCTGATCAGCGTCAGGCCGGGACCCCCGGGCACGCGCCCCGCACCCTTGCGCGGCGGCAGGGGTTTGCGTCCCCTGACCAGGCGGGCCCGGAAGTAGGACTTCGCCAGCGCGACGACGTGGTCATGGTCGATGTTGCCGGCCACTGCGAGGACCATCCGCTCGGGGACGTAGCGGCGGACGTGGAAGGAGTGCAACTGGTTTCGGGTCATCGCCGAGACCGAGTCGACGCTGCCGATCACCGGACGGCCGACCGGGTGATCGCCGAACATCGCCGACAGGAACACGTCTCCGAGGGTGTCCTCCGGGTCGTCGTCGCGCATCGCGATCTCTTCGAGCACCACATCCCGCTCGAGTTCCACGTCATCGGGCGCGCAAACACCGTTGAGGACGACGTCGGAGACCACTTCCACGGCCATGTCCAGATCGTCGTCGAGGACGTGTGCGTAGTAGCAGGTGTGTTCCTTGGAGGTGAACGCGTTCAACTCGCCGCCGACCGCGTCGACCGCCTGGGCGATGTCGACCGAGGTACGCGTCGGCGTCGCCTTGAACAGCAGGTGCTCGAGGAAGTGCGCCGCGCCCGCGACCGTGGGTCCCTCGTCGCGGGATCCGACATTGACCCAGAGGCCCACCGACGCCGACCGTACCGAGGGCACGTACTCCGTAACCACCCGCAAGCCGCCCGGCAGCACGGTGCGCCGGACGGCCGAGCGGTCAGCTGCTGACGGTCGCGGCATCAGCCGGTGCGGCGTCTCCTGCGGGGCCGTCGCCGTCCTCGGCGACCGGGATGAGCGAGATCTTGCCGCGGTTGTCGATATCGGCGATCTCCACGCGGAGCTTGTCGCCGACCTTCACGACGTCCTCGACCTTGGCCACCCGCTTGCCGCGGCCCAGGTTCGAGATGTGCACCAGGCCGTCGCGACCGGGCAGCAGTGAGACGAAGGCACCGAAGTCGGTGGTCTTGACCACGGTTCCGAGGAAGCGCTCGCCGATCTTGGGCAGCTGCGGGTTGGCGATCGCGTTGATGCGGTCGATCGCCGCCTGGGCCGACGGGCCGTCGGTGGCGCCGACGAACACCGTGCCGTCGTCCTCGATGGAGATCGAGGCGCCGGTCTCCTCGGTGATCGCGTTGATCATCTTGCCCTTGGGCCCGATGACCTCGCCGATCTTGTCGACCGGGATCTTGATGGCGGTGACGCGCGGGGCGTACGGGCTCATCTCGTCGGGCTCGTCGATGGCCTCGGCCATCACGTCCAGGATGGCCAGCCGGGCGTCCTTGGCCTGCGAGAGCGCACCGGCGAGCACCTGAGACGGGATGCCGTCGAGCTTGGTGTCCAGCTGCAGCGCGGTGACGAACTCCTTGGTGCCGGCAACCTTGAAATCCATGTCGCCGAAGGCGTCCTCGGCGCCGAGGATGTCGGTCAGCGCGACGTAGCGGGTCTCCCCGTTGACGTCGTCGGAGACCAGGCCCATGGCGATACCGGCCACCGGGGCCTTCAGCGGCACACCGGCGTTCAGCAGCGCCAGGGTCGAGGCGCACACCGAGCCCATCGAGGTCGAGCCGTTGGAGCCGAGCGCCTCGGAGACCTGGCGGATGGCGTACGGGAACTCCTCGACGCTGGGCAGCACCGGCATCAGGGCCCGCTCGGCGAGGGCGCCGTGGCCGATCTCGCGACGCTTGGGCGAGCCGACGCGACCGGTCTCACCGGTGGAGTACGGCGGGAAGTTGTAGTGGTGCATGTAGCGCTTCGACTTCTCCGGGCCGAGGGAGTCGATCTGCTGCGCCATCTTGACCATGTCCAGGGTGGTGACGCCCAGGATCTGGGTCTCACCGCGCTGGAACAGGGCGCTCCCGTGGGCCCGCGGCACCACGGCCACCTCGGCGCTCAGCGCGCGGATGTCGGTGATCCCGCGGCCGTCGATGCGGAAGTGGTCGGTCAGGATGCGCTGGCGCACAAGCTTTTTGGTCAGCGAGCGGAACGCCGCGCCGATCTCCTTCTCCCGGCCGGCGAAGCCCTCCGAGAGTCGGCCGAGCACCTCGGCCTTGATCTCGTCGGTGCGGTCGTTGCGCTCCTGCTTGCCGGCGATGGTCAGGGCCTGCGACAGGCTGTCGCCGGCGAGGTCCGCCACCGCGGTGTAGACGTCGTCGGCGTAGTCGGGGAACACCGGGTAGTCGGCGGTCTCCTTGGCGGCCTTCTCGGCGAGGGCCTTCTGCGCCTCGCACAGGGCGGCGATGAACGGCTTGGCGGCCTCGAGGCCCTCGGCGACCACGGACTCCGTCGGCGCCTGGGCGCCGCCGGCGACCAGTTCGATGACCTTGTCGGTGGCCTCGGCCTCGACCATCATGATCGCGACGTCACCGTCCTTGACGACACGGCCGGCGACGACCATGTCGAACACCGCGGTCTCGAGCTGCTCGACGGTGGGGAACGCCACCCAGGTGCCGTTGATCAGGGCGACGCGGACGGCCCCGACCGGGCCGGAGAACGGCAGACCGGCGAGCTGGGTGGACGCCGAGGCGGCGTTGATGGCCACCACGTCGTAGAGCTCGTTGGGGTCCAGGCTCATCACCGTGACGACGACCTGGATCTCGTTACGCAGCCCGTCGACGAACGACGGACGCAGCGGCCGGTCGATGAGGCGGCAGGTCAGGATGGCGTCGGTGGACGGGCGTCCCTCCCGACGGAAGAACGACCCGGGGATGCGGCCCGCGGCGTACATCCGCTCCTCGACGTCGACCGTCAGCGGGAAGAAGTCGAAGTGCTCTTTGGGGGCCTTGCTGGCGGTGGTCGCCGACAGCAACATGGTCTCGTCGTCGAGGTAGGCGACGACGGAACCGGCGGCCTGCAGGGCAAGCCGTCCGGTCTCGAAACGGATGGTGCGGGTGCCGAAGCTCCCGTTGTCGATGGTGGCGGTGGACTCGAAGACGCCTTCGTCGATTTCAGCGACAGACATGGATGTCCGTACAGCCTTTCTGCAGAATTCACTTGTTTGGCGTCGCCTTGAGTGAACTCTCCAGAACGGCTACGGCCGTCGATCGAAGCGGCCGGGTCAGAATATCTCCAGCCCGGCAGCCACTACCGAAGACCGCCCGATCGGGGAGCCTCACTGGGAGACGCAGGAACGAAACCGCGCGGGTGTGCGCGGACCGCACCGGGGGTGTTCGAGCCGGACCAAGCCGCTCGGAACGCTCCTATATTACACCCGGGGTGAAAAAGCCCCGACCGGCTCAGCGGCGCAGGCCGAGGCGCTCGATCAGCGACCGGTAGCGCTCGACGTCGACCTGGGCGACGTACTTGAGCAGGCGGCGACGGCGGCCGACCAGCAGCAGCAGCCCACGGCGGGAGTGGTGGTCGTGCTTGTGCTTCTTGAGGTGCTCGGTGAGATCGGAGATCCGCTTGGTGAGCATCGCGACCTGCGCCTCCGGCGAACCGGTGTCGGTGTCGTGCAGGCCGTACTGGCCGAGGATTTCCCTCTTCTGCTCGGTGGTCAGCGCCATGGCAGTACTCCATCTGTTTCAGTGCCGCGAGAAAAAACGGGGCGCGGCCACCGCGGACTGCAGCACACGCGGGACCGACTCTAACAGCGACGGACCGCCGACCCGAAATCGCTGACCCTGACCATCACCGCCGAGTTCGCGGCGCCGGTGACGCGGATCTGGCAGATCTACGCCGACCCGCGTCAACCAGATCGACGATCTGGTGACCGTCTGACCCGGTCAGGACCTCGACAGGATGGCCCGAGCCTTGTCGGTGTCGCGCCCCATGGCTTCGATGAGCTTGTCGACCGAGTCGAACTTCTTCTGACCCCGGATCCGGGAGACGAAGTCCACGGCCACGTGCTGGCCGTAAAGGTCTGCGGAGGCGTCGAGAACATAGGCCTCGACGGTGCGGGTGCGACCGGAGAACGTCGGATTGGTGCCGATCGAGACGGCCGCGGGATAGCGCTCGCCGGGGATCACCTCGCCGGCGCCCGGGCCGTGGCCGAGGACGGTGAACCATCCTGCGTAGACGCCGTCGGCGGGGATGGCGGAGTGCATCGGCGGGGCGACGTTTGCCGTGGGGTATCCCAGTCCCCGACCGCGGCCGTCCCCGCGCACGACCACCCCCTCGACGCGGTGCGGCCGGCCCAGCGCCTCGGCCGCGGCAACGACGTCGCCGGCGTCGACGCAGGCCCGGATGTAGGTCGAGGAGAAAGTCACGCTCTCTGACTGGTGGCGTTCGGCCAGCAGTGAGACCGACTCGACGGCGAAGCCGAACCGCTCACCGGCCTTGCGCAACGTGCCGACGTTTCCGGCGGCCTTCTTGCCGAAAGTGAAGTTCTCCCCCACCACCACGTCGAGGACGTGCAACCGCTCCACGAGCAGCTCGTGGATGTAGCGCTCCGGGGTGAGCTTCATGAAGTCCGTGGTGAACGGCATCACCAGGAAGACGTCGATGCCGAGTTCCTCGGCGAGCTCGGCGCGACGCGTCAGCGTAGTCAGCTGCGCGGGGTGGCTGCCCGGGAAGACGACCTCCATCGGGTGCGGGTCGAACGTCATCAGCACAACCGGGATGCCGCGCGCCCGGCCGGACTTGACCGCACGCGCGATGAGTTCGGCGTGCCCGCGGTGGATGCCGTCGAACACTCCGATGGTGAGCACACAACGACCCCAGTCCGACGGGATGTCGTCCTGCCCGCGCCAGCGCTCCACGAGGCAAGCCTAACGGCGGAACAAGTTCGCCGAACGTGCGCACACTGCGAACTCAGGCCGTGCCTTTCGCACTGGAGGCACACTCGGTGCTCTCAGGACGTCCCGTCCTGCATCGTCGCCGGGCGGATCACCACCACCGACTTGGTGCGCTGGCCGCGATCCTCAAGCAGTGCGATCACCCGGCCGGACGGATCGGTGGCCGCGTGCAGGCCGTCGATTCCGGCAGCCGGCAGCGGACGACCGTGGGCGGCGTCGGTCGCCTGCGCTTGGGTGATGTCGCGACGGGCGAACTCCAGCAGGCAGGCCTCGTCGAGGGAGTAGCTCAAGGCTGGACTGTCGTTCAGTTGCTCGAGGGTGCGGGCATGGTCGAGTCCGTAACCGCCGACGCAGGTGCGGCGCAGCGCGATGAGATGACCTCCCACGCCAAGGGCGTCCCCGAGGTCGCGCGCCAGCGCGCGGATGTAGGTGCCCGACGAGCAGTCCACCTCGACGTCGACATCGATGAACTCACCGTCGCGGCGAATGGCGACAACATCGAACCGCTCGATGCGAACAGTCCTGGCCGCCAGCTCTACCTGCTCGCCTTCGCGGACGAGCTGATAGGCCCGCTTGCCACCGACCTTGATCGCGCTGACGGCCGAGGGCCGCTGCGAGATCACGCCGCGAAGCGCCGCCACTCCCGCCAGGATCGCGTCGTCGGTCACCTCCGCAGCCGAAACGTCCTGCAGGACTTCACCTTCGGCGTCGTCGGTGGTGGTCGACCGTCCCAGCCGGATGGTCGCCGCGTAGGACTTGTCCGTCGCGGTGAGCAGGCCGAGGATCTTGGTGGCCCGCTCGATGCCGATCACCAGCACGCCGGTCGCCATGGGATCCAGGGTTCCGGCGTGGCCGACCTTGCGGGTTCCGAAGACGCGACGGCAGCGCGAGACCACGTCGTGGCTCGTCATGCCGGCCGGTTTGTCGACGACGACGATGCCGGGAGGGGGTGGGCCTCCCTTGATCCCCGAGTCGCTGCGCTCCTGCCCGCCGCTCACAGCACGATCGCCGTCAGCGCCAGACCCTCGGCCACCGACCACCGCCCGGCCAGTTCGGTCAGCGGCGGACCGGAGCGCGCGGCGGGGTCGATGAGAATGCGGGAGACGAAGCTGCCGGTGGTCCCGGCGGGATCGACGTCGAAGGTGATGTGGGCATCCTCGAAGCCCAGCCACCGCTCGGTCAGCGGGAACCAGGCCTTATACGTCGCCTCCTTGGCGCAGAACAGGATTCGGTCCCAGTACAACCCGTCGGGTAGGGCGCCGATCTCGTGGCGCTCCTGCGGCAGGCTGATTGCGCCGAGAACTCCGTCGGGAAGCACACCGTGCGGTTCGGCGTCGATGCCGACCGAGCGCACCGCTTCGCTGCGGCCGACGACCGCGCCACGGTACCCCTCGCAGTGAGTCAGACTGCCGACCAATCCGTCGGGCCAGCGGGGTTCACCCTTCTCCCCCTTGAGGATCGGCGCCTTGGGAACGCCCAGCTTGCCCATCGCCACCCGGGCACAGTGCCGCACGGTGACGAACTCGTTGCGGCGCTTGGCCACCGAACGAGCAATGAGTGGCTCCTCCTCCGGCATCGGCGTGAGCTCCGGAGGGTCGTGATACAGCTCGGCGGAGACCAGACCCGATGCATCGGGCAGCACCGCCCTGAGCAGGCCGCTCATTCGCGCCGGCTCTTCACCCGGTCCCGGAACGTCTTGGCGTGCGCGCGCATCTCCGGGGTGATGACGAAATGGCCGCCGAACTCATTGAGGTAACCGGGCGCGTAGTCCGGGTCCGGCAGCACCTGGCGCAGCCAGCGGTAGGGCTTGCGGCGCCGCCACTCCCGCGGATAGCCCACCGAGACCTCCTCGAACCGCACCCCGTTGTACCAGGTGGTTCGCGGAATGTGCAGATGCCCGTAGACCGAGCACACGGCGTCGTAGCGGGTGTGCCACTCGGCGGTCTCGGTGGTACCGCACCACAGCGAGAACTCGGGATAGAACAACGCCTCGCACGGCTCCCGCCGCAGCGGAAAGTGGTTCACCAGCACGGTCGGAGTTCCGGCGTCCAACTCCTCCAGCCGCGCCCTGGTGTAGGTCAGCCGATCGCGGCACCACGCGTCGCGGGTGGCGTAGGGCTCGCAGGACAGCAGGAACTCGTCGGTGGCGACGACGTTGCGCTGCTTGGCAATTGCCAGGCCTTCGGCCTTGGTGGTCGCACCCTGGGGAAGAAAGCTGTAGTCGTAGAGCAGAAACATCGGGACGATGGTCGCCGGCCCGCCGGGGCCGGTCCACACCGGGAAGGGATGCTCCGGGGTGATCACACCCATCTCGTCGCACATCTCGACCAGATAGTCGTAGCGGGACCGGCCGAACACCTGCACCGGATCCTTACCGGTGGTCCACAGTTCGTGGTTTCCCGGCACCCAGATGACTTTCGCGAAACGGTGGCTGAGCAGGTCCAGCGCCCACCGGATGTCGTCGGTGCGTTCGGCGACGTCGCCGGCGACGATCAGCCAGTCCTCCGGGGTGGAGGGATACAGCGACTCGGTCACCGGCTTGTTGCCGGTGTGACCGGTGTGCAGGTCGCTGATCGCCCAGAGTGTGGCAGCCACAACCGATCAGCCTACTGAGCAGGAATATCGTGGGCCTTATGACCCGAACCCACCCGATCGATCATCTGGTGTCCCGGGTTCTGCGCCTTTCAGCCGCCAGCACCGGCTACCGGGTGGACCGGGGCCTGCCGGTGCCCATGCGCGACGGCGTGATCCTGCGCGCCGACCACTACGTCCCCGACACCGACCGCCCGCTGGGCACCATCGTGGTGCGCGGTCCCTACGGCCGGGCGTTTCCGTTCTCGATCATCTACGCCCGGGTGTATGCCGCCCGCGGCTACCACGTGGTGTTCCAGAGCGTGCGCGGCACCTTCGGCTCGGGCGGGGAATTCGTGCCGATGGTGCACGAGGCTGACGACGCCACCGACACCGTCGCCTGGTTACGCGAGCAGCCCTGGTTCACCGGCACGTTCGGCACCATTGGGCTGTCCTATCTGGGTTTCACCCAGTGGGCGCTGCTGGCCGACCCGCCGCCGGAGCTGGCAGCGGCCGTCGTGACGGTCGGTCCGCACGATCTGCACATGTCGTCGTGGGGCCGGGGGGCGTTCGCGCTCAACGACTTTCTCGGCTGGTCGGACATGGTGGCCAACCAGGAGTCCTCGGCCTTGAACCGGCTGGCCTTCCAGCTGCGGGCACGGCGCCGGCTGACCGAGGCGGTCGCCGGGGTTCCGCTGGGCGAAGCGGGGCGCTCGTTACTCGGGGAGGGTTCCCCCTGGTACGAATCCTGGGTCGCCCATCCCGACCCCGACGACCCGTTCTGGGAACGGATGCGGATGGCGGCCGCATTGGACCGCTGCAGTGTGCCGGTGCTGCTGCTCAGCGGGTGGCAGGACATCTTCGTCGACCAGACCATCGCCCAGTACCGGCAGCTGCGTGACCGCGGTGTCGACGTGGCGATGACCATCGGGCCATGGACCCACGAGCAGATGGTGACCAAGGCGGCCGGCAGCACCGCGGTCGAGACCCTGCAGTGGCTGGGCGCCCACCTCGCCCGCAATCGGGTGGCGCCGAGACCGCAGCCGGTGCGGATCTACGTCACCGGACGGACCCGGCCGGGCTGGGTCGGGTTGCCCGACTGGCCGCCGGCGACCGCCGACCGGACGTTCTACCTGCAGTCACAGGGACGGCTCGGGGCCGAACCGCTCTCGTCGGCCGCGTCGCCGTCGGTGTTCCGTTTCGACCCGGCCGATCCCACCCCGACCATCGGTGGCCGGCTGCTCACCCGCGATTCCGGGTACCGCGACGACACCCGGCTGGCCCGGCGCGACGACGTCCTGAGCTTCACCAGCGCACCTCTGCAATCCCCGATGTGCGTGTGCGGCCATCCCGTCGTCGAGCTCGCCTACGACACGGACAATCCGCATTTCGACGTCTTCGTCCGCCTGAGTGAAGTGGACGGTCAGGGACGCTCACGCAATGTCAGCGACGGCTTCGGCCGGTTCAGCTCGGTGCCCGACGGACCGATCCGCCTGGAACTCGACCCGGTGGCCCATCGCTTCAGCGTCGGCTCGCGGCTTCGCCTGATTGTGGCCGGCGGATGCCACCCACGATTCGCCCGCAACCTGGGTACCGGCGAGCCGGTACTCACCGGGCGGACGATGCGGACGTCCACCCACACCGTGCGTCACGGCGACTGCTCAACGCTGAATCTTCCTGTCGGCGAACCGGTTTAGCGCGCGGGCACGGAGGTTTGCGTCGTGGGCGCCGGGGTGGGCGACGACGGTGTATAGCTGGTCGCCAGGAAGATCGCGATCGCGGAGGTCACCACCAGAACCAGGGCCCCGATCAGCAACAGCACCTTGGGGTTCACCATCCTGCGGCCCGTCATGGCGACAAAGTTACCGTGTCTGCCATGACCACCGACACCGCCGTGCTGCTGAGCGACACCACCGACCGCGTCCGGACCCTGACCTTCAACCGGCCGGAGTCCCGCAACGCCCTGTCGGCCGCCTTGCGCAAGGAGTTCTTCGCCGCGCTGCGCGACGCCGAGGCCGACGAGGGGGTCGACGTGGTGATCGTCACCGGAGCCGACCCGGTGTTCTGCGCGGGCCTGGACCTCAAGGAGCTCGGCAACACCACCGAGCTTCCCGACATCTCCCCCAAATGGCCGCCGATGACCAAGCCGGTCATCGGCGCCATCAATGGTGCGGCCGTCACCGGCGGCCTGGAGCTGGCGCTGTACTGCGACATCCTGATCGCCTCGGAGCGGGCCCGGTTCGCCGACACCCACGCCCGGGTGGGGCTGCTGCCGACCTGGGGCTTGAGTGTGCGGTTGCCGCAGAAGGTCGGTGTCGGGATGGCCCGGCGGATGAGCATGACCGGCGACTACCTGTCGGCGGCCGACGCGCTGCGAGCCGGGCTGGTCACCGAGGTGGTGGCACACGAGGCCCTGATGCCGGCGGCGCGGGCGGTGGCCGCCTCGATCGTCGGCAACAACCAGAAGTCCGTCCGGGCGCTGCTGGAGTCCTACCACCGCATCGACGACGAGGGCACCGCCGCCGGGCTGTGGCTGGAGGCCGAGGCGGCCCGCAAGTGGATGCGGTCGGCGACCGGCGACGACATCGCCGCCAGCCGGGCGTCGGTGATGGAACGCGGCCGCGAGCAGGCCGGCAATCGGACTTGAGCCGGGCGCAGGTCAACTAAGCCGGTCGGCGCCGAACAAGGCGAGCCGCGAAGCGCTTCGGGCTAGGGTTTTCCGGTGTCCTCCCCGCAACTCCAGCCAGTGCTGGCGCCCCTAACCTCAGCGGCGATATTCCTGGTGACGACCATCGACGAAGGTGGACACGCCAAGGTGCACGATGTGCTGGCCGACCTCTCCGGCCTGGTGCGTGCGGTCGGCTTCCGCGACCCGGCCAAGCGGCTGTCCATGGTGACCTCGATCGGGTCGGATGCCTGGGACCGGTTGTTCAGCGGGCCGAGGCCCGCGCAGTTACATCCGTTCACCGAACTGCAGGGCACCCGCCACCACGCTCCCGCCACACCGGGTGACCTGCTTTTCCACCTCCGTGCCGAGTCGCTCGACTTCTGCTTCGAATTGGCCACGCAGGTTCTCGCCGCGATGGGCGGCGCTGTCACCGTCGTCGACGACGTGCACGGCTTCCGGTTCTTCGACAACCGCGACCTGCTCGGCTTCGTCGACGGAACCGAGAACCCGGAAGGGGCGCAGGCTGCGGGCGCCACCGAGATCGGCGCGGAGGATCCCGGCTTCGCCGGGGGCTGCTATGTGCACGTCCAGAAGTACGTGCACGACATGGCGGCCTGGCAGGCCCTGTCGGTTCCCGAGCAGGAACGGGTGATCGGCCGTACCAAGCTCGAGGACATCGAGCTCGCCGATGACGTCAAGCCGGCCAACTCGCATGTCGCACTGAACGTCGTCGAGGACGCGAACGGCAACCAGTTGCAGATCGTGCGGGCCAATATGCCCTTCGGCAGTGTCGGGGCGGGCGAGTACGGAACCTATTACATCGGATATTCCCGCACACCGGCGGTCACCGAGAAGATGTTGCACAACATGTTCATCGGCAATCCGGCCGGCAACACCGACCGCATCCTGGACTTCTCCACCGCGGTCACCGGCACGCTGTTCTTCACTCCCACAGCCGATTTCCTCGACAACCCGCCACCGCTGCCCGGGTCCGGCGCCACGACGGCGTTGCCGGCGCCCGCCGCTGCGCCAGACGGCTCGTTGGGGATCGGCAGCATGAAAGGAAGGTCCCGATGAACAACCTGTATCGCGAACTCGCACCGGTTACCGAATCCGCTTGGCGGGAGATCGAATTGGAGGCAACCCGAACCTTCAAGCGCCATATCGCCGGACGACGGGTGGTCGATGTCAACGGCCCATGCGGCGCGGAGACCGCCGCGGTCAGCACCGGCCACCTACTCGACGTCGCCGCACCGGGTGAGGGCGTGATCGCTCACCTTCGCGACGCCCAACCACTTGTACGGCTACGGGTGCCGTTCACGGTGTCGCGCAACGCGATCGACGACGTCGAACGCGGATCGCAGGACTCGGACTGGGACTCGGTGAAGGAAGCCGCCAAGAAACTCGCGTTCGCCGAAGACCGGGCGGTCTTCGAAGGCTATTCCGCCGCTTCGATACTGGGGATTCGCGCCTGCAGTTCCAACCAGCCGTTGGCGCTACCCGAGGACGCCCGCGGATTTCCCGATGTCATCTCCCAAGCCCTCTCGCAGCTGCGACTGGCAGGCGTCGACGGCCCCTACTCGGTGCTGCTGTCGGCGGACGCCTTCACCAAGGTGAGCGAGACCACCGAACACGGCTACCCCATCCGGCAGCATCTGAGCCGGCTGATCGAGGGTGACATCATCTGGGCCCCGGCCATCGACGGCGCCTTTGTACTGAGCACTCGCGGCGGCGATTTCGACCTCCGGCTCGGCACTGACGTGTCGATCGGCTACCTCGAACACGACACCGAAACCGTGCGGCTGTACCTGCAGGAGACGCTGGCCTTCCTCTGCTACACCGCCGAGGCTTCGGTCGCGCTGACCGCCTGACAGTTCAGGTCGTCGGCAGCCGCACCGGCGTCGGCTTCAACTGCTGGTTGTCGCACGGCCCCCCGACACCGTGCGTCGGGCCCTGGCGGACCACCAAATCGTGGCGTGAGGTTCAGAGCACGAACAGCGTGCCGGCCGGATCGTTCACGCCGCCGGCGAACTTGGCCAGGACGGCCGTGTAACCGGGCAGCTTGGGGTACTTGTCGTAGTACAGGGTGCCGGTCGACCGCTCGTAAACGAACTGGCTACTGACGTTTGACAGTGCACCGCACAGGAACCGGGCCCGGTCCACGGTGTCGATCGTCGTACTGGTGGCCCCGAGGGCGTACCGGTCGATGACTGCGATGTCGCCGCCCGGACCGTTGACCGCCACAGAAGGCGCCTTGCGCCCGTTCTTGAACGGGTAGTTGACGATAAAGGTGTCGGTGGCGTCGGTGGCCGACAACTCTGGCCGGCTCAGGAGTTGTCGCCATGTCCGGTTCTGCGCGGCGGAACTGGTGTAGTACCACTCGCCGCCCGGCACGGCGCTGTCGCTGAGACCGTCAGAGGAACCGTAGACGTACATGTCCAGAGAGACGGCGGTGGGAATGTTGGTGAACTGCCCCGCCGCCTCGTCGTCGGGGTAGGTGAAGAAGCCGTACACCCCGTTGGCGTTCGAGGTGGTGAAACCGTCGAGAATCGCGGCCGTGCGCAGCGCGATGGGATACGGCGTCGAGCCCGGAGCGCTGACCTGGTACTTCCAGAAGTTGAAATTTGTTGGGGTGCTGGTCGTTACGGTGCAGGAGGCAGGCGGGCAGGAAACCCCGGTGCCACTGAATGCGTAGGGATTCGCGGTCGCCGTCGACCCGTGCTTGACGAAGTTCTGGTAGGACTCGGGAACCCAGCCGGTGTTGTCCATGTTGAAATTCGTCGCCGGCTCGCTGGACTGGGCCGTCCACACCTTGTCCGGACCGATGATCCGGCTCACCGTGGGCGGCGGTTGGGGGCCCCAAGGAGTGGCGCCGCTCCAAACCAGATCGCCATAGGGTTTCCCCGCCGCGTTGAGCTGACTCTTGACCGTGTCAAAGTCATTGAATCCGTAGGTCTTTCCGCTGACGGCGCCGTTCCAGTCAGCCCCGTTGAGGGTGAACATCGTTTGGATGGGCAGTGACCACTCGTCGATATAGGAGACGTCGATCGTGTACTGGTAGCCACCGTCGGCCGGATAGAGGCTGTACTCCAGGAAGCTGTAGTTCTGGAAGGAGTCCCCTGCCGGCGTTCCCGGCGGATAGAACGGATCGACGCCGCTCGTCGGGGTGATCGGCAATGTGAACGGCGAGCCCTCCACGATGTAGATCCGGTTCCCCGGGGAACCGGCCGGGGCGTTGTACAACGCCAGCGTCACCGGCGCCGAAGATCCCGGTCCGATTTCCACCGGGCCCACCCAATCCGCCGGCGGTGGCGGCGCCGGGGGCGACGGCGCGGTCGGCCACGGGGTTGCGGGAATGCTGTAGTTCCCGGTGTTTGTCAGGTTGTAGACCCAGATCGACTGCGTCTTCGAGTTGTTGTGAATGGTGATCGACGGGGTGGTCGGAGTCGATTCGGCACCGGCGCTGTCCGCCGGCGCGGGGATGGACGCCGAGGTGGCCGCTCCCGGAACCGGGATCGCCCGAGGCGGAGCCGCGGCCGCTGTTCGCGGCGGAGGAACGGTGCCCCTTCGTGCCGGAAACACGGCGGCCGGCGAGTCGGCAATCGGTGCGACTGCCGGACCGGAGCCCTGCGGGGATACCGAAGGTATGACGGGCTGAACCGCCGACGCGGCCGGCTTCACCGCGGAATCAGGGCCCCGCGCCGGCGTGGGCCGGTTCCTTGCCTTCGCAGGGTTGCGGGCCGGACCGGCCGAGGCCGCCGACGAACCGGTCTTCGCCGCATCGGTCTGTGACGAATCGGCGGAGGCGACTTCTGCGGAGTAGAGACCCGCCAGCGATAGGCCGAGGGCGAAGCCCGCCGTCCCCGCCCAAAATCCAATTCTGGCCACGATAACCTCCACGGGCTCCCAGAAGTCGATCGTAAGACACCGAGAGCCACCCGCGAGTGGAACTAGCCCGTTCCCGTCACCGCCCAGCGGCCGGACACCGCGCGCCAGAGGCCGAACACCAGGCGCAGCCCGATGAAGGCGCTCAGCCCCGCCCAGATCCCGGCCAGTCCCCAGCCGAACACGAGTGATAGCCAGACCAGCGGCAGGAACCCCGCCAGCGCGCTGACCACGGTAGCGGTGCGCATGAACGCGGCGTCCCCGGCGCCCATCAAAACACCGTCGAGAGCGAAAACGATTCCAGCAAAGGGCAATTGGGCCACCAGAAACCACCACGGCACGCCGATCGCGTCGAGCACCGCACGATCGCCGGTGAACGCCGATGGAAACACCGACGCACCTCCCGCCAGAATTGCCGCGAGGATCACCGCGGCGAGGCCCGAGAAGGCGGTCACCCGCCAGGCCACCTGTTTGGCGTGGTTCGGATCACCCGCACCGAGAGCGGCACCTACCAGGGACTGGGCCGCGATGGCCAGCGAATCCAGCACCAGCGCAAGGAAACTCCACAGCTGCAGCACGACCTGGTGAGCGGCCAGAGCCGCCGCACCGAATCGCGCCGCCACCGCCGCAGCGGACAGGAAGCAGGCCTGAAACGCCATGGTGCGCACCACCAGATCCCGGCCCATCACCACCTGCCTGCGCAGCACCGCGAAATCGGGGGCCAGTCCGACGTGTTCGGCCAGCAATGCCCGGCAGAACAACAACGCCGCGAGCCACTGCCCCAACAGGTTGGCCACCGCCGAGCCGGCCAGCTCCCAACGCGGAAATCCGAGCCAGCCGTACACCAGCGGCGGGCAGAGCGCCGCGGACACCGCGAAGCCGGCGAGCACGTAGCGCAGCGGCCGCACGGTGTCCTGTACGCCCCTCATCCAGCCGTTTCCGGCCAACGAGATCAGGATCGCCGGTGCCGCGAAGATCGCGATCCGCAGCCAGGGCAGCGCCGTGTCGGCGATGGCGCCGTCACCGGCGATGGCCGAGACCAGCGGCCGCGCGATGGCCTGAACGATGACGACCATCATCAGGCCAAGCCCGATGGCCAGCCAGGTGGCCTGGACCCCCTCCCGCACCGCGGCGCGGCGGTCCCCCGCGCCGTGGAATCGGGCCGACCGCGCCGTGGTGCCGTAGGACAGGAAGGTCAACTGGGTGCTCACCATCGCAACCAGCAGGCCGCCCACGGCAAGCCCGGCCAGGCTGAGCGCACCGAGACGTCCGACGACGGCGGTATCGAACAGCAGATAGATCGGCTCGGCCGCAAGCACACCCAGCGCGGGCAGCGCCAGCGCGGCGATCCGCCGGACCAGTGGCTCCGGAGGAGTCCGACTAATGGGAATCGCCAAGGGCGGCAGCCAGGTCGGCCACCACTTCGTCCAACGGCCCGGCGGCCGTATAGCCGGCGGCCAGGGTGTGGCCTCCGCCGCCGAAGCCGGTCGCGGCCAGCGACACGTCGAACATCTTGGCGCGCAACGAGACCGACCAGCGCTGCGGCGACACTTCCTTGAATACGGCGGCGACTTCGGCTTCCTGGGTGGTGCGAACGATGTCGATGATGCACTCGACCTCTTCGGGACGGTGATCCGCCCAGTCGGCATGCGCGACAACGACATACACCAGACCGCCGCCGCCGGCCGCCTCCGGCAGCAGGCGCGCGCTCCCCAGGACCCGGGACAGCAGCGGCAGCCAGCCGAAGGGGTGGGTGTCGTGAAGCTGACGGCTCAATGCGGCGTTGTCGACGCCGGTCTCGACCAGCCGCGCGGCCAGCCGCAACGCCGCCGGCGAGGCCCACCGGAACGACCCGGTGTCGATGCTGAGTCCGGCGTACAGGCAGCGGGCGACATCGGCATCGATGTTCCGACCCCACCTGTCCAGCAGTTCGGCGATCAGCATGGTGGTCGAATCCGCTTGCGGATCAACGAAGTTCGCGGTGCCGTAGAAAGTGTTCGACTTGTGGTGGTCGATGACCAGGACTGCCGGGCCGTCGGCGAGGACGTCGAGTTCACCGAGCCGGTTGGTGCTCGGCGTGTCGACGGTCACCACCAGGTCATGGTCATCGCGCAGGTCGGCCGGGGCCGCCAGCAACTCCCGTCCGGGCAGCGCGCTCAATGACTCCGGCAGGGTGTCGGCGGCCGAGAAGCTGACCTGGACCTCCGTGCCGGCGCGGGCCAGCACCAGGCCGAGAGCCAGCGCCGCGCCCACGGTGTCGGCATCGGGCTGGACGTGGCACAGGATCGCGATCGACCTCGCGGCAGCGAGCACCTCGACGGCACCGGCGGCGTCGACGCGCCGTCCGGTCCGGCCGCGCTCAGCCGTCGGCTCGATCGTCGTCATCGTCGGCATCCGGACCGGTGTCGTCCGCGACACGGTAGGGATCGGCGTCGCCGGCCGGGGTGGCGCCGGCGCGGATCCGGGCCACGTCGGCGTCGGCCGCGCGGGCCTTGGCCAGCAGCTCCTCCATGCGGTGTGCCGCATCGGGCACGGTGTCACGGACGAAGGCCAGCGTCGGGGTGAACCGCACCCCGGTGCCCGCCCCGACCTTGGTGCGCAGCACGCCCTTGGCGCTCTCCAACGCCGCGGCCGCGCCGGCGTAGTCCGGTTCCTCGTCGAGGGAGCGGCCCAGCACCGTGTAGTACAACGTCGCGTCGTGCAGGTCACCGGTCACCTTGGCGTCGGTGATGGTGACGCCGGCCAGCCGCGGATCCTTGATCTCGTACTCGATCGCCGAGGCGACGATCGTGGAGATCCGCTTGGCCAGCCGCTTCGCCCGTGCGGGGTCAGCCACTACACCCGTTCCTTCTCGACCAGCTCGTAGGTCTCGATGACGTCGCCCTCCTTGATGTCGGAGTACGTCAGCGTCAGACCACACTCGTAGCCCTCACGGACCTCGGTGGCGTCGTCCTTCTCCCGCTTGAGCGAGGAGATGGTGAGGTTCTCGGCGATGACGACGTTGTCGCGCAGCAGCCGGGCCTTGGCGTTGCGGCGCATGATCCCGGACTGCACCAGGCAGCCCGCGATATTGCCGACCTTGGAGGAGCGGAAGATCGCGCGAATCTCGGCGCGGCCCAGTTCCTTCTCCTCGTAGATCGGCTTGAGCATGCCCTTGAGGGCCTTCTCGATATCGTCGATCGCCTGGTAGATCACCGAGTAGTAGCGGATCTCCACGCCCTCGCGGTTGGCCAGCTCAGTGGCTTTGCCCTCGGCACGGACGTTGAAGCCGATGATGATGGCGTCGGAGGCCGAGGCCAGGTTGACGTTGGTCTCGGTGATGCCACCGACACCGCGGTCGATGACCCGCAGCTCCACCTCGTCGTCCACCTGGATGCCCAGCAGGGCCTCCTCGAGCGCCTCGACCGTACCGGCGTTGTCGCCCTTGAGGATCAGGTTGAGCTGGCTGGTCTCCTTGAGCGCCGACTCCAGATCCTCCAGGCTGATCCGCTTGCGGGCACGGGCCGCCATGGCGTTGCGCTTGCGGGCGCTGCGCCGGTCGGCGATCTGGCGGGCGATGCGATCCTCGTCGACGACGAGGAAGTTGTCGCCGGCGCCGGGCACCGAGGTGAAGCCGATGACCTGCACCGGACGCGACGGGTAGGCCTCTTCGACGTCCTCGCCGTGCTCGTCGACCATGCGGCGCACGCGGCCGTAGGCGTCGCCGGCCACCACGGAGTCGCCCACCCGCAGCGTGCCGCGCTGGATCAGCACGGTCGCCACCGGCCCGCGGCCACGGTCCAGGTGCGCCTCGATGGCCACGCCCTGGGCCTCCATGTCCGGATTGGCACGCAGGTCCAACGCGGCGTCGGCGGTCAGCAGCACCGCCTCCTCGAGCGCCTTGATGTTGGTGCCGTTCTTGGCGGAGATGTCCACGAACATGGTCTCGCCGCCGAAGTCCTCGGCCACCAGTCCGTACTCGGTGAGCTGCGCCCGGATCTTCTGCGGGTCGGCGCCCTCCTTGTCGATCTTGTTGACCGCCACCACGATCGGCACGTCAGCCGCCTGTGCGTGGTTGATGGCCTCCACCGTCTGGGGCATGACGCCGTCGTCTGCGGCCACCACCAGGATGGCGATGTCGGTGGCCTTGGCGCCGCGGGCACGCATGGCGGTGAACGCCTCGTGACCCGGGGTGTCGATGAAGGTGATCAGGCGTTCGACGCCGTCATGCTCGACGGCGACCTGGTAGGCGCCGATGTGCTGGGTGATGCCGCCGGCCTCGCCCTCGCGGACGGAGGCCTGCCGGATGGTGTCCAATAGTCGGGTCTTGCCGTGGTCGACGTGACCCATGACCGTGACGACGGGCGGGCGCTGCTCGAGGTCCTCCTCGCCGCCCTCGTCCTCGCCGTAGGTGAGGTCGAAGGATTCCAGCAGCTCGCGGTCCTCGTCCTCCGGGGAGACGACCTGGACGTTGTAGTTCATCTCGCTGCCCAGCAGTTCAAGGGTCTCATCCCCCACCGACTGGGTGGCGGTCACCATCTCGCCGAGGTTGAACAGCGCCTGCACGAGAGCAGCCGGGTTGGCGTCGATCTTCTCGGCGAAGTCGCTCAGCGACGCGCCGCGGGCGAGCCGGATGGTCTCGCCGTTGCCGTGCGGAAGGCGCACGCCGCCGACGATCGGGGCCTGCATGTTCTCGTACTCGGCGCGTTTTGCCCGCTTCGACTTGCGGCCGCGGCGCGGCGCTCCACCGGGACGACCGAATGCGCCCGCGGCGCCACCGCGCTGGCCGGGACGGCCACCACCGCCGCCACCACCACCGCCGGGACGGCCCCGGAAACCACCGGCAGCCGCTCCGCCCGCGCCACCACCGCCACCGGGACCTCCGGTGCGGTAGTTGCCGCCGCCACCACCACCGGGACGGCCGCCCTGGCCGGGGCCGGGACGCGCGCCACCGCCGGGACGGGGGGCACCCGGGCGACCGGGGGCACCCGGGCGGGCGCCGGGCGGACGCGGAGGCATGTTGCCGGGAGTCGCGCCGCCGGGGCGCGGACCACCGGGACGCGGCGGCATGCCGCCGGGGCCGGGACGCGGGCCGCCCGGACCGCCCGGGCCGACGGGCCTGGGCATCGCGGGACGCTCGACGGGCTGCGCCGAGGAGAACGGGTTGTTGCCGACCCGCGGCGGACGCGGCAGGCCGGGCTTGGGGGCAGCGGGGCCGGGCCGCGGGCCGGGCGCGGCCGGGCGGACCGCGGCGACGTCAGCGGCCGGCGCTGCGGGTGCGACCGGGGGCGCCGGCGGAGCCGGGGGCGCAGCGGGCGCCGGGGCCGCCGGCTTGTTGACCGGTGGCGCCGGCGGAGCCGTGGCGATACCGCCACCTGCAGCCGGGGCGGTGGCTTTCGGGGGTGCGGCCTTCTCCGGCGCCGGAGCCTTGGCGCCGCCGAACGACTCGCGCAGCCGGCGCGCGACGGGGGCTTCCACGGTGGACGACGCCGATTTGACGAACTCGCCCTGTTCGCTCAGGCGAGCGAGAACTTCCTTACTGGTGACACCGAGTTCCTTCGCCAACTCGTGTACGCGGGCCTTACCTGGTGCTGCCACTACATCTCCTACTCAGGAGGCGACAGCGGTGGGTGGGCCGCGCCTCGGGTTTAGCTATGACGCATGGTCATCGGGACTTCACGGTGTGCTCATGTTCTTCGCTACCTGTTCCTTAGCCCGTGGTGGCGAGCGCTGCGAGGTGCTCGACCACCGCGGAGGTGTCCGGTGTACCGGTGATGCGCAACGCTCGGCCGAAGGCGTGCCGCCGGACCGCCGCCGTCAGACAGCGGACGTCGGGATGCAACCAGGCACCCCGGCCCGGGTGGGAGCGTGTGGTATCCACCGAGACGGCCGTGTGACCGTTCTCCGCCGGTACCGCCACCATCCGGAGCAGTTCGACAGCCAACTCTCGCTTCCGGCAGCCGATGCACATGCGCACCGGAGCGGTGCGTGCGTCAGCGACCGGGGCTTCGCGCTGGATCACGGCTCAGTCTACCGTCATCAGGGGCCGGTTCAGAACCAGCCTCCGCGATCACTCCCGGCCGGTGGCCTCCGGCGTGCCGGGGGCCGCGCCGGCCGCTTCGGCGTCGCTGCGGATGTCGATCCGCCAGCCGGTCAGGCGGGCCGCCAACCGGGCGTTCTGCCCCTCCTTGCCGATGGCCAGCGACAGCTGGAAGTCCGGCACGATGACCCGCGCGGCGCGGGCGGTGGCGTCCACGACGGCGACAGACACGACCTTGGCCGGCGACAGGGCGTTGGCCACGAACCGGGCGGGGTCGTCGTCGAAGTCGATGATGTCGATCTTCTCGCCGGACAGTTCGCTCATGACGTTGCGCACCCGCTGGCCCATCGGGCCGATGCAGGCGCCCTTGGCGTTGAGGCCGGGCACTTTGGACCGGACCGCGATCTTGGAGCGGTGCCCGGCTTCGCGGGCGACCGCGACGATCTCCACCGAGCCCTCGGCGATCTCGGGGACCTCCAGGGAGAACAGTTTGCGCACCAGGTTGGGGTGGGTGCGGGACAGTTCGATGCGCGGCTCGCGCACGCCGCGGGTGACACCGACGACGTAGCACCGCAACCGGTCGCCGTGCTCGTAGGCCTCGCCGGGGACCTGTTCGGCCGGCCGGATCATGCCTTCGGAGCCCTTTGTCTCGCTGCCCAGCCGGACGACGATGTTGCCCCGGGCGTTCTCGCGCGCGTCGCGCTGGACCACCCCGCCGACGATGTCGCCCTCCCGGGCGGAGAACTCGCCGAAGACGCGTTCGTTCTCGGCGTCCCGGAAGCGCTGCAGCATGACCTGTCGCGCGGTGGTGGCGGCGACGCGGCCGAATCCCTCCGGGGTGTCGTCCCATTCGCTGATGAGATTGCCGTCCTCGTCGGTCTCCCGGGCGATCACCTGGACGGCCCCGCTCTTGCGGTCGATCTCGATGCGGGCGTCGGGCTGGTGGCCCTCGGTGTGGCGGTAGGCGGTCAGCAGTGCCGATTTTATGGTGTCGAGCAACTCCTCGACCGAGATTCCGCGGTCAACCTCGATCGCGTGCAGCGCACCCATGTCGATGTTCATGCACCGGCCTCCCTGTCTTTCGCACCCGCGCCCCCGACCAACTCGAGTTCCTTGGCGCTCGGTGGCGAAAACTCAACCTGGACAACGGCTTTCCGGATATCGGCGAGCGGGATCGGGCGGATGGTCAAGTCCTTTCCAGACCGAACCACCAGCTGCGCCACGCCGTCGGCGGTCTCGCCCAGCCGTCCGGTGACGGTCTGCCCGTCGGCCAGGTCGAGTTCGACCTTGCGGCCGCGGGCGCGGCGGTAGTGCTTCTCCGCGGTCAGCGGACGGTCCACGCCGGGGGAGCTGACTTCCAGCAGGTAGGGCGTCTCGCCGGTGTCCAGGGTGTCCAGCAGCTCGGAGGCCACCCGGGACAGATCGGCGACGGCGTCCAGGTCAAGGGGTGTGTCGCCGTCGGCGACGACACAGATGCGGGCCGGGCGGGTTCCGGCGTCGACGACGACGTCATCGATCTCGTAGCCGGCACGGGCGAACTCGTCGGCCAGCAGCTCGGTCACCTGTTCCGCCGAAGGTAATCCCGTGGACGAACTCGGGGTCCGCTGCGTCACGGCGAGCTCCTCATCTTGAGTTGTCCTGGCCGGCTGTCAACGATACGCCAGCAGCGAAGGCGGCAATGGCAGGATGTTGGCGTGCTCGAGCGAGATTCCGGCCCGGAAGCCGGCCCGCCTGGACGGCCCGCAGCGATGCTGACCCGCCGCCGCGTCCTGGCCGACGGCGGTCGTGGACTGCTGGCGCTCGCGCTCGTCGGCGTGGCCGCCACCGCCTGCGGGACCGGTAAGCCGCCCGGCCCGGATCCCCTGGAAGCCCAACTGGAGGCCGCCCGCCACGACAGCGAACTTGCCACCGCGGCGGCCAAAGCGGTCAAACCCGCACTGGTCCCGGCACTGAACGAGATCGCGGCCGAACGTGCCCGCCACGCCACCGCTCTGGTGGAGGAACTGGCACGGGCGGCCGGCAAACCGACGCCGACGACGACGCCGGAGACCACCACGACCCCGCCGCCGGGACCGCCGGCCCCGCCGCCATCGGTGCGCGATGTCGCCGAGGCCCTGCGGAAGTCCGCGGAGAGTGCGACCAAGCTGGTGCCGACGCTGTCGGGCTACCGGGCGGGGCTGATGGGATCGATCGCCGCGGCCTGCACCGCGTCGTACACGGTGGGATTGCCGAGCGAGGGGAAACCGCGATGACGACGCCGAAACCCCCGACTCCCCCGGCCCCGCCGCCGGTTCCGCACGGACCGCCGCCCGGAGCGACGGTGACCGAGCCCCCGGCCCCCGGACCGGCCCCGACGTCCACGACGAAGTCCTCCGAGGCGCCGACCCCGACGTCGATTCAGGAGCCGGCTCCGGACCCGGACCGGCCGAAGGACGGCGGTCCGGCCGCGCTGTTCGACGCCGTGGTCGCCGAGCACGCCGCCATCTACGGCTACGGGCTGGTTTCGGCTCATGTCATGCCCGACGAGAACGACCTGGTCTCCGAGTCACTGGCCCAGCACCGCGAGCGCCGCGAGGCCGCGCTGACGCTGATGAACGAGCAGTCGGTGAAGGCGCCGCTGCCGGCCCCCGGCTACCAGCTGCCGTTGGTGGTGAACAACGCCAACAACGCAGCCAGGCTCGCGGTGCGGATGGAAAGCGACTGCGCGGTGGCCTGGCGGGCGGTGCTGGAGCAGACCGACTCCGAGAAGGACCGCGAGTTCGCCGTGAAGGCGCTGACCCAGTGCGCGGTGCTGGCGGCGCGCTGGCGCACGGTGCTCGGCGCGTGGCCGGTCACCGAGGCGTTCCCCGGCGGCAACGAGTAACCGTCAGCCCACAGCGGCGGCGACGGCCTGCGCGGCCCCCTCGGCGGCGATCTCCCGCTTCTCACCGGTGAGCCGGTTGCGCAGTTCGACGGTCCCGTCGGCCCAGCCGCGTCCGACCACCACGATCCACGGCACCCCGAGCAGTTCGGCGTCCTTGAACTTCACACCGGGCGAGGCGGTCCGGTCGTCGAGCAGCACCTCGTGACCGAGCCGGTCCAGATCGGCGGCCAGCGCCTCGGCGCCCGCGCGGGCTTCGGCATCCTTGTTCGCGATCACCACGTGCACGTCGAACGGCGCCACCGACGCCGGCCAGCGCAGGCCGAGTTCGTCGTGCTGTTGCTCGGCGATCACCGCGACAAGCCGCGACACCCCGATCCCGTAGGACCCCATGGTGAGGCGCACGGGCTTACCGTCCTCACCGAGGACGTCGACGGAGAACGCATCGGTGTACTTGCGGCCCAACTGGAAGATGTGGCCGATCTCGATGCCGCGGGCGCTGACCAACGGCCCGGCGCCGTCCGGGGACGGGTCGCCGTCGCGCACCTCGGCTGCCTCGATGGTGCCGTCGGGCACGAAGTCGCGGCCCGCCACCAGACCCACCACGTGCCTGCCGGGCTCGTCGGCGCCGGTGATCCATGCGGTCCCGTTCACCACCCGCGGATCGACGAGGTAGCGAACCCCGTTGTCCAGCAGTCCCTTCGGGCCGATGTAGCCCTTCTTGAGGAACGGATTCCTGGCGAAGTCGGCGTCGTCGAGCAGGGCGTATTCAGCCGGCTCGAGCGCGGCCCCGAGCCGCTTGTCGTCCACCTCCCGGTCTCCGGGCACCCCGATACCGAGCAGCATCCAATCCCCACCCGGCGCGCGTGTTTTCAGCAGGACGTTCTTCAGCGTGTCGGCGGCGGTCACGGTGCGACCCAGCGCAGCGTTGGCCCATTCCACCAGCGACGCGATGGTCGGTGTGTCACCGGTGTCGTGCACGACCGGGTCGGGCAGGCCGTCGTACGGGATGGCGTCGGGCACGGCGGTGGCGACGGCCTCCACGTTGGCCGCATACCCCGACTCGACGCAGCGCACGAAGGTGTCCTCGCCGACCTCGCTCTCGGCCAGGAACTCCTCCGAGGCGCTGCCGCCCATCGCCCCGGAGACCGCCGAGACAATCACGTAGCGAATCCCCATGCGGGAGAACATCTTCTGGTAGGCGTCGCGGTGGGCCAGGTACACCGTCCGCAGGCCCTCGTCGTCGACGTCGAAGGAGTAGGAGTCCTTCATGATGAACTCGCGGCCGCGCAGGATGCCGGCCCGGGGGCGTGCCTCGTCCCGGTATTTGGCCTGGATCTGGAACAGCAACAGCGGGAAGTCCTTGTAGGAGCTGTACTCCCCCTTGACCGTCAGGGTGAACAGTTCCTCGTGGGTGGGGCCGAGCAGGTAGTCGTTGTCGCGACGGTCCTTGAGCCGGAAGACACCGTCGCCGTATTCGGTCCACCGGTTCGTGGTCTCGTAGGGCGCCCGCGGAAGGAGCGCGGGGAAGAGGATCTCCTGGCCGCCGATGGCCGTCATCTCCTCGCGGACGATGGCCTCGATCCGCCGCAGCACCCGCAGGCCCAGCGGCAGCCAGCTGTACAACCCGGGTCCGACCGGCCGGACGTAACCTGCCCTGATCAGCAGCTTGTGGCTGGGAACTTCGGCGTCGGCCGGGTCGTCGCGCAGGGTGCGGAGGAACAGCTCGGACATACGGGTGATCACAGCGGGCTAGCCTAGCCGTCGATAGGCTGGGCTCATGGCAGCTGAACCGACGGGCCGTCCCACCGGTTCGGTCCTCGCCGAAGAGGCCTACACCGGCCGGATGCCGACCCGCCCCGGCGACATGGCGGTCGAGACCCACGGGATCGCGCCGGTGCCGCCGGACAACCGCTACGGCACCGCGCGCCGGCTGTTCACCGTGTGGTTCGCCCCGCAGGTCAACATGACCGTGGTCTTCGCCGGCACCCTGTCGGTGGTGCTGGGGCTGGGCTTCTGGCTCGGCCTGCTGGCGGTGACGATCGGGACGGTCATCGGCTGCCTTGCGGTGGCCTACCTGTCCACCTGGGGTCCGCGCACCGGGACGGCACAACTTCCCAACGCGCGCATGGCTTTCGGCGGTGGCGTGGCCGTGGTAGCGATGGTCCAGTGGCTGTCCTCCATCGCCTGGGACGGACTGGTCGGGCTCTTCGGCGGTGAGGCACTGGCGGGCTTGACCGGGATGCCGTTCTGGCTGGCGGTGCTGGTGGTGCTGGGCGCCCAGGGCGCTGTGGGGGTGTTCGGCTACGAAGTCATCCACCGGGTGCAGGCCGTGATGACCGTCGTGCTGCTGGTCACCTTCGCGGTGTTCGCCGTCAAACTGCTGGCCGGCCAGCAGGTGGTGACCCCGCCGACCATGACGGGCGCCGACCTCGCCGGCGCCTTCGTCATGGAGGTCACCATCGCCTTGAGCCTGGGTATCTCGTGGGCCAGCTACGCCTCGGACTACAGCCGCTATCTTCCGGTGCACACCTCCCGGCGGGCGGTGTTCGGCTATACCTTCGCGGGCCTGGCGCTGGCCTACATCGCGGTGCAGGCCCTCGGCGTCGCCGCCGCCGGGATGCTGACCGATCAGACCGCTGAGGGTATCCGCTCGGTGATGGGCGGCGGGGCGCTGGGCGCGGCCGCCCTGCTGGTGATCGCCATGGGATCGGTGGCCTCGAATGCAATGAACGACTACAGCGGGTCGCTGGCCATGCAGACCACCGGGTTGCGGGTGCGACGCCCGGTTTCGGCGGCCGTGGTGGCGGCGATGGCCTTTGCGCTGATCATGTGGCTGCACGCCGGCGATCTGGCCACCCGTTTCCAGAGTGTGCTGCTGTTCGTCAGCTATTGGATCCCGGCGTTCGTCGCCATCACCGCCGTGGACTGGCGCTACCGCAGCGCCGGGCGCGACGCTGTGGACCCGGCTCTGGAGAACACGCCGCGCCGCGATGCGGTGGCGGCGCTGGTGAGCTTCGCGGTCGCGTTCGCCGCCGCGACGCCCTTCATGCACACCGACCTGTTCGTCGGACCGCTGTCCACCCGACTGCACGGTGCCGACATCGCCTATTTCGTGAATTTCCTTGTCGCGCTAGCGCTTTACGGCGGCTACCGCGCAATCGCAGCGAGGAGCACCGCGCGATGAAGGTACGCCACCTCAACTGCGGCACCATGTCGGCGATTCCCGGCCTGTCCCTGGTGTGCCATGTCCTGCTGGTCGAGACCGACAACGGCCTGGTGCTCGTCGACACCGGATTCGGTCTGCGGGACTGCGCCGACCCGTCCCGGATCGGGCCGACCCGGTATGTGATTCGCCCCGCGCTTGCACCCAACGAGACAGCGGCCCGGCAGATCAAGTCGATGGGTCTTCGCACCGAGGACGTCCGCCACATCGTGGTCACCCATTTCGACATGGATCACATCGGCGGTATCGCCGACTTCCCCGATGCCTCGATTCACGTCACCGCGGATGAGGCCTACGGTGCGATGCGCAACCCCTCGCGGGCCGAGCGAATCAGGTACCGCAGTGTGCAGTGGTCGCACGGCCCACGGATCGTCGAACACCGGCCGGCCGGCGAGGCGTGGCGCGGATTCCCGGCGGCCCAGTCGCTCGACGAGATCGATCCCGGCATCGTGCTGATCCCGATGACCGGTCACAGCCGCGGGCATGCCGGCGTCGCCGTCGACGCCGGCACCCACTGGGTGCTGCACGCGGGCGACGCCTTCTATCACCGCGGGGTGGTCGACGGCCGCAGCGCGGTGCCGCGAGGGTTGCGACTGCAGGACCGGATCACCGTGTTCGACCGTAAGCGGTTGCAGGACAACCACAATCGACTGGCCGAGCTTTACGCCCGCGCCGAGCCCGACCTGCTCATCGTGTGCGCCCACGACCCGGAGATGCTTGCCCAGGCCCGCGCCAGGACGTAACGCTTACAGCTCGCCGGCCTCGACGGCCTCACGGGTGTGCTGCGCGGCCGCGATCTGCTTGGCGCTGTAGCCGATGAAAAGGGCGCTGCCGCCGACCAGGACGGCGACGGCGGCGATCCACAGCAGTGAGTAGGTGTACCCGGCGTCGAGCGCGTCGAGTTGGGCGGGCGTCATCTCGGACACCGGGCCGGTGGTGCCGCCGAGGTAGAGGGTGCGCGAGGTCTGCACGGCCTGGATGATCACCAGCACCAGCGGCCCGCCGAGGTTCTGCACCATCAGCGTGATGGCGCTGATCGGGCCGATCTCGCGAGGCCCGATGTTGGCCAGCGCACACAGCGGCAGCACCACAGAGATGATCCCGATGCCGAAGCCGCCCACCACGATCGGCAGCAGCAGATCGGGAAAGTACGGGATGGAGCGGTTCAGCGTCGAGCCGTAGATCATCGCGCCCAGCACGAAGATGCCGCCGCCGATGATCAGCCAGCGCGGGGCGATGTAGGGCGCCAGACGGGCGGTCAGCAGGTTGCCGAAACCCAGGGCGAGCGCGAACGGGATGAACCCGATCCCGGCGTGCAGCGCCGAATAGCCCAGCACGTCCTGGACGTACAGGCCGATCATCACGGTCAGGGTCAGCAGGACGCCGCCAGCCAGAAACAGCGAGACGAAGGTGGCCACCCGGTTGCGGTCGCGGAAGAGCCACAGCGGCACCAGCGGGTGGTCGGCCCGGCGTTCGACGTACAGGAACGCCACTCCCAGCAGCACGGCCAGGACCCCCGCGCCGATCACCCATGGGTCCACCCAGCCGCGCGGCGGCCCCTGGGTGAACACCAGGACCGCCGCCGTACAGCCCAGGGTGGCCACCAGCGCACCGGTGACGTCGAGTTTGAGGCGCTCGTGGCGGGTCTCCTCCAGCCGGGTCAGGGCGATCCAGATGATGATGATGCCGATCGGGAAGTTGATGAGGAACGCCAGCCGCCACGAGATGACGGTGAGCGCGCCGCCGACCACCAGACCCAGCACCGAGCCGAGGCCCTGCATGGCCGCCGAGATCGCCATGGCCTGGTTACGGGCCTGGCCGGGGGCGTAGGTGGTGGCGATCAGGGCGAGGCCGGTCGGCGCGGCGACCGCCGCCCCCATGCCCTGCACGGCACGGGCGGCGATCAGCAGCGGGCCGTCGGTGGCCAGACCGCAGGCCATCGAGGCGATGGTGAACACCCCGACGCCGGAGATGAAGGCCCGTTTGTGCCCGATGGCGTCGCCGACCCGTCCGCCCAGGAGCAGCAGACCGCCGAAGGTGAGCACGTAGGCGGTGATCACCCAGCTCTTGGCCGCGTCGGAGAGCAGCAGGTCGGCCTGCATGCGGGGCAGGGCGACGATCACGATGGTGCCGTCCAGCGTGGACATCAGCTGCATGCCGGTGATCGCGATGATCGCGATCCCCAGCACGCTGGAGGCGAGAGTCCGGGCCGGCGGTTCGGGAACGCTCGCGCCGGCCATGGGTAGCTACCCTAGACGTCGCCCGCCTCGAAAGCGTCCTTGACTTCCTGTGCGTGCGCCACCTGCTGGGAGGTGTACCCGATGAACAGGGCCACTCCGCCCACGATGACGGCCACGGCGGCCACCCACAACAGCCCGTAGGTGTAGCCCTGGTCCAGGGCGTGCAGTTGCTCGGGATTCATCCGCTTCACCGGGCCCGTCGTACCGCCCAGGTAGAGCGTCCGCGAGGTGATCACGGCCTGGATGACGGCCAGGACCACCGGGCCGCCGAGGTTCTGCAGCATGAGCGCGATGGCCGAGACCGGGCCGATCTGGTCGAAGCCGACGCCTGCGATGGCCGACACGGTCAGCGGCACGACGATCATGCCGATGCCGAACCCGCCGACGGTGATCGGAATGACCAGGTTGGGGAAGTACGGGATGCCGGCGTTGAGCGTCGAGCCGTAGATCATGGCGCCCAGCACCAACACGCCGCCGGCGATGACGAGCACGCGGGGGGGAAAGAAGTTCACCAGCTGCGACGAGGCGGCCAGCCCGATGCCCAGAGCGATCACGAACGGGATGAAGCCGATCCCCGCCCGCAGGGCGCTGTAGCCCATGATGTCCTGCACGTACAGGCCGATCAGCACCGTGAGGGTGAACATCACGCCACCGGCCAGGAAGATCGCCGCGAAGGTGGCCAGCCGGTTGCGGTCCTTGAACAGGGCGAACGGGACCACCGGGTTGACCGCGCTGCGTTCGACGACGACGAACGCGATCATCGCCAGCAGGGCGACCAGGCCGGAGGCCAGCGTGGTCGGCGCCAGCCAGCCGTTCTCCGGGCCCTGGGTGAAACCGAACACCGCCGCAGTACAGGCCACGGTCGCCAGCAACGCGCCGGCGGCGTCGAGCTTCATCCGCTCGCGGTGGGTCTCCCGCAGCGTGGTGCGGGCGAGGTAGATCATGATCACGCCGATCGGCACGTTCACCAGGAACGCCAGCCGCCACGACACCTCGGTCAGCGCACCGCCGACGACCAGGCCCATCACCGAACCGACGCCGGTCATCGCGGCGAACACCGCCGTCGCGGCGTTACGGGCGGGGCCCTTCGGAAAGGTGGTGGCCACCAGCGCCAGGCCGGTGGGTGAGGCGATCGCCGAGCCGACACCCTGCAGCAACCGCGCCACCACCAAAGTGGTTTCGTCCCAGGCGACCCCGCACAAAACCGAGGCGATGGTGAACAGCGCGACGCCGGAGATGAACGCGCGTTTGCGGCCGATGGTGTCGCCGAGCCGCCCGCCGAGCAACATCAGGCCGCCGAAGGTCAGCACGTAGGCGGTGATGACCCAGCTGCGGCCGGCGTCGGACAGGCCGAGCTCGTCCTGGATCTTCGGCAAGGCCACGATCGCGACCGTGCTGTCCATGGTGGCCAGCAGCTGCATGCCGCCGATGGCGATCACCGCGGCGAAGAACCGCCGGGAAGGCAGCCAGGCCGGGGTCGAGGGGCGCGCCTTCTGCACCTCCGAGGAGTTCATCGGGGCGGGAAGGGGCGAGGCGTTCCGATGACCGGCGCCGCGGTCCACCCGCCGGAACGGGTGCGTGCGCTCAGCATCGTTGAGAGCCGTCATAACGGCCCACCCTACCGCAAAATTAAGAAGACTTTAAAGTCTCGATAACGTCTCGAATCCGGCGACCGGCCCGATCACAATGATCGCCGGGGGCCGAATCCCCTCGGCCCGGATGCGTTCGGGCACGTCAGCGAGGGTGGCGCGCAGGATCCGCTCGGCCGAGGTGGTGCCGTGCTGGACGACCAGGACCGGAGTCTGCGCGGGCCGGCCGCCCTTGGTCAGTGCGTCGGCGAACAGTTCGATGCGTTCGACGGCCATCAGCAGCACGATGGTGCCGGACAACTGCGCCAGAGCTTCCCAGTTCACCAGCGAGTCGGGATCATCCGGCGCCAGATGTCCGCTGACCACGGCGAATTCGTGGTTGACCGCCCGGTGGGTGACCGGGACACCGGCCAGGGCGGGGACCGCGATGGCGCTGGTGATGCCCGGAACGACTGTGACCGGGATCCCAGCGTCGGCCAAAGCAAGGACTTCCTCATATCCCCGGGCGAAGACGAAGGGATCGCCGCCTTTGAGCCGGACGACGAACTGCCCGGCCTTGGCCCGTTCGATGAGGACGTCGTTGATGGCCTCCTGGGCCATCGCGCGGCCGTAGGGGATCTTGGCGGCGTCGATGACCTCGACGTGTGGCGGCAGTTCGGCGAGCAGTTCGGGGGGCGCCAGCCGGTCGGCGACCACCACATCCGCATGCGCCAGCAGGCGACGGCCGCGCACCGTGATCAGTTCGGGGTCCCCCGGCCCCCCACCGACCAGCGCCACGCCGCCCGGCACCACATCGGAGGCCGTGCTGGCCACGATGTCTGGAACGATGCGCCCCTGCTGGAAGGCTTCCCGGATGGCCGTCCGGACCGCCGCCGAGCGCCGATGCTCCCCGCTGGCCAGCACGCCGACCAGCAACCCTTCGTAGTCGAAGGAGGCCGGGGTCACGGCGGTCCCGTCGCGTCCGGCGTCGGCGCGCACGCAGAAGATGCGGCGCCGCTCGGCCTCCGCGACGACCGCGGCGTTGACGGCCGGGTCGTCGGTGGCGGCGATGGCGTACCAGGCGTCGGCGAGGTCGCCGTCGCGGTAGTCCCGCAGCTGCAGGGTGATGCCGGGTTGCTGGTCGGCGAGCGCCTCCACCGCGGGGGTCGCGGCGCGCGTGACGACGTGCACGTCGGCGCCGTGGGACAGCAGGACCGGCACCCGGCGCTGCGCGACGGTGCCCCCGCCGACAACGACGACCTTCCTGCCGGCCAGTCGCAGCCCGACGAGATAGGCGTTCTCGGTCACCGGCCGAGCCTAACGAGCCGGTCGGCCGAGCAGCGAAGCCGCGGGGACGAGCCGGCGACCATCAGGCTCGAGCCGAGGCCGCCTCGACGAAGCGGCGGATGGCCGCCGGCTGGCCGGCCGGATGGGTGTGCAGGTAGCCCGCGTGCACTCCGCCGCAGACGGCGCCGTCCCGGACCGGGTCGCCGGCGGATCCCCGCATCAGCCATGCGGGTTCGACAGCAGCGCCGAATTCGACTGCCGTGCGGTGAAATTCATGGCCGGTCACCCGCTGAGCGGTGCTGAACATGACGGACTCCCCCGCCGCGACGGCGTCGCGATAGCCCAGCGTCAACGTCGGGGTGAAGCGCGCCGACCCGGCCAGCACACCGCACATCGGGTGCCCGTCGAGGTCGGACATCAGATAGGTCAGGCCGCCGCATTCGGCGTGCACCGGGGCGCGGGCCGCCAGGGCACGGATCTCGGTCCGAACCGCGTCGTTGGCGGCCAGTTCCGCGGGGTACTGCTCGGGGAATCCGCCGGGAAGCACCAACGCCGCCGTCTGCGCGGGCAGGGTGTCGCGGAGCGGGTCGAACCCGACCACCTCAGCGCCCGCGGCCCACAGCAGTTCGGCGTGTTCGGCGTAGCTGAAGGTGAAGGCCGGACCCGCGGCAACCGCGACAACCGGGCTGCCGGTCACCGGCTCTCCCACCGCCTCCCGCGGTGACCACGGCTCGTAAGTGACGGCCGAACCGGCCAGCGCCCGCACCGCGTCCAGGTCGATGTGCCGGGACACCAGGTCGGTCATCGCCGCCACGGCGTCGCGTGCCCGGTCGCCGTGTTCGGCGGCGGTCACCAGCCCGAGGTGCCGCGAGGGTACCGACAACTCCTCCAGTCGCGGCAGTGCCCCGAGGACAGGCACGCCGACCGACTCGCACGCCTGACGCAGAACCTGCTCGTGGCGCGGCGTGCCGACCCGATTGAGGATCACACCTGCCACTCGCACACCGGGGTCGATCGTCGAAAAGCCATGCAGCACGGCCGCGATGGACTGGCTCTGTCCGCGGCCGTCGACCACGATCACGACCGGCGCGCCCAGCAGCCCCGCCACCTCCCCGGTGGATCCGGCGGCCGGCAGGCGGAACGGCTCGCTGATGCGGCCGTCGAACAGTCCCATCACACCCTCGATGACGGCGACGTCGGCATCACGCGTGCCGTGCCGGTAGAGCGGGCCGATGAGGTCGGCGCCGACCAGCACGGGGTCGAGGTTGCGGCCCGGACGACCCGCCGCCAGGGCGTGGTAGCCGGGATCGATGAAGTCGGGGCCGACCTTGAACGGGGCCACCCGGTCACCGGCGCGCCGCAATGCGCCGATCAAACCCGTTGCGAGCGTGGTCTTTCCGGCTCCCGACGCCGGGGCGGCGATGACGACGGCGGGAACACTCACCGGCTCACCACTCGATACCGCGCTGACCCTTACGGCCGGCGTCCATGGGGTGCTTGATCTTGGTCATCTCGGTCACCAGGTCGGCGGCGTCCAGCAGGCGTTGCGGCGCATCCCGTCCGGTGATGACCACGTGCTGACGCCCGGGTCGGGAATTCAGGACGTCGACCACCTCGTCGACGTCGACCCATCCCCACTTCAGCGGGTAGGTGAACTCGTCGAGGACGTAGAACTCGTGGCGCTGCTCCCTGAGTCGGCCCGCGATCTCGTCCCAGCCCTCGGCCGCGGTGGCCCCATGATCGTCATCGGAGCCGGGCTTTCGACTCTCGGCCGCACGTCGCGCGGGGCGCGACCACGACCACCCGGCGCCCATCTTGTGCCACTCCACCGCCCCGCCGATGCCGTGCTCGTCGTGGAGCCGACCGAGTCCGGCGAACGCCGCCTCCTCGCCGACCTTCCACTTCGCACTCTTGACGAACTGGAACACCGCCACGCTCATGCCCGCGTTCCACGCGCGCAACGCCATTCCGAACGCAGCGGTCGACTTTCCCTTGCCTTCGCCGGTATGCACGGCCAGCACGGCGGCGTTGCGCCGGGCGCGCGTGGTCAGGCCGTCGTCGGGGACCACGGGGGGCCGGCCCTGGGGCATACCGACTCCCCCGCTCAGGCCGCCCGGCGCACGGCGTGCGCCAACGCGTCTGCCCGCAACTGCTCCAACCTCAGCACCGGCGCCCGCAGCTGCGCGGCGAGTTCGGCGGCCAGGCCGAGTCGAACGTATGAGGTCTCACAGTCGACGACGACGGCTGCGGCCCCCTCGGCCACCAGCCGGGCCGCGGCGATGTGGCTGCGGCGCAACGGGTCGGGGCCCGCGGTGGCGCGCCCGTCGGTGAGCACCACCACCAGTGGGCGCCGGGCGCGGTCGCGGGTGCGTTCGCGGGCCACCAGGTCGCGGGCGGCCAGTAGGCCCTCGGCCAGTGGTGTGGTGCCGCCGGTGTCGAAGCGGGTGAGCCGCCGCGCCGCGATGTGCGCCGAGGTGGTGGGCGGCAGCAGCAGTCGCGCGCCGCCGCCTCGGAAAGTGATGACGGCGACCTTGTCGCGGCGCTGATAGGCGTCACGCAACAGGGACAGCGCGGCTCCGCCGACCGCGGCCATCCGGTCACGCGCGGCCATGGAACCCGACGCGTCGACGACGAAGATCACCAGGTTGCCCTCCCGGCCGACGCGCACCGCGCGGCGGACGTCGTCGGCCTGCGGACGCAAGGGGCCCGGGCCGTCGTGAGTATCGGCGGCGGCCAGCATCGTCGCGAAAAGGTGGACACCGTGGCCCTGTTCGGCGGGACGGGCGGCCCGCACGCTGGCGCCGGTGGACGTCCGGGCCGCTGACCGGCGCCCCGATGCACCGTCTCCCACGCCGGGAACCCTGAGCGCCCGGGTTCGGAAGGGCGCCGACGGCGCGGCCGCGGGTCGGGACTCCTGACCTGAATTACCCTGTGCTGCAGGAGATTTCGGCGGAACATCACCGGACTCACCGCCACCGGGCGGATCGGGGTCTTCCGGCGGCCCGCCGTCGGCGTCCGCCGCCGCGGACAGCGCCTGATCGAGCTGCTCGGGGGCGATGCCCGGGTCGTCGAACGGGTCGCGGCGCCGACGGTGCGGCAGGGCGAGCTCGGCGGCGGCGCGAATGTCCTGCTCCTCGACGGTTCTGGCTCCCCGCCAGGCCGCGTGCGCCACCGCCGTGCGGGCCACCACCAGATCGGCCCGCATGCCGTCGACGTCGAACGCCGCGCACAGGGCGGCGATACGGCGCAGCTCGCGGTCGGGCAGCACGACGTCGGCGACGCGACGGCGCGCCGCGGCGATCCGCGCGCTCAGTTCGGCGTCCTGGGCCCGGAAGCGTTCGGCGAATCCGGTGGGATGGGCCTCGTAGTCCAGCCGGGCGCGGATCACCGCGCTGCGCACCGCGACGTCGCGGGAGGCGTGCACGTCGACGGCCAGGCCGAAGCGGTCGAGCAGCTGCGGACGCAATTCGCCCTCTTCGGGATTCATCGTGCCGACCAGAACGAACCGCGCCTCGTGGGAGTGCGAGACGCCGTCGCGTTCGATGTGCACCCGGCCCATCGCGGCGGCGTCGAGCAGGACGTCGACAAGGTGGTCGGGCAGCAGGTTCACCTCGTCGACGTAGAGCAGGCCGCCGTGCGCGCGGGCCAGCAGACCCGGGGAGAAGGCGTGCTCGCCGTCGCGCAGCACCTTCTGCAGATCCAGTGAGCCCACCACCCGGTCCTCGGTGGCGCCGATCGGCAGCTCGACCAGATGAGCATCCGGGTCCGCCCCGGCGAGGACGTTTGCCAGTGCCCGCACGGCGGTGGACTTGGCGGTGCCCTTTTCCCCGCGGATGAGCACCCCGCCGATCTCGGGGTGCGCGGCGCACAGCAGCAGCGCGAGCCGCAGCCGGTCGTGTCCGACCAGCGCGCTGAACGGGTAGGGCGGCGGGATCACCGACGGGCCTCGCGCAGCATCGGCACGTGGGCGATGCCGTCCTCGTCGAACTCCGGCCCGTCGACGACGAAGCCGTGCCGGGAGTACATGTCGGCCAGGTAGGTCTGCGCGCTGATCCGGCAGGGCCGGTCGCCCACCTCCTCCAGCGCGGCATGCATGAGCCGGTTGGTGTGTCCATGTCCCCGCTCGGACTCTTTCGTGCAGACCCGGCCGATGCGGAACTCATCCGATCGGTCTTCCAGCAGCCGCAGCGTGGAGATGACCTCTCCCCCAGCGCTTTCCAGCCAGAAGTGCCGGGTGCCCGGCTCCAGGTCGCGGCCGTCGGTCTCCGGGTAGGGACAGGCCTGCTCGACGACGAAGACCTCCACACGCAGGGACAGCAATGCGTAGAGGGTCGGTGCATCCAGGTCCCGTGCCCAGGACCGGCGCAGGCCGACCGTCACACGACTCCCGCGGCGTCGGAGCGGCTCTGCAGACCGAGCACCTTGGTGCCGTGGTCCCACACCTCGGCGAACAGCCGGGGCTCGTCCGAGAGCTTCGATCCCAGCGAGGGCACCATTTCCTTGAGCTTCGGCTCCCAGCCGGGGTAATCGCCGGGGAAGCAGCGCTGCATCACCTCCATCATCGCCGGGACGGCGGTGGAGGCACCCGGGGAGGCGCCGAGCAGGCCGGCGATGGAACCGTCGGCCGCGGCGAGAACCGTTGTGCCGAACTCGAGGATGCCGAGCTTCTTCGAGTCGCGGCGAATCACCTGGACGCGCTGGCCGGCGATGTCGATCTCCCAATCGTTGCCCTGCGCGGTGGGCGCGAACTGGCGCAGCGTATTGACGCGGTCGCCGAAGGACTGCAGCAGTTCGCCGATGAGGTACTTCAGCAGTGACAGTTCGGTCAGGCCGACGCCGATCATGGACAGCAGGTTGTCGGGCTTGACCGACAGCGGCAGGTCGGTGACCTTGCCGGTCTTGAGGAATTTCGGGGACCACCCGGCGAACGGGCCGAACAACAGCCAGTCCTTCCCGGTGATCACGCGAGTGTCCAAGTGCGGCACCGACATCGGCGGCGCGCCGGTGGGCGCCAGTCCGTAGACCTTGGCGTGGTGGCGTCCGGTCAACTCGGGCTTGTTGGTGCGCAGCCACTGCCCGCTCACCGGGAACCCGCCGAAGCCCTTGACCTCCTTGATGCCGGCCTTCTGCAGCAGCGGAAGAGCGCCGCCGCCGGCGCCGATGAACACGAATTTGCTTCGGATGCGGCGCTTCTCACCGGTGCGGCGGTTGAGAATCTTGACCGTCCAGCTGCCGTCGGACTCCTGGTCGAGGTCGCGCACCTCGTGGCCGAAAAGGGTGTCCATACCCTGGGCGGTTCCGAACGCCAGCAGCTGGCGCGACAGCGCGCCGAAGTCGACGTCGGTGCCGCCCTCGGTCCAGTTCAAGGCGACCGGCACGGAGAAGTCCCGGCCCTCGGCCATCAGCGGCAGCCGGCGGGCGAACTCGTCGGGATCGTCGATGAACTCCATCGAGGCGAACAGCGGGTTGCGGATCAGGGTCTCCTGGCGGCGCCGGAGGTAGTCGACATGCTCGGCGCCCTGCACGAAGCTGACGTGCGGAACCGCATTGAGGAAGCTGCGGACGTCGGTGAGGATGCCGTTCTCGTGCGCGTAGGTCCAGAACTGGCGGGTGACCTGGAACTGCTCGTTGATGTTGATGGCCTTGGCGATGTCGATCGTGCCGTCGGGCTTCTGCGGGGTGTAGTTCAGCTCGCACAGCGCCGAGTGTCCGGTTCCCGCGTTGTTCCACGGGTCGCTGCTCTCCGCGGCGGCGGCGTCGAGGCGTTCCACCAACGTGATCGACCAGTCCGGCTCGACCAGGCGCAGCAGGGCTCCGAGGGTCGCGCTCATGATTCCGGCACCGACCAGGACGACGTCGGTCCTGGCGTCGGACTTTGCGTTGTCAGACATACCGCTAGGTTATCCCGCGTGACGTTTGCGCACCCCGAATGGGCCGACGACGTCCTCCCCGGCTACCAGCAGGCCACCCTCGACCTCGGTCCGGACCCCGACGGGGAGGGCGAGGTGTTCTCGACTTTGGTCCGCCGCGCGGCCGACGCGCCGTCGCCACGGGTGGCGCTGGCGGTGCACGGCTTCACCGACTACTTCTTCAACACCGAGCTGGCGGACCGCTTCGCCCGGGGCGGCTACCGGCTCTACGGAGTGGACCTGCACAAGTGCGGGCGGTCCTGGCGGGAGGGGCAGACGGCGCATTTCACCACCGATCTGGCCCGCTACGACCGGGAGCTGGAACTGTCGCTGGCGCTCATGGCCGCGGAAAACCCCGGTTCACAGGTGGTGGTGTACGGCCATTCGACCGGCGGCCTGGTGGTGTCGCTGTGGCTGGACCGGCTGCGCGCCCGTGGCGACACCGCCGCGCTCGGCATCGCCGGCCTCGTCCTCAACAGCCCGTTCTTCGACCTCAACGGTCCGCCGGTGCTGCGCGCCCGGGCGACCGCGGGAGCGATCGCCGCGGCATCGCGGATGCGCAAGACCCGGGTGGTGCGCCCGGCCGGCACCGGCGGCTATGGCCTCACACTGCACCGCGACTACCACGGCGAGTTCGAGTACAACCTGAAGTGGAAGCCCATCGGAGGGTTCCCCGTGACCGTGGGATGGATCAACGCCATCCGCCGCGGACAGGCTCGACTGCACCGTGGCCTGGACGTCGGGGTGCCCAACCTGATCCTGCGCTCGGACCACAGTGTGGCCGAGACCGCGGGCACCGAGGAGATCCAGCGCGGTGACGCCGTGCTCGACGTCGCCCACATCGCGCAGTGGGCCGGTTGTGTGGGAAATCGCCAGACCATCGTGCCGATCGCCGACGCCAAACACGACGTGTTCCTGTCGCTACCCGGTCCCCGGGAGGCGGCCTATCGCGAGCTGGATCGGTGGCTGGCCGAGTCGGGCTGAGTCAGCGCGCCACGAAGTTGCCGTGGAACCCCTGCGGGATGTGGTGGGTCAGCTGTGCGGTCGCGACAGGTCCGCGCGAGGGGTCCCGCGCATCGAGGATGACGAGCCGCGAGGTGTGGGCGTCGGCCTGGTACTCGACCGACAGCAGCCACCCGTCGTCCTCGTCGACCGCCCCGGGTCGCGGGGTGAACACCGGTTCGCAGAAGCTGTTGCCGGAATCCCCTGCGGCATAACTGCTTTCGGTGTTGTCGGCCAGGTCGATCTTGGTGATGCCGTCGAACATCGTCCCGAGCTGGTGGCGGGTGTTGTAGTAGGCGTAGCGGTGCGGCCGCCCCTCGTGGTCGGGGTGGTGGCGAGGGAATTCGCAGGAATTCCCGCTGAGTTGCTCCCGAATCACCCTTCCCGACGAGGTGACACGGAAGCGCGTCAACTCCGAGGTCGCCTTGTCCAGTGGGCTGGTGCGGAATCGCGCGATGCACTCCAGCAGTTCCCCGCTGTCGTAAGTGATCACGTCGAGCACGACGTCTCCGCGGTCGTCGAAGGCATTGCTCAGGTGGAACTGCAGGACGGCCTCATGGTCGATACGGCGGATCTCACCGCCGTCGCGCGGGATGAGGAGGAAGGTGCTGCCACGCTCGGGGTGGTACTTCATCGCGTCCCCGAACGCCTTGAGCCCCAGCGCGATCGGTATGCCGTCGGGAATGATGGGCGACACCAGGAACACCAGATAGCGCTCGGTGATGGCGAAGTCGTGCACCATCGCGACGTAGGGCAGCGCCACGGAACGGTAGTGCTTGAGCTTGCCCGCGCGGTCGGTGCGGTACACCCGCAGGTGCGGCGTCGGCACGAACTCGACGCCGAAGTTGAACATGTCCCCGCTGCTGGGACAGATACATGGGTGCGCGGAATACGAACCGATCCAACGCAGTTCACCGCCGAAGCGGCGCAGGCCCTTGGTCTCCAGGGTGTTCGGGTCGAGTTCGTAGGGCGGGCCGCCCTCCCACAGCGCGTACAGCCGACCGGCATGCTCGACGACGTTGGTGTTGGCCAGGTTGGTCGGCAGCCGGGCGATGTTGGACAGGAACCCGCCGGGCGCATCGGTGCCCATGTGCCGGGTGCCCGACTTGCCGCGGTAATGCTGGGTACGGACATAGCGGTTGCGGTAATGCACCGCTCCGCCCTCGATGGTGAAGGCGGAGATCATCCCGTCGCCGTCGAAGAGATGGTGCAGCGGTCGTCCGGTGTGGTCCTGCCAGCGTCCCGGGCCGTTGCGGTAGAGCGTGCCGGAAAGCTCCCCGGGTATGACGCCCTGGATGTCGCGCGCCCGGTAGTCGTGTTCGGCGTACTGCGGCTCGCTGACCCCGAGGCTGCGCAGATCGGCATCCGCCATGGTCGACATCCGCTCGATCGCGCGGGCGCGTTCACCGGCGTCCAGCGATTCCAGATAGTCGCACAACCCCGGAAGGTCGGGAAGGTCGAGAACGGGCGCGGTTCGGGTCCCCACGTCTCGACCGTAGCTCCAGCATGCCCTTTGCAGGCGGATTCAACCTGCGACGTGCCGGATCAGCCTTCCGGCTGGACGGCCCCCGTTCCTCGATGCGCCCGATCCGCCACACCGGCGCCCAGCCAGGCCAGCTGCTGCCATTCGGGCGGGGTGGTCGCTGGCCATGGGCCCGCGAGGACGCGACACTGTTGGGGTGACCGCCCAACCGCCCGACGCCGCTACGGTGCAGCGCATCGGGGAGTTGCTGCGCTCACGGGGTTTGCGCCGGATGCCGTCGCGCATCGCGGTCCTGGCCGTGCTGGAGCCCTACGACGGCCATCTGTCCGTCGCCGAAATCCATCGGCGCATCCTCGACGCGACGCCCGAGGGCGCACAGCGGCCGGATCTTGCGACGGTCTACCGCACCGTCACCACCCTGGTCGACCAGGGTGTGCTGCACGCTCTGGCCATCGAGGGCGGCGTCACCACCTTCGGACTTGCCGGCACACCGCACCACCATGCCGTATGCACCGCATGCGGAGCGATCATCGAGGTTCCGGCCACGCGGTTGTCCGCCGCACTGGAGCACGCGATCGAGGGCAGTTCCTTCACGCTCTCCGAACAGGCGGGCCTGACCCTGCACGGGCTGTGCCCCGATTGCCAAGCCCAGCACGTTCCTTGAGCGTTGCGCTGGGCATCGCCGGAACGGTGGCCTCCTCGGCTGGAACAACCCCGTCACCGCGTCGGTTTCGCCATCGTGATCCTGTTCGCGGTGACGTGGCTGGCTGCGCTGGCGGTGTGGCGCGTGCGGGGCAGACGCCTCACAGCTACCTCATAACGACGCCAAAGCCGGCGCTATAAGCGCACACCCACCATGGGTGGCGTGACTGAAACACTGGAAAACCCCCACACCAAAGCCGATCCCACTGATCGGTCCCACCGGCTCTACCGGGCGCTGGCCTGGGTGGGCATCGCCGCCGGCACGCTATTCATCGTCGCCACGGTGTTCTTCAGCGGCTACATCCTGGGTAGCCACGGCGGCGGGCCCCACCACGGCCATCACGTGGTGGTCAAACCGTTCCCCGGTCCCGAGGGACGCAGGGGCCCCGGTGGTCCGATGGGGCCCGACGACGGCCCGCGCAGCGTACCCCTGACACCGAGTTCCCCAACCAGCACGCCGCCGCGCCCGTAGCGTCGGCTGACCCGGCCCCGGCGTCACCGTCGGGGCCGGGTCGACGGTTCTGGACATCGGACAACCCCTCGCGCACATACTGGTTGCAGTGGACGACATCGCTGTTCAGGACCGACTGATCCCGACCACCACCTGTTTCGGTTGTGGACCGGCAAATCCGCGCGGCCTCCGTCTCAAGAGCTATCTCCGCGACGGGTTCGTCACCGCGACCTTCCTGCCGTGGCCCGAGCATGACAACGGCGTCGGGTTTCTCAACGGTGGAATCATCGCCACGCTGCTCGACTGCCACACCGCCGCCGCGGTGCTGAACGAGGCCGCGCTGAACGGCTGGGACGCCCCGCCGGGGTCCCCGATTCCGTTCGTGACCGCCGGCATCGACGTCCGATACCTACGCCCCAGTCCGCTGGACAGTCCCGTCGAGCTCCGCGCTGTCGTCACCGACTCCAGCCCCGCGGAGATCGTCTGCGATGCCGAACTGCGGTTCGAGGACAAGACCCGCGCCACGGGGCACGCGGTCTGGAAACGCCTTCGGCCCCGATGACGGACGGGCCGAACTTTGTCACCACCGGCGCCTAGAATTCGAAAGTATGTTCGATGGGTTGAGCGACGCCGGTGTGATCGACACGATCACTACGTCGGCGCGCACGGAGAACACCGCCTGCGCGCGTCGACTGGCCGCGATCGCCGAACTGTATGACCGCCGCCAGATCCCCGTCGAGGACGGTGACGGACGAGAACTGTGGCGCATCGACCCGTGGGAGGCGGTAGCCGCGGAAGTGTCTGCGGCGCAGTGCATCACCCCCGCTTTTGCTGGATCCCTCCTGCACAACGCGGTGTGCCTTCACGAGCGGTTGCCTGCAGTCGCGGCGGTTTTCGCGACGGGGGCCATCGACTACCGTGCGGTGCGGCTGATCGTCGCCCGCACCCTGCTCGCCCTCGACCCCGGCGTCCTTGCGGCGATCGACACCGAGATCGCCGCGGCCATCGTCAGCTGGGGACCGCTGTCGGTTCACGGCATGCAGGTGACGATCGACAAGATCGTCGATCGTCATGACCCCGAGGCGCGCCGGCGCACTGAGAAGCAGGCGCGCGGACGCCACGTGGAGATCAACCACGGGCGCGGCACGTCCTACCTGTCCGGCCAACTGCACAAGACGGACGCCACGCTGCTGGACCGACGCCTGTCGGCGCTGGCACGCGGCGTCTGCGACAACGACCCGCGGACCGTCGAACAGCGCCGGGCCGACGCCCTGGGAGCACTGGCCGCAGGCCGCCGGTCATTGGCATGTGCCTGTGAAGCGCCGGATTGCCCTGCGGCCGTGGATGGTTCGCCGCCCTCTGTCGTCGTCCATGTGGTCGCTGAGGCATCCATGATCGAGGAAGCCAAACCCGGCGAACTGCACGGCGAACGCCCCGGTGACAACGATTGCGAGGAGATCACCAGCCGTGACCGCCTCATTGAGATCCTGACCGGCACCCGGGAGTGCCGGCCACCCTCCGACCCGCTGGCCTCCGGCCAGATCATCGGCGGAACCACCGTTGCGGCAAGTGTTCTGGCCGACTTGATTCGCCGCGGCCTGGCGGAATCACGCCCAGTGATTCACCCCGGTGACAGCCCGCCGGAGCCGCGGTACCGCCCGTCGGCGGCACTGGCCGACTTCATCCGCTGCCGTGACCTCACCTGCCGATTCCCGGGATGTGGCAAACCCGCCGACTTCTGCGATGTCGACCACACGGTTCCCTACGATGCGGGCGGCCCGACGCACGCTTCGAATCTCAAGTTGCTGTGCCGAAAACATCACTTGCTCAAGACATTCTGGTGTGGACCAGACGGGTGGCATGACGAACAACTGCCCGACGGCACCGTCATCGCTGTAAGATACCCCCCATGAAAACCGCCATCTACCTGCGCCAATCCCTCGACCGCGACTTCACCAAAGTCTCCGTCGACTACCAACGCGAGAGCCTCCGCAAGCTCTGCGCCGACAAAGGCTGGGAAGACCCCGTTGAATACCTCGACCGCAACGTCAGCGCCACCACCGGCAGACGCCACGCCTACGAAGACCTCTGCGAAGACATCCGCAACGGAGCCGTCGCCCGGGTGGCCGTCTGGGACATGGACCGACTCCACCGGCAGCCACGCGAACTTGAAGACTTCATCGACCTCGCCGAAAAACATCACGTCGAACTCGCCAACGTCGGCGGCGACGTAGACCTCTCCACACCCAGCGGCAGAATGTTCGCCCGCATGAAGGGCACCGTCGCCAAGTACGAAGTCGAACAGAAATCAGTCCGGCAGAAAGCCGCCAACCGGGAACGCGCCAAGCAAGGCAAGACGTGGATACCGGGACGCTCCTTGGGATACGACGGCGACACCGTGGTCGAGGAAGAAGCCGAACTGATCCGGCAGGCATGCGCCGACGTCCTCAACGGCACCTCACTATGGGCCATCGCCAAAGACTGGAACAAGCGCGGCATCCTCACCGCCAAGGGCGCGCAGTGGAACGGCGGCACCGTCAAACAAATCCTCGTCAAGCCCCGCAACGCCGGGCTACAGGTGTACGGCGGCGAGATCATCGAAGGCGTCGAAACAGCATGGCCCGCAATCGTTTCCCGCGACACCTGGGAATCAATCTGCGCCTACCTGTCCAACCCTGCACGGCACACCGGCAAGAAACGCGCCCGCGTCCACCTGCTGAGCGGCCTCGCCGTCTGCGGACTGTGCGGCAGGAAGATGGGCACCACCGGACGCAAGACCAAACGCGGTGAGAGCCGCATGGTCTACCAGTGCAAGAACGTCGGCTGCATGCGCGTCGTCCGCGACCTCGTCAAAACCGACGCCGTCGTCATCGACATCATCACCAGCATGCTGGCCCGGCCTGACTCTGCCGCCGTGTTCGCCAGGGCCAGCGTCGACACCAAGGCGCTCACCGCCAAAGCCGACGAATACCGGGCACTCATCGCCGCAGCCGAACGTGAGTATGACGACGGCATCATCGACGGGCGTCGGCTCCAGGGCCGCATCGACAGCATCCAGCCGAAGCTCGACGCCATCGACGCGCAACTGTTGGGCGCGAACACTTCTCGCAAGCTCGACGGCCTCATCGGCCAGCCCGACGCCGCCGAACGATTCGACGCCCTAGTCCTCGACCGGCGGCGGGCCGTCATCGACACGATGGCTGTGGTCACCATCAAGCCGAGCGAGAAGCCGGGCGGCAGGTTCGACCCGAAGCTCATCACAGTGGAGTGGCGCACCGGCTAGCCCCCACCCGCGCTCATTGAGGCCCGTCACCGAGACATGGTGGCGGGCCTCATCGCTTCCAAAGGTGTTCAACCACTGACCACCTATGCACACAAGGTGCCTCACAGCCCGTCACAGTGCCTAGACGGTATGGGGTGACCCCGGGCGTTGTGTTGGGGGTTGCGGGCCGGGGCCTCGCTCACCCATGTTCGTGGGTTACCGAGTAGGGAGTCGCCTGCCCGGTCTTTCCGACAGTGGTGGGAGGCCCCGGTGTTTAGTGAGCGTACGAGTGTTGGGCTGGACGTGCATGCGCGTTCGGTGGCGGCAGCAGCAATCGACGGCGTGACCGGTGAGGTCCTTCAAAGCCGTCTGACGCCGTGCTTTGATGACATCCAATCCTGGATAGCGAGATTGCCGGGGCCGGTGGCGGTTGCTTATGAAGCGGGCCCGACAGGTTTCGGGTTGTATCGGGCTTTGACGGCGGCTGGGGTGCGGTGCGAGGTCGTGGCGCCGTCGAAGTTGCACAAGCCCTCGGGGGATCGGGTGAAGACCGACGCGCGTGATGCGGTGCATCTGGCCCGGCTACTGCGGTTGGACGAGATCACCGCGGTGTCGATACCGAGTGTGGATCAGGAGGCGGCTCGCGACCTGGTCAGGGCGCGTGAGGACTGCCGCGGTGATCTTATGAGGGCGCGGCATCGGCTGTCCAAACTGCTACTGCGCCATGGCATCGTCTATTACGAAGGCGCGGCATGGACCGGCGCCCATGATCGGTGGCTGCGGGCCGTGGCGGCACCGCAGCTGGCCACTGCGGCCAGCAGGATGGCCTTCGACGCCGACTACGACCACGTGCTGACGATGCAGTCCAGGCGCCGCCGCTTGGACTCAGCGATCGAGGGCATGGCTGACGACAGCGAGTTCACTCCAATCGTGCGTCGGGTGTCTTGCCTTCGGGGTGTCAGCACCCTGACCGGGTTCGGGTTGGCGGTGGAGATCGGCGATTGGACGCGGTTCACCGGCAACACGATTGGCTCGTTCGTCGGATTAGTGCCCTCGGAGTTTTCCTCGGGTTCCTCGCGGGTGCAGGGGGCGATCACCAAGACCGGTAATACCCACGCTCGCCGGTTGTTGGTCGAGGCGGCCTGGCATCACCGGCCTCGCTACCGCGTAGGAGCGGTGATGCGGTCGCGATGGGACCAGGCTTCGCCAGCGGCACGGGCCCGCGGCGATGAGGGCAACCGCCGCCTGCATAGCAGGTGGGTGGGGTTCATGGAGCGCCGAAAGCGTTCGACGGTGGCCAACGTCGCGATAGCCCGCGAACTTGCCGGCTGGTGCTGGTCTTTGGCGGTCATGGACGACTGAAGACAACCGGATCTGCTTGCTCCCCCTGGGTGCGGTGGTGGCAGCGCGTGGATCGACCCGCGATACTTCTATGAGCAGGCCATCTGGTCGATGCTCGACCCTAGACAAGCGGATACGATCCAGCCGAAATCCCGTCCTGCGGTAGCCAATCCGCGCATATCAGTCTGACCGCGCGTCGACCAACCGACACGCTCACCACAGACTCGTGGAGCAAGCAAGGAGGCGCCGTCGGGGTAGCTCCCCGGCGGCGCCTCACCTTGCCCTTGACAAAGGTCTCTACATATCAGA
>WBZU01000216.1_pt1 | contig 53177 bp, 44 predicted proteins | sample 5204311 | NCBI WGS metagenome assembly WBZU01 (sample SAMN12344359, study PRJNA552823) | activated sludge metagenome | biome: Activated sludge suspended growth; feature: Nitrification reactor; material: Wastewater; isolation source: activated sludge from nitrification reactor of wastewater...
GGCGATCCCCGGGCTGATGACAGCCGTGAGGATCGCCGCACCCGACGGGCGCGTTCAAGTCGGCACCAAGGAAAATCGGTGGTAACACCATGTCGCCAAAGACGTTTTCGCCCGAACCAGCCTCGTTAACCGGACAGCAGTGGCTGGCACGGGGAATTCCACCTCTCCGATCCGCCGTGTGGCGGAGGGAAATAGCCCCTTTAGGAGCTCCTCGAACCGCGCCTTGAAGGTTTCGAACGCGGTGAGTGGTTTCCCCCGCGCGTTCATCTTGATATAGAGATCGTCCGACAGCCCGAAATGCTCAAGCGGCAGCAGATGGAAAGTTATCGCTGGCTGCGTGTCGTCCACCAGACGTGCATAGAGCCCGGCGGATCCGCGGAATCGCGCATGTATGGCATCCAGCATGGTCAGGACGCCCTGAATGGTCGGATCCAGTCTCCAGTGAAGGAAGAACCAAGGCTGGTCCTCCAGCAGGTGCCTCATCGACGGCACGGAGTCTGGCGAGCTTGCGGGAGCGAACGCCACGAGCGCGTCAAAGAACTCCGTGCTGCTGGGCCTCACGCCGTAGGTGAATCGCGAATGCCTCCCGTCCCAGACCGCGGCCTTGAAGTCGGCTAACTGGCCGTCGTGCCACGCCAGATACCAGTGCAGCAGGAACAAGGTCGTCAACCGTTGCTGGCCGTCCAGCGGCAAAAATCGCGAGGTGCTTCCGACCTCCTTGCTTCCGTACACGAAATCGAGATTCAGCGGAAGCTTCGGGTCGTCTGCAGGCAGCGACAGCGCACCACGTAGTGCCCCAAGAAAGTCGTCCCTCACGTCCTTCTGCGACTCGCGGCCTTGGGCATAGTCCCGCTGAATGAGCGGCACCTCGATCCGCTGACAGTCCCGGATGAGCTGCATAAAGGAAACGGGCGGTCTCACTTCAGGCACCTGTCCACCCTCCCGTGATGAAGGCATCCAATGTCTTTATCAATTCGTCCCGGTAGCCATCCCGGTCCTGTTGCGTCCAGTACATCGCGTGACCGACCTGCGGGCTGTACGATTTCAGGAACACGTTGCGGGTGCAGTGCGGCACGAACACCCCGTGCGCGTCGAGTTCGAGCACCCGGTGCCGCTTCACGGGGAAGACCGCGTTCTTGTAGCTGCGATTGGTTTCTTGATCGAGTAGCGTCAGGTTGGCGATGGTGTTGTCGGGCTCTGCGGAGTCGTCCTCATGGAAGTACTTCAGCAGTTCTTCGTAGAGTGGCTCGAAGACCGCCGCGCCCTCCTTCGGGGCCAAGGCGAGATGCACGCGAATCTTCTCCTGCAGGATCAGCGATACAGGCTCTTGCTCGGCTAGCGCGAGGTAATCCATCGTCTGCTTCAGCCAATCCACCTGCAGAGTCGGACTGCCCAGCTCCGCGGAGGCGACCGAGCGCACATGCTCGATGTCCCAGTCCGCCGTCTTGAAGCTTTCAAAGTTGAATCGAATGTTCGACTGCGGGTGCTGCAGCAGAGTAGCCAGATTGAACAGCAGCAGGATTGATTTGATGCGCTTGCGATCGCGCGGGTACTCCAAGCGGTCCAGCTGCTCCGCGACCCAGGCGGTCGATGAGTGGGGCTCGACCGGAGGCGCGGCACCGAATGCGCGCCGCAAGACCGTCGCCCTCAGCCTCTCTTTGAATTCGGTCTTCCTGCTACCTTCTGCGAGAGTCCGCAGGTCGTTCACATCCACTCCATGCCAGATCAGGAAGCCCGCGAGGTGGTACAGCTGGCGATCGTCGAACCATTCCTCCAAGAGCATGCAGAGCTTCTTCACGTCGAGCCAAGCCTGGCTCGGGTCGGCATCCTTCTTGCCCAGCATTCGACTGAAGTGATTGAACGTCTGGTAATCGTCAGATCCCGGCGTCATCCCGTGCTGCCTGGCCGCGAGATCGAACAGGAAGTCGATTCGGCCACCGCTCCGTCCCGTGTCGTTGGAGACGAACGACCAGAAGGCAGGGCCTTGCAAGGCCTTCTCTACCAGATCCCACTCGTAAGCGATTCGCAGGCGCCGGTCTTCAGACGCTGCCGCGGGAGCGCTGCGCAGAAAGAGTGCGCGGATCAATTCGGCGTTGGTAAGCGGAATCTTGCCGACGTTCAACCGCGTGAACGCGGCTACTGGGTTCTCGCCGGCGGAGAGTTCGAACCAGATGACTTTGGCCCTGTTGAGGAAGGAATCCTTGATGGCCTCGACCTCGCTTTCGTGCCGCCCGAACCAGGCCTCGATTGCTTTCATTGCCTGCGCGATGTGGAAGTAATCGATGTTCTCTGCCGCCCGTGTGTCGGACGGGTCGTTCAAGAAGGTAAGTAGGTCCGACCTTGTCTGGTACTCGATTGTGTAGAGCTGCTGCCGGTATTTTTCTGCTGCGCGATCATTGAAATGCCGCAGGACGAGCAGCAGGGTAGTCAGCCGCTGCTGACCGTCCACGACCTCGAGCGCCCCGTCCTTTCGAGGGAGCAGCACCAAGGGCTGTAGGCAATAGAACTCTTCGGGCTGCGGATTCTTGCGCCGAGTGAACTCGTGAATGTCGTCCAGAAGCTGAGTGACCTGGGTGATGTTCCACCGATAGCCGCGCTGGTAAGCCGGAATGAAATAGCGATTCGGCGCGCCGGACTCGCCGGTGCGCAGCTCGTGAACCGCCTTCAACCGTATTTGCTGATCCTTCATTCGCGTCCCATTACGTCTGCCAGCAACTCTCGAATCTTTCCCGGCTTCGGGACCCAGATCCAGCCTTCGCGAGCCGGGACGTCTTCGGGCGGCTGCATGAACGCACTGCGGTCGGTGGCGAACAAGCAGGCCACCAGCGCGCAGACGCGCGCATCGACCAGATCATCGTGGTTCAGCGGCGGCAGGCAATCCAGCGCATCCTTGTCCGTGACTGCGCCGCGGCAGGCGGCGGGATAAGCCTCGATTGCCCGCAGTGTGGCGCCATCGCTCCAGACGCCGCACGACTCGATGCGAGGGGCGAACCTCGCCAGCACGTGCATGCCCTTGGTGGCCTGGCTGCCGATCATGTCCTTCACGGCCGATAACGGCCCGTTGCTTCCGGTGTGTCGCTGATCGGCGTATAGGAGCCGGGGATGATCGGCGTAATGGCGCCAGTCGAGAGGGTTGAAACGGACATCCCGGCGGGGTCAAGAATGCGTGGTTTTCGGGGTGTTTGCAACCTTCGCTTTGGTTGTCGTGGGCGGTAGTTTCGGGGTGCGGTACGACTGGCCGTCGAGTACGAGGCAGTAGGCGTTGTGACGCAGCCGATCCAGGGTTGCCGACGCGAGCAGTCGATTCGCCGGGAACGCCTGATCCCACTCGGTGAAGTCGAGGTTGCTGGTGACGATGGTCGACGCGGTCTCGTAGCGTTCGGCGATCAGGTCGTGCAAGTCTTCGTCGGCGGGTGGGTGCAGCGGCTTGAGCCCGAAGTCATCGATGACGAGGAGCGGAAGGCGGGCGAGGTTGGCGAGCTTGCGCTCGTAGGCGCCGATGGCGCGCGCGGCGTTCATGGTGGCGACGAGCTGGGCGCAGGTGGTGAACAGCACGTCGACGCCCTGGCGGATGGCGCAGTGGCCGAGCGCTTGGGCGAGATGGCTCTTGCCGGTGCCGCAGGGGCCGACGATCAGCACGGGGACCCGTTCGGCGAGATAGCGGCCGGTGGCGAGTTCGTGGACGAGCGTGCGGTTGAGCTGCGGCAGTCGTTCGAAGTCGAATTGCTCGAGCGTCTTGCTGGCGCGGAAGCTGGCACGACGAAGGCGCAGGGCGAACTTCTTCTGCTCGCGCCGGGCGACCTCATCCTGGACGAGCAGGGCCAGGAACTCGGTATAGGCGAGCTTGCCATCGAGGGCTTGCCGGTTGCGTGCTTCGAGCGAATCGAGGATGCCGGACAGGCGTAGCTGCTTCAGATGGGGGGCGATCTCGGGAACGGGATTCATGAGGCTCCTTGAAAGGTCAGTGCACAGACGAGGGCGGATCGACGCTGAACATGCTTTCGGCGTCACGGGCGAAGCGCGCGCTGTCGCCATAGGCGCGCGCCGGTCTGGAAACGGTGGTGAGCGGCTGCAAGTCGAAACCGCCGGCGAGGATGGTTTTGACGGTGCGATAGAAGGCGCTGTTGTGGGCCAGGGCACGAGCACAAGCGGCTTCCAGGCGCAAGGCGGTGTAACGCTCGGCCAGGCGCAGGACGGCTTGCGCCGCGCGCAGCCGCTCGACGATGCGGTCGGCCAGCAGCCGGTCGATGAGATTGGCGCAGGCCGGGCCGATGCGAGTGGCCTGCTCGAGGCACCAGTCGCGGTCGTGAGCGAAGAAGGCTTGCGCCTGCGGCGGCAGGTGATCGCGGACGGTTGCGCGCTGTCCTGGCTTGCGGCCGCGGGGATGGACGGCGACCTGCCGATAGTCCTGGTAGATCGCCACCGCAGTGTCGGTGGCGCGCAACCAGAGCTTGTGGCCGATCAACGTGAACGGTACCGAGTAGAAGCCGCGGTCGAACTGGACGTGGCAGTCGCGATGCACGCGTACTTCGTGCCAGGTGCCAAGATCCGGCGCGATCGGCGGCAGGGCGCGCAACAGCGGTTTCTCGACGACGAACAGGACCCGCGGCTGCTCGCGGGTGGTGCCGTGGATGCGGCGCCCCGCTTCCTCCATCACCCAGCGGCGCGCCTGGGCATTGAGATCGGTGAGATCGCGAAAGCTGCGCGTGGGCAGGAAGTTGCCCTTGACGTACTTGACGCCGGCCTCGACCACGCCCTTCTTGGCCGGGTCGGCCGGCGGGCACGGGTCGATCTTGAAGCCGTAGCCTTCGGCGCACTCGGCATAGGCGCGTTGCACCAGCGGGTCACGGGCGCACGCCTTGGTGATCGCGCACTTGGGGTTATCGATGATCACCCGTGCGGGAACGGCACCGAACCACTCGAAGGCACGGCGATGGCAGCCGAGCCAGGTGGCCACCGTTTGATCCCAGACGAACTCGACGTACTGATGGCGCGAGAAGCACAGCGTCATCACGAAGCACCATGTACGTCGTTGCTCGCCGCGAGCAGGATCGACGAGCCGCGGGCCGGCGCCGAAGTCGACCTGCGCCGCTTCGCCGGGAGCGAAGTGCAGCCGTACGGTAGCTTGCGGCGTGCGGGTCGCGTCGATCGCCTGCAGCATCCGACGCACCGCCGAGTAGCTGCCGGTGTAACCGTGCTCTCGACACAGCGCGGCGTGGATCGCCACGCCCTGCACACCCTGCGCGTTCCAACGCCCGACCAGCTCGCGAAACGGCTCGACCGAGGAAATCGTGCTGCGCGCCCGGCGTGCCTCGCCGACGACCGAGGCAATCAGCGCGTCCTCCGGCAGCGGCGTGCCGGCGTCAAGCCAGCCACGCTGCACCGCCAGCGCCCGAAACGCGGCCACCTTGCGCCGCCCCATCAGCCGTGCGCGCGCGACGTCGCGCTCGGAATCGCCCTGGCGCAGCCGCACCAGGACCGCTCGATACTGGAACATCTCGATTCTCCTGCGCCCCACCGCGACCCCCTCGGACAAAAGTCCGGGAGCGTACCGGTGGCACGAATCAGTTCGAGACGTCCGTCATTCCCTCAACTGGCTCCTATATGCCGATCAGCGACTGGCTCCATTACGGCGATCACGCCGTGGCTCCTATATGCCGATCACGCCCTGGTGCCTATATGCCGATCACCGATTGGCTCCAATATGCCGATCGCTGACAGCAGCAGTGCCCAGTATCCATCGGCGACACATTCGTGGGCCCCCGGACTGAGATCCACCCCGAAGATATTGTCGGCCGCCGCCACAGGGAGCGTACACGCGCCGACCGCGCCGGATACTCGAAGGCGAGAGACATTCGCAATGGGCTGCCCGTCGATTTCCAGGACCAGGTCTTGGGCCGTATCGACCGTATCCGCCAGGAAATCACGCACCCACGCTTCCTGGGTTGGTGACCAAGCTGCATCGCCCCACTCGGGCAGGTTGACCCAGAAAAAATTCACGATCGGGAAGAACAGCGCCTTGCCCGCCGGCACGGTAACCGTACGCTCCGTATCCCCGCCGGAGCCGTTCCCGACCAGGAACCAGACCTTGCCCGACTGTCCCACGGCGGCATCGGATCCATCGGTGTCAAAGAGCGGGCTGGTTGCATTGGGAATCGACAGGAGCCACTCCAACCAACCCGCAGTCGACTCGGCATAGCCCTCGCCGTACGCATTGGAGTTTGTCGGAAGTGGCTTTGGCCCCGCCTGGGCGACGCCGCCCATTACTGCAAGCAACAGCGAAAAGGCACTGGACCACAGAATGCGCGAATGTTCGCTTCTCATGTCCTCCCTCCTGTCGTGTTGTTGCAACACACCATCTGCGCTCATGCGCAGATGGGCAGATTCAGGGCGTGCGGAGAACGGCAACGCGATCGTTGCCATGGGCACACCCTGAAGTTGGGGCGGGTGCGAAATTGAAATGAGAATCCGAAGGGCGAAGTCCTACGCTGATTCGACCGTAGACGCATTGACGAAGCGCAACAAACAGGCAGACAGCCGAAACTCATTCGCTGGCGGCGGGAGGCGGCACGTCGCAGCCCGCGGTCAACTCGGCCGCGGGCGCACGCACCCAGGCCTCGGACCGTTGTCCTACCAGTGCAGCTCGCCGATGGTCTGCGCGATGGCGCGCAAGCCAGGCGCCGAGGCGTTCCGCACGATCACGGACGCGCGCCCGGACGACGAAACGATTCCCGGGCTCCTCGTCCTGCGCACGGAAGGGCGCAAGACGTTCGCGAGCGTCCCGTCCGTGGCGGAGAACCTCAGCCGCCTGGTGCAAGCCGCCGGTCCCGAGGTTGTCGTGTTCGACTGCAGCGGCATCCCGGACTTCGAATACACGGCGTTGCGGGCACCGATACTTCACCTTGCAGGCCGCGGTCGCCGCGTATGAAGCCCGGCGCGGCAGCCGGCGCTTGGCCGAGTCCGCTCCGGCGAGTGACGTTGGCGAACGCGTCGCGAATGCGGGATAATGTCATTTCTCTGATCAATGTCGAGGAATGGCTCCATGGGAAGTCGGTCGAGGATGGCGATGTTCGGACTGGTTGCCGCGATGCTGCTCGCGGCGTGCGGCAAGCCTGACGATGCCGTCAGCCAGGCGGCGAAGAAGGACGCCGCCAACGCCGTCCCGTCGCCGAGCGTTGCCGAGGTCAAGGCCATCGCCGAGGAGGGCTTCGTCTACGGCCTGCCGATCGTGATGAACTACGGGGTGATGTACGAGTACATCATCGACAAGGACTCCGGCCAGTACAAGGCGCCCTTCAACACGGTCTACAACGAGCACCGCGTCTTCACCTGGGAGGACACGGCGATCCCCACCCCGAACAGCGACACGCCTTATTCGCTCCTGTGGATGGACCTGCGCGCCGAGCCGATGGTGATCTCGGTGCCGGCGGTCGACAGGAAGCGCTACTACTCGGTGATGCTCGTCGACGGCAACACGTTCAACTACGGCTACATCGGCAGCCGCGCCACGGGCAGCGACGCCGGCGATTACCTCGTGGCGGGGCCCCGCTGGAAGGGCGACGCTCCTCCCGGCATCAGGAAGGTGTTCCGGTCGTCGACCGATTTCACGATGGCGGTGTTCCGGACGCAGCTGTTCGACGCCACGGACATGCCGAACGTGATCAAGGTCCAGGACGGATACAAGGCGCAGCCGCTGTCGGCCTACCTGAAGCAGCCGGCCCCGCAGGCGGCGCCGACCCCGGTCTGGCTGCCGCTGGGCAAGGACGCCGTGAAGCCCCACCACGACGTGCTCGACGCGCTCGACAAGCTCGAGAACAAGGTGTTCGTCGAGACCCATTTCTTCGACTACCTGGACTTCGCGTTGCAGTTCGCTCCGCCCGGCCCGGAGGAGGAGGCCATCCGCGCGAAGCTCGCGAGCATCGGGATCGGCGCCGGCAGGAAGTTCGCGTTCAAGGACCTGTCCGCCGAGCACAAGGCCGCGATCCTTCTCGGCATGAGGGAGGGCAACAAGAAGGTCGACGAGAAGGTCGCCACGATCGGCAAGTCGATCAATGGCTGGAAGGTGGGCTCCGCGTTCGGCGACCGCGCGTTCTACAACGGCGACTGGCTGCTCCGTGCTGCCGCTGCCAAGGCCGGCATCTACGGGAACGACGCGGTCGAGGCGATGTATCCGATGACCAAGACGCTCGCGAACGGTACCGAGCTGGACGGCTCCAAGCACAAGTACACGCTGACGTTCGCGAAGGACCAGCTTCCGCCGGTCGATGCGTTCTGGTCGGTCACGATGTACGACGGCAAGAACCAGCTCCTAATCAAGAACCCGATCAATCGCTACCTGATCAATTCGCCCATGCTGCCGGGCATGAAGAAGAACAAGGACGGATCGCTCACGCTCTACATCCAGAAGGACTCGCCGGGCAAGGACAAGGAGGCCAACTGGCTGCCGGCGCCCGATGGCCCGATCTACCTCGTCATGCGGCTCTACTGGCCGAAGGCGAACCCGCCGTCGATCCTGCCGGCCGGCGAAGGTACGTGGAGTCCTCCGGCGCTCGTCCAGGCGAGCTGAAGGCGTAGCAGCGCAGTCTGGCCGCGTACCGCCGGCGATCGCGGAGCGTTGCTCGCGGCGCTACGCTCTCCCGCGCTTCGATCGTGGCTTCGCGGGGGAGGGACGCATGAGGCGGGGCGACTTCACCTCGAGTTCGGACAGGCGCCTTCACGGGTCGGAACGGCAGCTCGATTCCCGGCGCAAGCATCCCTCCGGGCCCCCCGGAGCGCAAGGGCGTGGCGGATGCCCCTGCGCCATGGCGCCGGCGCGGGGCCCATGCGGGTCCGCGCGCCGGCGTGTCGTGCAGGATGCGACGACCGGGAATTACGGCGTCGCGTCGATGGCCTTGTCGGCCCGGACCAGTCCGGCCCCTACGGCGTCGCATGGCGTGCCGCCGCAATCGGTGTCCCATCCGAAGTCGACGAAATCAAACGCGTAGAGATCGAAGACGTTCCGGGAGTCGGACGCGAGCAGGGACAACGCGGTCGCTTTCAGGATGGACTCGACCTGCGCCTGCGCGAGCGACGCGTTCTTCTCGAGCATCAACGCCGCCACCGACGCGACGTGCGGCGAGGCCATCGACGTTCCCCCGGCGAAGTAGAAATTGGTGCCGCCATTGCCCGTTCGCCGGACCAGGTCGCTGATCCCGTGGGAGAACCAGGGCAGGCGGCCGTAGCCGGCTTCGTCGGGAAACGGTCCGCGGACCCAGGAGCCCGGAGCCAGCACGTCGAGTTCCTGGCTGGGGAGCGCCCGGCTGCTGAAGTCCGTCACGTAGACGTCGCCGGACGTCGTGTCGTGGCCGATCTCGCCGGATTCGGGAAGCATGGGCGGGTCGCCGTACTGCAGCCACCACATGCGGTAATAGGGCTCCTGATCGGTGGGCGCGAGCCATTCTCCGGCCCAACCTGCGGCGCCGACCGAAATCACCGGTGCGTATGCAGCGGGATAGCCCATGCCGGACTCGCCCCCGTTGCCCGCGGCCGCGACAACGATCACCCCTGCGGCGATCGCGTCGTCGACGGCAGCCAACATCGCCGCGTCGGGCGCGAAACTGCCGAGGCTCATGTTGATGACCATCGGGCTGTACCCGGCGACCTTCAGCTGCGTCGCGTAACGGATGCCCGCCGCGATCATCGCGTCGGTTCCGAATCCCACGGTGAGGCTCGGGCTCGGCACGTCGCACTTGGGCATTGCCGGCACCTGATAGTCGGACAGCACCTTGATCGGTATGACGGTCACGTTCGGCGCGATGCCGCGGACCATGACGGGCGGCAACGGGTAGCCACTTACCGCGTCGTAATTCGATCGATAGAAATAGCCGAGGATCGTGCTCGCGACGTGCGTGCCGTGCGTGGAGTTATTCGAGCCCACCCACGTCGTGCGTCATAGTGAGCCGACCTCGGTCTCGAGACCGCACGGATCCAGCTTCTTGGCCTTGAACGTGACGTTCTGGTGGAAGCCGGCGCCGAGCTCAGTCGCGATTCGCGCTTCCGGAAAGTAGTCGCGCCAGTTCGGAACGAGGCCGGTATCCAGCACCGCCACGTATACGCCGGCGCCCGTCTGGGCGACGGCATCGACGTTGATGAGATCCGAGTCCCAGGTCCGGTAACCGTCGGCCGTGGAAGTCATCCCCCTGAAGACATTCTGGGCGAGAGCCGCGGAAGCTCCCAGTGCGCATACGAGTGCCAGCGTCGCTGCCGCATTGCGTTTCGTCGTCATGGTCTCGCGCTCCCATGGGCTGCTGCACATGCGCAGAGCTGCGCAGTTCGGTCTCGCGTCGGAGGGCCCGCTGCGCAACTGGCGCCAGTAACGCCGTAAAGGCTACGCTCATGGTAGGGTTATGCAAGCGGCGAACGTCGGAGCGCCCACGCATCCAGGTTCGGGGACGTCGGCCGAACGGAGTCCGTCGAGCCCTGGTGGCCGCGCCGGGCGCACCGGGCTTCGCCCGATCTCGCGCGCCTGAACGTTACGCGGCGACTCCCTGGCTCACCTTGCGCCGAACAGGTGATAGCCGTCGCTGCGCAGCCCGAAGGGTGCGAAGGCGAGGAACCGGCCGGTCGCCTCGTCGTAGGCCGCGATGCCCAGGATGGGCGAACCGACGCCGAAGACGCAGCCGTAGGTGAGCCCCGTCAGCGTCAGGTCGAACAGGTTGGCCGACGCGTGCGGAACCATCGTGCCCGCGTACACGCAGGCCTCGTTGGATCCCTGGAGGTTGCCCGAAGGGCCCACGCTGAAGGTCGTCGGGATGGCGCCGGTGGCATGGCCCGAATGGCCGGCGTACGTCCCGGCCGCAGCCGCCGGGCTGGCCGGGGTCTCGTACGCAGCGTTGTAGGTCGCGGTCAGCGTGACGGGCGCGCTTCCCGATCCGATCGTCAACGACAGCGACGAGCGCGGGACGTAGGTGCCGGTGACGGATACGGGAACCACCGGGCGCGGCGAGGACCCGATGCTCTGGATCGGGAATTGCAGGCCGTCGGTCGACGTGAACTGGCCGTCGCTCGCCGTGGCGGTGCCCTGCCACACGCCCGACGGCTCGTCCTTGCCCGGCTTCGTGTAGACGAGGTAGTAGCTGCCATCGTCGAGCACGTAGCCCCGGACCGTATCGTTCGCGCTGGTCGTTCCCACCCACAGGCCCTCCGCGGCGAAGGCGGCGGGCGGAACGGTGACGCATGCGAAGGCGAACGTCAGGGGATTCCCTTCGGGCGTCCAGCCGGCCGCCCGCGTGTCGTCGAACGTCGCCCGGCTGGTCGTGTAGCGATGATTCGGCGCGCCGCCCATGCCGTCGTTGTAGAGGCGATACAGCGGCAGGGTTTCAGCGCCGCAAGTGCCGGCGGCATCGGGAAGCCGAAGGTAGAACGCGATGGACTCGTACTGCCAGTCGGGGTTGTGCTTGACCCATTCGCACTCGTCGGCGAACGGCGTGTAGAAGTGCGAGCTCCGGGGCGCGAACGACGTGCTGAAGAACCGGCAGGTCGGGAAGGCTCCCGGCCCGGGCTGCGAAAGCACCTCGAACGTCTGTCCGGTGCGCTTCCATACCCCGCCGAAGGCGCCGGCGTCGAGGCCGGCGATCTCGTCTGCGAAGGCCGTCAGGAAGTAATAGCCCCATTCCACGTGGCGATACTCGACGGCGACCTGCGTCTGCGCGACCGCGCCACGTCCCGCCAGCGTGCTCGCGACGAGCACCAGAGCCGCCACCAGCCTTCTGCATTGCAGCATCTCGCATCCTCCGTGCGCCGGGGAGAGGCGCCGGACAAGCATCGACCATCGGCGAACGCGAGTCCTGAGGGTTTGTTGAAAGATTCCTGAAAAGGCGTTAAATCGCATCCATGCCGGCCGGAGAGCGCTACGCGTTCGGGGATTTCGTGCTGGAGCGCTCGCAGCGCCGCGTGCTGCGAGGCGACGGGACCTCGCTCGACCTGACGCCGCGCCTGTTCGATGCCCTCCTGTTCTTCGTCGAGCGCGCCGGCGACCTGCTCGACAAGGACACGCTGATGCGCGTGCTGTGGCGCGGCGTGGTGGTCGAAGAGAACAGCCTTAGCCAGGTCGTCTCGGGGCTGCGGCGTGCGCTCGGCGACGATCCCCAGCGAAGCCGCTACATCCGGACGATCCCCCGGCGCGGCTTCCGGTTCGTCGCGGCGGTCACGATGCTGCCCGGCGGCGATGCCGCGGCGCCCGCCGAGCCGCGCGCCTCGGAACGCGACGTGCCGGAGAGTTCCCGCAGGCGCCATTGGCTGCGCGGCGCGGCGGCCGCGGGCGTGGCCGCGGGTCTGGGCATCGGCTGGTGGGCATGGCGCGAGGAGGCGGGGGACGGCGCGCCCGCGCCAGGCGCGACGCTCGCCGTCCTTCCCTTCAAGCCCCTCAACGCCGAAGGCCGCGACGAGCTGCTCGAGCTCGGGATGGCGGACAGCATCGCCGCGCGCCTGTCCTCCGTCCCCGGGCTCGTCGTGCGGTCGAGCAGCTCCGTCATGCGGTACAGCGGGTCGGCCCAGGACCCGAAACGCGCGGCGCGGGACCTCGACGTCGGCTACGTGGTCGACGGCACGTTGCAGCGTCGGGGCGACCAGCTTCGCGTGACGGCGCGGCTCCTGCGCGCGGCCGACGGCGCCGCCGCGTGGACCGGCAGCTTCGACGAGACGATCGCGAGCGTGTTCGACGTGCAGGACCAGATCTCGCTGCGGGTGCTGTCGGCGCTCGCGCCGATGCTGAAATCACTGGCCGCGGGCAACGCACTCCCACCCGAGCCCGGCGGCACGCGCAGCCCCGAGGCCTACCAGCTCTACCTGGCCGCCGCCTGGCGATCGCAGGACATGCGCAGCGACAGCAACGCGAAGGCGATCGACCTCTGCCGGCAGGCACTCGCGATCGATCCGAACTACGCGCACGCCTGGGCGCTGCTCGCGTGGGTCCACCGTCGGAGGCTGTGGCGCGTCGACGCGCCGCCTGCCGACGTGTTCGACGCCCAGGGCGAGGCGGTGAGGCGAGCGCTTGCGCTGGTGCCGGAACTGGCGCGGGCCCGCGCCGGGCTCGGCTTCAGCCTGCACATGTACGCGTACGACTGGCCGGGCGCCGAGCGCGAGTATCGCCGGGCCCTCGCGGCGAACGCCAACGAGGACAGCGCGCATTTCGGGCTCGCCATGCTCCTGGTCGCGCTGGGACGCCTCGACGACGGCTTCGCGCACCTGCGGCTCGCGCGCGAGCTCGATCCGATGTCGCCCGTGTTCCACGCGGTCGAGGCGAGCCTGCTCGTAGAGCGAGGCCGGTTCCGCGAGGCGCGAGCCCGGCTGGACCGGGCGCTCGACATCGCGCCGGATCATGGACTCGCGCATCTGTCCCTCGGCATCCTCCACATGGCCGAGCACCGTACGGACGATGCGACGGCAGCGCTCCGCCGCGCCGTCGAGTTGCACGACGCCGCGACGCGGCCCAGGGCGGTGCTCGCGATGCACCTCGCCGCGATCGGGGATGCCGACGAGGCGCGCGCGATCCTCGACGCGCTGCGCGCGCGCGCGCGGTCGCGTTACGTGCCGCCGACGTCGCTCGCGACGGCCTGCGCGGCGCTGGGCGAGACCGGCGCCGCGCTCGATGCGCTCGAGCAGGGCTTCCGCGTGCGCGACAACCGGATGATCTGGTTCAAGGACGATCCGAGCTGGATTCCTCTGCGCAAGGAGCCGCGGTATCTCGCGTTGCTGAAGCGTCTCGACCTCGAGCGCTACGGTCCCGGACTGTCGGCGGTGTAGCCACCCTTCGGCGCCGACCGCGGTTCCATGCTCGCGACCCCTGCAAGGCGCGAGGCTCCAGTTCCGCGATCGGCGCCTCGGTCGCCGGGTGCACCTCCGTGCTACGCTCACCCGCACGTCGAACGTGTCAGCGCGGGGGAGGGGAGCATGAGGCGGCGGGACTTCATCTCGGGGCTCGGATGCGCCGCAGTGGCGGCGTGGCCGCGAGGAACGCGCGCGCAGGCGTCGAGCGCGCCGCTCGTCGGCTTCCTCAACAGCGCGTCGCCCGCGACCTACCGCTTCAACGCCGATTCGTTCCGCCAGGGGCTGGCCGAGGCCGGCTTCGTCGAGGGGCGCAACGTGCGCATCGAGGAGCGGTGGGCGAACGGCGACTACAACGCGCTCCCGGCGCTCGCCGCCGAGCTGGTCGCGAAGGGTGTCGTCGCGATCGCGGCGACCGGCGACGTGGCTTCCGCGCGCGCCGTGAAGGCGGTGACGTCGACGATCCCGGCCGTGTTCACGATCGGCGGCGACCCGGTCCGGTTCGGGCTCGTCGCGAGCTACAACCGGCCGGGCGGCAACCTCACCGGCATCGCGTTCGTTCCCAACCAGCTCGGCGCGAAGCGCGTGCAGCTCTTGCGCGACCTGGTGCCCGGCGCGACGCGCATCGGGTTCCTGATGAACCCGGACAACCCCAACGTCGCGGCCGAGCTGGCGGACTCGCAGGAAGGCGCGGCGCGGCTCGGCCTGCAGACGGTCGTGCAGAACGCGCGCGGCCGCGCCGAGATCGACGCGGCGTTCGCGGAGTTCGTGCGCGCGAAGATCGACGCGCTCATCTCGGCGACCGACCCGGTGCTGCTCGACCGCCGCGAGCAGATCGCGGCGCTCGCCGAACGACACGCGCTGCCGGCCGCTTCGTTCACGCGTCCGCTGGCCGCGGCGGGCCTGCTCATGACCTACGGCCCGAACATCCGCTGGATGTACCAGCAGGCGGGCGGCTACGTCGGGCAGATCCTCAGGGGCGCGAAGCCCTCCGAGATGCCGGTGATGCTGTCGACGCGCTACGAGCTCGTGCTCAACATGAAGACGGCGCGACGCCTGGGCCTCAAGGTGCCGCGGATCTTCCTCGAGTCCGTCGATGAAGTGATCGAATGACGCGGACGCGGACGGGCGTCCGCAGCCGGACGCCGGCGCGACCGCCTCGGGGGCCTCGCGCGCGATGAGCCTCGCGGGCGGGATCTGGATCCCGATCGTTCTCGCCGCCGCACTCGCGCAGACGGCTCGCAACGCCGCGCAGCGCAGCCTCGTCGACGCGGCGGGGACGCTCGCAGCCACGCTCGTCCGTTTCCTCTATGGACTGCCGTTTACGCTCGTTGCGCTGCCCGTCGCGCTCGCGGCCTCGGGCGTCCCGCTCCCGCCGGTCACGGCGCCGTTCCTCGCGTGGACAGCGACCGGCGCGATCGCGCAGCTCGCGGCCACCGTGTTCCTGATCCGGGCGATGCAGGCGCGCTCGTTCGTCGTGGCCGTCGCGTACTCGAAGACCGAGATCCTGCAGATCGGCGTGTTGTCGGTCGTGCTCCTCAGTGAGCCGCCGACGCTCGCGGTGGTCGGCGCGATCGCGCTCGCGAGCGCCGGCGTCGTGCTGCTGTCGGTCGAGCCCGGCGCGATGCGCGGCGCCGGCCCCGGGTCGTGGATCTCGGCCTCCGCGGCGCTGGGACTCGCGTCCGGCGCGTGCTTCGCGCTCTCCGCGGTCGGCTATCGTGGCGCGGCCGTCGAGCTCGCGCATCCGATGCCGTGGATCGCGGGAATCTGCACGCTCGCATGGGCGCAGGCGCTGCAGACCGTCCTGCTCGGCGGCTATCTCGCGGCGCGCGATCGCGCGCGCCTCGCGAAGGTGATCGTCGAGTGGCGCCTGTCGCTGCTCGCGGGCGCGGCGGGCGCGCTCGCGTCGATGGGGTGGCTCACCGCGTTCGCGATGCGCAGCGCCGTCGACGTGCGCATCGTCGGCCTGGTCGAGGTGCTCTACAGCTACCTCGTGTCGCGGCGGTTCTTCGCCGAGCGGGTGTCGGGACGGGAGACGCTCGGCATCGCGCTGGTGGTCGCGGGGATCGTGCTCGTGAGCGCCGCCTAGCCCGGCCGTGCGCTGCCTTCGACCATCCAGGTCAGCGGATTCGGGCCGCGCAGGTACGCCGCGTCCATCCGCTCCACGCGGAATCCGGAGGCCTCGATCAGCGCCGGGATCGGCCGGTCGAGATGGCAGCCGCCGCTCACGGCGCTCCACATCGGCGTGAGCGCGGTCTGCCACCGGCGCACGCCCGCGTCCGGCGCGAGGCCGTGCTCGACGAACAGCAGCCGGCCGCCGGGCCGCAGCACGCGGCGCATCTCGCGCAGCGCCAGCGCCGCGTCGGGAATCGTGCACAGCGTCCACGTCGTGACGACGGTGTCGACGCTGCGGTCCTCGACCGGGATCGCTTCCGACGAGGCTTCGAGGAACGTCACGGGGACCGCCGCTCCGCGCGCCCGGCGTCGCGCCATCGCGACGAGCCGCGGCGCCGGTTCGAGCGCGATGACGCCGCTCACGCGCGCGCCGTAGAGCGGCAGGTTCTGGCCCGCTCCGACGCCGACCTCGAGCACGCGTCCTTCTGCCTGGCCGACGGCGCGGTTGCGATACGGCCGCAACCGGCGGTTCCCCATCGCCTTGCCGCACAGCCACGGCAGGACGAAGTCGCGGTAGACGCTCACGTCCGGTCACGGGAGGCGCGTCGCGCGCCGCGCCATCCTCAGAACACGATCACCTTGTCGGCCCACTGCGTCCACGCGGTCAGTTCGGCGAGCGTGCTCCGGTGCGACCCTTCGAGCAGTTCCGGCTCGCCGATGCCGCGCGCGTCCATGCAGGTCCCGCACACGCCGACCGCGGCGCCGTTGCGCGCGACGCGCCCGAGCATGAGCTCCAGGTTGTAGAAGCCTTCGGGCACCTTCTGGCCGCGCTTGGCGCACGCGGCGGCGTCGCCGATCAGGAACACCTTCACTTCCTCGCCCGCGGCCTTCGACAGCGACCCCGCGAGGCGCGCGCCGTTGTATGACCGCTCGGTGCCGTAGGGCGCGTCGTTGAGGATGAACAGCGTCTTCATGTCGTCGATCTCCGATCGATGGGGACCGCATCGCCGCCGGCCGCGGCAGGCTCGGCGCGCTCGGGTCGCCGGTGCGGCGAGACTTCGCGCGGAATCACCGCGCGGACTCCTCGCGCTTCCCGATCGGGTAGGCGCCGACGCCTTCGCGGAACGGCTGCAGCAGCATCCGGTCGAGCCGCAGCTCGCGGGAGGCGCGGAATTGCTCGACGCCGATCGTCATCGCGTCGTGGCCGGCGGCCGGCTGGGGCCGATAGGTGCCGAACAGGCGGTCCCACCACGGGAGGTTGAAGCCGAAGTTGCTGTTGGTCTCCCGTGGCTCGACCGAGTGGTGGACGCGGTGCATGTCGGGCGTGACGACGAGCCAGCGCAGCACGCGGTCGAGGCCCACGGGCATCCGCACGTTGCCGTGGTTGAACATCGACGTCGCGTTGAGCAGGACCTCGAAGACGAGCACCGCCGCCGCCGGCGGTCCGAGCGCGAGGATCACGGCCAGCTTGATCAGCACCGAAAGCAGGATCTCGATCGGATGGAAGCGCGCGCCGGTGGTCACGTCGAAGTCGAGGTCCGCGTGGTGGACGCGGTGCAGGCGCCACAGCAGCGGCACCGCGTGGAACATCAGGTGCTGCAGCCAGATCGCGAGGTCGAGCGCGAGGACCGACAGCACGAACGCCCACGCGTAGGGCACCTCGAGGATGTGAAGGACGCCCATGCCGTGCTGCGCGGCGTACGCGGCGGCGCCGATCGCGGCGACCGGGAGCGCCGCGCGCACCGTGACCGTGTTGAGCGCCACGAGCAGCAGGTTGTTCGTCCAGCGCATGGCCTTGACCTGGCCGAGCGCGCGGCGGGGCGCGACCAGCTCCCACGCAGCCATCGCCGCGAAGGCGGCGAGGAACGCGCCGAGGCGAACCGGCGCCTCGTGGCTCAGCAGCCAGGCATCCATCGCACGAGGCGGTCGCGCCGCCCGCGGGTCGCGGGCAGGACGTGTATCATGGTCAAGCGATCAATTGAATACTGGCCCATCATACCCGGACGGCCCCCCATGTCAAAAGCGAGCGTCAAGGCGGAGCTCTTCGAGCAGTTCGCGCGGATCGGCAAGGCGCTCGGCAGCGCGCGCCGCCTCGAGATCCTCGAGTACCTGTCGCAGGCCGAGCGCAGCGTCGAGACGCTCGCGCGGATGACCGGGCTCTCGGTGGCGAACGCGTCGCAGCACCTGCAAGTGCTGCGGCAGGCCGGGCTGGTGCAGGCGCGCAAGGAGGGGCTCTACGTGCACTACCGCCTCGCGGGCGGGGCGGTCGACCGGCTGGTGGCGGCGCTGCGCGTCGTGGGCGAGGAGCGGCTCGCCGAGGTCGACCGGCTCGTGAAGCTGTACCTCGAAGCGAAGGACGACCTCGAGCCGGTGCCAGCGAAGGAGCTGATGCGGCGCGCGAGGAAGGGGCTCGTGACGGTGCTGGACGTCCGCCCGCCCGAGGAGTACGCGGCCGGCCACATTCCCGGCGCGATCAACGTTCCGCTCGCCGACCTGCGCAGGCGATGGCAGGAGTTGCCGCGCGACCGCGAGATCGTCGCCTACTGCCGCGGCCCGTATTGCCTGCTCGCGTTCGACGCGGTCGCGGAGCTCCGGAGGAAGGGACGCAAGGCGCGCCGCCTCGAGGACGGCTTTCCCGAGTGGAGGAGCGCTGGGCATCCGGTCGAGCGGGGCTGAGGCGGGCGTGGGCGGGCTTCGCGCCGGCTCGGTCGGGGCCGGTCTCGAACGGCGCGAAAGTCTCTCGGCGACGCAATTCGCTATCGTTCATCGTGCTCTCTTCGGGGTCGCGCGGCCGGTCCGCCCGTCAGGCGAACAGCGCGTCGCGCGCCTCCGCCGTGCCCGCGAGCACGACGACGATGCCCGATGGGCCGCCGGCGACGAGCCGGGCGATCTCGTCGCCGGATGCGCCGGCGAGCGCGCGGAAGCGGACGTGGATCGCGTTCGCGGCGAGCAGCTCGCGCGCGTCGTCGAGGGCGGCCTTCTCGCGTCCGGCCAGCGCCTCGTCGACCACGAAGATCGCCGACCGGCCGCAGTGCGGCGCCAGCGCCGCGACGACGCGCGCGACCGTGGCGATCGCGGCGCCGGGCGGGGGGGCGATCGCGATCCGGCCGCCGTCGCGCCGCGGATCGCTCACGAGCAGCCAGGAGGCCTCGCCGGCGCGTGCCGTGCGGGATGCGTGCGCCCGTGCGCGCGGGTCGCGCGCCGTCGGGCGCGCGACCGGCACGACGACGATGTCGTCCTCGGCGGCCATCGCGGTGATCGCCGGTCCCAACCGCCCGCGCACGACCTCGAAGGTCCACTTGACGCTGCGGCCCGAAAGCCGCGAGCCGCACTCGCGCTCGATGCGCCGCGCCTGCGCGCGCAGGCTGCGCTCCATCGCTCCGACGTCGAGGGCGCGCCGCGACGCGGTCGGGAAGCCCGTCTCGCCGAACGGGAGCGCCGCCGCGTCGAGGAGCTCGGTGTCCTCGACGAACAGGCCGACGAGCTCGACCTCGAGCTCGCGGGCGAGCTCGATCATCGTGTCGAATGTCGCCTCGCTCGAGCCGTCGAGCGCGACGACGATGCGGCGCAGGCTCACTTGCCGTCGTCCTTGCGTTGCGTCCGCGCCGCCTGCGCGCCGAACGCGCGGGCGCGCTCGGCGAGGTCGGCCAGCCGCTCCTCGATCCGCGCATTGAGCGTTCCGGCGGGGAACCGGCCCAGGCGGTCGCGCTCGCCGGCGGGCATGCCGGTCAGGACCTCGAGTCCCTGGTCGATCGTCTCCACCGCGTGGATCGCGAACTTCCCCGCGGCCACCGCGTCGACGACGTCCTGGCGCAGCATCAGCTGCGACGCGTTGGCGGACGGGATGACCACGCCCTGCCGGCCGTCGAGGCCGCGCAGCCGGCACAGGTCGAAGTAGCCTTCGATCTTCTCGTTGACGCCGCCGATCGCCTGCACGTCGCCGTGCTGGTTGACCGAGCCGGTCACCGCGAGCGCGTTGGAGACCGGCACGTCGGCGAGCGCGGAGAGCAGCGCGTAGAGCTCGGTGGACGACGCGCTGTCGCCCTCGACCATCCCGTACGACTGCTCGAACACGAGCGTCGCGGCGAGCGACATCGGACGCTTGGGCGCGTAGTGCGCCGCCAGGTACCCGGTCAGGATCATCACGCCCTTCGAGTGGATCGGCCCGCCGAGCTCGGCCTCGCGCTCGATGTCGACGACGTTGCCGCCGCCCAGCCGCACGCGCGCGGTGATCCGCGCCGGCAGCCCGAACATCACGCCGCCGAGGTCGATGACCGACAGCCCGTTCACCTGCCCGACGCGCGCGCCCGCGGTCGCGACGAGCAGCCGGCCGCGCAGCATCTCGTCGCGCACGCGCGCCGGGAGGCGGTTCGAGCGATGGAGCTTCGCGTCGAGCGCCGCCTGCACGTCGCCGGCCGTCGTCACCGCACGACCGTGCCGGTCCGCGCAATAGCTCGATTCGACGAGCGTCTCGACGAGCGCGCCCATGTCGACCGAGAGCCGCTCGGCGCTCCCGCTCGCGCGGGACGCCTGCTCGATGACGCGCGTCACCGCGCCGCGGTCGAACGGACGCAGCGAGTTGCCGCGGACCATCGTCGCGATCAGCCGCGCGTAGAGCTCCTCGCCCTCCGGCGTGCGCTCGACGTCGTCCTCGAAGTCGGCCGCGACCTTGAAGAGCTTGCCGAACTCGGGGTCGTACGCGTGCAACAGGTAGTAGAGCCGCGGCTGCCCCACGAGCACGACCTTGACGTCGAGCGGGATCGGCGAGGGCTCGAGCGCCTGCGTGCTGATGAGTCCCAGCGCCTGGCCGAGCGCCTCGGTGTGCACCTCGCGCGAGCGCAGCGCGCGCTTCAGCGCCTCCCACGCGAGCGGCTGCGTGAGGAGCTTCAGCGCGTCGACGATCAGGTAGCCGCCGTTGGCGCGATGCAGCGCGCCGGCCTTGATCTGCATGAAATCGGTCACGAGCGATCCGAGGTGCGGAACGTGCTCGATGCGGCCCACCAGGTTGTCGTGCGTCGGGTTGTCCTCGTCGACGATCGGGGCGCGATCGGTGGCGGCGTGGTCGATCAGCAGGTTGACCGCGTAGCGGCGCAGCGGCGCTTCGCCCGCTTCCGCGCGGGCCGCGAACATGCCGAGGAGCCCACCGGCCTCGCCTTCCTTCGACGGCTGGAACACCTGCGCGTTGTCGAGGACGTCCTCGCGGACCTGGTCCAGGTAGGCGACGATGGCCGGGATGTCCCGGTACGCTGCGCGAGCCTCGTCGATCAGGCTGACGGTCGCGCTCTGCGTCACCTGCCGGTCGAGCTCGCGCAGCTTGTGCTGGGCCTCCCGCCGCCACTTCGGCATCGCCTCGATCACGCGCTCGAGCTCGTCCTGCAGCGACGTGATCGCGGTCTCGATGCGCGTGCGCTCTTCTTCCGGGAGCTTGGCGAACGCGTCCGGCGGCATCACCTCGTCGCCCGCGAGCGGCGCGAACGCGAAGCCGCGCGGCGTGCGCAGCAGGCCGATCTTCTGCGCCTTCGCGTGGTCGCCGACCGCCTGGATCGCCTGCTCCTGGTGCTCGGAGAGCTCGTTCTCGATCTCCTGCCGGTGGGTCCGGTACTCGTCCGCCTCGAACGCCGCCGGGATGCCGGAGCGGAGGTCCTCGACCAGGCGCGCCATGTCGCGCTTGAACGCGGCGCCGCGGCCCGGCGGCAGCGCGATCGCAATCGGCCGGTGCGGCACGCGGAAGTTGAACACGTAGCACCAGTCGGACGGGGCCGGGCGCTTCGCGGCGGCCTCGTCGAGGAAGCGCCGGGCGAGCGTGCGACGGCCGACGCCCTCGGCGCCCATCGCGAACAGGTTGTAGCCCTCGGCGCCGATGCCGATCGCGAAGCGGATCGCCTCGATCGCGCGCTGCTGCCCGACGACCTCGTCGCCGTCCTGCAGTGTCTCGGTCGTGTCGAATGCGAGCCCGTCGAGCGTGCAGCGGCGCACCAGCCGGTCCGGGCCGAGCCGGCCCGCCGCCGGGACACCGCCGAGCGGCTTCTCGCGTTCCCCCATCGTCGCCTTCTCCTCTCCGGTCTCCGCGCGCCGGCGCCGGGCCAGTGTGCGGCAGGTCGCCCCGGCCGGCATTGATCCGGGGCAACGAGCGGGGCGCCGCGGACCGCGCCGGCGGGGGCCGGCGCCCTCGCACCCGAGCGAGAGCATGACGCGGCGGCAGCGAACGCGCAAACGCGGCTCCGCGAGCCGGGGGACGCGCTCACGCGCGCGGCGGCGAACGTCCCGGACGCGCCGAGCGCCCGGGACGCCCGGTCAGGAACGGTCGTCGTGCCTGCGGCCGTGCGCCTTCGCGCCCTCGGGTGAGGCTTCGAGGGCGACCTTGTCGAGGCCCTCCCCGCCGTGCTTCTCGAGATCCCGTCGCAGGCCCTCGTCGGAGAGGTCGATCGGCTTCGAATGCTTCCAATCGTGCGCCGCCACCTCGTTGAGGCGGTCGAGCACGTGCCGGCCGTCCACCTCGATCGCGAGCTCGCGGCGGTCGTCGAAGCTTCCCGGCGACAGGTTGATCGACCCGACGATCGCGCGCTCGCCGTCGGCGATGATCGCCTTCGCGTGGAGCTTGAGGTCGGCCAGCCGGTGGATCTTCGCGCCGACGTCGCGCATGATGCGCAGTCCGCCGACGCCCTCGATCAGCTTGCCCGTCTTGAGCGTGTGCGGCGGCCGCGCCATGATCTCGAGGCGCACGCCGCGGTTCGCCGCCCGGACCAGCCGCTCGATGATGACCGTGTCCTGGTAGCGCTCGTTCTGCAGGATCAGCCGGTGCTTCGCCGTGTCGATGAACCGGGCGACGCGCTCGCGCCCGTACCCCGGGCACCAGATGAGGCGCGAGTCCGGCGCGGGGGCGAACGGCTGCCGCGCCCAGTCCGCTTCGAAGCAGGCGACCATCTCGGCCACCTCCTTCGCGTTCGTCGTGACGATCGCGTAGTCGCGCGTCTCCGTGAGGTCGCGGATCTCCCAGTTGAGCGACTCGACGAAGCCCGTCTCGTCGTCGATCACCATGGACTTCTGGTGCGTGAGCGCGAACTTCGGGTTGCTGTCGCGAACCTCGATGCCCGCGGCGACCAGCGCCGCGCGCGACTCGCGGTTCTCCTCCTTGCCGTCGCGGCGCGCGGGATTGAGCATCACGCGGACGTGGACGCCGCGACGCTTCGCCGCGATCACGGCGTCGAGCAGCGTCGTGTCGGTGAACAGGAACATCCGGATGTTGATCGAGCGCTTCGCGGCGGCCAGCGCGTCGAGGAACGGCTTCGGCGTGTCGTCGGGAAGGACCAGGAGCGAATGGGACATGGGCGTCGTCGGTCGTGGAGGCGTTGGCGGGAAGGTCGTCAGGCGTGGGTCTTGCCGCCCTCGGCCGGCGCCCCGAACTGGATCCGGTGGAGCTCGGCGTAGACGCCGCCCCGCGCGATCAGCTCGTCGTTCGTGCCGGTCTCGGCCACGACGCCGTCCTTCAGCACGATGATCCTGTCGGCGGCGCGGATCGTCGAGAGCCGGTGCGCGATCATGATCACGGTCCGGCCTTTCATGAGCCGCGTGAGCCCTTCGATCACGAGCTGCTCGGACTCGGTGTCGAGCGCGGCCGTGGGCTCGTCGAGGATCAGGATCGGCGAGTTGCGGATGAGGGCCCGGGCGATGCCGATGCGCTGGCGCTGGCCGCCGGACAGCGTGTCGCCGCGCTCGCCCACCATCGTGTCGTAGCCGTGCGGCATCCGCGCGATGAACTCGTCGGCGTTCGCGAGCTTCGCCGCCGCGGCGACCTCCTCGTCGGTCGCGTCGGGGCGGCCGTAGGCGATGTTCTCGCGCACGGTCCCGCGGAAGAGCACGGTCTCCTGCAGCACGAAGCCGATGTTGCGCCGCAGGCCCGCGAGGCTCAGCTCGCGGAGGTCGCGGTCGTCGACCAGCACGCGTCCGCCGGTCGGATCGTAGAAGCGCGGAATCAGGCTCACGACGGTCGACTTGCCGCCGCCGGTCGGTCCGACGATGCCGACGACCTGGCCGGCCTCGATCGTGAAGCTCACGTCGCGCAGCACCAGGGCGTCGCTGCCTTCGTAGCCGAACGCGACGTGTTCGAACGCGATCGCGCCGCGCAACGCGCCGGGATCGACGGCGCCGGCGCGATCGCGGATCACCGCGTCGGCGAGCAGCACCCGCTCGATGCGCTCCAGGCCGACCTGCGTCTGCGCGATCGCGTTCGTCATCTTCGCGAGGTCCTGGACCGGCTTGAAGAACTTCGACAGGTAGGCGAGGAACACCGTGAGCGCACCGATCGTCATCGCGCCGCCGACCACGAGCAGCGTGCCGCGCCACAGCACGTAGCCGGTGCACAGCGCGACGATCACCGTCACGGTCGGTGACAGCAGCGATTTCACTCGCCGCGCGGCCAGCGCGGCGTCGACGGTCGCGCGGCTCGCGTCCGCCATCCGCCGGGCCTCGACGTCCTGGCGGCCGAACGCCTTGACCGCCCGGATCGAGCCCAGTCCCTGCTCGACCACCGCCACGATGTCGCTCTGGCGCTTGCGGACGTTGCGCGTCGCGTCCTTGACCGCCTTCTTGAAACGCATCACGAACAGCAGCAGGAACGGCGTGACGCCCACCGCGATCAGCGCGAAGTCCCACTCGAGCCAGAACATCAGCACGAGCATCCCCGCGATCGTCATCAGGTCGACGAGGATGCCGAGCGTCGACGAGGACGCGAAACCCTGCACGGTCGAGACGTCGTTGGTGATCGTCGACATCAGCGCGCCGGTCTGCGCGTGGTCGTAGTAGGCGAGCGAGAGCCGGTGCATGTGCCCGTACATGCGCGTGCGCAGGTCGTTCGCGACCCACTGGCCGACGCTCTCGGTGTAGTAGTTGTCGACGTAGCTCGCGACCGCGCCGATCGCGGCGATCACCACCGTCAGGATGCCGGCGAAGAGCGCGACGCCCACCGCGTCGCGGTCGATGCCCCAGTCGTGCACCCAGGCGAGGGCCTCGGGGAGGCGCCGGTGGCCGAGCGCGTCGTCGAGCACGAGCTTGAGCGGCCAGGGCGCGGCGAGGCTCATCAGGGTCTCGACGAGCATCGCGAGGAACACGACCGCGAGCCACCCGCGGTAGGGACGGACGAGATCGAGGACGAGCCGGGACATCGCGCTCGCGGGCAGTTCGGCGTCCCCCGACGGGACGGTTCGTTCGCGTTCGCTCATCGAATGACCTCCGGGGCTGGGCCGGCGCGATCCGGGACGATCTGCACGCCGGCGTCGTGCAGCAGGCGCCCGAGCTCCGGCGAGGCGCGGAGGATCCGGCCGCGCCTGCCGTTGCGGCCGACCACCTCGACCTCGCGCAGCGCCTCGAGCACGCCATGGGAAAAGGCGGCCGCGCGCGTGCCGCCGCCCGAGAACGCGAGGACCACCAGGCTCTCGCGATCCGCGGAGTGCTGGGCGCGCGTCGCGTACCGATGCCGTTTCGCCGGTTCGGCGCGCTCGATCGGAGAATTCAACGGACGCGTCACGCTCGCGCGGAAGACGTGCGGCCGGCCTGCGGCGCCGATCCGCGTCGCGGTCGCGGCCGTCACGGCATGAGCGCCGCGACCGCGGCCCGGATCGGCGCGTCGGAAACGCGGATGAATCCGCCGAACGGCTGGTCCATCTCGAGGACCATGACGATGGCGCTGGCCGACGACAGCGCACACAGCACGTTGAACGCGGCGACGGTGCCGTGGCGTGGCGCGAACACGTTGATCGCCGCCGCGATCACGACCATCCAGGCCACCAGGAGCACGAGCAGGGGCATCGTGACCGAGCTGCCCTCGGAGACGACCGCCACCGACCGGAGCCGCTCGAGCTCGTCGAACGCCTGCAGCGCCTTGACCTTCGCCTCGCGCTGCGCGTCGTCGGCGGGGACGATCGCGTGCAGGCCCACGCGGATCCTCGCGACCGAGACCTCCCACTGACCCGGAGTGGACGCCCGCGCGCCGTCCGACCCCCAGAGTGCGTCGGCGCGTTCCGTGACCGCCTGGCGCAGTTGCGAGCGCGCCGCGTCGCCGGCCGCGCCGAGCGAGCGGAGCGCCTCGCCGGCCAGCGCGATCTTCGCTGCCGCGGCGTGGACCTCGTCGGCACGCGTGTCGAACGCGGTCTTGGCCGACGCGACGATCAGGCCGAGCACGAGCGCGGCGAGCGTCGACAGGAAGCCGACGCCGACCTTGACCATGTCGCGCGTGTCCTCGTCGAGATGGTGCGCCGGCAGCCTCGTGCGGGCCCAGGCGCCGAACGCGGCGCCCGCGAGCACGATGACCGTGACGAGCAGGCCGATGGCGAGGGGATTCATGCTTGCCGGAGTCGCGCTGGCCAAGGCGCGCGCCCGCGTGGCGTCCGGTGGCGCCCGCCGTCCGCGTCTTGCGCGGGCCGCCGCGTCAAGGCGTCGGCACGACGCGGTAGAACACGCCGTTCGCGCCGTACGACGGCTGGAACCAGGTGTTGCCGCACAGGTAGTAGGTCGTGCCGTGCACGTTCGGCGAGATGCAGCCGGGCGGCAGGCTCGCGTACGCGACGCCCATCACGTACGTGCCTCCCGCGGGCGCAGGCGCCGCGGCGCCCGACGCTCCCGCAGCGACGCCCGCGTTGTACGCGCTGGACGTCGCGGCCGAGGTGGTGGCGCTCCCAGCTGCGACGCCGGCCGCATACGCGCTCGACGTCGCCGCGGCGGTGTTCGCCGAGGCGACCGCAGCGCCCACCGCCACGCCTGCAATGGCGCCCGCGGCAGCCGCGCATCCGTAGCAGCCAGGCGCGTAGTACGGCACGGCGACCGGCGGGTGATAGACCGGGTAGACGGGCGGAGGCACGGCGATCGGCGGGTAGCCCGGCGGGCGATACGCCGTCGCGCCGGACGGGTAGGTGTGCGCGACGCCGGCGCCGTACGCGCCGTAGGTGCTCCCGCCGTACATGTTCGTGTGCTCGGTGCCGCCGCCGGTCGCGTGCGCGGTGCTGCCGCCGTACACGTTCGAGTGCTCGGTGCCTTCGCCCGCAGTGTGCTCCGAGCTTCCGCCCCAGCGGTTCTCGTGGCTGGTCGAGCCGTAGGTGTGCGACGTGCTGCCGCCGTAGCGGTTCGCCGAGCTCCAGCCGGAGGCGGGCGGCGTCCACGCCGCGACGGCCGCCGCGGCGAGCACCGCGATGACGGTAACGATCGGTTTCATCGGAGGCTTCCTCATCACTGCGCTTTCGCGGGTGCCGGCTTGTCGGCCATGCCCCTGACGATCGGCCTGACGCCCGGTGGCGTGGCCGGCGCCGGATTCGAGAACGCCATGCGCGGCGCGGACTGCGCCTTCGCCGACGTGAACGCGTCCGCGGCGACCGGGCCGTCGAGCTGCCAGTTCGAGAGCTCGACCTCGTGGCGCAGCGCCATCGGGTCCTCGCGGTAGATCGCGCGGATCCGCCGCGGCAGCCTGTCCTCCGTGCCGATCCAGATCTGCAGGAACACGTCGTCGTTCGCCCACACGACCATGTCGGTCTTCACGCCGCCGACGTGGCCCGAGGGTCCGACCACGAACGCGAGCTTCGCGCCCTCGGTCAACGCCGAGTACGGGTCGGCGACGACCAGGTCGGTGAACGGGTAGTAGATCGCCGCGGTCTGGTACGCCTGCTTCAGCACCGTGTCGATCGTGCCCGGGGCGTCGGCGATCGCGACGAGGTTCTCGGCCGGCGCGTACGCCGTCATCGTGCGGCCGTCGAAATAGAATTCCGAGGCGGGGCCGTCGCCGGGCACGATGACGCGCAGCTTGTCGGGGCGCTGCAGCGCGACGTCGTAGCGCACCGTGTAGACGATCGGCGGACCGAGGCGGCTCGGGTACTCGTAGCTCGCGACCGCCGTGAACGACATCGTCCTCGCGGCCGCGAGCTTCGCGCTCGTGGCCTTGAGGAGCTCCATTGCGCGCGTTTCGAGCACGAGCTTGAACCCGGGCGCGGGCGCAGCCTTCGCGGCCGGCGGCGCCTTCTTCGCCGGTGACGCGGCCTTCGCGGGCTTCGCCGGCGCCTTGGCGTCCGGCGCGGGCGCCTGCGCGTACGCACCGGCTGCGAGCGCGACGCCTGCGGCCAGCGCGAGCGCCCGGCCGAGTGTCTTCCTGCGATTCATCGGGTACTCCAGCCGGCTGCGGTGCGTGCGGGCCGCATCACGGCACCATCCCGCACTCGAACATTTTGTTGACGACCGGGCCGGCGATCTTGTCGAAGAACGCCTGGCGCATCTGCGGGTCGTTCCTGAGGAAACCGATCAGGCGCTGCTCCTCGGGACCGTGCTGGCCCTTCTTCGCCCACAGGTCCTCGCAGGTCGAGGACTGATATCGCTGGATCACCTTGTTGGCGACCGCGTCCATGATCGGGTACTGCGCGTAGGCGACGACCGCGCAGGCGGCGCCGGCCGCCGCGATGATCAGCCAGGGACTCTTCTTCATGGGGCACTCCGTCGTGGGTGGAATCGAGGCGCGCACGCGCCGGCCGCGCCGGAACCTCGGGCCCCGGCGCTTGCGGTGATGGGATCCGTTACTCGCGCGCCTTCGCCGCGGCCTGCATGGCCGCTTCGAGCCGCTTCACGTCCGCGGGGGAGAGCTGCGGCCGGTCGACCTTGATCGTGAGCTTGTTCAGTTTCGCGGTCAGCGTGAACGGCGGCCGATAGTCGGCGTCGTTCACGCCGGTGAGCGTGTCGGAGCCGACGTCGAACGCCTCGTCCCACTGCAGGATCATCGGCAGCGTGCGCTTCATCTCCTTGGTGTCGACTGCCTTGCCGTCGACCTTGAGCGTGCCCGTGCCCGGACGGCCCAGCCCGCTGAAGTCGTTGAACGCGAGCGTTCCGGCGCCGAGCCCGTCGTACTTGAAGTCGAACTCGAGCGTGTGCTTCCCGGGCGCGAGCGCTTCGGGGCCCTCCCACTTCATCCGCTCGAGATCGACCAGGTTCCACAGCCAGACAGGCTTGCCCTTGAGCAGGTAGAACCCGTAGCCGGCGAAGCGGCCGCCGGAGGTCAGGATCATGCCTTCGGCGCCTCCTTGCGGCACCTCGATGTCCGCCGTGACCGTGTAAGAGGTGTTCAGCAGCAGCGGCGAGTCACCCTGCGGCAATCCGGTCATCGGCCGCGTGTACACGAACTCGGTACGGCCCGCCGTGATGTTCGGGCGCGGGGCCACGATGCGGGCGGCGACCGAGGCGTCCATCGGGAACACCTGGTGCTTTCTCGCCTCGGCGACGAACTTCGCCCGCATCTCCTTGACCTTCTGCGGGTACCGCGCCGCGACGTCGTCTTCCTGGTTCCAGCTCGTTCGCAGGTCGTAGAGCTGGAACACCTGGTTGTTCAGCGGATCCGGATTGGCCGGCCCGAACGCCTCCCACGGCGCGCGGTTGACCTTGGTGGACAGCAGCCAGCCGTCGTCGTAGAGCGCGTACTGCCCCATCATCTCGAAGTACTGGGTCTTGTGGCGCGCGGGCGCCTTCGCGTTCTTCGCGTCGAACGTGTAGAGGAAGCTCGTGCCCTCGATCGGCGCCTGGGCGATGCCGTCCACGGTCTTCGGCGCGTGGATGCCCGCCGCCTCGAGGATCGTCGGCACGACGTCGATCACGTGGACGAACTGCTCGCGCAGGGCGCCCTTGTCCTTGATCCGCGCCGGCCACGACACGACCATGTTCTGGTTGATGCCGCCCAGCCGCGACGCGTTCTGCTTGAACCAGTCGAACGGCGTGTCGAACGCCCACGACCAGCCGGCGGACATGTGGTTGTACGTCGCCTCGGTGCCCCAGACGTCGTAGAACTTGAGCTGCACTTCGGCGGGCAGCTTGTTGAGCCCGTTGAAGAAGGCGACCTCGTTGGGCGTGCCGAGCGGGCCGCCCTCGGCGCTGGTGCCGTTGTCGCCGTTGATGTAGATCACGAGCGTGTTCTCGAGCCGGCCCAGGTCCTGGAAGTGCTGGACCACGCGCCCGATCTCGAAGTCGGTGTAAGCGGCGTACGCGCCGAACACCTCGACCTGGCGGAGGAAGAGCTTCTTCTCGTCGGCGGTGAGCTGGTCCCAGGGCTTCAGCATCTCCTTCGGCCACGGCGTGAGCTTCGTGTCCTTCGGGATCACGCCCAGCCGCTTCTGGTTCTCGAAGATGCGTTCGCGCACTTTCTCGTAGCCGTCGTCGAACAGGTGCATCGCCGAGATCTTGTCCACCCACTCCTTCGTCGGATGGTGCGGCGCGTGCGTGGCGCCCGGCGCGTACTTGATGAAGATCGGCTTCGACGGGTCGATCTGGTGCATCCGCGTCATGTAGTCGATCGCGTCGTCCGCCATCGCGGTGACGAGGTTCCAGGTGCCCGGCGCCTTGCCCTCGAACGGGTAGATCTGCGTCGTGTTGCGGAAGAGGTTCGGCTGCCACTGGTTCGCGTCGCCGCCGACGAAGCCGTAGAAATACTCGAAGCCCATGCCGATCGGCCACTGGTCGAACGGCCCGACCTGGCTCGCCGCGAACGCCGGCACGTTGTGGTCCTTGCCGAACCACGCGGTCGCATAGCCGTTGTCCTTGAGCATGCGGCCGATCGTCGCCTTGTCGCGCGCGATGATGCTGTTGTAGCCGGGGAAGCCGGTCGACTGCTCGGAGATGACGCCGAACCCGGCCGAGTGGTGGTTCCGGCCGGTGATCAGCGCCGCGCGCGTCGGCGAGCACAGCGCGGTCGAGAACATCCGGTTGTAGCGCAGCCCCTCGCTGGCGAGACGGTCCATCGTCGGCGTCGGGATCACGCCGCCGAACGTGCTCGGCACGCCGAATCCAGCGTCGTCGGTGATGACCAGGAGCACGTTGGGCGCGCCCCTGGGCGGCACGACGCGCGGCGGCCACCAGTACTTCGACTGCAGAGCGCCGTCCTTGATCACGCCGCCGAACTTCGGGTCCGGCGGCGGGAGCTGCCGGTTGCTGACCGTCGTCGTCGCGCTCGCAGAGCCGAGCGTGCCGGTGACCTGCTGCGCGTCAGCGGCGAAGGGAGCGAGCGCGATCAGCGCCGCGAATCCTGCGGAGAGTGTCGACCTGTTCATCGCGTACCTCGAATGCCTCGAACCGGGAAGCCTTGTTGTCGCGGACCGCCGCGCGCGCTGCGGCCCGCTCTTCTTGTCGATGCGCCTTTGCCCGCGTGCGCCTACCAGCGGAAGTTCACGCCGATCGACGGACCGCTGAAGTGGAGGTCCTCGATCTTGTCGCCGGACTTGAAGTTGTAGTCGAGGTAGCGCCAGTTGGCGAACACGTCGCCCCAGTGGAACGAGTAGCCCAGCCCCGCCATCGCCTGCCAGGTGAGGTCCGATTCGCCGGTGCCGACGTCGACGTAGTACGGGACGTACCAGCGGCGGCCTTCGCCGAACTTGTAGCGGCCCTTGAGGCCGATGATCGCGTCCCAGTTCGACAGGTTCGCGTCGGAATTGCCCTGGTGGCCGTTGGACGGGATGCCGCCGATGTCGCCCGACAGCTGCCAGTTGATCTTCTGCTCGATGTCGAGCAGGCGCGCGCCGCCCAGCACGTCGAACGTGAACGCCGGGTCCGAGGCGAGGTTGTAGTAGCCGGCGATCGTCCAGCCCCACCCGGTGAGGTCGTAGCGGACGCTCGCGCTGGCGTCGGCGGGGAGGCCGATGCCGCCGACCGTGAATTCGCGCGTGCCGGACTTCGTGTTGCCGACGTCCATGTAGATGACGTCGGTGAACGCGCCCCAGCGCCCCTTCTGCGCGGCGAACGAGCCCATGAACACGAACTCGAGGTTCTTCAGGATCGTGTCCGCGTCGACGCTCGCGCTCGTGCCGCCGTTCCGCTCGGGGAACCCGGTCTTGCCGCCGATCGTCGGGAAGTAGCCGTAGAGGCTCGCCAGGAACTCCCACTTCTCGCTCGACTGCGCGGACGCGGTGGAGGGGAGCATCGACGTTGCGGCGACGAGGGCCGCGGCGGCGAGGGTGGCGTTTCGATTCATTCGCTATTCTCCTGTGGAGTCGGGGGCATACGTGCAGCGGGGCCGGGACGAACCCATGGCCTCACCCGCGTGAGGCAACGCGCACGGCAAACCGATCGCCAAGCCGCGGTCGGCCGCAGACATCGCGATTTTCCGAGCCCGGCACGAGCGACGCTTGACCCATTCCGACAAGGGCTGGACAATTCGCGACAATCGCGCTTGATCCGCATCAGCCCACTCTCGACTCTTGGATACCCTGACAAAGGCCGTCAGCAAGCGCGGGCGCGTCACCACCGGACTGGTGCGCGTCGGCCCGCTGATGGCGTTGCCGCACGTGCTTCGCGATCTTGGCGTCGACCCCGACGAGTTGCTCGCGCCGTTCGGCATCCGCGCCGACTATTTCGCCGATCCCGAGAACATCCTGGCCTTCGCGACGGCCGGCGAAATCCTGTGCCGCTGCGTCGAGAACAGCCGATGCGAGCACTTCGGGCTGCTGGTGGGCAGGCGCGCCGGAATGTCGTCGCTCGGGCCGGTCGGCTTCCTGATGCAGAGCGCGCCGGACGTCCGCAGCGCCCTCGAAGCGCTGTTCCGCCACCTGCACGTGCACGACAGCGGCGCGGTGATCACGCTCGACAGAGCGGGCGCCTATGTGAGCCTCGGCTACACGATCCTCCAGCACGACGTGCCCTGCCGCGAGCAGATCCTCGCCATCGCGATGGCGATCGGGCTCAACATCCTGCGCGGGCTGTGCGGCGCCGACTGGCGGCCCGAAGAGACGCACTTCGCGTTCCGCCGTCCCAGGGATCCCACGCCGTACCGCGAGTTCCTGGGCCCCCGCATCCGCTTCGACGCCGAGAACTCGGCTTTCCTGTTCGCCTCGCGCTGGCTCGACTATCCGCTGGCGGGCGCCGATCCGCTGCTGCACCGGCTGATGGCCGAGCGCGTGAGCGAGCTCGAGCGGCTCGCCGGCGACGACCTGCTCATGCAGTTGCGACGCGTCCTGCGCACGCTGGTGATGGCCTCCGACTGCTCGCTGGAGGCCGCGGCGCGCCACGCCGGCATGCGCGGACGGACGCTCAACCGCCGGCTCGCCGACCACGGCACGAGCTTCCTCGAGCTGCGCGAGGAGGCGCGCCGCGAGCTCGCCTGCCAGCTCCTCGAGAGCACGAGCAAGCCCGCGAACCAGGTCGCGGTGACGCTGGGCTACACCGACGCGAGCTCGTTCACGCGCGCGTTCAAGCGCTGGACCGGGATGGGGCCGCAGGCATGGCGCGCGTCGCTCCGGGCCGGCGCACGCAAGGCCAAGCGCTCGTAATCCCGCGCGGCCGGGTTTCGAAGTCGACGGAGCGGAAGCGATGGACCTGCAGCTGAAGGACAGGACAGCGCTCGTCACCGGCGCCAGCACCGGCATCGGGCGGGGCATCGCGCTCGCGCTGGCGGAGGAGGGCGTTCGCCTCGCGATCGCGGCGCGGCGCGCGCACCTGCTCGAAGAGGTGGCCGAGGCGATCGCCGCGAAGGGCGGGCACCGGCCGGTCGTGATCACCTCCGACCTCTACGCGGAGGACGCCGCGGCGACGCTGGCCTCCGCCGCGGTCCGTGGCCTCGGCCACGTCGACATCCTCGTCAACAACGCCGGCGGCTCGCGCAGCTTCACCGACCTGCACGTGGGCGAGGACCGCTGGCAGGAGGCGATGACGCTCAACTTCCACCGGCCGCGCCAGCTCGCCGATGCGCTGATCGACGGGATGATCGCGCGCAGCTGGGGGCGCGTCGTCAACATCACCGGCAAGAGCGAGCCCGAGCACGTGAACGGCGCCTTCTGCGCGAAGGCCGGCATTCACAGCTGGGCGAAGGGGCTCTCGCGCATGGTCGGCAGGCACGGGATCACCGTGAACTCGATCGCGCCGGGCCGCATCCACTCCGAGCAGATCCTGCGCAACTACTCGCCCGAATACCGGCAGTGGCAGGCCGATAACGAGATTCCGGTCGGCCGCTACGGCGAGCCCGAGGGCCTCGCGAACCTCGTCTGCTTCCTCGCGTCGCCGCGCGCGAGCTACATCACCGGCACCGTGATCGCCGTCGACGGCGGATTGCGGCGCTACCAGTTCTGACGTCGGACCCGACCCGCGAAGGAATCCCGGCATGAACACGACGCCGTTCCTCCGCCGCATGCTCGGTGCGGCGCTCCTCGTCGTCGCGACGCTCGCCGCTCCCCACGCGATCGCGCAATCGGACTGGCCGACGAAGCCGATCCGGTTCGTCGTGCCGTTCGCGCCGGGCGGCACCTCCGAGATCGTCGCGCGCGCGGTCGCCGCCGAGCTCACCAAGCAGCTCGGCCAGACCGTCTACGTCGAGAACAAGCCGGGCGGCGCCGGCACCGTCGCGATGGCCGACGTCGCGAAGTCGCCGCCCGACGGCTACACGATGATCCTCGGGCACGTCGGGACGCTCGCGGTCAATCCCTACATGCTGGCGAACCAGCCGTACGACGTGAACAAGGACTTCGTTCCCGTCACGCTGCTCGCGAAAGTCCCGAACGTCTTCGTGATCCACCCGGACGTGCCGGCGAAGGACTTCGCCGAGTTCGTCGCGTACGCGAAGAAGAATCCGGGCAAGCTCAACTACGGCTCGGCGGGCAACGCGAGCGCGGGCCACCTCGCGATGGAGTACCTGAAGCTCGTCACCGGCATGGACATCGCGCACATCCCGTACAAGGGAACCGGGCCGCAGCTCACCGACCTGCTCGCGGGACGCACGCAGGCGTCGTCGGCCGGGCTGCCCGCACTGGCGCCGCACATCAAGAGCGGCAAGCTCCGCGCGATCGCGGTCGGCACGCCGCAGCGCGTCGCGCAGATGCCCGACGTGCCGACCGTCGCCGAGATGGGCTACAAGGACTTCGAGACCTCGCAGTGGTACGGGATCCTCGTGCCCGCCGGCACGCCGCCCGCGCTCGTCAAACGCCTGCAGGAGGAGTCCGCGAAGGCGCTGCGCTCGCCGGCGGTGACCGAGCGGTTCGCAGGCGACGGCGCCGTGGCCGGCGGCGGACCGTCTTCGGAGTTCGCCGCGTTCATCGCGCGCGAGCAGGCGATCTGGAGCGACATCGTCAGGCGGGCGCACATTCATTCGGATTGAGGTCGTTTCGCGCGCCGATCGAAGCCTGTCGAGCGCGATTTCGCGTCGCAAGTGACCTCCGCGCAGGCGGGGCGGCGCGCGCCGAAAGACGGGGCCAGCGCGACGCCGGTCGTCGGGAGGCGTGGTTGCCGGATCGGGCTCGTCCAGAAAGGCGCGGATCGTTCCAGCGCCAACATGTTGATTTTGCATTACAAAAAAGTCAATTGGCCATCCGATGGCGAGAGGCCGTGTGGATGTTTTTCTTGATGCGGATCAAGGCTATGTACTGAACAAGTGGTTCTACAAAATGTTTGCGTTCGCGGCTGACGTCCGGGAACTTCGATTGGCCGCGCTGCGCGGGCGGCGGATTCTCGAGGCAAGGATCGGCGGATCTTCGCCGGATCTGACGGGGGATACGAACATGAACGTCGCACGCAAGGTCTTCGCCATTCTCGCCGCGCTCGCGTTCGCGGCTCTCGCGGTTCCGGCAGCGGCCCAGAACGTCAAGTACTTCACGCTCGGCGCACCCACGACCGCCACGGTCGCGACGACGAGCATCCAGGTGACGTTCAAGAACATCGAAACCGGAAACTCGTCGTTCAATTCGATCGGGATCAAGGGGATCGCGTCGGGCGGCGCGACCGTGAGCATCACGGGCGCGACGGCGTCGCCGGGCGGTCCCGGCACTCCCGTGGTGGGCGGGGATGGCTATTTCTACCTGACCGGGCTTTCGCCCGTGAAGAAGGGCCAGACGCTTACCGTGACGCTGACGGTCACGATGACCGCCAGTGGGTGCACGAACGGGCAGGTCACCTGGCAGGGCCGCGCATTCACCGGATCGCCGTCGTCGCCCAGCACCGAGTTCCAGCAGCAGAACGCGAATCCCGTGACCGTGGTCAACGTGGGATGCAGCTACTCGATCACCGGGACGACGCCTTCGAGCATGCCGCGGGGCACGACGAAGCCGCTGACGGCGAGGGTGACGAACGCAGCCGGTTCGCCCATTGCGATCACGTCGGTCACGCTCACGCCGCCCGTCGGAGGCGCGATCACGACGCCGACCAACACGTATGCGCCGTCGATCGCCGCGGGCACGTACGCCGATCTCGCGATCACCGCGACCGCATCCTGCGACACCGCCAAGTCGGCCGGATCGTGGACGTCCTCGGTGACCGGCTTCTCGCATTCGGGCGAGCCGAGCACGAGCCTGACCGGCGCCTGCGCGCTCACCGCGACTGCACCGAAGAGCATCGTGCCGGGCGAGCCGTTCACCGTCGAACTCAAGGCCGTCGACGGCGAAGGCGGAACGATGGGCGGCTACACCGGATCGGTCACGCTCGTGTCGACCGGGGCGGGCTGCACGATCGTCGGTACGCCGAGCGTTCCCGCGGTCGGGGGCCTCGCCTCGATCACCGTTTCGCTCAGCGTCGATTCCACCACGACGACCTGTACGCTGAAGGGCACGGCGTCGATCGACGGGAAGACCTTCGACACCGCGCCGCTCTCGCTGATCGTGTTCGACGGCGTCCTCGGCTGCTCGCCGACGACGTACGACGCGATCAACCTCCTGACGACGGTTCCGACCGGAGCAGGCGCGTTCAACGAGTCCGTGCCGGTCACGACGCCGCTGGGAGACATCGCCTACATCGCGGGCGTGCGGGGCTATGGGGACGACAAGAGCGGCGGCTGCACGCTGATCAACTACGCGGTCTACAACAACATCCCGGTTGCCAACACGACGAGCCAGACGGATCCGCTCGGCAACGTCGTGCCGCCGGGGTTCTACAGCATCACGTGGGACACTAGCCAGGCGCTCAATCCGGTCGTTGCGGTCGCTTCGACGTTCCGGAGCGAATGGGGCGACGCGGCGACGGGCCTGCCGACCCGGCAGACGAAGGTGTGCACGGTGTTCCCGTGCCCGGGCGACCCGACGGCGTTCCCCGCGGCCTGGAAGCTGGCGCCTGCATGCCTCTCCAGCCTGGTCGTGCATGCGTCGGTGCCCGCGGGCGAAGCAGCGTGCCTGGTGGCCGAAACCTGGGCCGTCGTGCCGGTGGGTGACCCCGAGTACTGCACGGGAACGCCTCCTGCCGCACCGCCAAGCCCGCCGCCGGGCTGGCAGCCGCGCTGCCTGCAGGCGACGACGATCTCGATTGTCGGCAAGGACCCGGTGTTCGGCCGCTGATCCGGGCGTAAGCAGCAACAGGGAAAGGCGGCCTCCGGGCCGCCTTATCTTTCGTCGGGCTGAAGCCCGACCCACGGAAGCGGTTGTGGGTCGGGCTGTGGGTCGGACTGTAGGTCGGACTGTAGGTCGGACTGTAGGTCGGACTGTAGGTCGGACTGTAGGTCGGACTTCAGTCCGACGGGGTTCGGGCTATCCGAAGCGAAAGGCGTCGGGCTGAAGCCCGACCCACAGGCCAGAGGCGTCGGGCTGAAGCCCGACCCACATCCGGCGGCTACGCCGCGATCGCCGGCACCGGCGGCAGCGCCCGCACCTTGAACGCCGCGAGGATCGACCGGCTCTCCTCGACCATCTCCTCGGGCGGCTCGACGCCCTCGAGGCGGTCGAGCTCGGCCAGCGCGTTCAGCGTCAGCGCGATCTCGTAGCGGTCGTTGCGCTCGCGCGCGATCGCGAGGCTCGACTCGAACGCCTCGCGCGCGCCGAGCGGGTCGAACTGCAGCAGCATCGCGTAGCCGCGCACGCGGTTCAACTGCGGCTTCAGGCGCTCGATCGCGGCGGCGGACTCGGTGCGGCCGAGCACCTCGTCGGCGAGCGCGATCGCGCCTTCGGCGTCGCCCTTGAGCATCCGGCACTCGGCGACGCGCGCGTCGACGTCGTGCACCTCGTACTCGGCGCCGACCTCGGTCAGGAGCTTGCGTGCGTCCGCGAATCGGGTCAGCGCCTCGTCGATCTTGTTCGCTCGCAGCGACACGCGGCCCAGCATCCAGTGGCACGCGCCCTGGAAGTACCGGTACTCGGACGACTTCCAGACCGGCAGCGTCTTCTGCAGCGTCGCCTCGGCCTCGGCGTGCTCGCCGCGGTCGGTCAGGATCTCGGCGATGTTCATGCTCGCGGTCGCCGCGTCGACGACGTTGCCGACCTTCGTCGACTCCTCGCGGCCGCGCTCGTAGTACGACATCGCGTCGTCCCAGCGGCCTTCCCAGTAACAGGCGCCGCCGGTGCTCGACAGGATGAGGGCGCGCCGCACCCGGTTGCCCGAGCGGGCGAACGCGTCGAGCGCCTTCTGCATCAGCGCCTCCGCGCCTTCCTTGCCCATCGCGGCAGCCGCCCAGCCCATCACGTAGTACGCGTTGCCGATCTGCTCGGGGTCGTCGACCGCCTCGGCCTCGCGCGCGGCCTGCCCGGCCCACTTGAACGCGTCCTCCGAGCGGCCCTGCGCCTGCAGCACGGTCGCGTACCAGGCGCTCGTGCTCGCGACCAGCCGGTCGACCTCGGGCCCCTTCTCGCCGGCGACCGCGTCGCGCGCTCGCTCGGTGAGCTTGAGCGCCTCGGGGTAGTTGCCGAGCTTCTCCTCGACCCACGAGAGCTTGAGCAGCAGTCCCGCGTCCGCGAGCTTGTTTCCCGCGACCGCCTTGCGCGCTTCGGCGTATGCCTCCGACGCCTTCCGGTACTCGGTCGCGCGGAACCACGCGTCGGCGAGCGCTTCGCGCACCGACGCGAGCTCGGCGGGTGCGAGGCCCGCGATGCCGGCGCCCGCCTCGAGCGCGCGGCCGTAGTAGCGCGCGGCCTCGACGTAGGCGTAGACGTCCTCCGCGCGCCGCGCGGCGATCCTCGCGTAGCGCCACGCCGGCTCGTTCTCGCCGGCCACGAAGTAGTGCAGCGACAGGATACCGGCGACCTCGTCGGGGTCGTCCATCTCCTGCTCGACGTGCGCGGCGACCGTCGCGTGCAGCCGCCGCCGCTGCTTGAACGGCAGGCCCTGGTACGCGGTGTCGCGCAGCAGCGACTGGCGGAAGCGCAGGTAACCGTTGCCGTCGTCGTCGAACACGTCTGCGAGCCGTGCCCACGCCTCGTCGGTCGGCGGCGGCCCGTCCTCGGGGTCGTCGAACCACGCGAGCATGCGGGGATGGAACGAGAGGCCGAACACCGACGCGCGGCGCACGATCGAGCGGTCCTCGGGCGACAGCGCGTCGATGCGCGCGCCCGCGGCGGCCTCGGCCGAGTCCGGCAGCGCCGCGACGCCTCCCGTGTCGGTGGCGGAACGCAGCAGGTCGCGCAGGAACTGCGGATTGCCCCCCGACCGCTGCGCGACGACCTGCATCACGTGCGGCGGCAGCGGGTGCTCCTTGGTGGCGAGCTCGGCCATGCGCAAGGCGTCGGCCTGCGCGAGCGGCTTCAGCTCGATGCGCGTGATCGCCGGCGCCTCGGGCGCGACGTAGCCGGTGGTGCCCGGGCGGCGCGCGACGCCGAACAGCCACTTGCGCTCGGCGAGCTGGCCGACGAGGTGGCCGAGCAGGTCGACCGAGGCCTCGTCCATGTGGTGCGCGTCGTCGATCTCGACGATGGCGGGGCCGGGCAGCGCGGCGGCGAGGAACCCCGCGACCGTCGCGTGCAGCTTCGCGCGCCGGTTCTCGGCGGCGAGCATTTCGACCTCGGGCGAGGGCGCGATCTCGACGTCGAGCGCGGCGCCCAGCAGCGCGAGCCACGGCTCGAGGTCCGGCGCCTTCGCGGCCACCGCGTCGCGCAGCTTGCCCTCGACGAGGGCGTTCTCGTCGTCGCGGCCGGCCTCGAGGACGCCGCGCAGGAGCTCGTGCCACACCGCGTACGGCGTCGTCGACGTGTACGCCTCGCACGCGGCGCGGAGCTTCTTGTACCCCATCCCCGCGTCGCGCATCGCCTCGAGGAGGCGCGTCTTGCCGATGCCCGAGTCGCCGACGATCTCGAGGAGCTGGCCCGCGCCGGTTCGCGCTCCGCCCAGCGCCTTGCGGACGATGCCGAGCTCCGTGTTGCGGCCGGTGAGCGGCAGGCGCGTGTCGGCGACGGTGCGCGCGCGCGAGCCCTTCGCGCGGCCGATCGTCCAGGCCTTGACCGGCTCCGCCTTGCCCTTGAGCGTGAACGGCCCGCGCTCCTCGGTCTCGAACAGCGTGTTCGAGCGGTCGATGACGTCCGCCGTCGCGAGGATCGCGTCGGGCTCGGCCTTCGCCATGATGCGCGCCGCGAGGTTCACCGCGTCGCCCATCACCGTGTAGGTGCGCCGGTACTCGGGCCCGATGTCGCCGGCGAACACCGCGCCGCGGTTGACGCCGATCCTCACCCGCAGGGGCAGGTCCGCGTCGAGGATCCGGCGCACCGCGAGCAGCATCCGCTCCTCGTCGTCGCCGGTCACCCTGGGGGCGCCCGCGGTCAGGATCAGCTTGCCGCCGTTCGCGTCGAGGTCGGAGGCGAGCAGCGCGACGTCCTGGGCTTCGGCGGCGGCCTCGACCGCGGCAACGAGACGATGGAGCGCGTCGGCGGTCGCCTGCGGTCCCTGCGAGGCGAGCATCTCGTCGGTGCCCTCGTAGCGCAGGAACGCGACCGTGACCGGGCGGTGCTCGGACGAGCCCCCGCCGGACACGACGTGCGCGCGCACGGCGGACGGCAGGCAGCGCGCGAGCGTCTCGGCGGGGATCTCCGGGCGCGCCTTGTGCGGCACGGTCTCCGCCTCGCCGGGCATGCTCGCGAGCAGGACGCCCGGGCCCTTCTCGCCGCCGAGGCACGAGTCGGGCAGCGCGCGGGCCGCCTCCGGCGAGAGGAGGATCTCGCCCGCGGTCGCCTCGGTCTCCATCGCGACGAGCCGCGTCCAGCCGGGGCCGGTCGGCAGGAACTCGACGTGCGAGGCGCCGACCGCGAAGAAGTGGAACGGCCCCGAGTGCACGCCCTGCGACATCTGCAGCGTCACCTCGGCGCCGGGCAGCGAGATGCGGCCGACGATGCCGAGCGCCTCGCGCATCTTCAGCGTCGCCTGGCACGCGCGAGCGAGGTGGTGCTCGCCCTCGAACCACAGCAGCAGCGCGTCGCCGCCGAACTTGAGCAGGCTCGCGCCCGCGTCGTAGGCGACGTGCAGGATCGACGCGAAGCTCTTGCCGATCACCTCGGTGATCTGCTCGGCGCCCTCGCGGCCCTTCGACGCGAGCTGCTCGGAGAGCTTGGTGAAGCCCGAGATGTCGGCGAACGCCGCGGTGCCTTCGGCGATCCAGGCCGGCGAGTCCGGGTCGTCGACGAGGTGCTGCTGCAGGACGCGGGGGACGTAGAGCCCCACGCGCGCGAGGCCGACGCCGGACGCCGGCGCGGGAGGATCGGTCGCGGAATCGGCACCGTCGGTGCCCGCGCTGCTCATGGTCCTGGTCGCCTTCGAACCGGGCTCGGGAGTCCGCGATGATAAACCCGCATGGCCGCAGACGCTTACGCTGCGCCTGCCGGTCGCGTAGAGTCGCGCCGATGAGGGTGATCGTGATCGGCGCCGGCTTCGCCGGCTGCTGCGCGGCGCTGTTGCTGCGCGAAGCGCTGTCCGCCGAGGTGACCGTGCTCGAGCGCGAGCACGAGCCGGGCGGCATGCTGCGCACGCTCCGCACGCCCGAAGGCGCGGCCTACGAGTACGGCCCGCGCGTCGTCAGTGTGTTCCGCGGCACACCCGGCATCCTCCCGTTCCTGCGGCGCTACCTCCTCCTCGAGGAGCGCGACGTCTACCAGGGCACGCGCCTCATGCCCGACTACCCGGTCGTGCCGTTCCCGGTCGACCTCGAGAGCCTGAAGCGCCTGCCCTGCGGCGCCGCGATCGAGCGCGAGCTCGCCGCGATCCGCGAGCGCGGCGCGCCGCCGGGCGAGCGCGACCTGCGCGATTACCTCGAGACGTCGGTCGGCCCGACGCTGACCGCGCTCGCATTCGAAGGCTTCAACCGCAAGTTCTGGGGCCGTCGCCTCGACGAGATGCCCGCGGCGTGGGGCAAGCTGCGGCGGCTCGAGCGGATCGCCGGGAAGGGCGCGTACCGGCTGCCGAGCGAGGCGGCGCACTACTACCCGCGGGGCGGCTTCAACCCGCTGTTCGACCGGATGCTCGACGGGATCGACGTGCGGTGCGGCGTGAACGTCGGGCGCATCGACGCGGACGCTCGCGGCGCGAGCGTCGCGACCGACGCGGGCACGTTCCGCGCCGACCTCGTCGTCACGACCGCGCCGATCGACGCGCTCCTCGACTACCGGCACGGGCGGCTCGAGTGGCGCGGCTACCGCGTCGAGACCGAGCTCGTCGCGCCGTCGGCCGGGCCGCCGCTCGGCGCGGCGCCCGACGGCATTCCGTTCGCGTGGCTCTACACGCCGTGGGCGCAGACGCCGGTGTGCCGCACCACCGATTTCGGCGTCATCCACCACGGGCCGCGCATGGAGGACCGCCCCGGGCCGACGGTGCTGATGCGCGAGATCGTCGACGACCGCGTCAGCATGTATCCGGTCTGGTGGGAGGACGAGCGGTTCCTGCGCTACCTCGACGACGCGACGAAGCTGCCCAGCGTGATCCCGCTGGGTCGGCTCGGCCTCTACAAGTACACGACGATGGACAGCACGCTCTCGATGGTCGAGCGGCTCGCGGCGTCGCTCGGCGACTACCTCGCGAGCGGTCCTGAGCGCCGCGTCGAGATCCTGCGCGCCGTGCGCGGGGACTGGGGCAACTGACCGGTCCACGACCGGCGGCAGCGCGAGGCGCCGCGGCCGGTCGCGTCACGGCATCTCGCGCTCGACGGCGCGACGCAGCTCCTCGTGGGTCGAGACCGCGACGACGCGCGCGCCCGAGAAGCGGTCGAACCAGCGCTCGTAGGCGCCGCACGCCACCTCCCAGCCGCGCTTCGCATAGACGACGTTGACGCCGCCGAACCAGCTCGCGAGGTACGAGCTCCCGCCCAGCACCGAGACGAACCGCTCGCAGCCGGCGTAGAGCCGGAGCTGCAGCTCGTTGTAGCCGAGCTCCGGATGCTTCGCGTGCAGCTCCTGGATCGTCAGGACGTCCGGGTACGCGCCCTTCAGCATCTCGATGTCGCCGAGCTCGCTGATCGGCTGGTGGTCGTTCACGATGTCCGCGGCGCGCGGGCGGTTGTAGACGACCTGGTAGCGCGTCCGCAGCCGCCCGACGAGGTCGAGCAGCACGTCGTCGGGAAGGTGGTTGGTCATCGACCGGTGCCACAGGTAGTGCTCGCCCGTCGCCTTGTTGCAGACGACGCAGGTCGGGCGCTCGAAGCGGAATCGCTCGTCGCGGTAGACGTCGCGATACGGCGGCGGCGTCCAGCGGCTCGTGTCGAGCGCCTCGGGGAACGCGGTGCGGTCGTAGCGCAGCGTCCCGGCCACGCCTGCCGGGTACTCGGTGACGGGCACGTAGCGCCGGTCGACCGGCCGCTCGCGGTGGTCGGGCGAGAACCAGTAGAGACTGCGCGTGTCCGCGGTCGACTCGGTGAACGCGAGCCGGCCCTGGCGGTGGAGCCAGTACGCGTACGGGATCACCGCGAGGAGCTCGAATGCGAACTCGCCGAAGTAGCGGGTGCCGCTCGCCAGCAGCTCCCGCGGCGGCGAGCCCGCCTCGCACGCAAGGAAGCCCGCGAGCGGGAAATCCTTCGCCGAGTAGCAGGCGATCGCGTCGATCTCGCCCTCGCGCACCCGGCGCAGCAGTCCCGGCGCGCGGAGCAGGGCGCCGGCGCGCGCGCCGCCGGTGCGCGCGGCCGCGCATGCGAGCGAAGCGCGCTCGCGCAGCGACGCGGGGACGCTGATCCAGTCGCCGATCGCGCCGGGCAACTCGCGCAGGAACGCCGCGGGTGCGCGCACCGGATCGGGCAGGTCGACGACCTCGACGCGACCGGACGCGAGCCGCTCGTGGGCATCGTCGCAGCGCCGCGACGGATCGGCGAAGCGCTCGAGCACCGCGACGCTCATGGTTCCCTCGACTCCGGCGCGCGCGCGGGCGCAGGCGGCGACGGCTCGACGACCGGAGCGAATCGCGTCGCGAGCTCGCGCGCCCTGCGGGCCGCGAGGAGCTTGCGCCCTGCCTCGCGGCCGAGGTCCGCGAGGTCGGCGAGGCGGCCGCGCGGTTCGTCGCCGGGCGCGAACCGCGGCCGGACGAATCGCCTGACGATCCCGGCGACGAGCGTTCCCGGATCGGGGCTCGGGGCGAGGTGGACGAGTCGCGACGCTCCGATCGGGCCGCGCGCCCGCTCGCGAGGCGGCCGCGCGAAATAGCGGTCGCGCGCCTCGCCGATCGTCGCGACGAGCGCGTCGATCGACGCGTCGAACGAGTAGGCCGCGCGCTCGCGCACGGCGTGCGCGCTGCGCTCGCGCGTCGCGACCTCGCGCTCGAGGCGCGCGCGCAGGTCGTCGTAGTCGACGAGGTCGACGTTGACGCCGAGCCGCACGAGCTCGTCGTAGCGGTAGAAGCCGGGGCGCACGTCGGCGATGACCGGCAGCCCCGCGAGCAGATAGGTCGACACCTTGTTCGGGATCGCCGCGCGGTCGTCGAGGGGCTCCCAGGGCAGCGGCCGGCCGACGTACGACCAGCCCGCGTCGTAGCGCGAGAACTCGCGCACCCAGGCCGACTTGGCGCGGCGCACCTCCTCCCAGCTGCCGCCGGTGGGCTGCAGCGGGCGGTGCACGTGCACGTAGCGCGCGACGAGCGGCGCCTCGCGCTCGGCGTTCGCGAGCGACAGGTCGCGCGCGACCGTGCGCCAGACGTCGTCGTGGGCGTTGCCGTACAGGTGGACGTGGATGCCGCGCCGGGCGCAGGCGAGGTAGTCGATGCCGAACGGCCGCCCGACGCACACGGTGTGGATCTCGCCGGTGCGCTCGGACAGCCGTCCGGAAAAGTCGCCGTTCATGAACTCGAGCTTCGGGCGGTCGCCGTCGAGAAACGCGGTGGCCGGCGCGGCGTCGAATGCGTCGATGCCGCACCCGCCTTCGCGCGGGGGCGCGGTCCAGTAGCGCGCCTTCTCGGCGTTGCAGAACACGTGGCCGTCGAGCGCGCGCACGACGTCGGGCGCGAAGGATTGCACGTCGAAGCCCCAGTGGCGGGCGACCGGCGCGTCGAACGCGCCGCGCGCGCGCTCGGCGAGGAGCGCGCGCAGCAGCGTCCAGACGTCGTACTCGACCCCTGGGGCGGACGGCCCCCACAAGCGCGGGTGATAGACCTGGAACAGGCTGTAGACCGCGTCGATCGAGCGCTCGCGGATCGTGCGCGGGGCTTCCGCGAGCGTGACCGGCGTGACGCAACCGTCGAGGCAGGGGTAGGGGCCCTGGTCCCACGCCATGCTGCGCGACCACAGTCCCCAGAGCCGATGGCCGCGCTCGTGCAGGCTGCGGATGCGCTCCGGGTTCCACGACAGGGCGCCGACGAGGAGCAGGTTCAAGGGTCGGCGCGTCGCTGGGAGCCCGGGGGTGCCGAAGCCTACCATCGGCGCGCCCTCCGTTGGCCGCCCGGAGCAGCCGCTATGATGGCGCCGACTCCCCGATGCCGACTCCCGGCCATGTCCGCCCACGCCCGCCTTCTCGCCGCGCTCGTCGCCACCCTCGCGCTGGCTGCGCCCGCCTCCGCCCAGCCCTGGCCCTCGAAGCCGATCAAGCTGGTCGTCGGGTTCGCCGCGGGCGGTGTCGCGGACGTCACCGCGCGGGTCGTCGCGCAGAAGCTCGCCGACCAGCTCGGCCAGCCGGTCGTCGTCGACAACCGCCCGAGCGCCGGCGGCATCGTCGCGGCCGAGGCGGTCGCGAAGGCGGCGCCCGACGGGACCACGCTGCTGCTGATGTCGAACGGGAACGCGGTGTCGGCGTCGCTGTTCCGGTCACTCCCCTACGATACGCTCGCCGACTTCGCGCCGGTCTCGACGCTGGGCTTCTTCGACGTCGCCCTCGTCGCGAGCGCGGACGCGAAGCTCGATTCGATGGCCGCGCTCCTCGCCTATGCGAAGGCGAACCCGGGCAAGCTCAACATCGGCACGATCAACGTCGGCAGCACGCAGCACCTGTCGGCCGAGCTGTTCCGCTCGATGACCGGCTTCGACGCGACAGTCGTGCCGTACAAGGGCAGCCCCGCGGTGATCACGGCGCTCCGCGCGAACGACGTGCAGGTCGCCTTCGAGATGCTCGCGCCGGTCGTGCCGCAGGCGAGGAGCGGCGCCGTGCGCATCCTGGCGGTCGCCTCCGAGCGCCGCAACCCGGCGTTCCCCGACATCCCGACGGTCGCCGAGAGCGGCGTGCCGGGCTACGCGGCGTCGTCGTGGAACGCGATCGCCGCGCCCGCGAGGACGCCCGCGGCCGTCGTCGAGCGTCTCAACACCGAGATCCAGCGCGCGCTTGCCGCGCCGGAAGTGAAGGAGAAGCTCGCGGCGCTGGGCGTCACCGCACGCGCGAGCACCCCCGACGAGATGAAGCGGCTCGTCGCCGCCGACATCGAGAAGTGGCGCCGCGTGATCGAGCTCTCGAGGATCGAGCGGCAGTAGGCGGGGGCGACGCGCGCCGCCGCTCCGGCGTCGTCAGCGGGACGGCTTCGCCCGCGCGAGGTCGATCGCGCGCGCCATGACCGCGAGCGTCGGCGCGTCCTCGAACATCGCGTGCAGCGGGAGCGCGACGCCGAAGACCGCCTCGACCTGGCGGACGAGCTCGGCGGCGCTCATCGAGTCGCCGCCGAGCAGGAAGAAATGGTCGTCGCGGCCCACGGGACCGCGACGCAGAATGGACGTCCAGAGTCCCGCGAGCGCGGCTTCGGTCGGGCTCGCCGACGCCGCGGCCGGAGGCGGCTCGGGGGAAGCGCGCCCGGCGTCGGCCGCGAAGCGGGCGGCGAGCTCGCCGCGCTTGAGCTTGCCGGCTTCGGTGCGCGGCAGCCGCTCGACGAGGTATATGCGGCGCGGGACGCGCCGGCGATCGAGCGATGCGCGGAGACGGGTGATCAGTCCGGCTTCCGTGAGCGTCGCCCCGGGCTCCGGGACGACGGCGGCGACGACCTCCTCGCCGAGCGTCGCGTGGGGCACGCCGAACGCGCCGGCCTCGCGCACGCCCGGGATCGCCTCCAGCACGCGATCGATCTCGAGGGGCGCGATCTTCTCGCCGCCGCGGTTGATCATCTCGGCGAGGCGGCCGGTGATGAACACGTAGCCGTCCTCGTCGACGCGGCCGAGGTCGCCGGTGCGGAACCACTCGCCCGCGAACGCGCGCGCGGTGAGCGCCGGATCGTCGAGGTAGCCGTCGAACACGAGACCGCCGCGCACGACGAGCTCGCCGGCCTCGCCGGCGGCGCACGTGCGCCCGTCGGCGGCCATCGCGCGGACCTCGCCGCCGACCGCGATGCCGACCGAGCCGCGCCTGCGCGGGCGCGGCGGCATCGGCTCGTGCGCGATGCCCGAGACCTCGGTCGCACCGTAGCCGGCGAGGACCGGCGCGCGGAAGAGCGATTCGAGCGCGTCCGCGTCGTCCGGATCGAGGCGGCCGGCGGTCGAGCGCAGGAACCGGAACCGGCTCGCCGCCACCTGGTCCGGAAAGGCGGGCGCGCGGCGAAGGATCGCGCGATGGATCGAGAACGGCGCGGCGAGATTGGTCGGCGCGAACTCGTCGATCGCACGGAAGAAGCCGTCGACGTCGCCTTCGTCGAGGCACACGATCGACGCGCCCGCGAGCGCGGGGATGACGATCGACGAGCGGACGCCGCCCGCCAGGCTGAACGGCGTCAGCGCGTAACCGGCGTCGTCGCGGCCCATGCGCAACAGTTCGATCATCGCGTCGGCGAACGCGACGAGCTGCCGGTGCCCCTGCGGCGCGAGCTTGGGGCGGCCGGTGGTGCCCGAGGTGACGATCACGAACGCGTGCGCGGGACGCGCGATCGGCGCCGTCGGCGCGACGCGTGAGCCGTCGAGCCCGAGCGCGAAGCCGCCGGACGCGTCCGGGATCGCACGCATCGCCGGAATGCCCAGCGATCCCGCCGCGGCGCGCAGCGGGTCGCCGGGATCGTCCGGCGCGAGCACCGCCTTCGGGCGCAGCCGGGCGAGCAGCTCGCGGTACGCGTCCGGCGTGAGCGACGAGCCGAGCGGCGCGAACGTCGACGACGCGGGGAACGACGCGCACGCCATCGCCATCGGCGCGCGCGAGCGCACGAATCCCGCGACGACGTCGCCGGGCGCGATCCCCCAGTCGGAGAACCGATCGACGACGTGGCGGATCTGCCGGGCGAGCGTTCCGTACGCGACCGGCGACCGGCCGGGCCGCAGCAGGAACGGCGCGTCGGGCGCGCGCCCGGCCGCCGCGACGAGCCGGTCGGCGAGGGAGGATGAGGACGGCGTCATGGTTCGCGTTCGTCGACGCGCGCATTCTCGCACGCGCCTGCGCGGCGGGCGCCGTCGATTGACACCGCTCGCGTCGCTCGCCACACTCGGGCGAACCAACGCCGGGAGCGGGGAGCATGCGCACGCAGGTCGCGATCATCGGAGCGGGCCCGTCGGGACTCCTGCTCGGCCAGCTCCTCGCCCGCTCGGGCGTCGACAACGTGATCCTCGAGCGGCACACCGCCGACTACGTGCTCGGCCGCATCCGCGCCGGCGTGCTCGAGCAGGGGACGGTCGAGACGATCGAGGCCGCCAACGTGGCCGGCCGCCTGCACCGCGAAGGCCTCGTCCACGACGGCATCGAGATCGCGGCGCGCGGCGAGCGCCACCGGATCGACTTCAAGGCGCTCGTGGGCAAGTCGGTCGTCGTGTACGGACAGACCGAGGTGACGCGCGACCTGATGGACGCGCGGCGCGCGGCCGGCGCGAAGACCGTCTACGGGGCGGAGGACGTGAGCCTGCACGGCTTCGACGGCGATGCGCCGGTCGTCCGCTACCGGCACGACGGCCGCACGCACGAGCTCGAGTGCGACTTCATCGCCGGCTGCGACGGCTTCCACGGCGCGTCGAGGCAGAGCGTCCCGCCGGGCGCGCTGACGACGCACGAGCGCGTCTATCCGTTCGGCTGGCTCGGCGTGCTCGTCGACCGGCCGCCCGTGTCGGACGAGCTCATCTACGTGAACCATGAGCGCGGCTTCGCGCTCTGCAGCATGCGTTCGCACGCGCGGAGCCGCTACTACGTGCAGTGCTCGCTCGACGACAGGGTCGAGGCGTGGGGCGACGACCGGTTCTGGGCGGAGCTCCGCTCGCGGCTCGACGACCGGGCGAATGCGAAGCTCGAGACCGGCCCCTCGATCGAGAAGAGCATCGCGCCGCTGCGGAGCTTCGTCGCCGAGCCGCTGCGCTTCGGGCGGCTGCTGCTCGCCGGCGACGCCGCCCACATCGTGCCGCCGACCGGCGCGAAGGGACTGAACCTCGCGGCGAGCGACGTGCGCTATCTCTCTCGCGCGCTCGCTGACTGGTTCCGCCGCGGCGATGCGAAGGGGCTCGACACCTACTCGGCGCGCTGCCTCCGGCGCATCTGGCTCGCCGAGCGCTTCTCGTGGTGGATGACGATGCTGCTGCACCGCTTCCCCGGCACCGACTCGTTCGGCGCGCGGATGCAGGAGGCCGACCTCACGCTGCTGTTCGGCTCGCGCGCCTCGCAGCAGTCGCTGGCGGAGAACTACGTGGGACTGCCGTTCGACGACTGATCGGAGGCGGGGCCGGGAGCCCAGAAGGGCGCGGCGCTCCGAGCCCCGGATGCCGAGCCCCGCGTCCCTCAGAACTTGTACGGCCGCATCGCGGGCGCGCGCGGCAGCGCGACCGTCGACTTGCAGTTCGCCCCCAGCACGCGACCCTCGCTTTCCAGGAGCGCGGCGTCGCCGTCGAGGTAGAGCGCGGTCGCCCCCGACGCGTACTTTTCCTGCGCCGCGCTGTCGACGCGGGGAAGCTCCCAGCGATTGGCGCCGATCGACGCCGTGGCGCTCGTCGCGCCGGCGGAGCGATCGACGCGCAGAATGCGTCCCTCGTCGCAGGTGTACTGGATCGTCGCAGGCAGGATCGTCTGCTCGAGGCCGGGGCTCATCTGCGGCTCGTTCTCGGCGCACGCGGCGAGCGCGGCGAGCGCGCATGCGGCGACGAGCGGCGCGGGCGCGATCGCGCGGGGAGGCGTTCCACGTCGAGCGGAGGGACGGTTCATGGCGGCGAGCCGATCGAAGGCGGGGGATCCCGGCGCGCGGGACTGTATCATCCCGCGTTGCCCCGCGCACGCGGCCGTTCGCCGCCACGACCGATGACCCCCGACCAGATCGACGCCCGCCTCCGCTTCGCCGTGGCGGCTTCCCATCGCGCGGGCGAGACCGCGCTCGCGCACGCGCGCGATCCGGCCGGCCTCGGCGTCGTCGCCAAGGGCGTGCAGGACCTCGTCACCGCGGCGGACAAGGCGGTCGAGAAGGCGCTGCGGCGCGAGATCGCCGAGGCGTTCCCGGGCGATGCGGTGCTGGGCGAGGAAGAGGGCCTCTCGCCCGGATGGGACGGGCGCGCGCCCCTCTGGATCCTCGATCCGATCGACGGCACCGCGAACTTCGCGCGGCGGCTTCCTTTGTGGTGCGTCTCGATCGGCGTCTACGCCGACGGCGACGCGGTGTGCGGTGTGATCCACAATCCGATGGCCGCCGAGACGCACGCCGCGGCGCGCGGTCGCGGCGCGACGATGAACGGCAAGCCGATCCGCGTCTCGCCGGCGACGTCGCCCGGGCACTCGCGCATCGGCCTCGGGTTCTCGTACCGGCGCGAGCGCCACCTGCACGTCGCGGCGGTCGACCGGCTGCTCGCGCGCCAGTGCGAATACAGCCGGCTGGGCAGCGGCGCGCTCGGCATGGCGCATGTGGCCGACGGGCGCTTCGAGGGCTATTTCGAGCCGCACATCAACTCGTGGGATGTCGCGGCGGGGCTCGTGATCGTGCGCGAGGCGGGGGGCTTCACCAACGACTTCTTCGCGCGGGACGGCCTCACGCGCGGCAACCCGATCCTCGCCGGCGCGCCCGGGCTGCGCGAGTTTCTCGAGAGCACGCTCGGCGACCTGATGGAGCCGGGAATCTGACTTCCGATGAGTGGCGAGGCGTACTCGTTCTGGCTCGTTCCGGAGGAACCGGTCGAGCGCGAGCTTTCGACGCTCGTGCGCGCGCTCGCGCCGGTGTTCGGCATGCCGGCCTTCGCGCCGCACGCGACCGTGCAGGGCGATCTCGACCTCGCCGCCGACGACGCGGAGACGCTCGCGCGCGAGCTGGTCGCGGGCGGGGCGCCGCTCGCGTGGCGCTCCTGGGGCATCCAGTGGACCGAGCACCCGTTCCGGACGTTCTTCGTCGCGTTCGACCGCGCCGACCGCTTCAACGCGCTGCGCGAGCGATCGGCGGCGCTCACCGGCTCGCGCGAGGGCCTCTCGCCGTTTCCGCACCTGTCGCTCGCCTACGGCACGCTGCCGGTGCGCGAGAAGATCGCGCGCTCGCGGCCGCTCGCGCCGGCGTTCGAGGGCCGTACGATCCGGTTCGACCGGCTCGTCGTCGCGCTGTCGGGGAGGGAAGTCCCGATCGAGGAGTGGCGGGCGGTCGCGACGATTCCGCTGGGCGGCGGGTAGCGCGCTTCGCCGCGCACCACCCCCGGAACGTGGATCGAGCGTGGTTCCGGAGGTCAGCGGCCGATCATCGCGAGCACGTCGGCCTTCAGGAACCGCTCGACCAGCAGCATGAACGCGATCGACGGCACGAGCAGCAGCAGCGCGGTGATCGACGCGATCTGGTAGTTGCCGCCCATGCTCGCGTTGAACATGAGCAGCGGCATCGTCGTGACGTCCGGGACGCCGACGAAATAGGTGCCGGTGAACTCGTCGAGCGACTCGAGGAAGACGAAGATCGCGCTCGCGATCAACCCGGGCAGCGCGAGCGGCAGCGTGACGGTCGTCCAGCAGCGCCACGCGGAGGCGCCCATGTTGCGCGCGGCCTCCTCGAGCGAGGCGTCGACCGCGGCGAACGCGGCCGAGGCGATCCACACGGCGAGCACGAGGCCGTGCGCCGCGTGCACGAGCACGACGCCGACGACCGTGCCGTTGAGCCCGAGCTCGTAGAACACGCGCGCGATGTTCACGTAGACCGGCAGGTTCGGCACCGCCTGCGGCAGCAGGAACACGAGCAGGATCAGCGTCCGCGCCGGGAGCCTGAGGCGCGCGAGCGCGTATCCGGCGGGGACCGCGACCGCGAGCGTCGCGAGCACGGTGAGGCTGGCGATGCCCACCGAGGTCCACAGCGAGGCGAGCGCGCTGCCGCGCGGCGCGAAGACGCGCGCCCAGTACGCGAGCCCGAACTCCTGCGGCAGCTTGTGCGGGAAGTACCAGCGCTCGGCGAACGCCCACAGCGCGAGGTTCGCGAGCGGTCCGAAGATCGCGAACGCGAGCAGCAGGATCACGACGACGCGCGCGATCGTCTCCGCCGCGCGCGGGCGCGCCCGCGGCGACCGGGGGGCCGCCCCGAGGTCGCCGGCCCCCTCGGGGGGAGGCGGCTGCAGGCCGCTCCGGGGGGACGTCATCCGCGCTCCGCCTTGCGCGCCGCCTCGCGCAGGTAGAACCACGCCCCGACCGACGCGAGCCCCAGCGACATCAGGCACAGCGCGTTGGCGACCGCGTAGTCGCCGTGCGAGTTGATCCGGTAGGCGATGTCGACGGTGAGCATCGTCGGCGAGTTCGGGTTGATCATCATCGGCACCGACAGCACCGAGAGCATCGTCACGAACGAGAGCACGAGGCCGACCATCAGCGTGCGCCGCGCCTGCGGAAGCACGATCCCGAACAGCACGCGCAGCCGTCCCGCGCCGAGGTTGCGCGCCGCCTCGATGTGCTGCCGGTCGACCGCCGCCATCGCGCCGGCGAGCAGCAGCGTCACGAACGGCGCCTGCTTCCAGACGAACGCGACGACGATGCCGCGCCAGTCGAGCAGGCTCTGCGCCTGCAGCGGGTCGATCAGCCCGCCGCCGATCAGAACGTGGTTCAGCATCCCGTTCTTCGCGAGGAACGTGCGCATCACCTGGGCGGTGACGATGAACGGGATGAACAGCGGCCAGCGGTAGAGCCAGCGCAGCATCGCCTGCGTGCGCGGGTGCTCGCCCAGCGTCAGGTAGCCGGCGATCGCGATCGCGACCGCCGCGATGCCGATCGTCGAGACGACGACGATCGCCGCGGAGAACAGGAGGTCGGTCGAGTAGAGCTCGAACGCCTTGGCGAAGTGCTCGGCGGTGAAGCCGCCGTCCTTGCCGCGGAAGGCGAGGACGG
>WBZU01000217.1_pt1 | contig 53168 bp, 34 predicted proteins | sample 5204311 | NCBI WGS metagenome assembly WBZU01 (sample SAMN12344359, study PRJNA552823) | activated sludge metagenome | biome: Activated sludge suspended growth; feature: Nitrification reactor; material: Wastewater; isolation source: activated sludge from nitrification reactor of wastewater...
CTCCTCGAGCGCGTTCGCCATGGCGCTGCTCGGTCTTTTGGAAGCTATTTCCATGGCCAAAGCGATTGCCGCGGAAACCCACCAAAAACTGGACCTCAATCAACAATGTTTGAGCGAAGGCGTGGCGAACATCGCCGGAAGCATGTTTTCGTGTTTCCCCGGCTCGGGATCGCTCACGCGCTCGGCCATCAATCAACAAGCCGGCGCAGTTTCGCAATGGTCGGGCGTCTTCTCCGCTTTTGCCGTCGCGGGTATCGTCCTGCTTTTTGCGCCGTTTGCCATGTACATACCGCGCGCGGCCTTGGCGGGCATTTTGATCGTTACGGCATTTCGCATGCTCAAGATCGACGCCATTGTCCGGCACGCTCGAGCCACCCGTTTCGACGCCGTGATCGTGGCGATCACCGCGGTCTCGGCCATCGCGGTTTCCGTCGAGTTCTGCGTCTTGATTGGAGTATTCTTGTCGTTCCTCCTGGTCGTGCCACGCATTGGCACCATGCACCTGTCGGAGTTCGTCGTCGCCCCCGAAGGTCATCTGCATGAACGGTTGCCCCATGACGAAGTGGTTTGTCCGGGAATCTTGATCTTCGGATTCGAGGGCGAAATGTTTTTCGGCTCCTCGACCAGCCTCGAAGAGCATTTTCAGGCCATCGACGAACGCATCGAATCAAGGACCGAGGTCGTCATTCTGCGGATGAAACGCGCCCGAAATCCGGATGCCGTGGGCCTTGGTATCCTCGACGCTTTCGTGCAACGTGTCCGCGCACGTAACGTCCACGTGCTCATTTGCGGTGTACGCGCAGATCTGGCGGCGGCCCTCGAAAAGACGGGTATCGACAAACACTTGGAGCCCGATTCGGTATTTCTCGAGCAACCGGTGCGACAAACAAGCACCATGCTGGCCCTCGAACACGCGCACCGTTTGCTCACCAAACGCCACGTTTGTCCGTTCAAAATGCCGTCGCCGGTCGTCGAATCCGAACCCGCTCGAGGTCCCGAGCATCATTTCAATTTCGACGTGTAACGGCGGGCCCGACGCCTTTGCCTCCGGTGGCGGTATCTACAGGATTGTCGTTGAAGGAATTCGGCGGGGAAAGGTCGGCGAGGCGGGAGCGAAATCACGGTTCCGCGTAGCAGCTGAGGATCAGCGTCGCGTCTTTTGCCGGTTCGCCTTTGCCTACAAGACGAATTCGTCGACGATCGTTGTCCGGGCAAGTGGCGACATGAATCGGATTGCCCACGGGCGGCTCGGTCGTCGCATCGACATAACAATATCCGTCAATGCTTTGTCCGTCCGAACGTACCGGTGCGTCGGAGACTTCGTTTTGGCATTGCTTCAAATCGTCGCCCTCGAGCTGCGGAATTTCGCAGAAACAATCCCAATCATTTCCGGGGGAACGTTTCTTCGCTTCTTCAATCAGGCCTTGGTGAGATGCGTCGATGTCGCGACGCGCCTTGTCTTTCTCGCACGAACAATCATGGCCCGAGTTTCGCGCTTCGAGCGCCACGCATTGCACCTTCCCCGCATCATTGGCTTCCAGTGTACGGGGCAAACAAGGCCCATTGATTCGGTTTTTCAGCTGATCCACCAACGCTCCGATGGCCGCCCGATAACCGTAGTTTTCCATGGCGCGATCGACGACCTGTTGGGGACAAACCGACGCGACGATTCCTTGACCTTTGAGATCGCGCAAAACGCCGAGCTGCCTGGGGCTCGGATAAGCTTTCGCCCGGACCAACGAATTGGGCACGTTTGGATCGCACAGTGGATTGCTCGCATTGCTTTCGGCGCACTCGCACCTCGGGTCGCCGGCGCATGACGAAGGTTCGGGCAAATTGAAAATGCACGCATATTGCAGATCTTCGCCATGAGTATCGCGTTCATGCCCGTTGATCGAATTGCCGAGCGGCGAGGCGTCGGTCAAATCCGTCGGTTCTCCCGTCACAGGATGAAATCCGATGCGAGCGTCGACAGACTCGCGCATCAGCGGATCGACCGGTCCGGTGCCCGATTCGCGATCCCCCAAAAGCCAATTCCAGGTTCCATCGCCGGCCATTTGTCCCCAAGTTTTGTAGCCACGGCTCAAATCCTTCGGATCTCGCGCGATATCTTGCCAAGGCACGCCCACGATCCCCGCCAGGAAAAACATGCTCGGTACACGCGGCGTCACGAGCCCCGCATCGCGATCGACCTTCGGAAACAGCGGATTGTCGACGATGTTGCCATGGCGATCGGCGATCTGTGTTTCTGAAAAACCTTTTACGTAGCGGTCGATGGGATACAAGAAATCCACGCCGAACCTGCGTTTTTGATCGAAACAACGCAAATTGACGGGATCTTCCTCCTCGGTCAAAAACCGCAATGCCCCATCGGCATCGACACAAGTGGGGTCGTCCGGACAACCTGCCGGAGTCGGCAGCCCGCAACTCGAGCAACAAGGGTCCAGTGGATTTTCTTGACAAACAGCTCGTGGTCGAGGCAAATTCCCCTTGGTTGCCGGCCAAAAATTCCTACCGCCTTCTTTCAGCGAACAATCGTTTTCGTCGGAAAGCATGAGGACCGCGACCAAGGAATCCGGGCGCAAAAACGCTGCGCGCTGCGCCAAAAGATCCGTATCCGTGCCGCTCAATTCCGCTTTCCCGTTCACGACTGAAATGTCTTTGTACGGATCCGGCTCGACGAGGAATCGGTAAATGCTCTCGAGCTGCGATTCATACCCACAACCTCGTTGACCCGTACCCCGGACCATATCGACAAGCGCGGGAATCAAGCCTGGTTTTGAACCATCGAGCGTTCCGAGGTCCTTTTCCCCGGGCGGATTGTCCACTTGTTGCGGATCCCAAGCCAGGAACCCCTTGTTTTGGTAGGTCGGCAAGTCGTTTGTCGAAGAACAAGGGCTCTCGCGCGCGACGAGCTGCCCATGGTCGTTTTGCGAAACAAACCCGCATACGGCGTCGCTCTGGGCTTGCGGGCAGTAGGTGCCGCCATGTCCCCCAAGACTCGATGAAATAAGGCCGATGTGAATATCGAGCACGGGGGCGAATTCGCGCCGCGAACCTACCGGGCAATCCTGTTCGGGACTCCCCGGCTGTTTTTCCCGGGCAATGGCCAAACCCGTTTCATCCACGCACCGCGGGTTCACCAGACGCTCCACGAGATCCGGCACGGCTTGCGCCAAAATCTGCTGTTTGTCCGCCATGGATGCGGAATTGTCGATGCCCAGCAACAAATCGATCTTCGTAATGCTGCTGTTGGGAACGATTTCGACAATTCGCGGTGAATGATGCGGCTCGTTCAACCCAATGGGTCGGTCCAGACAACCCATCCCTGTGATTCCCGAGAAAAACACTGCGGAACCGGTGGCCAACGCGCCCGAAAGCAAAGGACGATAATGACGGCGTTTCATGGTGCGCTCCTTTTCCGTGTCCGGGGGACACTTGCGCCACGTTCAGTGACGCTTCGATTTTCCCGTACAGCAAGAATGTTGCCACTACGTCAACACTGTGAAATTTTAGTTTTCACAAAATTTTTTGACAACTTGGTTGGCAAAGTTACGCAACGTGAGTCAATTCCGGTGGCGGGGCGGGGCGCGAAAAGTGCCCCGTGGAAGACGATTTTGGTTTAGCGTCGGGGCGATGGCGAAATCCAGGGTGGGACTCTGCGTATCCTGTGGGGATATTTACGAGGTCGCGGCGCGTTGTCCGAAGTGCGGGGCCGCGTATGCGCGAACGATTACCGACGTCGAGGCTTGGGAAACCAAGCGAATCCTGCGGCGAATCGAGACTTGGAAGGCCGAAGGGCTGGTGGACGAAGGCCTCGCCCGGAAACTCGAGCTGCGGGTTTCTTCGGGCAAACCCATACCGACCGACACGCCGGACAAACCCGTTGCGGCTACCGCCGAAGTCGCGGATGCCCCCAAAAAGCAACCGGTCGAGCATCCTTTGGAGCGCGGAGCGAACGCGCTGATTGCCGGAACGACGTCGTTTTGGGAGGAATTGTCCTCGCGTCGGGCGGAGATGATTTCATCCCTCGAGGCGACGGGGCCTCATGTCGCCGAAGAACGTGCGCCAAGTTCGTCTCGACAACCCGATGCCGGCATCGATGCGGGCCGAGCCGTATTTGCTCGTGGACAGGGCGTTGTTGCTCCCGGCATCGAGGCGCTGGGAGAATTGGATCACGAGGCTCCCGGAGAAGCAAAACCCCTGGGAGCATTGCAGGTTTTTTGGTTTATCGGCACGTTGCTCGTCTTGAGCGGTTCGGTCATGGGCGTGCGCGAGGCGTGGCGTTCGCTCGAAGGCGCATGGCGACCATTGACGATTGCCTTGGCTTTGTTCGGATATCACGCCGCGTTCGTGGGTTTGTCGCGGTTTCTAGCGCGGCGTTCGGTGGTGACGGGTCGCGTGCTCGGAGGCATTGCCGCGGGGCTTTTGCCCATTGTGATGGTGGCCGTCGGCGTGACATACGGAATGGCTCCCGGGCTCGGCATGATGGCCGGCGCGTTGCTCATGCTGGCATCGGTGATTTCGCTGGGTTTGACCGGACCGGTGTTTGCCCGCGGAGCGGGGATCGGGTTGGCCGTGGGCCTCGTGCCGAGTTTTGCCATTGAAGTGGCGCTTGGCGGGCCAAGCGTCTCCGAGGCCAATCGTACGAGTTGGCCATTTCTTACGTTCGTTCCTGTGTTTGTCGCGGCGCTGTATTCTCGATTTACCGCCGATCCGGCTGCGTCGGTGCGCGGAGCGGCGGCATTGGCCGCGTCGGTCTACGGCGCATTGGCGGTAGGAATATTCGCCTATTTCGGAGGGCCCGACCAACAGATGATCGACGCTTCGCAAGTGGGCCCCGCAATGCTCGGGGCCATTGCGTGGACTTCGGCGATGGGCAGCGCCATTTGGATTGCGACACGACATCAAAAGGAACCTCGCGGAGTCGTAGCGCTCGCGCCACGCGCTTCGTCGGTGTTGTCCGTCGTTGCTCTGGCCGCGGTGATTGGCGCCGCTTGCGCCGCAACGCTCGTGGTCATCGGAGCGTCACGAGTCGATTGGTTTTCGACGGGATCATTCGTTTGGGTTCCAACGATTGCGACCTCGGTCGCGGTCGTGCTTCTTTGTTATGAAGCTTCGCAGCGACCTGCGGCGGTGCATCTTGCCGTGCCGTTTGCATTCGTCTCGGTTGCGCTTGGTTCTTCGACGTTGTCTCCGCAAGAGCCGCCTTTATCGGTGGCGATGACCGCGATTGTGCCGGCGCTTCTTTTTATCGCGGCGCCGTTTACCCAAGTACCTCGTCAGGCGCTCGTGGGGTGGGGGACGGTTTCGAGTTTTGCCGTGACGTTTATCACGCTCATGGCTGAATACGCGCGGCTCGATGCGCAGGGTTTGATTGGAACAACGCCTTGTCGGGTGACGGCGATCGTCGCCGCGGGGCTTTCTCTGTCCGCACATCTGGGCGGGCGGGCTGCTCGAGCATTTCCCCATTACGTCGGCGGTGCTCTCGCGCTGGTCGCGATTCTTTCCTACATTGCGCCGAGCCATCCAGAACCATTTGCGTATTGGTTGCCGTACGGCCTTATCGCCATTGCGGTTTTTTACGGCGCCGCCGCATTGCCTTATGGTTGGATTGCGCCGAAAGGTACGTCGCGGCCTTGGGACGACGTATCGATGTTGGCGATTGTCTGCGTGACGTGGTTATCGATTTTGATCGTGCCTGCCGCGGCGACGGTGCCGGCGTCGCGAGCCGACATCGTGCAAGGCGCTTTTCAAGCGTTGCCTGCGCTTTGTGCGGCGGCGATTCTGGCGGCTCGGTCGATTCGTGACGAAAGCAATTTGCTCACGTTGCATGCCGGTCTCTCGCTGGCCGCAGCAGCGGATATCATTGCAGGTCGCGGAGCGCCTCCGGCGTTCGTCGCGGGACTCGTTGCGCTTGCGCTGATCGCTCCGGCGATGTTGCGCAAAGTGCCCGCGGAGAACGATTCCAAGTTTGGCCGGTCAATCTTCGGTTATGTTCCCTTGCCGCTGGGCGCGCGTGGACGAACGCTGCTCGATGGGTTTGGCTTGGCCGGGTTTTTCTTGGCATTGCGCTCCGCGGGAGGCGCGCTCGTGTGGATCGGCGCGATCGCCGGCGGCGCACTCGACACGGATCGTTCCTTCGTTCTGTTTGGGCTCGTGGCCGTCATCTTCGTCGCGTTCGCCGGATTTGCCACGAAATCGCTGGATATCTTGCGAGCTCGCGGCCATGTCGTGACATTTGCGCTGATCGGTGTGGCGATTGTCTTGACCGCTCTTGCCAATCGAATTGGTCGACCATTGCCGCCCGAGGTCGTCGCGCGAAACCTGACGATCGTCGCGGTCTTCGTTTGGATCGTCGCGCGTCTTTTCGTGCGTTATGGTCCGCGGCTCGGACAAGCATTGGAACGACCGAGTCATGGCGAGTTATACCATTACATTCCGCATACCGGCGTCGGGGCCTTGGGATTGCTTTTGGCCATTGATGCTTGGGCGGTGGGGTCACCGCTGATTTCTCGTGGTTTGGCCGTCGTGCCGCCGCTCTTCTTGTTCGGATCGGGCCTGGCGTTTTTCCTTCTGTACCGTTCGTCGCGTTGGGTGCCATTTTTGAGTTTCGGCCTCGGGTCGTGGCTTGGTTTTTCGGCATTGGTCGGATCGCAAAAAGCCATCCTCGGCCCGCATTTGACGCCGTTGACACCGCCGGGAAGCCGTTGGGTGCTCACGTTGGTTGCGGATCGAGCGCAGCGGGATTGGCTCGAGCCCACGCTATTTCTGTTGCCCGACGACAATGAAGTTTTGCAGCGCATTCGTGCGCTCGTGGGTTTGTCGATTTTTGTTCTTGCGTGTGCGGGACTTCTCGCGGCGATGACTCGGGTCGCGTCCGTGCAGCGATTCATTGCGGCCGGTTTGCTCGGAACCGCGGACGAAAACGACGAAAAGTCGGTCAAATTATCCATTGAAGCTTGGGCGGGTGTGGGGGCCTTCCTGCTGATGCTGCAATTGACGATGTGGCCGGCAATATGGCCGTCGCTCATTTTGGTCGCGGCCGGCGTTTTGGCGATATTTGCAGAAAGCGTTTTGCTTCGAACGTCGCTTCCCATCTTCGGAGCTTCGTTGCTCGTGCATTCCGCGGCGCATTTGGGCGCGAAGGTTCCGAATTGGGGCGGACCGGCCATGGCGGGTTTGTCGCTGGGCGCCGTGTTTGGGGGCATTTATTTGTCGCGACGAAAAGGTCACGACGTCAATACGTTGCTCGTGACGCAAGCCATGGCGATCGGTTTGGCGTGCGTCGCGATCGCCTACGCGTTTGCCGTTGGTGCTCCAACGAGTTTCTCCGACGCCGGGTTGGTGCTTCTGGCCAACGCGATCACGGCTCTCGATGGTTCGTGGGCGCAGTCGTTTTCGCCGGCCGTGACGTACGGCGTGCTCGCTGTGGCCGCAGCTGCCGGAGCGTGGTCGTATCGCGCGGGACTGGCGACGCTGTTCTCGGTCGCCGCACCCATCGTGCTCGCGCAGGCGGCTTTTTGTGCCGCGGCGACGGTCGCTTTCACGGGGGCGAACGATGTCTTCCCGCGTCTGCTCACGCGTGACGGAGCGCTCGCGGGAGGGTTTGTCGCGGTGTCGGCGGTCGTGGCGCACGGTGCGGCGATTGGTTTGTCGTGGAAGAAACTCGAACACGCATGCCGAGGCACCGTCGTCGGTCGGGACATCACGTTGCTCCTGGGTGTCGGCGCGATGATGCTCTTCGTGATTGCGCGTGATCCCGGCGGCGTGGAGCCGAACAAGTGGGGTCTGGTTGCGCTTGCGTTGCCGCTCGTCGTCTGTGTGGACTCGATTCAGCGGTTTGGCACGGCACGTCACGTTTACTTGGCCCAAACGCTCGTCGTGGCGATGTACGCGTTCTTGACGCAATCGATGAACGTGCGTCCGGAAATCGATGCGCTGCTTGGCTTGGCGTACGGGTTCACGCTCCTTGGCGTTGCGGTGATCGCGCGGCGAAAGAAGCTGACGACCGTTGCGGATGCGACACGGCGTTTTCTGGTGGTGTTGCCGCTGCTCGTCGCGCTCTTGACGATCAACGACTCGACGAATTCCGCGGCGTTGTTCGCGCTTGGTTCGAGCGTTCTTTATGGAACGATCGCGGTGGCGGAGCGTTCGCGCGTGTTTGGTTCTCTCGCGGCCGTCGCGGGCAACCTTGCGTTGCTCGTGTTCGCGCTCGCTCAAGGGCTCGACGGGATCGAGATCTACGTCGGTCCGCTGGGGCTGCTCGTGATGGCGTTGGCGCAGATTTTCGCATCGAAGCTGGATGTTTCGGCTCGAGCGGCGTTACGCATCATCGGCGGGGTTCTTCTTTACGTACCTTCGGGACTCAAGCTCGCGTTGCGCCTCGGAGCCGCCGAGGATCCCACGTATTCCGTGATCTTCGGCGTGGTTTGTCTCGTCGGAGTGCTCGCGGGCGTCGTGTTGCGCATCCGCGCGTACTTGGCGCTGGCGACGCTTGCGCTGACGCTCGATGTGATCGCGAACCTCGTGTACGCAGGTCTGCGTGATCATCGCCTCGGGTTTGTCTTGTTGTCCGTCTCGGGGCTGTTGATCCTCGGCCTGATGATCATGATCACGCTCTTCAAGGAGCGAGCATGGGCGATTGTGGACCGATTGCGGGGGCGTTTGCGAGGTTGGGAATGACGAACATTTTGAGGTCCAACGTCATGCCGACCTGCGCCGCATGAGGACGATGACCCAATAGGGCTCGGGTTTTCGGCGCAGGACGAAGTTGCCAAGCCACGTGAAGGCTTCGACGGCTCTTTCGGCCTGCCTGTGGAAGTAGTTGCGATCGAGCCGGCGAAAGTTTGTCTCGCCGCACCTTGGGCAACAGATATCAGCGTTTTCCCACATGTACCACCGCCTGGCGGCATGATGGCGAAGGTGTTCGAGCGCGGCGAACGTTGGTGTGACCGGGGGACCGATATGTTCGGTCCGGATGCGCTCGAAGTCGGTAAACGCCGCGTCGAACGTGGTTTCGTCGATGGAACGCAAGTGTCCGTCGACGTGAAATTCGAGGTTGCACGACGGGCACAAGGCGTGACGGCGCACGAGCTGTTCGCGGCAGGGAACGCTCAAAAGCAGCCATTTCGACGCGACGCGGTTCATCTCGGCGAGGGCTTTTTCGTAGATGCCGTCGGGCAAGTGTTCGAGCATTTGGCTCGAGTGCACGAGGTCGACGGAACGATCCTTCAGCGGCAAAGCATCGGCGCCGGCTTCGATGGCCTTGCAGCGGAGTTTGGATACGGCGACGGGGCTGCGATCGACGCCGGTGACATCCCATCGTTCCGCGAGCTTGTGCGTGATGAATCCATCGCCGCATCCGATGTCGACGATGGAGCGAACATCGTCGGGGACCATGGAAACGAGCAATTGTGCTTTGGAGATGATGTTCGGATCGGTGGACGTCGTGGTGTTTTCCCAGTGGCGATCGTAGAAGGCGGGATTGTCTGTTTGAACCGCGTTGGGAGGCATGGGAGGCGACGAAGATAGACGAGATCGCTCGACATGCAACGTACCGACGGGAGCGCGTGAATCGAACGATTGATCTTCGAACTGGCGAGGCGCGGCGGCATGGAGCAGAGTAGCGCGCAATGTCGTCCGACGTGTCCGAGCGATCCATTGACGAAGCTGTGTCTGCCGAGCACAAGCGAATCGAGCGTTTCTACAACCAGGATTTTCTTCCTGCGAACGCTTGGACGACGCTGGCTCCGCGGGCATATCTTTACCTTCGTCAGCGTCAACGTCGAATTCGTGAGACGTTGCTCGAATGCGGTTTTGACACACCGGAAAAACTTTCGCAGCTTCGGGTGCTCGATGTCGGGTCGGGTGGCGGGACAAACATTGCTTGGATGATTGAAATGGGGGCGAGTCCGGCGAATTGTATTGGAATTGATCTTTTGCCGAATCGAGTGGCCACGGCGCGGGCTCGCATTCCGAATGTAACGTGGTTGCAGGGGGACGTGACGACGACGGATGTGGCGGGTTCTTTTGACTTTGTCATGTTGTTGGCTGTTTTGACATCGGTCACGTATGCCCCGTTAAAACAGAAAATCGTGGATCGGTGTTTTTCTCTCCTAAAACCGGGAGGAGTATTCTTTTTTTATGACGTGATGTGTCTGCGCGAGCATCAGACCAACGGCGATTACAAGATGCTCATGTATGAAGAGATGGAAGGATATCTTCGTGGCCGAAAGGCCAAGTGGTATCGGCGGGATCTATTGAAATCATCTTATGCGGAGCGTTGGACCCAACGATACGGAATTACTTGGGCCGAGTGGTTACAAGCCATTGGGCTATTCAATATGGAAGCCTCTTTCGCCTACGTTCGGGCCTAGGCGCCTTCAGGAAGATGGATTCGGCCGAGAAAGTCGATAATTCGCAGGAAGCGAAAGCGGCTCAAACCACATCGTTTGCCGACCGCGTGGGGCTCGTCGTCGGCGGACAGTTTGTCTCGGCCATTATCGGCATGATTCAGGGCATTTTGCTCGTTCGTTTATTGGACAAGCGTGCGTATGGCACCATTTCATTGGTACTTTTTTGGCTCGCGACGGGACGTGACTTGGGCATGCTGTATTTGCCCGAGTCTGTTTATTATTTTGCGCCCAAGACCAGCCAAGGAGAATTGTTGGGTCTTGTTCGGCAGAGCAAATGGCTTCTGGTCACGTTGGGAACGATTGTCGCGCTGGTCTTCATCGTCATGGGACTGGCGCCCGACTTGTTTTTGAAGGGCCGAACCGATTTGGGCGGATTGCTCGTGATCGCCGGAATTGCGAGCATTGTCGGTTTTCCGGCCGGTATTTATGGCGCCGTATTCATAGCGACGAACAATCATCGTCGAGCGGCTGGAATTTCATTGTTCCTGACCATGTTTGGAGCGGTGGGAAACCTCGTGCCGGCGGCCCTTGGTTGGCCCGTGTGGGTTTTGTTGTGGTCGGTGGTCTTGTCGGCCGTCGTGCGAGTGGTGCTCAGCGAACGCTTGATGAAGCAGATGTTTGCCGGAGTAGAACCACAACCATTTCCAGGTGGCGTTCGAGCGCAGCTTCGATACGTTTTACCGTTGACGCTCACCCGTTTTGCCGGGCTTTTTAATCAAAGATTGGATCGATTCATTGTCGGAATGTTTTTCGGGGTCGAATCATTTGCCGAGTTCACCATTGGGTCACAGGAATTGCCGCTCGTCAACATTCTTCCGTATACCATCGCGTCGACGATGATGCCGCGGCTCGTGGAGCTTTACGAGCAAGGAACGACGCGATTGCAAGGTGCGCGGGAGGCGATTGCCGTCTGGCATGCGGGGATGCGCAAGGCGACGATTGTCATGGTCCCCGTCGCGGTTTTTCTGTTGCTCATGGCCGAACCCTTTTTGGTTGTATTGTATGGTGAAAGATATCGCGCGGCAGCTTTGCCATTTCGTATTTACAGCGCCTTGATGCTCGTGCGGCTCACGGGATACGGCACGATGCTCATGGTGTTTGGCCAGACCAACGTACTCATGCGCGTGCAACTCTCGGGGATGGTTTTGAATATTGTCGGATCGTACTTCTTGTTGCCGCGAATCGGAATGATCGCCGCACCGATAAGCGCCGTCATTACCCAGCTATTCATGATTATCATGATTCTTGTGCGCGTGAACGATCATGCGCGGATGGGTCTGCGTGATATCTTTCCTTGGTCGCATTGGTTTCGAGCGCTTCTGGCCGCGGGGACGGCTGCGATTGTCGTCATGGGTGTCCTTCGAATCTTGCAGCAATCGTCGCTCGTTGTGCAGCTGGTAATCAGCTTGTTGACTTTTATTCCCACCTATGTGATGCTTGCGAACATCTTCGACGTTTTGACCGCCGATGACCGCGCATTTCTTCGTCGCTGGGTGACCCTCGAACCCCTCCGCTCGAAATCGAAATCATGAACGCAGATTCCTCATCACCGTCCACCGAATCGACGAGTGCTTCGGCTCCCGTTGAAATCAAGCCGCTTCCCGAGCGGAGCGGCATGAGCGACGAAGAACGAGCGCTCGAGCGATCGTTTCGTGAACGATATGCATCCCAAGTCGAAGGATTGGTCGTTCGTCGTGAAATACCAAATCCGCGCGTGACTCTGGTGGTTGTTTCCTTTCGAGCCGGCGACTATCTGCTGGATTGTTTGCGACACCTGCGCGCACAGACCGCCGCCGTCGATGTCCCTTATGAAATCCTCGTCGCCGATAGCGGCGGTTTGGAGCATTTACGCGAGCGATACGGGAACCTCGTCGATGTCGATTTGCGTCTCAAATATGGTTTGCCCCTGAACGTCGCCCGAAATGCGGCAATGGCGTACGCACGGGGAGAATTCGTCGCCTACATCGATGATGACGGACTCGTTGCGCCCGATTGGGTCGAACAAGCGTTGGCGATATTTGAAGATCCATCGATCGTCGCAGCCAGAGGGCGCATTTTCGCGCACAAACATCCTTACTACAATGCCTGGGTCGCCCATTATGATCGCGGCGATGAAATCTGGGATGAAGGCTCCTTGTCACTCGAAGGCAATATGATGATTCGCCGCCAATGTTATATGCACGTGGGTGGATTTCCCGACGATGTTTATGGGAGTGAAGGCTTGGTCCTCGGTTTTCGCTTATCAAAAGCGTTCCCGGGCAAACGTTCCGTTTATGCTCCCAAAATGGTGATGCTCCACGATTATTGCCGATCGGTTCGCGAATTCATTTGGAAGAGCCGGAAATACCGAAACATCGCCGATTCAGTCTTGCCGGACGACGCGGAATATCAAGCCTATCGACTCGAACGTCGATCCGCATTCAAACCACAAGGCAAACTGACCTTCGACAAGAAAGTCGCGCGCCGCGTCATGGTCGCGGCGCAAGGAATCATCGCCCATATTTCGCTGTTCGATCGCGTAAAACGTAGGTGAACGGGCAATGCATGCGTCAGCCGGACGTGAGCGCATGAGCAAGTTGGCGAGCACTGTCGTCGGCTGACAACCGCGCGAGCGCCTCCTCATTCGGCTCGAATTCGAGCACTTGCGCCGGATTCCTCGTGGTCAGGTCGAGCCATGTTTCGGTCTGCGCAGCTTCGTCATCCGGGTGTATCGCCCGACCGGTACGGGTGCTTTGGATCAACGAACAAAGCTCCGCGTTCGCGCTGAGCGCGAAAATAGGTCGGCGAATGCGAAAGTAATCGAACGTCTTGCCGGGAATGAAATAAGGTTCCAAACCGTAATCGCAAAGAAATAGGGCATCCGCGCCTCGCAAAACAGCAAGACCCTGTTCGTAGGGCATCATGGGCGCGATTTTGATGAACGACTCCAATCCCATTGTTTGCAATTGTGTGACATCGGCTTTGGCGACTTCACCGAGGATCAACAATTGCAAGTCGGCGGGAGTCAATTTTTTCATTTGAATGGCGGAGCGTATTGCTGACAGGGTAGCTTCCAGGCGTCGATCACCATAAAATCGCCCGAAATGGGCGATTGCAACGCGTGGTCGTGGCTGGAAAGGCCAATCCGCGACGCTCGACGCTCCGTCATCGGTATCAAATCCGCTGTAGATCGTGAGGAGTTTGTCACGGTAGGCCGGGTAGAGCTCGGCATATTTGTTTTCGGTCGCTTTCGAAGCAAAAATCACCTTGCGCGCGGCACCAAAGACCGATGCCTCCGCATGACGATCGCGTTCACGCCAACGCGCGCTTCGCTTTCTGAAGATGAAGTTGAAGGTCCAAGGATCGCGCAGATCCGCATAAAAAGGGATCCGCAATTGTTCGGCCAGCCGCATCGCCACAATATGCGAAGAATATGGCGCCGATGTCGAGAGTATCGCGTCGAACCGGTGCTGCTTGGCCAATTCGCGTGCTCGGCGGACTGCGAACGGGACAAACCACGCCATCGCATCTATGGAAGGTCCCTTGATTCGATCGATTCGTGAGATGAGCCGCGCAATCGGCCCCGGTCCGCTTTTGGTGCCGTCCGTGTGATGATAACGGCGCCAAACCCATTCCGGTACATAACCGCGATCAACGACGACTCCGGGCGCTTCGTAGGGTTGTCCGGCATCACATTCGCCTGGAGGTGGCCACGGACTTGTGAGGACGACGGGGTCGATGCCCAGCGCGGGAAGTCGTGATGCGAAGCGAAAAAGCCGCTTTCCGCCAATTCCCTTTTGTGGTGGGTAATAATAAGAAATGATCAGCAGTTTCACGGCGTGGCTCTTCGGTTACTGCGGAAAATTCGGGGTCGCGCCGGGGCGAAGATCCCAACGATTGCCGCCTACGAGGCAGCTTTTCGGACAAACCCTTCAATCTGCCGACAAACCTCGTCGATTCCGTCGTCCGATAACGTGGGGTACATCGGCAACGTGAGCGCGCGCGAGGCAAAGTCGAGCGTTTTGGGGACGTTCGACCCCGCGTACGCCGAAAATGCACTGAAGGTCGTAATCGCAGGATAATGAAGACTCGTCTGTATTTTCTGCGCCTTCAAATGTTCGCGCAAGCCATCTCGAAGCTCGTTTGTCGGGGCTACGAGCACCACGAGATGCGCCGTTCCCGCGTCCGAATCGAGCGAATTCACGCGCTTCGCAAAGGGCACGATCCAGTCCTTCAACGACGCAAGGCGCGTCTTGTACCCGTAAAACTTCTCCATGCGCCGCCGGTTGTTCGCGGGAAGTTTGTCCAGCTGAACCGTACCCAACGCCGCACGAATTTCATCCAATCGATAATTGTATCCATGGTGAATCACGTCGTACGTATTCGCATGGCCGCGATGCCTGTCCCACGTGAGCGTCGTCATGCCGTGCGATCGCAATTGTCGAACGCGTTTGGCCACGTCTTCGTGCGGCGTGGTGACCATGCCGCCTTCACCAATGGCAATGTTCTTATTGCTGAAAAACGAGTAACACGCCACGTCCGCAATGGATCCGACCGGACGACGAACCACCGCTCCGTCGTTTCCCGGAGCGTCGTACGTACCTCCGACAGCGTGGCATGCGTCTTCAATCAGTGTTATGCCGCGTTTTTGGCAAAGCTCCTTCAGCGCGATCATCGGCGCGGGAAACCCGCCGTAATGCATGCAAATGACGGCTCGGGTGCGCGACGTGCACAAAGCTTCGACGGCCTTGGGATCAATCACCGGTTCGGTATTCGAAACGATATCCGCAAAGACCGGGGTCGCCCCCGCTGCCACGGTCACGTTCGCCGAAGCCACGAAGTTCAGCGCCGGCTGAATTACTTCGTCTCCAGGGCCGATTCCCAATCCAAGCAGCGCCAAGTGCAGCGCCGCGGTTCCGTTCGACACCGCCAGCGCATGCGGCGATTCCGACATTGCTCGAAATGAGGCCTCGAACGCTTCGACCTTCGGCCCCATCGAAAGCCATTTGTCCCGTAAAACCGCGAGAACCGCCTCGGTTTCTCGATTGTCGAAATCAATATCGGAAAGCGGAATGTTCCAATTAGACACGATCGAATTCCTCCCGGCGGTTGCCGAAAAGCTCCTGCGCCCGCGCATAATCGTCGGGCCGCCCAATGTCCAGCCACAAACAATCGGTCACGTACGACACGACCTTTTCGTTGGCCTTTATCAATTTCATCACGAGGTTGGGAAAGTCCAAATACGCGCCCTTCGGGATGTACTCGAGAACGCGCGGTTCATACACATATATGCCCATGCTCACGTGGTATGTCGTTTCGGGTTTTTCCAAGTAATTGGTAATGACCGCGTTTTCGTCGAATTGCAGGACACCGAGGTCGATCTTGACGCGCCGTTGATGCGTGGCGATCGTCAAAACCGCCCCCTTTTCCTTGTGAAAGCGCACCAAGTCGCGAACATCGATGTTCGTCAGCAAGTCGCCGTTCAAAGCCAAAAAAGTCTCGTCGAGCCCCGGCACGAGCGACAACGATCCGGCCGTTCCCGTCGGTTCGTCCTCGAGCACGTAACTCAATTTGACCTGCGATGTCAGGCTCTTGCGCTGGTCCATGTACGCTTGGATGAGGCCCGCCAAGTGCCCCAGGCACAAGGTCATGTCGGTGACGCCTTGTTGGATGAGCCGCTGCATCAAAACTTCGAGCACCGGCGTTTCTCCCAACGGCATGAGCGGTTTGGGGAAACTCACGGTGAATGGATGCAGGCGTGTGCCACGGCCTCCCGCCAAAATGACGGCCTTCATATCGAATACGTCTCCAAGGCGTAATCACCAAGGTTGGCGCGGATGAACTCGGCCGTGCGACGAATACCCTCTTCCAGCGAAACCTGCGGCTTCCAACCGAGCAATCGAGTCGACTTCTCCGGGTTGCACAAGAGCAGGCCGACTTCGCTTTTTTCCGGACGAACACGGTCGTCGTCCGTTTGAATCTCCACGGTTTTTCCAAGTACCGAAAACACCGTTTCCGCAAGCTGCTTCATCGTTACGGCGTGCCCCTGACCGATATGGAGCACTTCACCTTCGACGCCCGGAACCTGCGAAGCGCGAATGAATCCATCCACGGTATCCGTGACAAACGTCAAATCGCGTTTGGGCGCCAGTGATCCCAAGCGAATCGGGTTTTTCCCGCCAAGGACCTGGCTGATGATCGTCGGCAAAATCGCCCGCGAAGATTGCCGCGGGCCGTAGGTGTTGAAGGGGCGAAAAGTGACCACCGGCAAATCAAAGGAACGATAATACGATTCGGCGAGTTTGTCGGCGCCGATCTTCGATGCGGAATAAGGCGATTGCCCTTGAAGCGGATGGTTCTCGTCAATCGGCGAGTAAATCGCCGTGCCGTACACCTCGCTCGTGCTGGTCACGACGAGCCGTTTGACGTTCTTTTTGCGACAAGCTTCGAGCATCGCCAAGGTGCCTTCGATGTTCGTCTGGACATACGATCGCGGTGCGTGATACGAATAAGGGATGCCGATGAGTGCGGCCAGGTGAAACACGGTATCGCCGGGATCGATGTGGCGTTCGATGAATTCACTGTCGCGCACGTCGCCGGAGACGATCTTCAATCGCGAACGCAGTTTTTCCGGGATGAATGATAGATGTCCGACGGCGCCGCGGCTGTTGTACCGAACGAGGGCTTTTACGTCGTGCCCGGCGTTCAAGAGAGCCTCGACGAGGTGGCTTCCGATGAAGCCTGCAGAGCCGGTGACGAACATCTTCATGTGCCTAGAAACTCCTGCATTTTCCGCGTGATGCTGTAAAGCGGGCGCGAGTGTAGCGCAAGACGAGCCCTGCGCCACACGAAAAATCTGGTTCGATCCGCGAATCTGCGATACACGTGGAGTCAACGTCGTGTTGCGTATCGTTTTGCACATTGTCGTCGCGATCCTCGTCGCGGCTGCGTTTGCCGTGGCGATGATTTTCCTGCGCCAAGGCGTACAACTTCTGCGTTTTCGCTGGAGCATGCGGAAACTCGCCGACAATGACGCCGAGGACAAGGATCCGGCGCTCGTCGTACCCAAAAAAAAGGGGACGCTCGAAGAAGAACAAGCTCGAATCGACGCGATTTGGAAATTATTTTATCGCCCCGGCCTGTCCATTGCGAAACTCAATGCGGCCGACCGCTTGCGTGGACATGCCTATTTCGTTCGGCAGAGGTGGATTTACTGGCAAGAATGGCGCGGATGGCAAAAGTTGGCCACGCAAGGATCGCCCGCCGCTCGCAAAAAGTCGCTCGCGTACGCACGCCGTGAAGCCGATGAGCGACTCGACCAATTGAGCACCGGCGACCTCGATTTATGGCTCGCGCTTTACGATGAGCAAGACAAACCCGCGCACAAGTTGAGCTGGGCCCGAGCAAATCTGGGGACGTTTCGGCGACGAACCGCTCTGCGTATCATGGAGGAACTCGGCCGGCGCGATGACGAAGTCGGCGCCCGCGCGCTGTACGACCTGTTCATACATTACGCGCACGTCGAGACGCGCTCGAAAGCCATCGAATACGCCAAGCGACACATCGAGCACCCCAACGCGCACCTCGAGCAGTCCATTAGGACAAACCTAAGGCAAATTTTTACGCCGGATCTCGACGAACCCCGGGAAGAGAAATCATCTTTCTGGACCGTTTCAGGCGCGGGCGACGCTAAATTGGTCGCCTTTGTGCATGCGTTGCGACCATGGCCGCCGGAATCCGGATTGCTCGACGATCCCGGTGTGTTGTTGTCGCGAGCGGAGCTGGGCGACCGCTTGTGGAAAGAGGAATTGCCGCCACCGGCTCTTTTTTCGAAATCGAAGCGGCGGTTTGGCATACCCAACTTCGCCGGGCCCCTGCAAATTTCAGTATCGGCACAGTTCGACAAACCGCCCCAGTGGTCCGATTGCATGGGCGAAGAGAACATGCCGATTGCCAAGGTGTATACACGCGTCAATAAATCCACGATGGATGCGGTCCTGTCGCTCACGGAAAATAATTTGAGCGTTTGGGTGGTCGACAAGAAAACACAGAAACCTCAGCCGAACCTTGCGTTGACGCTGATGCGTCGCGATTCGAGCGGGACGTTCCACGCACAAGCGGTATCGACCGATGAACACGGACTCTTTACATGGAACGGAAAACCGACGTGGCAATTTGGAGTATTGCTCGAACGCCGAAACGCCGATGGGCGGCCCGAACAGATTTTCTTGACAAACAACTCGGACATTTCGACAAGCAAAGCTCCATCGCCGGTGCGGCGATTTTATGTGCTGCTCGCACGCCCGTTGTATCGCCCGGGGGAAGTGGTGCGGGGGAAGCTCATCGCGCGGCAAAAAGGACCGGAAGGACCGAGCACGAAACTGGGAAACGGCCTGGTATTTCAGCTCGAGGTACATACGCCGCAGGGCGCGAAATTGACGTCGGTTTCCTGTAAGCTCTCGGAATTCGGTACGGCGGCGTTTGAATTTCCGGTGCCAAAAGGCGCTCCGCTGGGCAAATATTCGTTCCGGGTTGCGCATTCGTTTGTGGCGCTCGAAGGCCAGTTTCACGTCGAAGAGTTCGTCGCACCTGAATTCAAGGCCGAGCTTCGGAGCAAAGACAAACCCGCGTGGGGTCGCGCGAGCACGCTCGAGTTCGAGGCCCAATACTTTTTCGGCGGTCCTGTGGCGAATGCCTCCGGAACGCTCGATATCACGCGAACGAATTGGCAATATCGCAAGTTCCATCCGACGTCGTATACGAAATGGTTTCGCCAAACGAAACTCGTGGCTAGTTTGCCCTTCCGAACCGACGCGCAGGGGCGGGCGAACATCGACGTTTCCTGGCGCGGGGCATGGAGCTTGTTTGGGCGTCTCGATGGGTGCGATTTTTCCTACGTGGCTACGGTACGCGATGCTTCGGGGAAGAGCTGCCAGGCGACGTTGCATGTTTCGGTGCCCCGTACCGCGGTGATCGTTTCGGCCAAACCGGTGCGAAATCTACGTGTACCGGGAGAAACTCTGCCGCTGCGTTTGTCCTGGGAACCCGCAGACACCGCGGACGAGACGCCGCGCAAGATGGTCGTGATCTGCAAGAAAGGTTCGACTCGAAAAACGTTTGTCCACGACGTCCGTCGCTCCGAAGCGGAATTTGCGTTGCCGATCGAATTGCCTCCGGGCCGCTGGGACATTACGACGCATGTCGAGGGGCAACCGACGCGAGCCCGCGAGACGCACGCTTTCACGTTGCTCGGTTCGGATATCGAACAAAAGTCCCGAGAAATGGTGGTTTCGAATGATCCTTCGGACAACCAAGGGACGATTCGCGTGGCCTTGATGGGGCCCAGAACGTTTGCGTCCCAAGAATTGCTGGTATGGAATCGAGGCTCGCGCTTGGGGACGAAGGTGATTGAACGTTCGAGTCCCACGACATGGATCGACTTGCCGTATATGGCGGGCAAGGAAGACAAGATCCATCTGCAATGGTGGCATTTCGATACCCGCAAAGAAGAGCTGGAGCGGGAGTTTGGTTTGGCCGAGGTCGAGCCGATCGTTTTACTCGATGAACCTCCGGTGAAGCTGGAATTGGCGTTTGCCGGCGCGACGGCACGTCCCGGGGCGGAAACATCGTTGGAGGCGAAATTGGACGCGCCTCAGGACAAACCCAGCGAATTGGCCGTGACGGTGGTGGATGAAGCGATCTTCTCGATTGTGGCGCCGCCGAAAAATCCGCGACAATTTTTTGAAGAATCGCCACCGAAGCCCGAATCGTTCGCGGCGTGGGGAGCGGTGAGTGCTCAGGCGCAACGCGGCCGCAATGCATACGGACGCGATGAAGATGACGATGACAATGACGTGTTGCAATTGCAAACGCTCGCCGGCGGAGTTTCAAGAGGTGAGTCCGCGGCCAGATCGATGCCGATGGGGGCGCCGGTGATGATGATGGCCGCTCCAGCGCCGAAGTCGGCGAGTCCTTTGCGAGCGGCGGCGGCGATTGCAGCAGCACCCGTGGCGCTTGTCGGAGCCGGTGTCGAGCTCGCTGCAGATGCGGTGCGCCGGCGGCAATCCGCAAGCGATGAGCCGGCATTGGCGGAGCAACAAGAGGCGGGCGGCGGAGGAGCGGCGGTTCAAGTTCAATTGCGAAGTGATTTTTCGTCGGAAGCGGCTTGGATTCCAGCGGCGCGTTTTACGCGAAATACCTCGCTGACGTTGCCCATCAAGCTCCCCGATTCGTTGACGAGCTGGAAAGCTTCGGCCCTGTTGATTTCGCTCGGGCATGAATACTTGCTCGAGGCGCAAGCCCGAATTCGGACGCAAAAGCCGCTGATGATTCGTTTGCAAGCACCGCGGTTTTTCCAGGAACGGGATCAATTCGAGCTGCCGGCGCTCGTGGATTCGCGCCATGACCAACAGCTTGACGTACAAATGAAATTGGAGGTGCGAGGATTCGAACTGTCCGGAAAAACGGAGGCGACGGTCGATCTGCAAGCGCGGGGGCAAACGCGTTTCGGCGTGAACCTGACGGTGCCCGTATGCTCGTCGGCCGAGGTCGTGGTGCGCGGGCAGGCGGTGGCGACGAACGTCGACGGAGCCTCCGATGCCGAGGAACGCACGGTGCCGTATCGACCTTACGGCGTATTGCTGCGAAGAACCATTTCGGGGATGATCGAAGAAAGCCGGACGAGCGTGTCGTTTGTCCTGCCCAAAGAGCGCCTCGAAGCGTCGACGAAGCTGTCCGTGCAATTGGATCGTGGTCCGCTGGACGCCGTCCTTCAAGCGCTGATTTATCTGCGCGAGTATCCTTATGGTTGTGTCGAGCAGACGTGTTCGCGGCTGCTTCCGCATTTGGTGTGGGAAGACATTTCACGGCGCGATGATACCGAGACAAACTCGTATCGTCAGGCGCATAAATTTCCCGCCGGCGTCGTGCAGGAGACCCTCGAGCGGATCTTGGCCATGCAGAACGGCGATGGTGGATTCGGCTGGTGGCCCGGGGGAAAGTCGGACCTATGGATGACGGCGTATGTGGTTTTCACGTTTGCCATGGCCGATCAGCCCGTAACGTCGAAGATGGAGCACGCGCGGGAATACCTGGGGCAACATTTGCTGGAACGGGATCATTCCGACGATGCCGACGCGTTTGCGGCGTTTGCCCGGTGTTGGGTGGGCCAATCCGTGACCGATCGCGTGATCGAGGTGCTCGTGTCGCGTTGGGAAGGTTTGTCGTTGAGCGAAAAGGCCAAGCTCTGTTGGGTTCTTTCCGTCCGCGGGCATGCGTCGGCAGCGGCTTATGTGGACGAAGTGAAATCCGCATTGGTCGGTCCGGCCAAACGTTATTTGAAGAAAGCGGCCGGCGACACCGATGCTCGAGAGCTGCAATGGTTCCATCCGGGCAGCACGGAAGCGATTGCGTTTTTCGTGTTGGGGCTGATGCGCGATCGGGATGCGGAGGCGTCCACGTCGTTGCGCAGAGACAAACGCATGACGTGTGATGATGCGGATTTGGCGGTGCTGGTTGCCTTTTTGTTGCAGCATCGTCAGGGCAAACGTTGGCACAACACGCGCGATACGGCGCTCGCGGTGCTGGCATTGCTGGCGTACGAAGACGCGCTGCGGACGCTGGGGTCCGGACAAACAGTGGACGTGCACATCAACGACGCGAAGAAAGGCTCGGCCAAGCTCGAACGATTGGGAACGGATCCGATCACGATGCAATTCCGCGATCAGGATTTGCGGACGGGAACGAATGAGCTTTCGTTTGTCCTGAGCGACCTGCCCGCAAAGGCGCCGGTGTTTCACCGCCATTTCAGCGCGGAGATCGAATGGTATACGCAGGAATCGAATATTTCGGCGACGGGCGAAGGCTTGGAGGTCGAGCGGACGTACTGGTTGCTCGATGAAAAGAAGCAACCCAAAAAGCAATTACGCTCCGGTGATCAAATCGACGTCGGGCAATTCGTGCGCGTCGTTCTGAAGGCAAAGGCGGCGAAGCGTCGGAATTATCTGCTGCTCGAGGATTTCAAAGTGGCCGGGTGTGAACCGGTGGCGAAAAAGAGCGGTCGAGATGTTTGTCGGGGGCATTGCGCGCATGTGGAGTTACGCGCCGATCGTACGGCTATCTTTTTTGACGTGTTGGGCACGGAATGGCACGAAGTGAGTTACGACATCGAGGCGATTTTGGCGGGGCGATTTACCGCCATGCCAGCTCGAATCGAGACGATGTACGAATCGCGGTGTTTTGCGACGAGTACGTCGTTCGGGTTGGTCGTAACATAGACGGGTTTGTCGCGTACTTTGACGATATCGTCAGGGAGTTTGGCCGCGCAACCGTTCAATTTCGGCGCGAAGCCGGGTGACTTCTTCTTCGAGACGAGCACGGGCTTCGGCTTCTTCGTGCTGCCTCGTTTCGGCGAGTCGACGGGCTTCGGCTTCTTCATGCTGCCTTTGTTCGGCGAGTCGACGAGCTTGGGCTTCTTCATGCTGCCTTTGTTCGGCGAGTCGTTTGTCGTGTTCGGCGAGTCGTTTGTCGTGTTCGGCGAGTCGTTTGTCGTGTTCGGCTTGCGCTCGGGCGCGACGTTCTTCCGCGAGTTCTTGTTCGAGCCTCAGTTCGTTTTCGATGGGGGTGGGCAGAACGTGTTTGCCGGTGCGATCTTTCGCCAAGCGCAGTTGCGGCCCGTAGACTTCATCCGGGACGACGACCCAATACAGGCCGAGGGTTTTGCATTGCGGCAACGAGCCGCCCTGTTTGCGTTCGACAAAGCGGTCTTCGACGCGGTCCCAGATGGTGATGGGGTCTTGGGCGGCGGCATCGAAACGGACGACTTCTTGTACGCCGCCGTCTTGATAACGGGAAAACTTGTCGGACCAGATGGAGGCGTTGCGGTCGGAGTCGCTCACGATTTCAACGACGAGGTCGGGATTTCCGTGCTCCCAAACGTTCCATGTGTTGAAGTCTCGGGCATCGGAGTTGACCTTGACAAACACATCGGGGGAAAAACACTTTTTGGGGTCGGTGGAATCGTAATAGACGAATTGCTCGGAGCCGATGGCGACGTTGCGACGTTCCCGGCGCCGTTGGGCCACGATTTCGTAGGCTTTGCGAAGCACCAAGTACAGCGTGGTGCGAGCTTCCAAGTGGCGCTTGCTTTCGGACACGCTTTCCTCGAAGGATTCTTGTTCGCGAAAAACGAGGTGCGGGGTTGGCAACAACGCGGACGCGGGTTTGGCGGAGATGAGTTTCGACGGGATTGGTCGCTCTCGTCGAAGACGACGCCGCGGAGGCGGAGGGACTTCGGAGATGTGCTCGGCCATGAACCACCCATAGCGAGGTGAAGGGGATGTGTCAAGGGAAAAGTTTTTCCTCTTGGAACGCCGGGCCCGGATCACCGGGACGAACTTGCGCCCTCCACGAAGAAATCCATGTCGGCGGCGATTCCGACCCGCCTTTGGCAAATGGGGCAAATGTCGTTTCGTGCGCGAATCAAGCATTTGGGGTTCCTCATTCTTCCTGTCCTCATGATGGCCCTTCCGCCGGCTTGCAAAGACAAACGTTCGTCAGGGCCAAGCTGCTTTTCCTCGGGCGCGACAAACACCAAGGCTCCGCCGGTTATTCCAAGGACTCCAAGAAAAACTTCAGGACGCACCAAGGCCGCGTTGATGCGCATGAGCCGATGGGGAAGGGGAGCGCCGTACATCCATGCTCGGGCCGTTATTGGTGTTGCCGGAAAAACCAGCGATTGAATCGTAAATCAGCGTGCTCACGGCACCAAGCGCGTTCGTGATGCGTCGAGCGTAATGGGCCGCGTCATCCTTCGCCCTTCGTTGTGGGGCAAAGAAAAACCCCGCACGCGAGACGCCGGTGCGGGGTTTGGTAGAGAAAACGAGAGCGGTCGATGGGCCGCTCTCGTCGTTATCCCAGGATCAGGACGCTTTGTTCTGACGACGGCGACGGACGAGCCAAGCGCCGAAGAGCGCAAGGATCGAACCGCCGATGTCCCGGGTTTGTCCCGGCGCGTCGGTGCCCGGCACCGAGCAAGCGCAACCGCCGCCGGATGGAATCGGGCCTTCTTCACCCGCGCCGCCTTCGCCGCCCATGCCCGCTACGCCGGAAGACGAGCTGGTCGAGCCGGACGAAGACGTGGACGAGCTGGACGACGCACCACCGGTGCCGCCCATTCCGCCGCCGCCCATGCCGCCGCCGCCCATGCCGCCACCACCCATGCCACCCATGCCGCCGCCGCCCATGCCGCCGCCGCCCATGCCGCCGCCACCCATGCCGCCGCCGCCCATGCCGCCCATGCCGCCGGTGCCGCCAACCGGATTGACGAGCACGTCAACCGTGTCGGAAGCACTCAATGCGCCATCGCTGACGTTGACTGCGAAGGTGAGGGTCGTCGGCATCATGACCACCGGGGCGACAAAGTTCGTCATGACCGCGTTTGGCGCGGACAACATGACCATCGGGCCCACCGATTGCGACCAAGCGAAGGTGAGCGGATCATTGTTGGGATCCGAGCTGGCCGACGCATTGAGCGTGACCGTCGTGCCGCTCGTGACGACTTGATCCGGTCCCGCATTCGCAATGGGCGCGAGGTTGCAGTCGCTGACGATGACGTTGACCGTGTCGGTGGAATCGACATAGCCGTCATTCACGGTGACTTGGAACGTGAACGTGGTCGGCATCATGACGCTCGGCGCGGTAAACGTCGTCGTCGAAGCCATGGGTGTGGCAAGTGAAACCATCGGACCGGCCGATTGCGACCAGGAGAAGGTCAACGGATCCATATCGGCATCCGTGCTGCCCGTGGCGTCGAGCGTCACGACATCGCCTGCGCAGGCATTGATATCCATCCCCGCGCTTGCCACTGCCGGATTGTTGGGAGGACATTTGGTCGTATCCGGGACAAACCCGGTGAAGGGCGTGTTGGTGAGGCCCGTGAATCCGACGTCATCCACGTACCAGCCTTCATCCCCGACGAAGTCGTCCGTGCCGATACGGAAACGAACCTTGATCGTCTTGTTCGCCAGCGACATACCCGTGTCGATCGTGACCGTGTCGTAGGCCGGGTAGCTCGGGTTCGTGTCGCCGTATCCTTGACGGCCGACGAGCGGGTTCGGCGCCATCGGGTCGCCGAGCGTGTGGTTGTAGCCCGGGGTGCCGAACATGCTGATGTCTTGCCACGTCGCGCCGTTGTTTTGCGATACTTCGATGACGCCGCCATCCCAGTACACAATGTTGCCCGTGCCGTCGTCGCTCGCTTCGAACTTGTGCCGGTGTTTGAAGCTCATCGTGAGGCCGGTGGCGCCGACGATGAGGTCGGGCGATGTCCAGCGTTCGTCGTGCGTCGGTTCCGAATCATTGCCATGCGCGACGGTATTGCCGGGGTTTGTCGGGTCCGCAGCCAGAGCCCATTCGGTGCTGGGAGCATTTTGACCGTTTGTCGCGGTCCACAATGACGCTCCGGTCGATTCGAACGATTCAGTCGCCGTCGACATGGCCACTTCATCGTAATTTCCACGGCCGCCAATCGTTACGTTCGGCGTGGACGTACAGGCGCCGGCGGCCGTGAGCGCAAGGGATAGACCAAGGTCTTGGATGCCCATGACGTTGGTACCAAGGGCCACGTCGAACGTGACGGTCGCGGTTGCATTGCGAGCAACCGAGGCGATCGCTTGCGTGGCGCCGTTCGGGAACGTCACGTCGGGGTTTGTTGAACTGATCGTGAGCGAACCATTGGTGAGATCGGCCCAGCCGTCGTTCGCAATCGTCACGGTGTAACGGCCAAGTTCGGCACCATCGAGGACGCCGTCGTTGTCGCATTCGGTGACCATCGCAAACGACACGTCGGTGATCGTCGCCGTGGCGCCCGAATCGTAGCTCTCGACGACGCCGACGAGGTCGCTCGATGCGCGAGGCGGTGACACGGCACAGACGCCGGCTCCACGCTCGGCAAAACCCTTGGCCAGGTCCGCGAAGTCCGCAGCGCTCGCCGAATCGGCCGCCGAAAGAATGCCGTCGCGTTGTTCGGTGAACGTCGGATCCACCGGAGCCGCTTGCATACCACCGACGACGTAGTCGGCCATGGCGCGTTTGGCTTGGGCGAAGTTCATGAAGCGCGGCGTCGCACTGTAGAAGCCGTTTTTCAGCATCGTCGAATACGCTTGCCACATCATGAGACACCAAACTTCGCCGGCGTTGTGCACCTCGAAGTTGTCCGCCGCGGCGGGCTGTATCGGAATGCCCGTCGGAATGACTTCACCCGCCGAAATGTGTTTGAACGTGAGCGGGTTTTTCATCTTGTCGCGCGCATACGGGAAGCGACGAATGCCGAAGTAGCCGCTGTCGCCGAAGGCCGCCGAAGCATAAACGCCCGTGGCAAACGTGCTGTCGACGTCGTCACCCGCGCGTACGCCTTGCATGAGGCCCATGAAGTCGCCCCAGCCTTCGCTTTCACTGCCCGATTGTTGCGACGCGCTGTTGGTGAGGCGGTGGTGCAGGTAATGGCCCCATTCATGGCCGGAAATGCCGTTGTCGATCGTGCCGTCGCGCGAGATTTCGTTCGCCGCGCGAACCATCGTCGCCTGCAACGTGCCCATCATGAGCGCCGCTTTCATCTGATCCCCAACAGCCAGCGTGACGCCTTCGACACCGATGTTCACCGGCATTGCAGGGGTTCCACCCATCGGGCTCGGCGTCGTTCCGTAAGGATTGTTGTTCGCAATGATGACGCCGATCGCGCCCTGGGCTTGCGCATTGAGCACTTTCACGGTGAAGGCACAACCACCGCCACGATCGATGAGGGCGATCTTGCCGGTGAGGTTTGTCAAAATGGGTTGACACGCGTCCGTCACCGTACCGGTCATTGCCGTGCCGGTTGGCATCGTCGAACCGTCGTCCACGAGCACGACATCCGCCGGACCAATGTTGAACGTGCCCGGGCCCCAACCCGCAATACCCACTTGACCGACCGGACCGCCGGGATTGAGCGTCAACGAAGCGGTCGCCGGACCGTCGAAAATATACATCTGCATGCGCGGCGACGTACCGTCGGCCGGCGTGCTCATGTTCGCATTGTTGCGATTGGTGCCCTTCGTATCTTGCCCCTCGGCACGAAGCGGATCTCCTTGCGCTCCACCTCGACCGTAGTTATTCGCTTGGGCGTTGCCGGCGGCTTCGGTGAAGCCCGAGTCGTAGAAATAATCGTGCATCCAGTTGTTCAAGAAAAACAGCTGAACAACGGCGGCTTTGGCTTGGTTCTGCGATACATCGGGCGCCTGCGCCAGATCGTACGTCCAATCGAAGATGTTCGGCATCGTGGTCGTGCCGTAGAAATTCGTGCCGTTGGGGCTGTTGCTCCCCGCCCAGTCCGCGTAGGCAATGACGTTGTTGCCGTCCGTTCGGTTCGCATTGTTCGCGAGCCACGAGTCGAACGTGCCCATCGGGTTGGTATTGAAACCATCGACCGTGACGAGCGACGACGGCGTGGGCATGGGTCGCTGGCCATTGGGCGTACCCGCCGGATGCGGCTGAAAATCTTGCAACGGCCCGTCCTGAATGTCGTACGGGGCCGTCGGGCTTGCCCACACGCGATACGTGAAGTTCGCGTCTTGCGTGCGGCGTTCGCGGAAAAGGAGCTTTCCGTCGGCGGCGCCGATCACATACGAGTAAAGCGCGGCCTCGCCGCTCACGGTGTGTTTGCCCCAGAGCTCCAGGTAATACGCCGACACGATGCGATCCGGCATCGGGAACCAGACCTTCTTGACGCGCACGGCTTGTTCGAGGGTCAGGTTTGCGGCGACGGACTCGGGCGTGCCGACGAAGTCGAAGTAGTTGTAGTTGTCCTTCGTTTGCGTCGTGTTGAGGAAGTCGGCGCCGGTCGTGTGGATGTTGAAGAAATCGTTCACCGCGCGCGAGATCGCCGCTTGCGGCGTGATCTTCCAGGTGTTGCCGCGTTTCGTGCCCGGCGACACCGCGTCGTGCAAGCTGCCGCTGATCGATACCAGCTCATGCTTGCGCGTCATCACCACTTTGATTTCATTACGCAGAAGCTCGATACCGCCGACGGACTGCTGAAAGACGACGATGATGCCGCCACGACCCTTGTCGTTCACGACGCGCGGTTTGGCGGAGCTCACCGCCGCACGACCCGCGTTGTAGATCCGCGCGTAGGTCTCCAGGTAAAACCGTGCCGAATCTTCGGGTTTGCCCGTACCCGCCGAAGGCGCCACCGGACCGTTCTTTGGTGCCCAAAAGAATGTCGGTACACCGCGCTTCGCATCCCGACCGGTCACACCGGCGATCTTCACGCCGGGAGCTTGATTCGGTGAATGAGGTTTGGGCGAGACGACGCTCGCGTCTTCATAAGCATTGTAGTTGGGAAGCTCGAATTCACCGGCTTTGGCGCTGGCACCGGCCAGAAGCAAAGTCGACATGACCGCAAATCGAGTGGAACGCTTCATCGTCATCTCCGTGTGTATCCCGGCCAAACGTACACGAGCACCACGTATCAACGGGCGTTTGTTCTCACGAACCTCGTGCAAGCATGTGCAAGATGCGCGCCCACTCTACAAGCAATCCGTCCGGGATCAAAGTATTTCTTACGTCCCGGTACGTTTTTCTTTACCGTTCCAAAGGCTGCTTGCGAAATGCTTCGCTCCGCGTTTTTGAGGATGAACTCGAGGCAACGACCCGGCGTCCAGGGTTTTTCGCGTCGCGTTACCAGGCCGGACACGATCCATTCAACAGCTCATGCAGCGCGATCGGACACTGCATTTCGCAATGCGCTCAGGGGTTGCGTGCGCAACGGACGCCGATGTCCTTTTGCCGAATGAATGGCGTCTGATTGTAACGCGCCGAATTCAACAACAAAAGCTCGTGAATCGCCCATCCGCCGCCGCGAACGACGCGATACGTATCGCTTCCCGTCAAATTCGCGCAATCGACGCACGGGGTCGTCAATGGGCCATATCGATCGACCATCCATTCCCACATGCTGCCGCCGAGATCCGCGTGACCCCATAAACCGTCGCCTTGAGGTGATTTCGAGGCGACTTTCAAGATGTCCGTGAACGCGCATTGCCCAACGCCGTCGCCTTCGCAATTGTACACGGCATACGTCGCGTCGATGACGGTGGAGCTCGCCGGATTCGACCACGGGTATTCTCGCTGCTCTTTGCCCCCTGAAGCCGCATGGTTCCATTCCGATTCCGTGGGCAAACGCGCTCCATCCCAAGCGCAGAACGCAAATGCGGTATACCAGTCCAAACAGTTGATGGGCAGAAGCTCATTCGCTCCGGCCGCATCCGTCCACGTGGCTTCGGCGGCGCATTTCAATGATTGCACCAACTCTGCGGCGGTCGCCGGCAAACTCGTATCCCAATCCGTATTCCACCCGCTGCCGAGCATCTTCGGATGCGCGCCGGAATTCGATTTGGGCTTGCTGTTCGGATACGCCTCGACAAACTTGCGGAAGCGTCCGACCGTCACCTCGAAACGATCCAACCGATAATCACCGACGGTCGCCGCAAACGCCGGATCGTTCACGCGATTGTACGTGCCTCCCGTGACCGTCACAGATTGACAACACGTCTCATTGCCCCCGGGACCGCAATTCAACGGCAACCCCGCGCAGCTCGGAGGCAACACGCATTCGCCTTTCACGCAATAATATCCGGGGTCCGTGCATTCCGCGAGGTCCTCCCAAAATGACGCGGGATTGCAGGTTTGACGCATGTTGCCCTTGCATTGAATCGAGTTCGGAGCACATTGGCCGGCGCAAGCTCCGTCGGCGCACGCGAATGGACATTCCTGAATCGTGCTCCAAGCTCCGTCCATACACTCCTGCGCGGTCAAACCATTGCATTGTTTTTGCACCGGCGCACATTCGCCCATGCAAACGCCGTCGCCCATGCAGGTTTGTCCAATACATGGACCGATGTCCTCGAACACGTCGTCTTTACAACGCAAGACGTTGTTGCCCATGCAGCGCGTTTCGCCATCCACGCAATTCTTGGATCCTCCCGATCCGTTCGGATCTTTGCCCCCCGTCGCACAACCGACAATCAAACCCACGACCGCCGACACTACCCCTACGCCCAAAGCCCATTTCATCGAATCGTCCCTTTCCCTGTCTCGAAGTGTTACGCGCATCGAAGCCTACGACGCTTTCCAACATGCGTTGCCAAAGTCGTGCTCATATTCAATCTCGTACCACGCACACCCGCATCACAGCGCTCTACGCAACTTGTAGCAGATCCGGGGTCACTGATGTCGAGCCAAGTGACGAGGTCGAGCAACATCGCGTTCGCGTATCGACGATGCCGATCGCGCCGGCTGTTCGGCGGGGATGACGATGGCGAGGTTCGAATGGAGTTTGGCGAGAAGATCGGCGGCTCGGACGTGTTTGTCCGAGGTTCACATCACTGGCATTTGCCGTTGATGCATTGCTGGCCGTTGTTGCAATCGTTTCCGCATTGCCCGCAATTGCGACGATCCGTGTTCAAATCGACGCAACCGTCACCTTGGCATTGTTGCGCCGGGGCAGGACATACGCACTGGCCGGAAACGCAAGAGCCCGCAGGACCGCACCGCCGATCGCATTGACCGCAGTTGTTGGGATCGCTCGAGAGATCGCTGCAACCGATGTCGGCTCCGCATTGGGTTTGTCCCGCCGCGCAGACGCATTGACCGGAGACGCACATGCCCATCCCGCACGTGACGTTGCACATGCCGCACGCCTCGGGATCCGATGAAAGATCCCGACAACCGAGCTGATTGCCGCAGATGACTTGACCCTGCGCGCATTGACACATGCCCGATACGCATGTCCCCGTGCCGCAATTGGTATTGCATTGCCCGCAATGTTCGGGATCCTTCGACAGATCGAAACATCCGCTGTTGCATTCCACCGTACCTTGAGGACAAGGTCCGCATTGACCGGACACGCAATCTTGCCCGGTTTTGCAAGCTTCTCCGCACGCACCGCAATGCGCGGGATCATTGGCCAAGTCAAAACAACCGTCCACGCACGAAACGAGTCCCGAGCCGCACACGCAAACATTTTGCACGCACAATGCTCCCGGACCACACGTCGTGTCGCCGCAAGGTGTCGTCGCCCCCGAACCTCCCGTGGCTCCGCTGTTGCCCGAGCCCCCGCTGCCTATGTTCGTCGTGTTGCCGCCACAGCCGCCCACAGACCCCATGAACGCCGCCCACGCCGTCAAAAGAATCCCACCCATAAGCCAATGTCGTTTCATCGTCCTACCTCGCTTCAAGTTACCGTTCCAACGCCTGAGAGCCTCGTGGGCGTCGAAGCAGCTCAGGTATTTGGGCGCGGAAAAGCCTTGTTCAGAGGCATTTGCCATCAACGCAGGTTTGTCCCATATTGCAAGCTTTGGTGCAGCCGCCGCAGTTTTTGGGATCCTTGTCGGTATCGACACACACGTTCCCGCACGATACCCACGGCAGTTCGCACTCGCATTTGCCGTCATGGCACGATTGACCATTGCCGCATTCCACCGAACAATCACCACAATGATCGTTGTTGGATTTCACGTCGACACAAACATCGTCGCAATACTTCGCCGGCGAGCTGCAACCACTCTTGCAGTCACCTTTGATGCAAATATCGTCGGGGCTGCACGATCGATTGCAAGCGCCGCAATTGTGCGAATCGCCGTCGAGCGACGTGCAAACGCCATTACACATGGTTTGTCCGTCTTCACAAACGCAGCTGCCCGATTCGCAATGCGCTCCGCCTCCGCAAGCCAATCCGCATCGACCGCAATGCAGGTTGCTCGAACCAAAATCATGACATTCGCCTTCGCAAGCCGTCGCCGGAGGTGGACAAGTCTTATCGTCCGGAGGAGGTGTCGTTCGCACCAGCGGCTCGACCAGCGTATCCGTACAGCCGGCCCATAACCAAAATATCAAACAGACCAGGCTCTTCGTTGTCCACGGCGCCTTGTTCGCAGCTCGATGCCGAGAAAAAGTAGACGCGTCGTTTCTTCGAATCGAGTTTGGCATGACCACCCTCATTTCAGTTTCAGATCGAGTCCCAATCCAATCGTCAGCAATGGCTGACCAAAATACACATCCGACGTTCTACCCGGCAGACGTAACACCGGGCGCGGCGTCGCGATCGCCGCCAAAAAATCCAAACGCAACGATAGGTTGGACAAAAATGCCCACGCGAACCCCGTACGCGCATAAGGCAGCGCATACGCCACGTTGCCATCGCGCGCCGCTATGCCGTCGACCGTCGGTTGCCCGTAATGATGAAAGACGCCTCCTCCGGCTCCCGCTCCGATACCAAACGAAAACGTCTGCGAAATATGCGCGACATCGGCCCAGCCGCCAAGAAGCACCGCCGATGCCGCGATGTTCACGTTGCCGACATCCGACGTCATCGTCGCCGGCACAATCGGCGCCAACCCCGTGAGATCCGCCCCGAATCGCCGCAAAAACATCCACCGCGCCCCAATCATCGCTCCACCGCCGGCCTCGAGCCCTCCACTGCCCGGATGCACCATCGCCACCGGGATGAGGCGCAAATAGAAGGATCCCGTCGCTTTTTGCGCGTCCGCATTCCACGTGGGGCGCCGAGGTTCGTTTGCCCGTACGGGGGCGGTTCGTGATGAATGGTCGTCCGGGTTGAATTGCGGTTTCGTGCTGTTTGGCGAGGGCAGGGGATCGGTCGGAATCGGATCTTTCGGCGGCGGAGGCGCGGACAACAGTTTGCCGCGAAGCTCTTCGACGGCGCGTAAGGAGAGCGTCTCCAAATCGCCCTTTTCTTCGGGGTTTTCGTCGATACGGCTCACGCCGCTTATCGCATCCGTCCACAATTCGATGCTCCGGTGCGATGCTTCGACACGCACGACCGCTCGCGCGCTGTGTTCCTTGGCCAGCGTCGCCAGGTCGTAATCGCCGGACGGAACGATTTCCACACTGAAACCCGCGGCGACGAGCTCGTCCACGAGGTGCGTCGTGATGGGATCGCCGGCTCCGGCATGGACCAGTAAAACGCGTTGATTTTCCGCTTCGGCCGGCGTCGACCACACGAGGGCCAGGATGATGGGAAGGGGGCGGAAAACGCGGCGTCTTTTCAAGGTTCCACGACACGCCGGGCGAGCGTTTCATACGCACCTCCGGGATAACGTTGCAAATACGATTGCGCCGCTTTGATCGCTTCATCACGATGACCTTGTCGATCGTGCATTTCCACGATCCGTCCGAGGGCCTGCTCCGCCAAACCTCCCGCCGGTGACTCTTCCAAATACCGTTGAAACCACGTAATGGCTTCGCCCGAAGCGTGATCATGATCCGCCGCGAGTTTGCCCATCAAGAACGCCGTGCGTCCTTTCGCTCCAAGCTCGCGAGCGCGAACCAATGCTTGACGCGCTCGACCTGCCGCTCCGGCATAACGCGCTTCATCGGCCAGTTCGAGCAACACCGGAATGGACGCCGTCGCCACGATGTTGTCGAATCCGGCCTGTTCGGCAGCTTCGAGCGCTTCTTTGTGTTTGCCCGCTGCGGCGAGCTTCTGCCAAGCCGGGATCGTCAATGGTTTTTCGACGGAAACGGTCGGCGCGGGGACGGGATTTTCCGTTTTACCGGGCTCATCGTCCGTCGCCGAGGTTGCGGCTTTGTCCGCGCTTTTTTCCGAAGGCCCGTTCGTCGGAGAATCCGCTCGCGATTCGGTCGATTTGTGCTGCACGTCGATGTGCAACGATTCGGCCGTCGTCACCGAGCGACCATCATTCAACAGAGGTCCGTGCACGATGACTTTGCCTTCGCTGACGCGCAAATCGAAGACTTCCCGGGTCGGATCCCACGCCACGTCGAATTCGGTGCCGACGACGTTGATATCGAATGGTCCGGCATGCAAGAGCCACGAAGTCGTTTGTCCAACATGAACCACTTTGGCATGCGCGTGACCACGTTCGACGAGCATCGTCGCTCCATTTGCATCGGCGTCCGTGACGCGAGCTCGAGCGCCGGGATCCAGGGTGATCTGAGTTCCTTCGGAGAAACGTAAAGGAACGGCATTGGATCCGGCGGCGATCCATACGCCGAGGGCGCTTGGAGCATCACCCGGGCCCACCGAATACGTAATCGGTTTGTCTTTGACGGATACGCGAAGAAATAAGGCGGCAACGAGGGCGAAAACCAAAACTCCGGCGAAAGCCAGGCGGCGATCGAACCCGGTCGACCGTCGATTCCACTTGGCCAATGCCTGCTCTCGGGCATGACGGATGGTCGTTTCCGGCGAGGCTTCTTCGTCCGAAGCGTGACGGACCGTTTGTCCGAGTTTTTCCAGGGGAGTCATGTCCATCGTCGCCCCTCTTCCAGCCAAGGTCGCAAGACGGGATCTCGTTGCGCGATCGCTTGAAACCGTTGTTCTGCGCGAGTGATGCGCCGTTTGATCGTCGCGAGCGATACACCGACGGTATCGGCGATATCTTCGAGCGGCATTTCTTCAATGAAGCGTAGGGCAAATACCACACGATCTTCGGCGGGCAATTGATCGAGCGCGCGGTACACGTGTCGAACGCATTCCCGAGCACCGAAGTCGGCGTCGCGGGCGGGAGCGTCGATGTGGACGGTTTCGTCTTTTTGCCAAAAAAATATCCAACGCGTCAATTGGCGGCGGCGAATGGCGCGATGAGCGGTGTGCACGGCAATCGACGCGATCCAGCCCTTGACGGCATTTTCGTCCCGGACCTGATCGAGGGACGAAAGGATGGCGGTGAATGCGTCTTGCACGAGGTCGGGCAGGTCCGGATCGCAGCCCATGACTCGGCGGATGAGGCGTTCGACGAGGGGTCCGTGGCGGTCGAGCAAGGCGGCGGCGGCCCAAGGTTCACCGCGACGAACGGCGGCGAGCAATTCGGCATCCGAGCGACCTGTTTGGGGCAAGCGCACGACGGTGGCGCTTTTGCCCGGGCGCGGGGTTGCGCCGGTCGGGTCGGATGGTTTTGCCGTGGGGCTCACGCGTAGAAGTCCTACCATGGATGCGTCGCTCGTGGCAACCGTCAGTTTTCAAGACGGTGCCGGGAGCTTCAAGAGCCGTGAGCGAGGTGGGGCGGCTCAGGTTTCGTCACGTCTGGTGACGCTCGCGAACGAGCGCAGGGGTAAGAGGTTGCGGTGGATTGGAGGCGGCCTCAGTCCCAATCACGCCTCCGACGAAAGTTGAGCCACCACGATCCGCCCGGGGCTCTTGCCGATGTGGAATCGGCATCACGTGAGGCCGGCCGAGAGCTTCGAGACGAGACCTTTTACGGAGGAATAACCATGAACCGTTTTCAACGGTGGTTGCAAGTAAGCGCCCTGGTGGGCCTTGTTGCGACAACTTTGACGTGGATCGGATGTGGCGACGACACGACGTCGACATCCGGTTCGAGCAACAATACGACTTCGAGTTCGACTTCCACTTCGAGTTCCAGCAGCGGTCAACTCGCGTGTCCCAATGAGACGGACATCGTGTGCACCGACAAGTGCGTCGATCCGTCGACGGACATCGCAAACTGCGGCGCATGCGGCGTTTCTTGCGGAACGGGTGGAACGTGCACGAATGGCCAATGCGCCTGCGGACCGAATGCGGTGAATTGCGGTACGGGTTGTTTCGACCTGTCCGCAGATCCGACCAATTGCGGTCAATGCGGCAATGCCTGCGCAACGGGCGCGACGTGTACGGCGGGACAATGTGCCGCATGCGAAGCGCCGAAACCCGACAATTGCACCGGTCTCTGCACGCACTTGCCCTCGGATCCGAAGAACTGCGGAACGTGCGGCAATGAATGCCCGACCAGTGCCACGTGCGTCAATGGCATTTGCGAATGTCCCGCAGGCACCGTTTCCTGCAACGACCAAGGCGTCTGTGCGGATCTCTCGAGCAACGCCGAAAACTGCGGCACGTGCGGCAATGCGTGCCCCGTGGGTGGTCAATGCGTCTCGGGACAATGCGCTTGCCCGGCCGGAACGACGGAATGCGGCGGCGCGTGCGTCGACGTGAATACCGACAACAACAACTGCGGCGTTTGCGGCAAAGATTGCTTCCAAGGCGCAACGTGTATCGCCGGCGCTTGTACCTGTCCGCAAGGCCAAGTCACGTGTCCCCAAGGGTGCGCGGATCTCTCGTCGGATCTGAACAACTGCGGTCAATGCGGCAATGATTGCCTCCAGGGGCAAATGTGCGTCTCCGGCGCGTGCACCGCGTGTCCGATGGGTCAAGTTGCCTGCAATGCGCAGAATACGTGCGCCAATCTCTCCGCCGACGTCGACAACTGCGGCACTTGCGGCAACAAGTGCGGCCCGAACGGTATGTGCGTGTCCGGAGCGTGCGTGTGCGCCGCCGGTTCCGTCAATTGCGGTCCGAACATCGGCTGCGTGGAACTCGGCACGGATGAAACAAACTGCGGCGCTTGCGGCTTCTTCTGTCCGCTCGGCTCCACGTGCACCAACGGCGTGTGCGCGTGCCCGGCGGGTGAAGTGACCTGCGGCAATGAATGCGCAAATATCTCGACCGATGCCAACAACTGCGGTCAATGCGGTCGCCAATGCAACGGCGGGACGTGTTCGGCGGGTCAATGTGTGTGTCCGGTGGGGCAACAAGCTTGCTTCAACGGCTGCGCGGACCTCGAAACGGACATCAACAATTGCGGCAACTGCGGCAATGATTGCGACAATACGTGGGGCTTGTGCAACGCCGGCAGCTGCGCCTGCGTGAACGGCTTGACGAATTGCAACGGCAACAATTGCGAGAATACCAAGGACGATCCGAATCGTTGCGGTGGTTGCAACATTCAATGCCAAGGCGCGACGAACTATTGCGAAAATGGTACGTGCGCTTGTCGCCCCGGATTGACGCTCATCATGGGTCAATGCATCGACCTGAAGACGAATGCCGCCAACTGCGGTATGGTCGGCAATGCCTGCCAAGGCAATACGCCGCGATGCCAAGACGGCGTATGCGTCGCGAACTGCATGGGCCAACAAGCCTGCAACAACAACTCGTGCGCCAATACGCAAACGGATCCGCGTAACTGCGGTCAATGCGGCAACTTCTGCGCGCGTGACGAAGTTTGCGTAAACGGTAACTGCCGTCAATGGGACGTCGCGACGGGATGCACCACCTGCCCCTGCGACATCGCCTGCAACGGCAATCAAACCTGCTGCTCGTACCCGGGCGATCCCACCAACATCATCTGCGTCGACGGCCAAACCTGCCCGATGTGATGACGTAACAAACTCCCTTCCTCGTCCTCGTCCTCCCGGCCCCCACCTCTTAGCTTAACTTAATTCGTCCGTCCGCGAGCCTTCTTTCGGGGGCCTGCCTTGGGCGGCGCCGGCGCCTTTTTCGTTTGGCCGGTTTCTCGAGCCGCCAATTCTTCGAATCGACGAGCCCACAATGAATCGATGCGGCTGCCGAGCTGTTCGTGCAGATCGAGCAAAACGCCGAACATCGTCCGAATGGCTTGGCGATGGACCTCGGGAAAGCGTTCGTAATAGGGCCAAAGCCATTCCAAGGCATTTCGAGCGACCGGGAGCGCTTCCTGCATGCGTCCCAAGTGGCGTAAACAGATGGACAATTGATTGAGCGTCAGGGCAAATCGCGGCAAGTAATCTTCCGGATGCGACTTGGCGAGCCCGCGGTAGGTGTCCATGGCTTCCATCACGTGGACCAACGCGGCATCGTGTTGTCCAAGGGCCGATTGCGCGCGACCTGCAAGCTCCAACGCAGCGGCCAGATCCGGCTGAAATGTGTCGGGCTGAAGAGGCGTCAGCGATCGATACAAGGTAATCGCTTCGAGCGCCGGGGCGAGGGCGGCATCGAAGGCGCCGAGATCGCATTGCGCGCTGCTCAGCTTGACGAGCGCTCGGGCGCGTTTTGCCTCGAGGGTGACGTGATGTGCGGCTCGGGTTTTCGAGGATTCGCGCATGATGAGGTAGGTTGCGCGACCGTATCATCGATGCGCTCGGCCGACCAAGTTGTCGACATGATTTTGGTGTCAGGAAAGGTTGCGTTCGAGCGTTGTCGGGTGTAGGAATCGGACTTCGTCCATCGGCCGGCACAATGTGGAATGAGTACACGCTTATGAAGGATCATCGTCGACAAGCGGTTCTTTGGGTTTTCCCATTGGTTTTGGGGCTTGGCGCATGTGCGTCGAAGTCTGCTTCGTCAGGACTCAATGATTCGAGCCATGAAGTCAGCCCAGGCCCGCCAGGTCCGGAGGCGACGGTGAGCGCCAGTTCGAGTAGTTCGAGCGAGCCGCTGCCGGACGACAAATTCGGCGATGTGAAGATGGACCAGCAGTTGAAGTCCCCGATTACCCCTCTGGACAAGGATCAGGAGAAGAAGGAAGCCGACCTGTTCGACGCATTGACGGTGACGGGCGCCATCGCGGCAGGCGGGGGAAAAGGCAATCCGCAAAAGGCGCGAGGGCACGGGGATCCCTTGGTATCCGGTGGAGAATCGGCCCTCGCGGCGGCCCCGGTGCCTCCCAGGGAAATGGGCGAAGGGGGTTCGGCAACGTTTGGGCGCGGATCCGTCAATGCGGCGAGCGAGATGCGCGGGACGATCGAAAAGAAGGATATTCAGCGCGTCGTGAAGGACAACGTGAAGGACGTGCAACGTTGTTATGAACAAGGGCTCATGACGCGACTCGATCTACGTGGCAGGTTGGTCGTGAAGTTCGTGGTCGGCAGGACGGGGACCGTTGCCGGGGTAACGATCACGGAGACGGAATTGAATGAACATTCGGTCGAGCAATGCATCATCTCGGCGGCCTTGAAGTGGACGTTTCCAAAGCCGACGGGCGAAGGGCTCGCGTCGTTCTCGTATCCGTTCATCCTAAAGCCGGGCAATTGAACCAGGGTGCGGGGTACTCGACGAGTCGGGTGTGAGCTCCGCGCAAGACGCGAGGGGTACTCGATGAGTAGGATCCGGCCGGCAAAAAGTTCCGAAAGGTAACTCGACGAGTAGGGTCCGAGCTCGGCGCAAGACGCGAGGGGTACTCGACGAGTAGGGTCCGAGCTCCGCGCAAGACGCGAGGGGTACTCGATGAGTGGGGTGTGAGCTCGGCGCAAGACGCGAGGGGTACTCGATGAGTCGGGTGTGAGCTCGGCGCAAGACGCGAGGGGTACTCGATGAGTAGGATCCGGCCGGCAAAAAGTTCCGAAAGGTAACTCGACGAGTAGGGTCCGAGCTCCGCGCAGGACGCGAGGGGTACTCGATGAGTCGGGTGTGAGCTCCGCGCGGGACGCGAGGGGTACTCGATGAGTAGGTTGCAGGTACCGGGCGCGTTTCAGAACACGTTCAACGCATCGGCAAGTACACGTCGATCACGGTGCCTTCGCGCGTGTTGCCCAATGAATCCGCAAAGGTGAACCGGCTGCGCTCGCCTTCGCAGTTGCCCCGCGCATCACAGGTCCACTCGCGCGCGTCGTGCAGGTCGATGGCCAAGACGCCGTACGAGGCAAGCGATGTCAGTTCGCCGGCTTCGCTTTCCCGGTTCAGGTTCGCGTCGGACCAGATGACGATCTTGGTGAAGGCGGGATCGCGTTGGTCGAAGATGCCGTCCCGGTTCGCATCGAGGTCACGCAGAGCATCGAAGCCGTTGTGGGCAAACGTTCCGGAGCTGAGTTTGGTTGCCGAGCCGAAAAGTTCGCCGCCGTCGCGAATGACGCCGTCGCCGTCGCGGTCGAGGGCCAACCAAGGTGTGGCGGCGGTGGGCCAATCACCCGTGTGACACACGCCGGCACGCGTCAGGTCGAAGGCCGAGCCGGCTTCGGCGGTGAAGGTGACGTGGCGATTGTCGAACGAAAGCACGAGGGGCGTGTTGCACTGACACTCGTTGGCGGTGCCGATGTGGTAGGACGTATCGTAGAACGGGCACTGAAAGCTGTGGGTTTGGATGCCCCACACGGCTTTTCCGTCGATGTTGACGCACTTTTCGCGGCAGAACATCATCGGATCATTGGGATCGTAGTCGAAACATTCGCGTTCGTCGCCGATGGTGCATTCCCCGGGCACATCCGGGCCGAAGTCGGCCCAGCACACGGCGGGCATTTCTCCTTGAGCCGCGTTGTTGGTGCCTTCGTCGACGACTTCGGCCGTACAGCCGAGCGCCAACGTTGTTCCCAGAGCCAAAGCCATTGCCAATTGTTTCGAGGTGTTCGCGTGCATGAGGTTGCTTGGAGCAAGGCTTGTGCCGTGAGAAATCGTGCTGATTCGTCGGAGTCGCATGCGCTGATGCGTCGATGTGTGTCAGATATTGGCGCGTAAAGGTGTCATGGTGTGCCATCGACTCGGGAGCGCTCGGGTGGTTGCGCACCGGCGAGATTGAGGCCGCTTGCGCTCTCAGTCCCCACAAGCCCCTGGCACCTTTTCCAAATCCAAGCTACTTCAGTGCGCGATGGACGACCCCGTTCCGTTGTCGCTCGCGCATGCTCGTCGCTTCGCTTGGCCCATTCCCGACCTGTGGCACAGCGCATCTTTGTCCGAACACGATCTGCGCGCGTATCACCGCTTTCGTCGTCAGTTCATGGACCTCAAGCCCCACGTCGACCCCGACAAAGACTGGGCCTACTTCGCCGCGTGGGTCAAAGCCGCCGACTACTGTTGGTTCGAACGCTCACGTGGCCACATGCAGGCCGCCTGTGCGTTCAAAATCGAGCCTCGAGTGCATCAAGGCCGCCCGTTGACCTTGGTTTGGGCCGAGTACCTCTACAGCCGACCCGGATCGCGCAAATCGTTGGGTCTTGCCGGAGCGATGGTCACTGCGCTCACGTTGGCTGTCGCTCGAAGCCCTCGCGCACCTGTGTACGTGGTTGGCGCAGGTTATGTCGCCAGCTCTATTGCCTTGGCTCAAGTCTTCGACAGCGTCTGGTTTCACGACGAGCCGACCATGTCTCCCTGGGAGCAGAGCTTGTGGCGGAGCTTGGCCGGAGCGACCGCAGGGTACGATCCCGCCACGAAACTCGTCACCTTGGGCACGGTCCCGCGAAATCCGCGCACGACACCGCCCGTCAACCCCAAGGTTTACGAAGCCTGGCATCGGTACGTCACGCACAACCCCGCATGGTTCGAAGGCACGGCGTGCTTCTGCATGGGGCGCCTCGAACGCTCGATGCTGACCAACACGCTGCACTGGTTCCGTCGGCGTCTGCAACGGACCTGATTGCGCACACGCCGCATTCGTTCGATCCGAGCATCTCGGCCTTTCGTCGATCCGCCTTCAAGCGTTACTTGAAGGATCCCGATTCGATCAACCGGCGCTTGCAACTTCATCGGTAACTCATCGAATATGCGTGGCTTTGGGGCGTACGCTTTCCGCGCCGTCCGCCGGCTCGACTTTTTCGTGTCTTTTCCGTTCCGAACGATGTACAACCTCTCGTTCAGCACCATGACCACCTTTATCTTCACCCAAGCCGATGGCTCTTCGCGTTCCGTCAAGGGCTACAAATACGCACCTCCCAAAGCCGCCGCCAAACGTTACGTCGTCGGTGGCGCAGCTGTCTCACGCCTGCCCGCCAAGGTCGACCTACGTTCGGCCATGTCTCCGGTCGAGCAGCAGGGCGAGACGAACAGTTGTGCCGCAAACGCCACTGCGGGCGCTTATGAATACCTCGTCAAGCGGCATTTGGGCGATGACGCCTACGACGTGAGTCGCCTTTTCATTTATTACAATGCTCGCGCCGTTGATGATCCGGACAACATCCAAGACGAAGGCTCGGTTCTGCAATCCGTCATTGACAGCTTGAAGGAGCACGGGGCTTGTTCGGAGGAGACATGGGCGTTCGATCCCGAGATGGTCAACGAAGAGCCTTCGGAAGAGGCCTACGAAGAGGCCAGGCAGTTTTTGATTGAAGACACCGAGCTTGTGCCGACCGACTTGAATGCCTGGAAGACCGCGTTGGCCGAGGGGCATCCGATCATCTTCGGCGTGAAGCTCTTCGGCTCGTTCGACAAGCAAAAGCGCCCGGGGCTGGTGCCCAACCCGACGCCCACCGAGGCTGGTCGCGAAAGTCACGGCGGTCACGCGATGCTTTGCGTGGGGTATTCGGACCCGGACCAAGTCTTCATCGTGCGTAATTCCTGGGGTCCGGACTGGGGAGACAAGGGCTACTGCTATGTCCCCTATAGGTACTTAATGAACCAGGAATATAACTTTGGCGATTCATGGATCATCAAGCGGATCGACATGTTGCCGCCGGACGAGGAGACCTGGGCGGACGATGAGGAATCGATGCTCGAGGACATGTCGAGCGTGTTGGCGGGGTTGGATGACGAGACGTACACGGCGTTGCTCGAGCGGATGGGCGATGTGCCACTCGAGGTCAGGTTGGCGCTGTTGTTTTTGACGGCGGCTGGGGCGGACGGGGACATTTCGGAGGACGAGGTTCAGGCGGCGGCGGAGCATTTGGCGCCGGTGCTGGAGCAGATGGGTTCGGTGCAGAAGCCGGAGCGGGTGTTGCGCAACGCGTTGAGGCTGATCGAGGAAGAGGGGCTCATCGAGGAGACGCTGGACATTTTTGGCGAGACGTTTTCGCAAGAGGTGTTGGCATCGATCGCGGGCGAGCTGGAGGACATCGCGGCTGCGGACGAGGTATCGGAGGAGGAGGCATCGTTCGTGGATGCGGTGGTGGAGCGGTGGCAGATTCAGCCGGCGGAGGGCGACGAAGGCGATGAGGGCGACGAGGAGTACGAGGAAGAGGACGAGTAGGAAAGTGGTTGGCACCTTTTGAGGAGGCGCGGGGGGGCGCCTCTTCGAGGCGTGCGGTGAAGTATTCCGCCCAAATTTTTTTATGTGCCTGTGCGGATGTCCTATGGTAGCGTCTCGCCGCGATGGTTAAGCGCAGCGCTTCCGCTCAGAGCTCCCGGGAGGACAATGACGTCATCGAGGATTTCGATGATGCTTCGGCTAAGCAGCCTGCACCGATCCCGGACATCTCGTGGCCTTTGCAGGTCGCGAAGGTGGAGCCGACGATCTACGCCCTTTATCGGCAATGGCGCACCAAAGTGCTCGATCTGGTGGATGAGTCCCAGCCTGATTTAGGTTGGGACATCCGGCTGCGTAGCCGACTCGTCGAGTCTGTGTTGACCAGGATTCCCTTGCCGGCTTTTTATCTTTCCGAAGAAAACGATGGTCGCACGCTGGTGATTGACGGCGAGCAGCGCTTGCGCGCATTGTTCACTTTTTACGATGGGAAATATGCATTGGAAGGGCTCAATTTTCTACCGGAGCTCAATGGCCTCGCGTTTGGCGACTTGAATGCGAAATTGCAGCGTCGATTCGACAACACGTCCCTCACATGTTTCCTTTTTCAGCCGGGAACGAAGCCCGAAGTCAAATTCGAGATCTTTGAACGATTGAATGCCGGTGGTGGGAGACGCACGGCTCAAGAAATGCGAGCCGGCTTGTTTCCAGGTCCGGCACTCGACATGGTCCGACGGTTGGCGCATGGCGATGCAGAGCTTTCGTTGCTTCATCTGGTTCGAGAGAATCAAAACCTCTCGCGGTCATTGTTGGAAGAAGTCGTACTGCGAACCTTGGCTTTTATGGTGTTCGGAGTTGATGTCTATCGAGGAAGCATGAACATGTTTCTCAACGAGATGCTCGTGCAACTCAACAAGCAGCCTCTTTCTGCGCGTATTGACTTGCAAGCCCGCATAGAGCTCGCTTTCGATTGGACCAGACGAGTGTTCGGCGAGCATGCGTTTTGCTGGTACGACGCTGCGACCTCGACATGGTCTCCAAACATCAGCCTTTCGCTGATCGAGGTCATTCTCTGCGGTTTCGATGTATATTTTCCCGAATCGAAGGTATTCAAAGAGGGCATCGAGCGACGCGTGCTCGAGACGTTTCGGAAGTCATCTGAAGATTCTCGCTTCAAAAGTTCCGTAGCGGCTTCGCCAATTTCGGTGGCCGCCTTGAAACTCCGTTTCGACCTTTGGATGAAAGCCTTGGCCGATGTTGCATGACCTCACGCTCGACGGTTTTCGTTCTTTCCGCGATTCCACCGCCATCAAGCTCGCGCCCCTCAGCATCTTCGCCGGACCCAACAACGTCGGCAAAAGCTCCGTCATTCAGATCCTCCTCGCCTTCATTCAATCCAAAGAAGCCCGCAGTGGAGCCAATCTGCTCTTGAGCGGCCCCTGGTGTGACCTCGGCCTTTTCGACCAAGTCGTCACCATGAGCGGCCGAAAAACCGATAATGCTTTTTCCGTGGGTCTACGTGCCGATTCCATTGGATCGCATGCGTTTCTCGACGTGGTGTGGCGATTCGGGGCGCCGTTTGAGGACCGGTCCACGGCTAGTGTGCAAGCGATTGATTATTGCTATGATGACATCGCCGGTAAATTTACTCGGGACAATTTGGACGAAATCTTTACCTGGACCGAAGAAAGCGATGGCGAGATGCGCCCTATCGGCGAAATCTACCTGGGCGACCCCGGATCGATCGCTACGATTATGATGCCTGGCGTGTCGCCGTTGATGGACGCCGTGCTCGGTCAACTTTTTCCCATTTCAGTCTCGCACGTCCACGCAGTGGGGCCCTTTCGTATGCCTCCGCAAGCCGTCTATGCCCCTCGCGTAGCCAAAGTCGGCCCGCCCATTGGACGATATGGCGAACACACCGCCGAACTTTTGTGGCGACATCGAGGCCAACGTTGCGACCTCGTCATTCCCGGAGCATCCGAGGCCGACGAGTCTAGTAACCCCGTGCTCTCCGCATTAAATGATTGGTGGTCGTATATCTTCGAAGGAAAACTCGCCCTGCAGATCGATGTCCCCGCACGGCTGGGTTACACGATGGCGATTGACACACCTTCTGCCGATTCGTTGAGTTTGGGCCAGGTGGGCATTGGTCTTTCCCAAGCACTGCCCATCGTCGCGACGGCGGTCGTTTCCAAGCCCGGAGACCTCGTCATGATTGAAACGCCCGAGGCGCATCTGCATCCGGGAGCCCAGCATCGCCTTGCCAACATGATCATCGAGCTGGCGCGACGTGGTCGCCAGGTGATTGTCGAAACGCACAGCGAGCACATCGTCAATGCGGTTCAGCTGGCCGTGAAAAACGGTTTTCCCGTCGAACAACAGTCCATCTTGTTTTTCGGCCAAGACGACGGTCGCACCACCGTCGACCCGGTGCCTTTGGATGCTCGCGGAAAAGTCTTGCGCTTGTATCCCGGCTTTTTTGATCAAGCGATGATCGACATGGCGGAGCTCTTGCGCTGATGCCGGTGGTGTTTCTCAATCACGATTTCGTGACCGGAATGGCCCATCGGAACGATCTCGATGGTGTCTTGGTCGAGCTGGCCGACGTCCAGCGGCGTCTTGGACCGGCGCCCTTGTACGTGCATCCCGAGCTTCACGGTCAAGACACAGGGCAGGGGCCGTTTGTCGCTTGGGCGAATAAGCACCGCAGTCATCCCGAACGGCGAGGCTCGATCGAATTGCTCTTGCGCTTGTGCCAAGGCCCGTTCGTGACGGACTTGGACGTCGACGCCGTGGCTCCCGAGCAAGTACAACCACCTCTTCCGGCGCAGCCGGACTGGCGTAATGACGCCGTCGTTCATTTGGGACATCACGTTCTAACCAATCCGCAGATTCATGGCTGGATCCTTTCGTATGACCCGCAATCGAGTCTGACGGAACCCGCATATTCCGCTTTGCGTGGGGATGAGCGAGCGACACTTGAAAACCATTGCCAAGTAGCAACGACGACTTCGCGCCTCGGAGCGATTGCTACGCTGGGTCTTGCGGGGACATTGGCCGTATTGGAGCGGGCCGCGGTGGATTGCCCGAGGATCGTGGTACTCGACAAGGCGAGAGATTCGGCCAAACGATGGACGCTCGATTGTACGGAGCAGACGCTTTACGATGCGCTCGTTTCGCTCGAGGTCTACGCCAATGCATTGGACGAGGGCCTTTCGCGTGAACTTGCGGCCGAGAGATACACATTGGCGTGCAGTGTGCAAATGTCGCGAGAAAGTGCCCAAGTAGGGCGCAGTCCGAGCTGTCGGGGGCAACGGGAAATCGATGTGCCCGGACGGGGAAAGCAATATTTTGATATGCACGCGAAACCCGGTGGAACGCGGATCCATGTCTGGACCGAAAAGCGCGAGGAGACAACAGTCGTGTACATCGGGCACTGTGGTGAGCACCTGCTTCTGCCGGGGAAGCGCTAGCCGGTCTCGTCATCGCTCCCCGACCCATCTTCGACGCTTCAACCCTATCTCCATTACCTCGACGTCTCGCCGTCGAGACTGCCCACCACATCGCAACCAGCTCGCAGTCTCGTCGTCGAGGCGTCGACCATGTCCAGCTTACATCGAAAGCTCGCGGTTGATGGTTTGGTGCAAGCGATGACCAGGTCGAAGCCTCGACGATGAGGCGTCGACGATGTCCAGCCTACATCGACGCGTCGCGGTCCAGCGTTGGTGCAGGTGATGACCAGGTTGAAGTCTCGTCGTCGAGGCTTCGAGCATGTCCAGCTTACATTTGCGTCTGGTTGGCCTCAATCCCGCCTGCGCGCCAATCCCCGCACGCGCTTTCAATCCCACGCGTCTTGTGTTATGTCCGCCTGAATGCCCTCCGATTCCGCTGATTCGTCGGCACCGGCGTCATCCGAGTCCCCCCTGCGAAACGTCCGCTTCGAGCCTCGAGGCACCATGACCTGGGCGTTGTGGCTCGTGGTGCTCACGATCGTGACGTCGTTCATCGGCATCTTCGTCGCCGCGCGTTTCGAGGAATATCGAGTCCTGTCGTCCTTATGCGCAAAGACGTTCTTGGCCTCGGTCGTCGCGGCGCTCGTCACTGCGGCCGTGCGGCAGACGCGTTTTCCGATCGGACAAACCATGCGGGCGCAACAAGACGCTTTGCACGTCGAGTGGCTCGGCCGGGATTGGGCTTGGGCAGCCAAAACATTCGTCGAAGGATGGCATTCGCCCGAAGCTCGGCGAGTCTGTCTGAAGACACGCGGCGGCAATATTCTCAGCTGCGACGTGCCCGATGCCGAGACAGCAGCGACGGTGCTGCAACGATTGCGCTTGGACGCTTCCAAACGGACCATGCGTATGCGCCTTGGTTCCGTGGGGTTCTTGAACGCCCTCGTGTGGCTCCTCGGGCCCGTCTTCGCGGTCCAACTCGGCGAAGCGATCGGCAATCGCTTCGGAATGCCGGGCGCTTTGTCGTTACCCATTGCCGCATTCATCTTTCTCGTGGAATTTTTAATCGTCCATACGCTCTTTGGTCCGGAACACATCGTCCTCGGAGCCGACGGCATCATCGTCGAAAAACGCTCCGGGCGTCGATTCGTCCCTTACAAAGACCTGAAATCCATTTCCACGACCGATGATCGAGTCACGTTGCGTTTGCACAACGGCAAGAAAGTGAGCGCGAAAGCGCGACATCTGGGGCAGGAAGAGCAGGACATCATCCAGCAACGAGTACGCGAAGCTTTGGCATTACGCGACGAACGATCGGCGGACTTGGCGGCATTCGTGGCTTTGGATCGAGGTCATCGGGACATCAAGGCTTGGCGCGAAGCATTGTCGCGGATATTCGGCAAAGAAGGCGGATATCGTCAGGCCAAACTCACGCTCGAGCAAATCGCTGGGGTGCTCGTGGATCCGGTGGCGCCCGTCGAGCGGCGAATCGGAGCGGCGATGGTCTTGTCGCAATCCGGGGATGGGGAAGCGAAAACCAAGATTCGCGCGGCCATCGAATCGAGCGTCAATCGCAAAGTGCGGGTGGCCTTGGAGGCCATCGAGCGCGGCGATTTGGAGGACGCGGCCATTGAAGAAGCGGCGATGCTCGAAGCCGAGTCCGCATCGTCGAAGCAAACGAAAAAGCGCTGAAGATGCCGGGCGTCGGAACGACTTGTCAAGCGATCGCGACCTGTGATACGCAAGCCTGAATGTCCTCCGATCCGATCGAGCCCGTGGACCCTTCGCCGCCGTTGAATCCGCAAACGCCGCCTTTGCGCAACATCGGCTTTGAACTTCGCGGCACGATGATCCGCATTCTGTGGTTTTCACTGGCCACCATGTTGCTGTCGTTCATCAGTATTTTCCTCTTTGCGTTTCTCGGCGGTCCGGCCGCCTTTGCTGCGGCATGCGGCTGGACGATGATGGGTTCGGCTGGAATTACCATTGCGTCTTTGATTTTTCGCTTCATTCGTTTTCCCGTCGGTAAATCCATGGCGCTCGAACAACGCGGGCTCGTGGTTCAATCGCGAGGCGGCCGATCGCTCGTCTTCGGAGCGGAAAAGTGCATTGAAGGTTGGTACAGTCCGCAAGCGAAGCGCGTGTTTTTGGTTCGCCGCGACGGCAATATCTTGAGCGCCGACGTCGATGACGCGGAAACCGCCACCGCCTTGCTCCAGCAGCTCGGCGTGGACGCGTCGAAGCGGACGATGCGCATTCGCCTTGGGGCCGTTGATTTCCTCAATGCAATGGTGTGGCTCATCGGCCCCTGGGTTTCTTTCGCCGCGGCTCAGGAAATCGGCAGCGCCATGAACAAGGGCGGGTCCGTACCGATACCCTTGGGCATTGTCTTTTTTATTCTTGGGTTTTACTTGGTGCGCAAGATTTTTGGCCCGGCGCACCTCGTCATCGGAGCCGACGGCGTCATTGTCGAGCATCGTTTTGGGCGACGGTTTGTCCCTTATGCGGACCTCGATTCCGTCACCACAGCCCACGATCACGTCACGCTGCACCTCGTCGATGGCACCGAAGTTCGCGCGAAAGCCCGACACCTCGAGTCCGAAGCCGCGGAGGTCGTTCGTCGGCGTATCCGTGATGCCTTGGCGTTGCGGGATCAGCGCCCGGCGGATCCGGCGGCGCTCGCCGCATTGGATCGCGGGGATCGTAATGGCGCCGCTTGGCGGCAAGCATTACGAGGTTTGTTCGACAAAGATCGCGGGTATCGTCAAGCCAAACTCACGCCGGAACAAATCTCGGCGGTGCTGGAAGATCCAGCCGCTCCGGTGGATCGACGTATCGGGGCGGCGATGGTCTTGTCGCAAAACGAGGATCCGGAATTCAAGGCCAAGATTCGGGTGGCCGTCGAATCGAGCGCCAACCAGAAAGTGCGCGTCGCATTCGAAGCCATCGCTCGAGGCGACTTGGAGAACGCGGCCATTGAAGAGGCGGCGATGGAAGAAGTGGTGCAGGGTTCCGCGGCACCGAAAGTGATGCGTTGATGTTTTACGCGACGCACGCGATGGGCGATTCCATCGGCTGACGCGGTGACGCTCATTCGTGTTGCCATCGGCATTCGATGTCCATAACATCCGACGCCGGAGACCTTGCCATGCGAATTGGACAATCGAACGAGTATCCCATTGCAATCCTTGCTTTCACGGCATTTTTGCCTATCGCCGCTTCCGCATGTTCGGGAGAACCGGCGGGAACGACGACGTCGAGCAGCTCGACCGGTGCGGACGGTGGCGGGGGCAATACCGGCGGCAGTGGGGGCAATATCGGGGGCGCAGGAGGCAGCGCGGGAACGGGTGGAACGGGAGGCGTCGTCGATCCAGGACCCAACGTCGACGCGTCGAATCCGCAGATCTACGAGGCCAAATTCACCGCAGATGCGGCCGATCCCACGGCAACGGCTATCCTCAATACGCAGCTCGGGTGCCTCGATACGACCGTCCCTTCGCGCGGAGTGCTCGTCGTGTACCTGCACGGCGCGGGCAAACCGGGGACATGTGGTTCGTCGGAGCATAACAAGATGCTGGCGAAGATGGGATTTCACGTATTGAGTCCGTGTTACGTGAGCGATTATGGAGTGGCTAATTGTGGAGCGGACATCGAGGGATGTCGGCTCGAGGCATTCGAAGGCGTCGATCATCATGCGCTGATCGATATTCAGCCGCCGGACAGCATTGAAACGCGCGTCGTCAAGGGGCTCGAGTACTTGCAGAAACAGATACCCCAAGGTGACTGGACGTACTTTATCAACGGCGACAAACCAAAATGGTCCAAGGTCATCATCTCGGGCATATCGCACGGGGCGAGCTCGGCGGCGGTGGTTGGTTTGCATCGTTCGGTGCAGCGGGTCGTGAGTTTGTCTGGGCCGCTCGATTCGGGGCAAGCGTGGTTGAAGAAGACGCCGCTGACGCCTCGGGAGCTGTTTTACGCATTCTCGCATACGGCCGATACGCAACACGCGGGGCACTTGCAATCATTCGAGGACATGGGGATTGTCGGAATGCCTGTTTCGGTGGATTCCTCGTCGGCGCCTTATGAAAACAGCCATCGATTGATTACGTCGGCGGCGACGATGGATGGTCACGGATCCACGCAGGCGGGCGGTGTGTCACCGAAGGACGCGAACGGCGCGTACGTGTTTTTGCCGGTATGGCAAACGATGTACGTCGGGCAATGAGCGAGGGCGGGGAAGGCGCTCCGATGACGATGTTTACGGCGTCGGGATGCAGGTGGAATTGGCCGTGGGAACGCCCCAATTCCAGTCCGGCGAGGTGATGCGCGGGTAATACGAGACAAACACGTAACACATTTCGTCGGACGTCTTTTCCCCGAATTTGGCGACGGTATCGGTGGGGTTGTCCCAAGCGCAGCGCGTGCGAATGATGTCATTGGGCTCCAATTTCGACGTCGTGGCATCCCAGAATTGCGTATTGAAGTCCCACGGATCTCGGTTCGAGAGGGGCTCGACACCTCCGCCGCTCTTGATGACTTCGCCGGAAATCACCTTTCCAAGCTTGTGCATGTGGGGCATGGCGCCGTAGGTATGGATGGTCGGAAACATCGCCGGGACCTGAACGTCGCACGTGATGTCCTGCTTTCCGTGGGCCGGGACATTGATGTCCTTTGCCGTGCCAAACGCCATGATGTCCGCGTCGTTGGGGCGCAGTTTGTCCGTCGTGCACAGGTCAAACCCGCTCAGGTCCTGCTGCCCGTCGAGCGCCATCAAATTCGAGTAATGCACTTGAATGAAGAAATGCCCCGTCCCTTCCATGGGCATACCCGCTTCCGCGGGAAGCTCGAGCGCCTGGCCTCCCGGAGCCCAAACGGCGAGCAATCGTGAGTCGGGCGGTTGTCCGGCGCAAGGCTTGGGATTCGGATCCTGCGAGGAGCTCGTGGAAAAGAGCAACATGTGATGCACGATGACCTTGTTATCGACGGCCGGGGCGATCGTCGTGATATGGCGTTTGGCGTTGACCGGAACGTCGATACCATAACAGACGTATTCGTCTTGCGTCGCTTTGGGCATCGTGAATGCCGCAGCGGCCCGGAGCTTCGTGTCTGGCGTACATGACAAACCACTCATGCCCCCGGAACCACCCGTACCTCCAGCTCCGCCATTACCGCCGCAATTGTCGGTCCCCGAAGGGGCACCGGCGGCGAGCCAAGCGCCGAGCGTTTGCAGATCCGCGCTATCGAGCGGCATATTGGGAGGTGGAGGCATCGGGGTCATCGCGCTGTGAATCCGCGTATCGACCATTTCGTACATTTTTTTCGAGGGGTCGGATTTCGCGGCCGCGTGAAAATCGGCCTGGGTCACGAGCGAGAACGCCGCGCCGTAAACGGGGGTTGCTCCGTGGCAACTTTGGCAATGCGCTTTCACGATTTCGGCGACGTCGCACGGAAGAGCGCCGGAAGCCGCACCGGTACCTCCACCGCCTTCCGAGGTCGCCGCGCCGCCGCCTCCGCCGCATGCCGCAAACGCCATGGGTACGGCGAGAAAAACCATTCCGATATGCAGGACTCCACTTCGCGTCATGTTCGCTCCTTGCTTTGGGCGTCATTTGCGCCAACCAGCATCAGACACGGCAGCGCTACAAACGTAAAGCGCAGGAGCAAAGCGATTGGGCGAGGATGAAGGCTCCGCATGGTCGTGGGCTTTTTGCATCGTGCCCGCAGAGGTTTGTCACGAAGGAACCATTCCTCCGCGCATCGACGAACGAGGTTCGCCTTCAACCGGCCACGGCCGCGCGGTGTCGATCTTGCCCGACGTACGTCGACGATCGATGGCAATGCACGGGCAACCGCACCAGGCTCCGCAATCCCAAACTCGGCTTCCAGCGTACGGATGAACGTGGAATGGCCAAGCGCAAACCGGGCAGCTCGTTGACGATGGCGTGCAGCGCAATTTGCCCTTCCATGCGCGCGAGCGGCGCTCCGAGGCAATAATGTGCGCCTGCGCCAAACGCCAGGTGTCGATTCGGTTCGCGGTCGAGCTGCAAACGTTCGGGGTGCTCAAAAACGTCGTTATCGAAATTGGCCGCGAAAAGTGACGCGAAAATCCGTTGCCCGCGCGGAATTTTTTGGTCGCCGTACGTGACCTCTTCGGTCGTATAACGTTCCGTCGCAATTTCGACGGGCGTGGTGAAGCGCAAAAGCTCTTCGACGGACGATTTCAACAGTCCGGGCTCCTTGCGCAAACGTTCGAGCGATGCCGGGTCATCGAGCAAGGCCAACGTGCCGCTGGTGATGAGATTCACGGTGGTTTCATGGCCGGCCACGAGCAGCAGAAAGACCATGGCGATGAGTTCGTCCTGGCTCATCCGGCTGCCCGCTTCTTCCGCTAGAATCAATGCCGTGAGCAAATCGTCTCCCGGCGACTTGCGGCGACGCTCAATCAGCGATCGCAGATAACGCACGAACATCCACAGTATCGGCATCGCGAGAAACATGTCCGTCGGCGAGACGATTGTGACGATCCGGTTGGTCATGCTTCGAAAACGAGCGCGATCTTCTTCGGGAACGCCGAGCATTTCGCAGATTACGGTAAT
>WBZU01000219.1_pt1 | contig 52973 bp, 51 predicted proteins | sample 5204311 | NCBI WGS metagenome assembly WBZU01 (sample SAMN12344359, study PRJNA552823) | activated sludge metagenome | biome: Activated sludge suspended growth; feature: Nitrification reactor; material: Wastewater; isolation source: activated sludge from nitrification reactor of wastewater...
ACGTTTTTGCAGTCTGTCTTCAAGATCTCGCCATTGTGAGGTGTGGGCGGTGCGTCCGGCGGGTTTTTTGCCAATGATGGATTGCTCGACGAGCTTCTCTGTCTCGCGAACAGATAGATTTCCTGCCGTCACCAGTTTGGCTACGCGGAGTTGCGCTTCTGGTGTGGAGAGACTGAGAAGCGCCTTGGCATGACCGGTGGAAAGGGTTCCATCTTCCACAAGAAGCTGTAGATCGGGGTGGAGATGGGTCAGTCGGATGAAGTTCGCGACCGAAGAACGGTCGCGGCCTACCTTGGTGGCAACGGCTTCTTGGGTCAGTCCGAATTCTTTCATCATGCGTGAATAGGCGCGTGCTGTCTCCATCGGGTTTAAGTCTTCCCGTTGGAGATTTTCGACGAGAGCAAGCAGTAAGGCTTCCTGATCCGTACAGTTCTTGAGGACAGCCGGGATGACGGTCAGTCCTGCCTCTTTGGAGGCTCGCCAGCGGCGTTCTCCGGCTATTAACTCATAGGTGCCGTCTCCCTTACGTCGGACCATAATGGGTTGAATAACGCCGCTTTCCTTAATGGAGGCTGTAAGCTCAGCGAGTTCATGCTGAAGGAAGGTGTGGCGTGGCTGGTACCGATTCGGAACAATCTTGTCGACAGCGATCCGCTGTACGTCTGCGGCGTCTTCAGTTCTGGTCATCCGGGCGGGGGGCAGCAGCGCGTCGAGTCCTTTACCGAGGGCTTTCTTCTCCATGCGCAATAAACTCCTTAGCTAGTGATACGTAAGATTGGGACCCGGAGGATGCCATGTTATACAAGATGCCTGGACGACCGTAACTGGGTGCTTCTGCAAGCGCGACATTGCGGGGGATCACCGATTGGTACACCTTGTGCGCAAAATGAGAGCGTACTTGGTCTGCTACTTGTCGAGAAAGGCTGATGCGCGAATCAAACATGGTGAGGGCGATGCCCTCAATTTCTAGATGTGGATTATATGATTGACGGACAAGATCGATACTTCCGATGAGTCTGCTGAGACCTTCCATCGCATAGTATTCGCATTGGACGGGTATGAGCACAGAATTGGCTGCCGTGAGGGCATTGATGGTCAGAATACCAAGTGCCGGTGGGCAATCAAGCAGAACAAAGTCGTATGTGTCTCGTATTTCAGCAATGATTGACCGAAGGTGACCTTCTCGACCTTCAAGATTCGCGAGTTCCACCTCGGCACCTGCAAGATCGGCATTGGCCGGCAAGAGGCTGAGTCCGGAAATAGTTGTTTCTATTATTGATTCTTGAATAGTATTGTTTTTCACGAGACAGCTGTAGGTGCTGCTTTTCAATGTCCTCTGATCTACACCAAGGCCACTCGTTGCATTTCCTTGTGGATCCATATCAATCAATAATACAGTTTTTCCCTCAAGAGCCACCGCTGTTGATAGATTGATGGCAGTAGTTGTCTTTCCCACCCCACCTTTCTGATTAGCAACCGCTATAACTTTTCCCACGAGAAGACTCCTAGGCGAAATTATGTTCCACGTGGAACAGCATGAGGGGATAAGTCGACACGATATGAAAATGTTGAAATAGTTCGAGATCCATAGGCATGAGGTAATTCGAACGTGTAGTCGCCCGCAAAGCTCCAATCTCGAGGTAATAAGGTTCTATCAAATGACTTAGCTGAATAGATAATCGCTTTGCCATCTTCATTCAGTAAGTATCGCGCTTTCTGAAAAATAAGTGACGGATTAAGCGCTCTGGTTGTCAGATAGTCGTAGGTGACTCCGGCAGGACGTATGCTACTGAATCGCTCAATAGTGCCCTGAAAAACATCAACACCTTTTAACCGTAGGAGGCCAACAATGAAATGCAGGAATGCTGATTTCTTGTGGGCTGGTTCAACCAATGTTACGCAAAGGTCTGTTCTGATGATTTTTAATGGAATTCCTGGAAAGCCTGCTCCAGCACCGACATCAAGAATATGAGAGCCAGCTCCGATATTCACGGCTTTTAGCGCCGCTAGTGAATCAATGAAGTGTTTGACAATCACTTCCTCATCTTTAGTGATGGCAGTGAGATTGAATGATTGATTCCAAATCTTGAGCTGTTTCAGATACAGAAGAAATAGTTGCGCCTGGACCGGTTCAATGGTGATGCCAATTTCACTTGCACCTTCATGAAGTAACTGCTCAAGTTCTCCAGCTTGTTCCACGTGGAACAATTACGCTGATACCGAGAGGAGGTCAATAGAAAAGGTGACAACCAAGAATTTTCAGGTAGTTAAGCATTGTGCTCGTGAATTTGCCGTCTATTTTTTTCAATTGCCACGAGCAGTAAAGAGATGGCGGCTGGGGTAATTCCAGAAATTCGTGATGCCTGGCCGACTGTCTCCGGCTTCACGCGATTAAGTTTCTCACGGACCTCACGTGAAAAACCAGAGACCATGTTGTAATCAAACGAACTGGGTATCGATTTTTTCTCAAACTTCCTGAACTTTTCAACTTGCCGCACTTGCCTCTGTATATATCCTTCGTATTTGATTTGAAGCTCCACTTCCTCGGCAATATCATCATCCACTGGTTGTATTTCAAAAATATTCATAAGCTCATGATAACGAGCTTCTTGTCTGCGAAGTAACTGGGCCATAGATTGGACAGAAGAGGCATTTTCAAGATAGGTGCCCCTTGTCCGCAGGCTAATCTGTTCGGTAACTTTCGGTCTTGAAATCCGTAGATTTGAAATCTCCGATTCGATCATTTCCCTTTTGCGAACCAATTTTTCATACTCGACTAGCGGGATTAGGCCAAGGCCGTATCCGATCTCCATGAGACGAAGGTCGGCATTCCCATGTCGGAGCAGTAATCGGTATTCAGCTCTTGAAGTGAACATTCGGTAAGGCTCATAGGCATCCTTAGTGATGAGATCATCCACCAGCACACCTATATAGGCTTGAGAGCGATCCAAAACAAAGGGTGGGCATTCTCTGATTTTGAGGACCGCATTAATCCCGGCGACCAAGCCTTGTGCAGCCGCTTCTTCATATCCTGAGGTCCCATTTATTTGACCTGCGTGATACAGCCCGGTCACCGATTTGGTTTCAAGCGTTCGGTACAGTTGCCGAGGAGGAAAATAGTCATACTCTATCGCATAGCCAGGTTTAAGTATTTTCGCGTGCTCCAAGCCCGGGATGGTTTTGAGTATCGCGGCTTGGACATCGACAGGCAGGCTTGTTGAAATGCCGTTTGGGTAGAACTCGTTCGAGTCTAGGCCTTCTGGTTCGATGAAAATCTGGTGCCGTTCCTTATCGGCAAAACGTATGACCTTGTCCTCGATCGACGGACAATAGCGAGGGCCGGTGGAGTCAATCACACCACTGTACAGCGGGGAACGATCTAAGTTTTGCCGAATCAGTTCGTGTGTTGCCAGTCCTGTATACGTCAAATGGCAAAGAATCTGTTTCGTGGTGATGGCCTGCGTGCGATAGGAGAATGAAGGAGGCGGTGTATCACCAGGTTGGGGAGCCATCACGGAGAAATCAATGGTTTCTTTATCTAAGCGGGGCGGCGTTCCGGTCTTTAATCGACCGAGCTCGAAACCAAGGTCTCGCATGCAATCAGAAAGCCGTTCTGCCGAGGCTTCGCCGGCGCGCCCAGCCGGGAAATGTTGCATGCCTATATGGATAAGTCCCTTAAGAAAAGTACCTGATGTCAGAATGACGGCTTTCGCGTTCATCGTCTCGCCAGACCCGGTGACAATTCCGGTCACGGCTCCACCGTGCACCAACAATCGATCGACAACACCCTCCGCCATCGTCAGCAGAGGTTCTAATCTGAGTGTTCTTTGCATCGCATGTCGATACAGGGCTTTATCACACTGAACCCGTAAGGCACGGACCGCCGGCCCTTTGCTCGTATTGATAAATCTAAACTGGATGCCGGATTGATCGGTATTTCGGCCCATCTCGCCGCCCAGCGCATCGATTTCCTTGACGAGGTGTCCCTTGGCAATCCCACCGATGGCAGGATTACACGACATCTGGGCAATGCGGGAAAGGTCCATCGTCAAGAGCAAGGTTGTGGCACCCATCCGCGCCGAAGCCAGAGCCGCTTCACAGCCTGCATGTCCTCCTCCAACCACGATCACGTCAAACGTCTGTGCCACGCATTCTCCCTACTTGCCGATACAAAACTCTGAAAATATTCGCTCCAATACGTCGTCCGAGGTAATACTCCCAATAATCTCTCCCAAGGCATCGGCCGCATCGTGGAGATCCACGGACAGAAGTTCGGGCTGCGCTCTTCTCTCGATGGAGGATAGGGCCAGTTGAATAGCAGCGATGGCCTGGTCCAATGCCACACGATGACGGACATTCGTGATCACCACCGCCTCATTGGATTCAAAGGATGCCGTGAGGAAGCGAGAGGTGATGGCTATCTTGAGCTCCTCAAGACCCTCACCTGTTTGTGTGGAAGTGGGGAGAATACGCTGGCATAAACGCTTTTCAACCTCCTCACAGAGAGGCTGTATGGTGCGCGAGGTCAATACATCTATTTTGTTTACAACGACCAGATGCTTAGGTTCCAGCGGTGGGAAGCGAAACTCAGAAACTCCGGCCTTCTGAACCTCACCAGCATCGACCAGATGGACAATTAAGTCCCCTTGCGCTTGAGCATCCCTGGATCGCTTGATTCCCTCCCGTTCCACCACATCTACCGTGTCGCGTAAACCAGCGGTATCCACCAGTGTGATTGGGAGACCATTCCAGATAACTGCTTCCTCAATAAAATCGCGGGTCGTTCCAGGGACATCGGTAACAATCGCACGATTGTCACGAATGAGGCTATTGAACAAACTGGACTTTCCTGCATTCGGAGGCCCAGCGAGTACTACTCGTACTCCCTCTCGCAAAGCACGACCGGTCCGGGCGGTGTCCAAGACACTCTGTATCTGGCTCGCGATATGCTGGAGGCTCGTTCTAAGCTCATCTCGAGTGACGAAAGAAATCTCCTCCTCTGAAAAATCGATTTCAGCCTCAATCCGTGCCTGAAGCGATAAAAGGGTAGTGCGTAGGTCCTGCACATAACGTCCCAAATCTCCACGGAGCTGCCGCTGAGCAATGCCAAGAGCAAACTCAGACTTTGCTTTGATGGTATCTAACACTGCTTCAGCTTGAGACAGATCCAAGCGACCATTCAGGAAAGCACGCTTCGTAAATTCACCAGGTTGTGCAAGCCGAGCACCAGCTGCAATGCAAGACTCACAGACGCGACGGAGTACCGTCGTATTGCCATGGCAATGGAATTCCACCACATCCTCAGCGGTAAACGAGCGTGGCCCTTTCATGTAGACAACCAAGCCTTCATCAATAATGTCTTCATGCATCACCGGTGGATGGGAATGGCCGGCCTGATCGGCATGAGGAGCCGAGATCATATCCGCAAGATGGAGCGTATGTGAGGGGAGGGTGGTGAGGGTTCCGTTTGTGCGGAGCCTCACAATTTTGGAGGCGATGTCTGTTGCATGCTGACCGCTAATGCGGATGATCCCAATGCCTCCCTCACCCATCGGGGTTGCAATGGCGCAAATTGTGTCCTCAGTTGCTCCATCGATAGGCACGATCCACCATAGTCGTGACGCCTAGTCGTATGAGGCCAGCCCAGGGAACTTCACTTTGGCTTGCTCGGCTCATCCGTAGTCAGAGCCACTGATCGATTTTTAAGAAAGAACCGGTCCGTGACAAACTGCTGGGCGATGGACAAGACGTTGTTGGTCAGCCAGTACAAGACTAAACCAGCAGGAAAATTAATAAATAGGAACGTCATGACGACGGGCAGCATCAACATCATCTTCGCCTGGGCTGGATCCATCGTCGTGGGCTGAATCTTCTGCATCACCATCATACTGATTCCCATGATAATGGGCAGAATGTAATAGGGATCCTGAACGGACAGATCAGTGATCCAGAGGCCCAGGGGCGCTTGGCGAAGGTCAATCGTCATGTAAAGAATATTGAACAGCGACACGAACACCGGCATTTGAAGGACCATCGGGAGGCAGCCACCCACCGGATTGACCTTATGGTCGCGGTACAGTTTGATCAGCTCCCTGTTCAAACGGTCACGATCATCCTTGAACTTCTCTTGGAGTGCAGCCACCTTCGGCTGGATAGTCTGCATCTGTTTCATCGACGAGTAGCTCTTGTACTGCAAGGGGACGAATAACAGCTTGATTGCAACGGTCAATAGGATGATGGTGATACCGTAATTGTGGGTGTACTCGTTGATGGAACGAAGTACAGAGAAGATTGGTTTGGCCACAGCCCGCACCGTGTCCCAGCTACCGAATAGAAACCATCCGAAATCAATCGTATCCTCAAGTCGGATATGCAAGTTTTGAAGGATGTCGAACTCCTTCGGTCCCGCAAATAGCTGTAACGTGAGCGGGGCACCTGATGGATCGACGCCCATGCGAACACCGGTGGATACGAGTTTCTCACCTTGTTTCTTCGGCCAAGCGGAGGCACTCCCTTTTAGAATAAGAGCGGACATGAAATACTTATCCTGCAAGGCCGTCCAAGCCAAGGCACCTTTACGCTCCGTGTCAGATTCTGGAGCATCGGTAACAAGCTTGTCGTCGATCAACGACACCGTCCCTACGGAACCGATAAAGCCCTCGCCCCACTCCACTACGCCAAAATTAGTGCCCAATTCGACTTTCAGCGGCCCTGTCAGTCCTTTGGACGTCAAGCTGATGTCCACGATGTAGCTGTCAGAATGAAAAGTGAGTTGTTTTTCAAGGAGTACGCTGGAACCAGGGTTGCTATAGGAGAACGTGAGGTGGCCAGTGGGATGATCCCGGTCCAAGGTCGTAAAATCTTTCTCCACCCTGTAGAAACCTTCCCTCAAATCCTTCGCCAGCGCCGCGTCGTCGGTTGTAACGGTGAGGGGGTCAGCAAATTTTCCCCCTTGTCGAACAAGCTGGACAAAAGACTTCGCGTCAGAGCTGCTGCGATATCGCTTCAGTTCCCAGCTTGTCAGGATGGCTCCTCTGGAGGTGAACTTGGCACGATAGAGATCGGTCTCTACATCAACTGTTTCTGCAGCGACAGACTCTGTGCGAGCGGATGGCACCTTTGGGTTATCAATACGAGGGGTGCCAGGTGATTCCGCGACTTTCCCTGTCGTAGGAGGCGCCGGCAGGTTTCCTGAACTGATACCGGGAGCAGAGACCGACTCATCAGGGACTGCTACCGTAGAATCTGAAACGTTTGGTGGCGGCAGCAAGCCCAATCCTTTGAGGGCATATTCATATCCAAAGACAATCGCGGCCGAGAGTATTAAGAAGACAACCAGGCGCTTTTCCATGTGGAGATTATACTTTCGTTATTGAAGTGAGGCTTGTATCACTATCTGACTGGATCTTCCCCTCCAGGATGGAAAGGGTGACACTTCAGCAGTCGGACACAGGCTAACCAGGATCCATGCCAGGCGCCGTATTTGGCGATAGCATCCGAAGCGTAACGCGAACATGACGGATGAAAACGACAAGTCTGACCATACATCGGTGAGATCACCAGACGGTAGCCCTGTAGAATCCATAGAAACACTTGTTTCATGCTAATCTCTATCAGGGCGAAGAAGGCGCATGCGCTCCAGGGTCGTCTTCCAGGCGTGAATTAAATCCTTCCGCGACGACAAGAGAACGTCCTTTTTAGGGAAGACGAGGATTCCACGTCCGGCAACCAATTCCGAGTAAGAATCCCTCACCAACTCGCGAAACACGCGCTTGGCACGATTGCGTCTGACCGCATTCCCAAATCGCTTTCCAACGACAATTCCAATTCGAGTCGGCGCCTCGTTCATATTGTAGGCCTGAAGGTTGAAGAGCCCTGTCGATATGCGCCGACCATGTTGTTTGACGGCTTGGATCTCCCGGTGACTCTTTAGGAAAATACCATCATGCTTGTGTATCTTGGGTGGTACCGGATAAGGGGGTGTGCCTTTGTCGTATCCCATCCGCTCATGACCCCGGAGAAGACCGCAACTGGTAGGTGGGCGTACGCTCTAACGGGAACGCAAGAGATTGGGGAGCGACACGAAGAACACCTGCATAACCCGAGACAACAACTTAGACAGTCAGCCGAGCGCGTCCTTTCGCGCGTCGGCGCGCCAAGACTTTACGCCCGTTTTTTGTGCTCATGCGTTTTCGAAACCCATGCTCACGTTTTTTCTTTAAATTGGACGGCTGCTGAAATGTAAACGACATGGTTCCCCTTTCCTTCCCCAACCTTAGCGAAACAAGGATGAAATGAACGGTGAATTATAGGGGAGCCAATGAGGTCTGTCAATTTCATGGCCGGGGGCTCGTGCTGGATAGTAAGGACCCCCATACCTATGCAGTCCGCTCCGTTTCTGTTGAGGCGGTTTTGTGGTCGCTCACCAGAATGCCACAAAATCCATCGTGATAAGGCAAGCATCTCCTGTACAAGTGGCTGAAACAGAAGGGGGTCATGATTCAAGAACAAATACGACGAGTGGCATTGGGCTTGCTCGCTGTTTTAGGTGTGTTAGTATGCCCCAGTCGGGCGCACTAACCTGTTTATTTAGTGAGCTGACTTATTCATGAAAATCGACATATAATTAGGCATGCGAATCGTTTTATTAAGGAGGACCCACAGCATGGTGAGAAGAGTAGCCCTTGTATCGATAACACTGACCCTTGCCCTTACCGCAGGGTGTGCAGACCCCCCTACTCAGCAGGTTCAAGAGGCCGAAAAGGCTCTGAAAGAGGCACAGGAAAGCGGAGCGGCTACATATTCTGCGGAGGAATATGCCAAGCTGGAGGGGACTCTGGCGGCCATGAGGAAGGAAGTCTCAGATCAAGAAGGGAAATTCGGACTGTTTCGGGATTATGACAAAGCGCAACAACTCTCCGCTTCAGCCAAGGCAGAGAGTGACCGAATAAAGGCCGCATCAGCTCAAAAGAAGGAAGAGGCCAAAGCGGCGGCATTACAGGCTCAACAGGTTGCGGAAGAGGCTGTGAGAGCGACTCAAGATCTAGTTGCCAAGGCCCCTGTTGGAAAGGATCGTGCCGCAGTGGAAGCGATCAAGAACGATGTGGAAGGTTTAAAGTCGTTGCTCAAACAGGTTCAGGCCTCGATCGATAAAGAAGATTTTCCAGCTGCACAAACTCAAGCCAAGGCCATTCACGACATGAGCCAAGCCGTTTCAACCGAAATACAGAATGCCCTCGCGAAGGTCGGGAGAGGTAAACCTGGACGGAAAAGATAATCGCGGCATGGGAGGAGTGCACACATATAAGACAGTCGCCGCAATACTCTGTACGGCCTGCTTGGTCGGCTGTGTACAAGCTGTCCCTCCCGATTTGGTTGCCGCTGTTGAAGCCATCGATCAAGACCTCATCGCCCTGCGCGCTCCAGAAACTGCTCCTGAAGAGTACGGCCAATTTGTTCGACAATGGGCCCTGCTCAAAGCTCGCACCCAACTGGACGACGATGTGATTCGCTGGCCTTGGGAGTCAGGCGATCTTGAAAGTGACCTCCGCTGGCTCTACATCATGGGAGAGCGCACCGTTTCACAACTCCACGATCGGCAGGTCTCACAACAGAGCGCCATGCAAACGAAGGTGGCTCGCCTGGAAAGCCAGCTACGCAGCGTCGCAACCAAGGCCGAGGCGATTGATGGACGCATTCTGCTCGGAGAAAAAGCCGTTCAGACGGATCTCCTCGTCAAGCAGGCACGATCATTTCTGGAACAAAAAGACTACCCGCGTGCCATGCAGGCTGCCGAAAAAGCCGATCACGCGCTCAAAGTACAAACGTCTTTACTCAGCCAAGAATTGGGGCGTTACGCAGACGAAAGTCGAATCACATACTGGCAGACTCTGGCCAAGCAGACCATCGATTGGTCGCGTACTCATCAGGCAACCGCGATTGTGGTGAGCAAAGCGGAGAGGGAGCTGAGCCTCTACAAGAGTGGGCGGAGGGTGTTATCATACCCTGTTCGCTTGGGTTTCAACGGCATGCTTGAAAAGCAATTCCAGGGAGATGGTGCGACGCCAGAGGGGCGCTATCATGTCACCGAGAGACGGGGCCAAGGCCAGACACAATTCTACCGGGCGTTGGCGTTGGACTACCCCAACGGCGAGGATCGACGGCGCTTCCAGCTTGCCAAGCGGTCGGGAAAAATCGCACCGTCCAAGGGCATTGGAGGGCAGATTGAAATCCATGGTGCAGACAACGAACGGCTGGCGCTCACGCTCGGGTGCGTCATGCTTGATAACCAAAACATGGTTGTTCTCTATGAGAGTGTCCCCGTTGGGACACCGGTCACCATCGTCGGTGCGTTAAGCAAGCAAAATGCGGTGGCATCGGTCTTGGCACAACTCCATGGTAGCAAAGAAGAAATCTGAGCCTCTACCAATGGCGCGAATCCTTATTGCAACATTCGGGGTCACGCTCATCATCCTGTTGGTGATGAATGTCCAGAGGACGACCCCTCCCACATCAGGTACACCTCAAGAGGTTCAGCGACCACTCGCTGAGGATAAAGGCTCCCTTCGTACGCTCCAGGCCAAATACAAAGCGCTTTCCAAACAGTTGGTTCAGCTCATGCCCAATCAGCCCTATATTTTGGTGGATACAGCTCGAAACCGCCTCTACGTGAAGCGTCAGGATGAAATCGTGCTGGATGCCATTGCGTCAACGGGAAGCGGGACAATTCTTGACAAGCCCGGTGAAGGTAACAATCAATGGATCTTCGATACGCCGCGTGGAGAGTTTCTGGTTCAGTCAAAAATCACTCATCCTACGTGGATTAAGCCGGACTGGGCCTTCGTTGAAGAAGGTCTCGACGTACCCAAAAATGCGGCGGAACGGGCGGAGCCCGGTGTACTCGGTGACTATGCGCTGGGGTTTGGTAAGGGGTATTTTATCCATGGAACGCTCTATACTCGGTTGTTGGGAAAGAACGTGACGCATGGGTGCATTCGGCTCAACGACAACGATCTGAAAGGTGTCTACAAACTCGCTCGAGTGGGGACGCCGATCATGATCTTTTAATCCACCGAGCACGCGCAGACATTGCCGATGAACCTCTGCGCTATTCTTCTCCTACTCACGTTTGCCACACCGGGGTGGGGAAAGGAGCCTGAGGCCTTTCCCGATCTGAACCTATCCAGCGGCCAGGCAATCAAAGAAGCGACCAGGGTCCTTGAGGACGAAGTCAAGCTTGCCGCGCGTCCGCAAACCTATATCCTCATCGATCTAGCGACAAAGATCATTCACATAAAGAGCCGAGGTATTGATCTTCATCGGATTCCCATCATCTCATGGGCCTCAAATTCACCGGACCACCTAAAGGGCATTCATAAGCTGATGACGAGACCGGCCGTCGTCAGGCGAAAGATCGAACCGGGTGCAGGGGCTGAGCAGGAACCGATTTCGGTAGCCGATATGCCGGTCGACTATGTGCTGATATTCCCTCCAACCCTTACCATCACGGTCGTTCCTTCAGCTGCAGAGGATAATCTGTTGAGGGGGGCGTTGTTCCTGAGTAAGGCATGGTGGCGTCAGACCAAGACCTGGGCCGGCACAGTATTTTCTAATCAATCCTCCAAGCAGAATGGGCAGCTCCAACTCACTCTCTCCGGTGGCCATTCGCAATCCCTCGCCTGGTCGTTGGTGGATGGAATGGCGGTGGTCATCAGACGGGCTTCAGATTAGAGAAGCTTTGATTTCTTCTGATTTTTGGTCACCCACCTCTCAAAATATTGGAGATTCAACTCCCTTCTCCCTAGACCCTCGTAGTAATCAGAGCTTCCTTAGGTAGAGAGACCCGGTATTCAGTTTGCGTTGCCTTTTCCTCACTGGGTCAATAAGATACGATCACATTTCCCGCCAAATCCGTAATGAGGATTCAATCCGAGAGGAGGCCCGTGCCTATGCGCAGGAATGACCAGCTTTCACCACTTTTCCAATCTACGATCACTTCCGCGCTTGATGCACTCACTCAGAATCAAGTGGTGGAGCGCATGTGGCAGAAAGATTACCGTCTCTGGAAACAAGAGCCCACAGAAATTTCTAACCGGCTTGGCTGGCTCACCGTGCACGACCAGATGCGGCAACAACATGAGCAGCTCACACAATGTGTTGCGGCCGCTCACAATCTGAAAATTAAAGATGTGGTGCTGCTAGGGATGGGCGGGAGCAGCCTAGGTCCTGAAGTCTTCCGCACGGTGTTTGGAACGCAGAAGGGATCGCCGCGTCTCTGGGTTCTGGACACAACCGTTCCAGGATGGGTTCGACAGGTGACCAAGAATATCACCCCAACAAGAACGCTCTTTCTGGTCGCCAGTAAGTCAGGTGGGACGATCGAGGTCATGTCGCTCTTCGGTCATTTTTGGAACCTCCTGATGAAGGCGAAGGGCAGTCATGGAGGAAAGCACTTTGTCGCAATTACCGATCCAGGGACCGGCTTGGAGCAAATGGCCAAGGAGTATGGATTCGGACAAATCTTTTCGAATCCGCCGGACATTGGTGGTCGCTATTCCGTCCTCTCGCTTTTTGGCCTGGTACCGGCGGCACTGTTGGGACTCAACATCATGCGTCTCCTCGATCGCGCAGCCGGCATGGCGGAACAATGTCGAAAGGCGGATGACGCGCACTCCAATCCAGGGGCATACCTTGGGGCCGCGATGGGGAGCCTGGCAAAGGCGGGACGGGATAAGGTAACGGTTCTGTCATCACCGGCTCTGTCAACGTTTGGTCTGTGGGCAGAACAGTTGCTTGCGGAGAGCACCGGGAAGGAGGGGACAGGTCTCATTCCCATCGCACAGGAACCGCTTTTGAAACCCGGCGCCTATGGCACTGATCGATTCTTTGTCTATCTCAAGCTGAAAGGGGATAAGAATCAAGCACTGGACCGTGCCGTTCAGGCATTGGTCAAGGCCAAGCATCCGGTGCTGCAATTCGATCTCCGAGACCGTTATGACCTCGGGGCTGAATTTTTCCGCTGGGAATTTGCCACGGCGGTAGCGGGTCACCTTCTGGGTATCCAGCCATTCGACCAGCCGAATGTCCAGGAGAGTAAAGACAACACGAATCGGGTTCTGGAAAGTTTCCACTCAACAGGACGGCTTCCGGAACAAACGAGTCATCCAGCGAAAGGTGCGGCACAAGCCATCTCAAGCCTTCTCCAGCCAGGCGCCTATGTTTCGATCCTGGCCTACACGACTCCAGCCAAGTTGTTCGAGGCGGCCATACGTCGTCTTCGCCAAGCTCTCATGGCGCGATATAAGATCGCCACCACTTTTGGATATGGACCACGCTATCTCCATTCAACAGGACAGCTGCATAAGGGCGGACCCAATACGGGTGTGTTCTTGGAACTCGTTGATGGGATGGCACCGGACCTGTCCATTCCGGCAAAGCCCTTCACGTTCGGAACATTAGCGAAAGCACAGGCGACCGGTGACATCGAATCACTCCGCGCACACCATCGGCAGGCGATTCGTGTTCAATTGGGCCGTGACCAAGCTGCCACTGTGAAGGCCATTACAGCGGCGCTGACAGGGACGACAACCACCTCACGTCGTACCACCCCAAAGAAGCGCCGGACAATCAATCGCCGCTAATATGCCCAACACCCCGGACATCCGCATTGCCCCCTCGATTCATGAATGGGGGCAGAATGCCGCAGCGTTCATTGCGTCCATCGGTGAACGAGCCATTCAGACCAAGGGCCGGTTTATCATGGCCCTCTCCGGAGGATCCACGCCCAAGACGCTCTATCAAGTCCTGGCAACTCCTGAGTGGAACGCGCGGTTCGATTGGTCACGAACCATTTTCTTGTTCGGCGATGAGCGCTGTGTCCCGCCAGACCATCCGGACAGCAATTTCAAGATGGCTCACGCCATGCTGTTTCAACCCCTCAACATTCACGCCGATCAGATTTTCCGGATGAAGGGGGAGCTTGGAGATCCAGCAGCCGCGGCTCGAGAGTACGAAGAGAGTATTCGACGTCTGACCAAGAGTCCTGCTCCACAGGTGCCGCGTATGGATCTTGCCCTACTCGGCCTTGGCGACGATGGGCACACCGCCTCACTGTTTCCAGGAACCGCAGCATTGCAGGAGCAGGACAAGGTGGTCACAGTTGGCCAGGCACCCACAGGGGTTCGGTCTCGTATCACCCTTACGCTAGGTGTGTTGAACCAGGCAGCTGTGATACTGTTCCTGGTCACCGGTGCCGGTAAGGCGAGCATGGTTCGCCGAGTGATCAAGCCGGAAACGGAGGGGGATCGTTCTTTGCCGGCGGCGCTGGTTGCATCGGAATCAGGTCAGTTAGTCTGGATGCTTGATCCAGCGGCTGGAGCTCAATCCACATAGGGTTTCGACAGGAACAAAAAAGCACATGATTCTCGCAGGAGACATCGGAGGAACAAAAACGAATCTGGCGCTCTATGACTGGACCACCGAGCGAGTAGAACCGCTACGCCTGGAGGGTTTTTCCAGTGCGGATTATACTTCGCTGGAAGATATTCTGGTTGAATTTCTCACACCGCCAAGAGCGCCTTCCAGCCTTGCATCGCCGTCGACTGAAAATGAGAAGGGCAGCGATACAAGAGACCAACTGCCATCTGGATCGGTGAAGCTATCAGCAGCCTGCTTCGGCATTGCGGGCCCGGTCATCGACAACCATTGCGAGACGACCAATCTCCCCTGGGTTGTAGATGGAGCGACGATCGCAGCTCGATTTGCGATTCCGCGGGTGCAGTTATTGAACGACTTGGAAGCCACAGCGTATGGGATTCTGTCGCTGCGGTCGGACGAGCTGGAAGTGTTGAATGTGGGGCATCCTCCCCAAAAACGGCAAGCGCTTGCTCTCATTGCGGCCGGGACAGGATTGGGGGAGGGCATTCTGTTTTGGGACGGCAAATCATATCGACCCATGCCGTCAGAAGGTGGGCATGCGGATTTTGCGCCGAACAATGATCAGGAAATCGACCTGCTTCGCTATTTACGAAGCCAGTACCTTCACGTGAGCTATGAACGCATTCTGTCCGGGCCAGGGCTTCACGCGATCTACGAGTTCCTACGCGATACGAAGAAGAATGAGCCCACATGGCTTATGGAGAAAATCAAGGCCGGTAATCCAGCAGCAGAAATTGCGCAAGCCGGTCTCCAAGGACAAGCGGAAATTGCCAAGCAGGCCCTGGAACTTTTTGCGTCGATTTACGGTGCGGAGGCTGGGAATCTCGCTTTGAAGGCGCTCTCACTGGATGGAGTCTATGTGGGAGGGGGGATTGCACCGAAGCTCATCGCAAAACTCAAAGATGGAACCTTCATGAAAGGGTTTCTAAATAAGGGACGTTATAAGAAGCTCCTTAGTAACATGCCGGTGAAAGTCATTATGAATCAACAGACTGCTCTGCTCGGGGCCGCGTCGGTTGCAGGGGCTCTATCTTTCGTTCCCAGGCCATGAGTGCATTCGATCTCGAAAATCTTAAGAAAGCCGCCGCCCTCAAGGCCCTGGACTTTGTCCGAGACGGGATGGTGGTCGGACTAGGAACAGGATCGACCGCGAAGCATCTGGTCATCGCGCTCGGGGAACGAGTCCGTGCCGGCCTGAAGCTGCGCGCCGTACCCACGTCGCTAGAAACTGCGGAACTTGCCAGACAGGTGGGGATTTCGCTGATCGATACAGCGAACCGTTGGGAAATTGATGTAGCCATTGACGGTGCCGATCAGGTCGATCCAAACTTCAATTTGATCAAGGGCGGGGGTGGCGCGCTCTTAAAAGAAAAGATTGTGGCAGCATCGGCCAAACAATTCATTGTGATGGTCGATCAGACGAAACAAGTTCCGGTCCTCGGGGGATCATTCCCCTTACCAATCGAAATTATTCCCTTCGGCTGGGGGAGTACCGCCCGCGAGATTGAAGCACTGACGAGTGGTCGTGTGGCGCTTCGAGAACGCAATGGCGCGCCGTTCAAGACCGAAGCAGGCCACCTGATTTTCGACGTTCATCTGGACCGCATCGATAAGCCGGCCGAGCTGGAGACGGCCTTGAACCTGATTCCCGGTGTGGTAGAAACCGGACTGTTTGTCAATCGAACACATATCCTCATCGTCGGCACCGCGACAGGCGTTCAAATATTGCATGTCGCGGGGAAATAAGCGCTTGCTCAGCAGACGAGATCTGTTGTGTAGGATCGGGCGACGTACCCGCGTTCTTCTCTCCCTCTCCATCGCGTATGCCGTGCTACCATTGAAATCCGTCTGTGCCACAACAACCACCAGACCACAAGGTGACGAAATGACTTTTCAAGATGTGTCAGCCAGTACTGATCCGTATCGACTTCCACGCCACGTGATTCCAACTCGATATGAGTTGCGGCTTGAGCCAGACCTCGCGGCAGCCACATTTCTGGGCCATGAGACCATTGCCGTAATGGTCTCACAGGCGACAAAGACGATTCTGTTGAATGCCGTGGACCTAGTCATTGAATCGGCTGAGGTGAAACGACAGAACGGGTCGGCATTCAAGGCATCGATCGAGATGGAGCCACAGACACAACGGGCACGGCTGACGTTCGGAGAATCGATCACGCCGGGGGACTGGCAGGTGCATCTCACGTTTCACGGTAAGTTGAATGACAAGCTTCGTGGGTTCTATCGCAGTACGTACAAAGATGCGTCCGGAACGACGCAGACGCTGGCCGCGACTCAGTTTGAAGCGACCGATGCGCGGCGAGCGTTTCCCTGCTGGGATGAGCCGGCTTTTAAGGCCGTCTTTGCGACCACCTTGGTCATTGATCCACAGCTCACGGCGGTCTCAAACACTTCTGTGATCTCAGAGACCACCGAGAACAACAAAAAGGTTCTACGGTTTGCCGAGACCATTAAGATGTCGACATACCTTGTGGCCTTCGTGGTAGGTCGGATCGAGGCGACACCACCACGCTTTGTTGGAAAGACACCTTTGCGACTCTGGACCGTACCGGGCAAGCAGTCTCTCACGCCATTTGGGCACGACATTGCGGTCGCCTCGCTCATATTTTTTGAGGACTACTACGGCGTTCCCTATCCCGGCGACAAGTTGGATCTCTTAGCCATTCCAGACTTTGCGTCCGGCGCCATGGAAAATCTCGGGGCGATCACGTTTCGTGAGACTGCCCTCCTCGTCGACCAACGTACGGGTACGCACGCCGAACTGGAACGTATTGCTGACGTCGTGGCCCATGAGAACGCCCACATGTGGTTCGGCGATTTGGTCACCATGTCCTGGTGGAACGGCTTGTGGCTCAATGAGGCTTTTGCCACGTTCATGGAGATGTTGGCCGTCGATGCCTGGAAACCGGCGTGGAAACGGTGGGAGTCGTTTGCGGTGGCACGAGCAGCGGCGTTTTCCGTCGATGGGCTCGTGAGTACGAGACCAATCGAATATCCCGTACACGCGCCGAAGGATGCGGACGCGATGTTCGATATCCTAACCTATGAAAAGGGAGCGTCGGTCCTTCGGATGCTGGAGCAGCATATCGGCCCGACCGTCTTTCGAGACGGGGTGCGACAGTATCTTCGCGCCCATGCCTATGGAAATGCCGATACCAAGGATCTCTGGACCGCGCTCGGTGCAGTTGCGCAGCAGCCCGTTCCCGAACTAATGGACGGCTGGATCTTTCAGCCCGGGTTCCCATTAATCACGGCGGAAGTGCAGGGGAATCAGCTGAGGCTCTCGCAACGACGATTCACCTATATCACGGAGGCTTCAACCGCAGGCCAGCTCTGGCACATTCCGGTTCGGATTCGTCTCAGCATCGGAGGTCGTACGGAACACCGCAAACTGTTGCTGACGGAACGGGAAACGAATATCAACCTACCGGTTGGCGTCACCTCCATTCTTGTCAACGAAGGAGGACATGGGTTTTATCGTGTCCGCTATCAGGGAATGCTCCTGCAGCAACTTCTCGATCAAGGGCTTGAACGTCTGGCTACTATTGAACGGTTCATTCTCGTCAGCGATGCATGGGCTACGACGGTGGCGGGAATCATGCCGCTTGTGGACTATCTCCAGCTCATCGCACATTTCAAGAGCGAACGGGACAAGAACGTCTGGGCCGTATTGCTGGAGTCGTTCTCATTTTTGAACCGGATTATCTCACCGGAAGATCGGCCGGCGCTGGAGACCTTCGTGCGCAGCAGTGTAGGACCGGCAGTCGACGAATTAGGATGGGAGCCAAAGCCAGGCGAATCAGATCTCATCCGGCAATTACGCGGGGATCTCCTTAGTACACTCGGTCGGCTTGGTAATGATCCCGAGATACAGCGGCATGCAGCGGAGCGGTATCAGCAATACCGGAAGGATCCAGCAATCATTGATGTGAACATCGTTCCGGCCCTGGTAGCCATCTTGGCCTATACAGGAGATGAAGCTCGTTACAACGAATTCTCCGAACGGTACCGTAGCGCGCAGACTCCCCAAGAAGAACGGCGATACCTCTTCGCGCTCGCGGCATTCCATCCCAAGGAGCTTGTTGGGCGCACATTGGCCAGCACGATCAACGGTGAAATTCGCACACAAGATGCTCCCTTCATCGTGGGGTCGTTGATGGCCAACGTGTACGGACGCGAACAGGCCTGGGGATTTGTGAAAGCGAACTGGGATCAGATGGACAAGCTGTTTCCAAAACAAGGGCTCCGGCGGATGTGCGGGGGCATCGTGGGTTTGGCGACACCGGAACTTGAGAGGGATGTACGCCAGTTCTTTACCGATCGTAAGATCGATCTAGGAGGGAAAACGCTGGAGCAATACTTGGAGCAACTTTGTGTCGCCGTGTCGTTCCGAGAACGAGAAAGAACTACTCTTCACACGACACTACCCAACGCGTTGAAGGACTAGACCTCAAGGGAAAGAAGCAGAGCTGCCTGTTTCGAAATGGGGGTGGCCTGTGCATGTCTGTATACTGCAATTGCCTACTATGTTCAAAGAGTTGATAGCTTGCAGGCCTTCACATGATATCAGGATACGCGCGTCTGAGGCGTCGGGAAGTCTATCCGGGCGACCACGAGTCAGATGGATCCTGGCGGACTGCACCAACCAAAAATCCAAGAGCTTCTGAGCTCACTATCGTTGAAGGATTCAGCTGGTTGCGAATGTATCGGCCATACAAATCCGAAACGGTCAGCCGTACATCTTGTTGTTTACTTGATGTAACCATCGAGGGTGATCTGTTGTGGGCGATGAGGTCAGAGTTCGGGCGTACACAGTGATGCCGCTCGGATGCCAGTAGAGAAATCTCCTGGGAGTATCTGATCATGGTGTCTAGCGGACAAGACTACTGATCCCATTGTGCATCCGGGTAGGTTTGGCAGATCGAGTATCTATCCTCCGAGATTTATCACACCTCAGTAGGGACGAGAGCCACCTTGAGTGATATCGAGGAGGTATCGATGGCTTTTTCGATGTTGAAGCAGGAGGGGAGACACTCAAGCAGGCGGTTCTATCGCCAGAGTTACTCATGCCGTAGGACGGCCAGGGGAGGTTGTCCCAGGATCCGGTAGGTACTGAAAAAACCCACAAGCACGGTTAATATGACAGTAGCCGCGCAGCCCGATGCCAGAACGGCTGGGTGAAGGCTCCAGGAAAGATCGAACACCGTCTCAAGGACTGCCCAGGAGAGCACGCTCGCCAGCACAGTCCCTAACAGCCCGCCCAATGCACCAAGTAGAGCGTATTCGACCGCAAATGACTGGGCAATCACCATTCGAGTTGCTCCCAAGGCTTTGAGAATCACCGACTCATACAATCGCCGATAACGAGTCGCAGCCAATGCTGCTGCCATCACAAAGCAACCGGACAGGACACAAAACAAGGCCACCGCGCGAATAGCCAGGGAGAGCCGATCGAGCACCCGCGCGAAGCTCTCGAGCATGTCGCCCATGTTGATAGCCGTCACATTCGGAAAGGCCGTGACCACCGCCTGTTGTACGACCACTTCTTCGGATGGCGAGACACGAACTGTGGCCACATAGGTATGCGGGGCTCCATCAAGGGATCCAGGAGAAAAGATCATGTAGAAATTTGTCGAAAAGTTTCCCCACTCCACCTTGCGAATACTCCCGATTTCTCCCATCACGAAGACCCCTTGGATATCCACCTCTATCGTGTCCCCAATGTTGACGCCGAGCTGCGCGGCTGCCTCCTCTTCGATCGAAATGAGTGGTGTCGTGAAGGCCTGGCCAGGTTTCCACCACTCGCCCGCGACAACCTGGTTATCTTTTGGAAGCTCCTGTAGAAACGTCAGGACATACTCGCGAGTCAGGTACCATTTTTTTCGCTGTTCCTTCTTCGCCTCCGATTTCTCCTTCTGCTCTTCAGCGTCGGATAATGCTTCAAGTTTGATGGGTCGGCCATTAATTGCGGCGAGTCGGGATCGAACCAACGGCGTTAATCGAGGAGCTGGGTCGTTGGTCCGTTGATGCAACAGACGAACAAACTCTTCGGTCTGATCGGGCTGGATATCGATGAAAAAGAATGTGGGTGCATCGCTCGGTCGGTTCTCGCCGACTTGCGCAAGGAGCGACCGTTCGACCAGTGACACAGTCGTCACAACCATCACACCGATGCCGATGGCAATGGTGATGCTCACCGCTTGACTTCCAGGCCGCAGTACGTTGCCTAACGCTTGGCGAAAGATGAGCAGATCTGGTCTTGGCATTCTTGTGAGGACGCGAAGCAGGGCGCGGGCCGCGAGCCCCAACAGCACAACAGCTCCGGCAAAGGCTACGATGAAAAGTGCTCCCACTCGCCAGGATCCGGCTTGCCACACTGACAAGAGCGCCAGGCCCAGCCCGATCCCGATCGACGTGATGCCTTTCCCTTGATCGATCTTTCGCCAGGTCTTCCACCATGGCTGCGGGTTCTGACTGGTCGGAGGAGCCATGGGGACGATCTCTCGCCGAAAAATCCGAGCCGGCTTCACTTCACGAATGGTTAACAGAGGCCACAGGGTGAAGAGCAGTGTGGATAACAGGCCCAAGGCCAATCCCTTCACCAGGGGTATAAGTGAAATGCTCAGTCCCCCTTCGGCGAATCCCAGTTGGTCCAAGAGATCCGACGCCATCAAAGCTGCGATCATCCATGGAAGCGCTTGCTGGAGTAAGACTCCGACGACCAGACCGACCAGACTACCGGCGAGTCCGAGCATCATGGCTTGAAGGGCATAGGTGCGGATAATCGTCGGAGAATCAGCCCCGATCGTCTTGAGGATGGCAATGGTCGTCAGCTTTTCTCGCACAAAGGCATGCACAGAGGTCGCCACGCCCAAGCCGCCAATGAACAATGCGGTCAACCCAATCAGACCAAGATAGCGGGTCAGCTGGTCCAAGAATTGTTTTAGTTGCGGTTGGGCGTCCTTATAGCCCGACACGCGGGCGGCATCCAATTCCAGACGTCCACGTAGCTCATAAAGCAGCGGATCGGCGGGAAGGTTGGGCGGAATTTTCAGCAAATACCGCTCGCGTATGCGACTGCCCACCTTCACCAGCTCAGCTGCATGAAGACCTTCTCGAGACATCAACAACCGGGGGCCGAGGCTGAAGGCGTTGGCCATACGATCCGGTTCAGTTCTGACCACCCCAGTGATACCGAAAAGGCCCTGACCGATTTTGAGGCATTCTCCTATCCGGAGCCCCATCTTGATCAAAAGCGATTCCTGGACAACCACGCCAAAAGTGTGACGACCCTGACATCGACCGGCTTGTTGGTCGAGAAGCTCCGAGAGGTTGCTCTGGGGTTCCAAGCGAATCGTGCCGTAGAGCGGATATTCTGGTTCCACGGCCTTGAGCTCCACGATTTGTGTCGGCTGCCCGCTTGCGGAGGAATCGCTTTTGGCCGCCATCGCGATCAGCTCACTCACATGCGTGAGCGATATCCCGCGTGGACTCAATGAGTCCACGATCGCCTGCCCTTGGGGGCTGATGGTGCGAGACAGTCGGATTTCAAGATCGCCGCCCAAGAGACTCCGTGCTTCCTTGTTCACGGTCCTTTCCACTTCCGCTCCAAAAAGCGACACTCCGGTCAACGCACCGACGCCAATGGCGATACAGACTAAGAAATAGACAAAGTGTCGCCACGCCGAGCGCGTCTCACGCCATGCCATGGTGAACGTGAAGGGAGTCATGAGCGGAATCTTGAGGTCAGTACAGAAGTTGGATGCTCGGTTCCAGAGGGTGGATGATTGACCAATGCATCGGGAGCAATCCCGTCGGTGATTTCCATAGGCGAGGGTCGGGTATCGGACTCAACCCGTCCATCACGAAGAGACAGCACCCGTTGCATCAATGCTGCGAGCGCGACATCGTGGGTTACGAGGACCAAGGTGGTCCCATGATCGCGGTGCAATGACAGCAGCAACTCCACGACCTGTGCCCCGGTGGCACTGTCAAGATTACCAGTCGGCTCATCGGCCAGGAGGATCGGTGGTCGACAGGCAAAAGCCCGTGCGACTGCGACACGCTGCTGTTCTCCCCCCGACAACTGGATGGGAAAGTGCCCCATCCGGTCGGACAATCCAACGGCGGAGAGTAGCTCTGCTGCCCGATCCCCGGCTCGCTTCTCCCCGCTCAACTCTAAGGGAACCCCGACATTCTCAATGGCCGTGAGGGTAGGGATCAGGTGAAACGATTGGAAGATGTACCCAATTTTTTCCCGCCGAAATTGCGCCATTCGGCTTTCGGTCATGGTCGTGATATCGGTCCTATCCAGAATAATCGAACCGGATGTTGGGTGGTCGAGCCCGGCCATCAGGCCCAATAGCGTTGACTTCCCACTTCCGGACGGCCCCACAATCGCCACCGACTGTTGAGCTGGAATGGTAAAACTGATGCGATCGAGAATCGTGACCGCCTGTCCCGCAGCGACTAAGACCATTGAAACCTGTTGCACTGAGATCATACAGCCTTGTGTTTCTTCAGAGGAGAGAACCCTCGGAGTGATAGTATACTGTCTGGAATGTAGGTGCGAGTGATGAGTACGTTATGCTGTTCCGTAGAACTCTTGTTCTAATCGTGTTCGCCCTTGCCACAGTATCCTGGTACCTTACACCAGCAAGGGCTTCTTCCTCCACGCCGGATACCAGACCGAGGATCGTGGCCTTTGGAGACAGTCTGACTGCGGGACTTGGGGTATCAGCCGAGGAGTCATACCCGGCCCAATTACAACGACGGCTTGATGTACTCGGGTACACGTATCGGGTCATCAATGCCGGGGTGAGTGGTGACACGACCGCCGGAGGCCTGCGACGTGTGTCGTGGATCCTCACGAACAAACCGGACCTAGTCATTCTTGAATTGGGTGCGAATGATGGACTTAGAGGACTCAGCGTCGACCAAACGCAGCACAACCTTCGCGAGATAATTCAACGGTTGCGAGGGGCTGGTGTGGGGATCGTATTGGCCGGGATGAAATTGCCACCGAATTATGGTCAGGACTACACGACGAGATTCGAAGCCATGTATCGGACTGTGGCAAGAGAACAGCAGGTGCCCTTCATCCCCTATTTTCTTGAAGGGGTTGGCGGGAGCTCTTCACTGAATCAGGCTGACGGCATTCACCCGACCGGCGAGGGGTACAAGGTCGTCGTGGAGAATCTACTCAAGACCCTCATACCAATATTAAACGAAAAACCACAGAGGCTCAGCCTCTTACTCAACCCTGGTGAGTAAGAGGCCGCTCGTCCAGCTCTCAAGCAACACAAAAATAGCAGACCCTACGGTGGATCCCCAAACCGCGATGGCTTAGGACTTCTTAAAAAACGTGTCGTAGACGCCGTAAATGAGAACGATCGCGATCAGGGTGTAATACAGGCCGGTGACCCCGCTATAATCCGGAGGCCCTTCCGACACATTTGCCATCGCTGGCAATGCTTGGATCAGTAAGGCCCCGGTGAAGAGTCCGGTTCGTGAAAATAACTGCATCATCTTCTTCCCCCTTCTAAATCCACAGAAGACAAAAAGTTCCCGCATTTTACTGGACATCGACCGGATGGTGCAAGAGGCAGCACCTGATGGGGAGAGAGGCAGGGAGAAGAAACAAAAACCCGTTATGGTTGAGGAGTGGTCTTGGCTACGGCCTGAAGTTCCTCGGCGACTTCCTTGAAGGACGTTGCCACCTTGTCAAAGTGGGACCCTTTCTCTAGAATTTCACGGGCTGCCATACGTATCTGCTCATCGTATTGTGCTACCTCGTTCGTCAATTCTCCGAGCTTCGTGAGGCTGGCCCGGTAGGTGATGACTTCACGCTCAAGATCTCGTGTGGTCGTCTGGGCAGTTTTGAGTTCTGCCACGGAGGCCTGGAGCTGTTGCGTGAGACGTCCGGCGTAAGCCTTACGATCTCGCAGTTCTGCCTCTAAAGTCGCTAACACATCCTCTGTTTCCCGGCGCCGATCCTCTAGGCTCTTGATCGCGAGGATCCATGCGGAAACCTCTCCAGCTTCGATGACGGGAGAGGGAGGCAGCGGCTGTTCTTTTTCAATGGCCTTCATCGCTGGCTGCAACCATTCAACAAATTTCAGGATCTCACTTAGTTTAATATCGGCCACGGACGACTGCAAGGTCAAAGGTGAGGGTTTGTGAGCATGGTTGGTCTGTGACCGTGATGGGGATTCCTTCTGGATGCCCGATGTAGAGGACACTTGGGGAGTGCTCCATTGATGGTACTCCAGTAAGACAGCGATAGAGTGGCGACACAAGGGCTCTTCTGGTACGGAGCAGGAGCATACTGAAAAGAGGTATCCGTCCTTTAGATTGACGTGTTGCTCGTAGAGACCGGCGTTACCGATTACAGTTGACGAGATCTGAGAGTTGTTTGCTTCGGCAATGCGGACCCTCTTCTCCGTCACGTATTGGCAGGCGACGTGATAGGCAGCAGCCTCCGAGACCGCCTGAATCATTTGTGGAACCAACAGATTGAGTCGTTCAGCACTACAGGGAATTTTGTTTGTCATGGGGTGAGTCCTTGATGCTCCTCTGAAGGCCATGATGGCGTCAGTTTGACGGCCGACCTGGAGAGTGTCAATTAGTCTTTAGTATCGTACCCCCTTGCAGTAGAGGAGCGGTTGGACAGATAGGGAAATGACACTATTTGCAAGGTTTGGTGGGGTTTGGTTTTCCCATCGGGGTCAACCAGATATAGTCCGCAATGGGATCGTCCAGATGGGCTTGAACGTCTTCGGCCCGGCTTGGTTCGAATGACATCATGTAGACGGTTGTTTGCGTGACGTCGCCGGACAGTCGTCTCGCCACGCGCTTCGGGACTGGGAGACCATATTGGATGTGTCCACCCCCTGTGTAGCTCAAGATGATGCGGCGCAACCCGTCTGCAGCACGACGGATTTCCTCTTGTCGCTGGACCAGAGTCTTGGCCATACCCTCATCACGGACCATCGACGCCTCATACATCGTTCGATAATGTTCCTCTGTTCCGCCATGGCACCGACGCAGCTGATCGATGATTTTGGTGTGGTACGCGGGATCATCGACAATCTCTTCCTGAGACATGCCTGATGCCGCCCACTCGGGTTCGAGTTTTACCGGTTCCAGCCCAAACTTTAGGATGCGGCGGATCAGTGGCTTCGGTGGATTCATGGCACGAACAGGCAGCTGCCGCTCGCGAGCAAACGTGACGAGCGGCCCATAGTCGCTAAACTCCCCCCCCCAGTTTTGTTTCCAACGTACCTCTTCCAAAAACTCGTCCGACATCGCCTGGATGCCGGAGACATAGGAGTCCAAGGCTTCTTGACCGTCCCACCCAAACATTTCCATGCCGATGGTGGGGTAAATCCGATCTGCGAGCAGCTGGTTTAAGACTTTCAAGGCGGCGTCAATATGGTAGGGGTTGTGGTGTTCTTCACCCAGGTAGATAATCTCTGCCTGCTCCAGAGCCTTAATCCATTCAGGAAAGGCGACAACGTGGCCTGTTCGGGTATCGATGATATGCCAGGGCTGCCATGTCACGGCTGGTTCGACTGTCGGTGAGTCAAGCGGTGGTATAGCATCGCTTGTGGAAGCAATGAGGAACCAGAGCACGAAACTCAGAGCCAGGACAATCCCCCTACATCGACGCAGGGCTAGCCACGTACGCATAGGGCACTCCTACCATACTGCGGCTCAGACGAACAAGCTGCCTTGACGGCAAAGTCGGTGGCCCACTATGCTGGTCCATCGGAAGAGATGTGTGCGTTCTCACCGTCAACGACCTGTTGCCTTCCCCATGAACTCCGCTGACCCATTCGAGTCATTTCGCCGTCACGTTAGTCGGCAGGCTCACCGTGTTCCTAAACAGTGGGATGCTTCAAGGGGACTGCTCGAAAAAAGGACGTTCACCTCGACGGTTGATAGCCTCGTCTCTGCCACTAAAGAACAGCCACTTCCGGACAGTGTGAAAGCGATCTTGCTCCAATTGTTTGAGGAGAAACGACCACAGCGTGTGCAAGATCTCGACGGAGAGTATCTCAAACGGGTGACGGGTCTTCCGCCTGCCAAGGCCATGCGGGCACTCACCATTGCATTTGGTTTAGTGCCTGCGCCGGCCTCGAAATGGCCGATGAGCTCCCTCTCGAGTGAGGCAATAGAAGGAGTAGTGCGTGGCTTTACCAATCCGTTCGATCTCCTCACGCATGCTGATGTGGCCTCTGTGCTCGATATTGGCACGGGGGACCTATCGTTCGCCGAAGAACTCGCCGATCAGTATGGGCCCCAGCTCCATCAGCGGGATCGGCCGCTTATTCTCCATGGGGTGGATCGGCTCGATCCGCAATCACAGTTAGGAGGTCCTCTTCACGCCGATTCAGGCAGACTGTACAGGTTACAACAGAGACCGGGGCTCTCCTTCGCCTTTTTCGGCCATCAGGACGTATTCAATCTGAATGAGCTCGATGGGCGTGACCTCCTCGCGCCGCGTTATACCGTGGCCACCTGTTGGGCTCCGGCCACGCCGACGTTTGCGTACGAACCGAGTCGGCTCTCGTCTGCGGTCATTCACGAGGAGCTGCAACGGACCAAGGGCGCCTTTCGCCTGACGTGTTTTGGGAAAGAACCGGCGTTGGAAGTCCTGCACGGGACTCGTGCCCTGCTCTTCCCACCCTGGAAGTTTGACGTCATTGGCCCGCTGGCGTTGCTGCAGCTGCTCGTCCAGCGGGGCTCTCTCGTGGTGCTGGGTTCTGTGGACGACCAGGTGTTTTGGGAAATCCTGGCCCAGTTGCTGGATGATCCACGCTACCGTCCCCAGGACGAACCGTTTCATGCGGGAAACCTTCCTGCCATATTTGGTGGGATCTACGATCAGCTTACGAGCCTACCGATTGGTGCGTCAGTGGTGCTCGCCGACCTAGGAATCCTTCGGCGTCGGTTGCCTCCTGTGGATCGGTCGGCTTCCACAGATCAATCGACCGGGCTCTTTCGCTACGTTCGCATCAGTCGTGGCGCCACCTTCGCAGGCATGCCTGCCAGTAGTACCGCGCGAAAGTTTTCAGCCATGACCGAGGAAGTGCCGCCCTGGCTGCTTACGCTTGTTCCGGCGTAAGTTAGGTGGAATTCAGCGTTGGTGCGATCTCACAGACGTGCGAATCACGCGATTCATTGACCGTCTTCAGGCCCTTTGCTAGACTTCGATCGTGTCCGATCACCACGCACTTCTCCAGTATTTCAGACGCTAATCCCATCATGACGTCTACGGAGACCATCCGGGCCATTCAGGAGAACATTGCCCGGGTGATCAAAGGGAAACCCCATGTCATCGAGATGTGCCTCGTCGCACTGCTCGCTCGCGGGCATCTCCTTCTCGAAGATGTTCCGGGAGTCGGCAAAACCACGCTGGCTCATAGCCTTGCACGATCGTTGGACTGCTCGTTCAAACGCATTCAATTTACAAGCGATCTGCTGCCGTCTGACATTGTGGGCGTGTCGATTTTCAATCGACAGAAGCAGTCGTTTGAGTTCATCCCCGGACCCATTTTCGCGAATATAGTCCTGGCGGATGAAATCAATCGTACGACGCCGAAGACTCAGAGCAGCCTGTTGGAGGCGATGAGTGAGGCGCAGATTTCGTTCGACAATAAGACCTATCCGCTCAGTCCGCCGTTTATGGTCATCGCGACACAAAACCCTGCCGAGTATCATGGAACCTTCCCACTTCCGGAGTCACAACTCGACCGGTTCTTGATGAGGCTGCGCATCGGCTATCCGGCACCGGAAGAGGAGAGGAAAGTTCTTGAACGAGCCTCGTCTCTGCACCCAGCTGAAGAGTTGCTCCCACTGTTGACTGCTCCAGAGGTGGTCCAGCTTCAGGACCAGGTCGACAAGGTTTTTATGGAGGAAAGCCTGACCGACTATCTCCTAGCCATTGTCCAGAGTACCAGGCAGTCCGAGCTCCTGGCCCTCGGGGTGAGCACAAGAGGAGCGCTCGCATTGAGTCGTGCTGCGAAAGCCCTGGCGCTCGTGCGCGGACGAATCTATTGCCTGCCGGACGATATTAAAGAGCTCGCTCCGATCGTGCTGTCTCACCGCATCATGGTGGCACGTCAGGCTGGTCTTCACCAACGGAGTTTTGAGCAAGCTGAACGCATCATCCGCGATTTAGTCGACACGATTCCTGTGCCGGTTTAGTCTGCATTATTCATGAACAGATCTGTTGCAATTGCCGATTCGCTGTTGCGACAGGCCGGTAGCCTGCGGGTTTGCCCCATGGACTTCCGACGTCCTGCACGAGTACGTCTCAGCTCCTCCGGGCTCCGCGAGATGGTCTTACAACGCGGCTTGGCGATTTCTCAACGAACCGTGATGAATGATACGGGACCGTGCGTCTCTGTCCTTTGGTAGCCCTCTCAGAGTTGGTGGGATATGCCGTTTCAGTTGCCGACGTTCACCCATCGAGTCTTCCGGTATCGCTCCACACGGATCACGTCAGAAGGGCTCCAATTCCTGATCTTTGTGCTGGCAATCGGTATTGCGGCCATCAATACCGGGAATAACCTGTTTTATCTGCTCCTGGCCATGATGTTGAGTCTCATTCTGATATCAGGCGTTGCGGCGGAATACTGCTTACGACGACTTGAAGTCCGACGACATCTGCCGGATCTCTTCTTTGTCAACACTCCGGTCACCACTGCGATCGTGGTCAAAAACAGAAAGTCGCGATTAACCAGTTTTTCGCTGACTCTGAGTGATGTCAGAGACAATCAATGCCTCTCCCCGAACCTGGAGATTCACTCCCTTCCTCCGGGCACCAGTCAGGTGCTCTCCTACCAGCTGACTCCTACGCATCGTGGAAAATTGCTGTTGAACGGTGTGCGAATCAGCACGGAGTTTCCCTTCGGGCTTTTCACAAAACGGGCGTTCTACCCGATGGAGGACACCGTCGTGGTGTGTCCTGAGCTCCAGCCGGTTCATGAACGTCTTCTGCGTGGTCTCTTCGCTGCGGGGTACGAACAGGCCGTCCATCGACGGGGGCACGGCAACGATCTCTACAATCTTCGCCTGTACCAGGCGGGAGATGACTCCCGAAGTATTCATTGGCCGACGACGGCACGGACCTCCCAGTTGACCATTCGAGAGACCGAGGCAGAGGAGCAACGCCGCGCGATCATCTGTGTTCCCACAAGTGCTCCGGCGAGTCATGACGCCCCGTTTGAGCGCGCAATCTCGTTAGCTGCGTCCCTGGTTCAGCATTTGACTCACCACGGCTACTCCATCCAATTGCGTCTAGGATCAGAGCGCTCGTCGTTTAGCCAGGGAGAAGCGCATCGTCTTGACCTCCTTCGTATGCTGGGCCTCTGCCAACGAGTCACTCCCACGGCAGAGTCCATGAAGCAAGACAACTGGACGGACGCTCATTCCACGGTTGAAGGAGGCGGAGCGGTGATTGTCATACAAGCCTGGTCTGAATCTGAAGCAGGAGAGACTGAGCTTCCGTATATCCTGATCGATGGGGAACTCATTCCTGGAGCAGGCCATGCTGCTTAGTCAGGCTCTTCATTTAACCTCCATCCTGCTGGCGTCTGCGTCCTTCATTGGACTGACGCTGGGGGCCGGGTTACCGGAGTGGCTGGCCGCACTGACCGGCGCGACGTTGATCGCAGTGCTCCTACGAAATATGGGAATGAATCCGGTCGATCGACTGACCACGCAGATGCCCGTGTCAACAATTGGGTGGAATCTGATCGTACTCGGCGGCTTTGTGGGCTTTTGGATCGACCTCCTGTGGGTCTCCGGTGATCTACTTCCAGCCGGACTACACTTCTTGATGATTTTGATGGTCATCAAGCTCTTCAACCTCCGACTTCGCCGCGACTATCTGCATCTCTACGCGATCAGTCTGGTCGCAATGCTCGCCTCAGGATCTCTCACGACGGATCTGTGGTTCATCCCGATTTTTTCGATCTATCTTCTTGCCGGAGTCTGGACCCTTCTTCTGTTTCAGTTGACCAAGACGTCGGAGGTCAGTGGCAATGCCTGGATGCCCGCGTCTATCCGACATGAGAGTCATGAAGGAGGCCACCGGGTTTCCCCACGGCTTTTTTGGATAGCGAATGGGTTGGCCTTTGGGGCCTTCCTCATAACCGTGATCATCTTCTTCACCATCCCACGGGTCAACGCGGGGATTTACCAGAAAGGATTTGGGGAAAATCTTCGCATGTCCGGGTTTTCCGACAAGGTGAACTTAGGTGCGATTGGATCCATCAAGCGTGACCCCAGTATCGTGATGCGAGTCGAGTTGCCCGGGAGCCCGCTGCATGATGCCAGACCGCTCTATATTCGAGGGATGTCCTTCGATCGGTACGATGGCAAGGTGTGGACGAATCAACTGAGCTATCGACGGAGTCTCATCGAGGAAAGCCCTGGTACCTTCACGTTTCGGAGAAAACGAACGGTCTCGCGGTCTCAGCTTGGTGAGGCGATCCAACAGAAAATTCTTCTTGAGCCACTGGATACGCCGGTGTTGTTTGCCGCACCGTTCATCGAAAGCGTGACAGGGATGTTTCCCAGTCTCTTCTTTGACGCAACCGGTGCGGTCTATTTACCCTTCCCGAGTTCGTCCCGAATCGAATATACCGTCGTGTCTCGTTCTAATGTGCTGGTCCCTGCGGATCTCGGGTCCGAGTCCGGGGTTTATCCCGAATCGGTGGTCAGGCAGTACTTGCAACTTCCCTTCCAGTCGGATCGCATCAACACACTGGCGGGAGAAGTGACGGAGAGGCAACAGGGCCCATATGAAAAGGCTACGGCTATTCAAGCGTATTTAACTCGTAACTACCGATACAGTCTGGATGCACCGCTTGCCGAGCAGCAGCAACCGCTCGAAGAATTTCTTTTCGCGAGAAAGACCGGGTACTGCGAGCACTACGCCACGGCGATGGTCATGATGCTTCGAACCGTTGGAATTCCCGCTCGTCTGGTGACAGGCTTCATGGCCACGGAATGGAACGAATACGGAAATTACTACGTCGTCAGACAGCAGGACGCCCATGCGTGGGTCGAAGTGTACTTGCCGCATTCCGGGTGGATCAGGATGGATCCAACTCCCACCGAAGACAATCCAACGGCTGGAGGCCCGGTATGGAAAGTTCTTGGACCCATCGTGGATAACATCAAGCTCCAATGGAACCGATTGTTCGTACACTATAGTGCAGCCGATCAACTGGCCGTCGTTCGCGAATTAAAAGCCGAAGGGATGTCGGTTCGAAACAAAGCGCTGGATTCTATGACTGCCCTGTTCGGCGCCTTCATGACGATTTTGAGTGGGGTCGTGACCCACGATCTATCTCAGATCAGAATCGGGGTTTTGGGAGAGTTTCTTGGCTTCGCAGTGATAAGCCTTGCCATCCTTTTCTGGTTACGTAGGAGGCGACCGTGGGCAGCCTGGAGTCCCTGGAAAAAGGATCAGGACAATGAGCTGGTCATCGCACAATACTACCGTCGCATGCGCACCTATCTGGCCGGGCAGGGTTTTTCAAGCTCTGCGGCTATCGCGCCACTTGAGTTGGTCGAGATCACTCAAGCTCGCTGGCGGGAAGCCCATTTTGCAGTGGCGTCGATTACAGAGCTCTATTGCCGGACCAGGTTCGGTCACATTCCGCTTACTCATGAAGACTTGAAACGTGCGGAAGACCATCTCCATCGCCTACTGGAACTAAGGAAAGCGCCTCTGTGAAGCACTAAGCCACGGCAAGGCCCAGGTCTCGATTCTATCAGCGGGCAAGCACAAATCCAAATTTTAGGGCAGGGGAAGGATCGTCTGGCAAGAAGTTGGAGCGGGAAAAGGGATTTGAACCCTCGACCCTCGCCTTGGCAAGGCGATGCTCTACCACTGAGCTATTCCCGCTCGCGAACGACCAGGGGCGGAGTGTACTGACCTCTCCAGTGACTGTCAAGTCACGAATCCTATGCAATGGGCTAGACCAAATCTGTTTCAGCTACTCATTAAGTCGTTACGAATATGTAACGTAACAAAGCGAGGTGACATAGATTGATAAACAAACCAATTTATCATTTATTTATTAGCTGCTTGTGCAATCTATCACCACTGCTTTTCAGAATGATTGCTACGCAGGCTACTCACTCCAGCTACCATGTAATGATAGGACATCGTCGTTCAATTAAATCAATAAATATTAATATTATTAAATATTTAGATAGGTTTTCCTTGAGTGGAAAGGTGCTTCGGTTTTATTGGTTCGGATCTTGCTGACAATAAAATTGAGAAGTTTGAGTGGATAGTGGATTGTGTGTTGCCCATTTTCAAAATTCCGTCTGAGTCAAAGAGCAATTGAAATTGGAAGAATAAAGAGCTTCGTTCAAGTTCACATCATGTGAGGAGGTATTCACAATGTTCTTGTCACGTCGACAATTTCTAAAGGTCTCTGTCGGTACGGTTGCAGCCGCAGCCGTGGCGGACAAGGTCCTGGCATTGACGGCGCTCCAACCGGTGATCGAGGTCGGAAATCCACTGGGTGATTATCCGGACCGGTCATGGGAGCGTGTTTACCACGACCAATATCGTTATGATTCATCCTTTACGTGGGTCTGTTCTCCCAATGATACCCATGCCTGCCGCGTTCGGGCCTTTGTCCGAAACGGCGTGGTCATGCGTGTCGAGCAGAACTATGACCATCAAACCTATGAAGATCTCTATGGGAATCGTGGGACCTTTGCGCATAACCCGCGCATGTGCTTGAAGGGTTTTACGTTTCATCGTCGTGTATACGGACCTTATCGACTCAAGGGCCCGCTCATGCGAAAAGGCTGGAAGCAGTGGATGGACGATGGATCGCCCGAGCTGACGCCTGACACCAAGCGCAAGTATAAATTCGACAGCCGTTTTTTGGACGATATGCTCCGTGTCTCCTGGGACACAGCGTTTACCTATGCTGCTAAGGCCATGATCATTATTGCAACACGCTACTCCGGCGAGGCTGGAGCTAGAAGATTGCGCGAGCAGGGCTATGCGCCTGAGATGATCGAAATGATGAAGGGGGCCGGTACGCGGTGCTTTAAGCATCGTGCCGGTATGCCTGTTCTCGGTATCATCGGTAAAATGGGCAACACCCGCATGAACGGCGGTATCAATGCGCTGTTGGACACCTGGATTCGGAAAGTCAGTCCGGAGCAAGCGCAGGGTGGTCGTTACTGGTCGAATTACACCTGGCATGGAGATCAGAACCCATCACAACCGTTCTGGTCTGGCGTTCAGGGGTCGGATATCGATCTCGCGGACATGCGCTTTTCCAAGCTGAATACCAGCTGGGGGAAGAACTTCGTTGAAAATAAGATGCCAGAAGCTCACTGGAAGCTGGAGTGTATTGAGCGTGGTGCGCGCGTGGTTGTCATCACGCCGGAATACAATCCCACGGCCTATCGGGCAGACTACTGGATGCCTCTCCGTCCACAGTCCGACGGCGCTCTCTTCATGGGAGCCATGAAAATCATCATCGACGAAAATATGCACGACGTTGACTTCCTGAAACAGTTTACCGATGCACCGATCTTGGTGCGAACGGATACTCTTCAGTACCTGGATCCTCGGGACGTCGTAGCTGATTATAAGTTCCCGGATTTCTCTAAGAGCTATTCAGGTCGGATTCAAGCCCTGAAGCCGCAAGATGTCGAACGGCTTGGCGGCATGATGGTGTGGGATTTGAGCAAGAAGCAGGCAGTCCCGCTCCATCGTGAACAGGTTGGATGGCACTATATCAATAGCGGAATCGATGCAGCCCTCAACGGAACCTACCGGGTCAAGTTGCTCAACGGTCGTGAAGTTGACGCGATGCCGGTCTGGCAGATGTACCTGGTGCATTTCCAAGACTACGATTTGGATACCACGCATCAAATCTGCCGAACTCCGAAGGACCTCATTGTACGTTGGGCGCGCGACTCGGGCACGATCAAGCCGGCCGCGATTCACAACGGAGAAGGTGTGACGCACTATTTCCACATGACGCCGAATGGTCGTGCGGCGGCCATGGTGCTCATCATAACCGGTAACGTCGGCAAGTTCGGCACCGGACAGCATACCTGGGCTGGTAACTATAAAGCCGGCGCATGGACCGCTACACCATGGTCCGGAGCAGGCCTGTCGGTTCACACGGGGGAAGATCCCTTCAATATCACGCTGGATCCAAATGCTCATGGAAAAGAAATCAAGACCAAGTCCTACTACTATGGCGAAGAGGTCGGCTACTGGAACCATGGCGATACGGCCTTGATCGTCAATACACCAAAGTATGGACGCAAGGTGTTTACCGGTAAGACACACATGCCGACGCCCAGCAAATTCCGATGGGTGGTCAATGTCAACGTGCTGAACAACGCCAAGCACCATTACGATATGGTGCGGAACGTCGATCCGAACATCGAAACTCTGATCACGCAGGACATCGAAATGACGTCCGACGTGAATCATAACGACATTGCCTTTGCCTGTAACTCTTGGATGGAATTTACCTATCCGGAGATGACGATCACGGTCTCCAACCCATGGGTCCAAATTTGGAAGGGTGGAATCAGACCGTTATACGACACTCGAAACGACCTCGATACCTTTGCCGGGGTTGCGGCAAAACTGTCCGAGATGACCGGCGACAAGCGCATGAAGGACTACTTCGCCATGGTCTACGCCAACCGCGTGGACGTCTATGCGCAGCGCATGCTCGATGCATCCAGCACCTTCTACGGCTATTCCGCAGACGTCATGTTGAAGTCGGAAAAGGGCTGGATGGTCATGGTCCGGACCTACCCGCGGCATCCATTCTGGGAGGAAACCAACGAGTCCAAGCCCATGTGGACCCGCAGTGGTCGGTACGAGAATTACCGTATCGAACCGGAAGCAATCGAGTACGGAGAGAACTTCATTTCCCATCGCGAGGGACCGGAGGCAACGCCATACCTCCCGAACGCGATCTTCACGACAAATCCGTATTGCCGTCCGGACGACTATGGTATTCCCATCACGGCGCAGCACCATGACGATAAGACTGTTCGTAACATCAAGTTGTCATGGCATGAAATTGTGCGACATTCAAACCCATTGTGGGAGAAGGGCTATCAGTTCTACTGCGTGACGCCAAAGACGCGGCACCGAGTTCATAGCCAATGGTCGGTGAACGACTGGGTGCAGATCTACGAGTCGAACTTCGGTGATCCCTATCGCATGGACAAACGGACGCCGGGAGTCGGCGAACACCAGATTCACATCAACCCACAGGCGGCGAAAGACCGTGGTATCAACGACGGGGACTATGTCTACGTCGATGGAAACCCGGTTGATCGTCCGTATCGTGGATGGAAACCGAGCGATCCGTACTACAAAGTGGCTCGACTCATGATCCGGGCCAAGTACAACCCGGCTTATCCGTATCACGTGACCATGGCAAAACATGCGCCGTATGTCTCCACGCCAAAGTCGGTCAAAGGACACGAGACCAGACCAGACGGTCGAGCCATTGCGATCGACACGGGGTATCAGTCGAACTTCCGGTATGGCGCCCAACAGTCCTTTACCAGAAACTGGCTCATGCCGATGCACCAGACTGACTCACTTCCTGGCAAACACGCAATTGCCTGGAAGTTTAAATGGGGCTATCAGGTCGATCACCACGCGATCAACACGGTGCCGAAGGAATGTCTCATCCGGATCACCAAGGCGGAGGACGGCGGGATCGGGGCTCGTGGTCCCTGGGAACCGGTGCGCACTGGATTTACGCCGGGCCAAGAGAACGAGTTCATGATTAAGTGGCTGAAAGGTGAGCACATTAAGATTAAGGTCTAAATGCTGTTGGCGTACCGGTCAGCCCTTGCCCAAATCGGTGAGGGCTGACGAAGTTCGACAACAGCCTATGATGAATCACGGAGGAAACCATGCCTGAAGTCTATAACTGGCAGCTGGGACGAAAGATGTTGTATCCCTACGAGGAGCGGCATCCGAAGTGGCAGTTTGCCTTTGTCTTCAATATCAACCGCTGCTTAGCGTGCCAAACCTGTAGTATGGCCGATAAGTCGACCTGGCTCTTCTCGAAGGGGCAGGAGTACATGTGGTGGAACAACGTGGAGACCAAGCCCTATGGTGGGTATCCCCAGTTCTACGACATCAAGATCACCCAGCTGATTGAACAGGTCAATCCGGGTGGACAGGTCTGGAACGTCCGGGTGGGACGCAAACACCATGCACCGTACGGGGTGTTTGAGGGGATGACCATTTTCGACGCGGGTGCCAAGGTGGGGCAAGCGGCGATCGGGTATATTCCAACCGATCAAGAATGGCGGTTTGTGAACATCTATGAGGACACCGCCACCTCCATGCGCGCGCTGGTCGAAGGCATCGACAAGACCGGGTTCTCACGGGATGAACCCTGGAAGATGACCGGCAGCAGCTTGCCGGAACATGAGACCTTCTTCTTCTACTTACAGCGTATTTGCAATCACTGTACGTATCCGGGCTGTTTAGCGGCCTGCCCGCGGAAAGCGATCTATAAGCGTCCTGAGGATGGGATCGTCTTGATCGACCAGAATCGATGCCGGGGGTACAAAAAGTGTGTGGAACAGTGTCCGTACAAGAAGCCCATGTATCGAGGCACGACCCGGGTGAGTGAAAAGTGTATCGCCTGCTATCCCCGGATCGAAGGCAAAGATCCGTTGACCGGGGGAGAACCGATGGAAACCCGGTGTATGGCGGCCTGTGTCGGAAAGATCCGGATGCAGAGTTTGATGCGGATCGGAGAGGATGGGCTGTGGGCGGAGGATCGGTGGCACCCGCTGTACTACACGATCCGCGTCGAGCAGGTGGCCTTGCCGTTGTACCCCCAGTGGGGGACAGAGCCCAACGGCTATTACATTCCGCCGCGGCATTCCCCGCGCGGCTACGCTCGCCAGATGTTCGGGCCGGGGGTGGACAATGCCATTGAAAAGTACCTGGTTCCAAGCCGGGAGCTTCTCGCGGTGCTCCAGCTCTGGAGGGCCAGTCAGCAGATCGTCTTCCGGTACGATGTGATCCCTGGGCCGAAAGTGTTTGAGACCCAGATTCACGGCAAGCGCTTTGAGATGTACAACGACACGGTCCTGGGCTTCAATAAGTCCGGGAAAGAAGTGGCCCGGATCCAGGTGGAAGAGCCGATCTATATTCGGCCGGCCGAACGGGTGACCTGGCTGTAAATCGGGACGGACGAAACCGCTAGAACGAGGGGTGGGGTTCCGAAGAAGGGCTCCACCCCTTTTACTTTTCAAGCACTGTTTCTCCCGAAGAAAGTAGCTGATGAGTGATCGTTCTCAATCAAATGCCAAGTCAACTCGTAGATACGGCTATCTCACCGTCAGAAATAGAGCCTGATTCCCCTTGTTGGATCAGTCTTTCGACTCAGCCTTCCCTGAATCTTCTGCACACTTGACGGCGTGCAGGACCTCCAGTAAAGTTTTTGGTAGGTCATCATGCCTTCCAACCCCGGAGTTGCCTCAGCGTGACCGTCAAACAGCAGGAAACGATTCCCTTTGCAGCTCAAGCTATTCCCTTCAAAGAGCTCCTCGCTACGGGCCAGCTTCCCGATGGATATCTTTCCGGTGAATATATCGCCCAGCAATTCGTTGAGCGACTCGTTCACTATATTCTCAGTGTCCCATCAGGGAGTTATACCATGGGTGAACTCAGTCACCTTCTGGAGCAGCTAGACCCTCGTGCGCAGGTTTTCTTTTTTAAAAAATTGAAGGAGACCAGTCCCGAGTGCTTAAAGGACTTTGCACCTCTCTATTATGGTTTTATGAACGAATTTGAATCCCTACTTTTCACCTAGCTGCAATACCACTCACCTACTTCCTCATCCAAGCACTCAGCCGATAGTGAACATTAGTGGCGATGTAATCCTCTTGGATAGATTCGTCAGTATCTCACCGCTCCATCCTGCAGGAGTGTCCTGACGAGCCGATTCACGCTTGCAATAAGCATTTGTCCTGTTAATCATATAAAGGGCCATCCGAGCTAGGGCGTGTCATCAATTAATTTTCTAGGTTCACAACGCCATCGTATTGTGATTCACTCCGTCCCAGGCCGAAGGGGGGCCTGCGGATGGTGAGACAGTATGGCTTGCGGGATGACCCGTGGGAGAAGATTGAAACCCTGTTGCCTGGGCGTGAAGGCACGGTGGGGGTGACCGCGCAGGACAATCGGCTCGTTGTGGAAGCGGTGTTATACCGGTATCGCGCGGGAATCCCGTGGCGGGATCTGCCGGAGCGGTTGGGAGATTTCCGAGTCATCCACACGCGCCATAGACGCTGGAGTCGACGCGGCGTCTGGCCGAGGATCCTGACAATGAATACGCGATAATCGATTCCACCATCGTCCGTGCCCACCAGCACAGCGCTGGGGCAAAAGGGGGCACCAAGCGCAGGAAGCTATCGGACGCAGCAAGGGTGGCCTGACCACGAAAATCCACGCCACCTGTGACGCGCTGGGTAATCCAACCGGGTTTCATCTCACTCCAGGCTAGGCGCATGATCTGGAGGGCGCCGATGTCTTGCTACCCAGCACTGACGCGGATACCATCATCGCCGATAAAGCCTTCGATGCCGACAAACGGGTAATGGAACCGCTGCGAAACGCAGGGACAACCATCGTCATCCCACCCAAATCCAACCGAACCACCCCACGGGAATACGATCAAGACCTTTCCCGAGCCCGGCATCTGATCGAGAACTTTTTCGCGAGGCTCAAGCAATTCCGTGCCATTGCCACTCGCTACGACAAACGTGCGGCCAACTTCCTTGGTGCGATCTATCTCGCGGCTTCAATGACATGGCTTAATTGATGACACGCCCTAGTGAAATCACGTGAGATCATACAAGAGCGGACCTCAATCGTGGCGGGAGGAGGCCTCATAGATTCGAATGGGACAAAAATTCTCCTTGTTGTACTCGTAATCTGATGTATAATCGCTCCTCATCTACTGGAAAAGGAGCGTTATGAATCCATCCCTACAACGTGCGGTCACCAGCTTTTATAACCTGATCTATGAGGCACAAACTTTTGCCACTGCAATGGCACGGATCTTGATCGTTGCCAAGAGCTTGAGGAGATGGATGCTAACCTCACACCATCCTCACTTCAGCGCATCTTGGGCGAGGTGAAGTCCGACCTGGAACACGAATTATCAGTTCAAAGGCGGGAAAAGGGCCGCAGGGCAGATGGACGGGAGGAGGCTCTCAACTTTGTCGCGGATTACCTTTCGAGTCTGATTACTGCAACTGAGATCGAGTCCGCTAAAACTCCCGCCTAGGACAAACGTTCCTTCTGAACGGGGCATGCATCAGCTCAGCGATGTTGACTGGGGGCCCCGTTAAGTCCTGTACCCTGGGTCTGACATCTTGCCAACGGATGCTCTTCAGCCAGCTAAGCCAGGGCGCGGATGAACTCGTAATAACTTGACCCTGCAGCAGGAATCTCAATAAAATGGGCTATGTTTCAAACGCCTCGCAAGCCAGGGATGCCCTGGGTCCCCGGTCGCCCCCAGCCTCCACGAAGTCGGCCTCGGTCTTCACCGACGGGTCAGCAGGATCAGTTTGGTTCCTTGAACGCCTCGCTCCTCTACTGTCCCCGTTGCCGAGTTGCAACACCAACCAGAGAGCGGCTGCTTCTCGTCCTTCCCAGCGGAAATCTTTACGAGTATCTTTGTGCGCAGTGTGGGACCTCCACCGGATCAAAGACCGAGAATCCTGAAAAACCCGTTCACATTGTCGCCCCCTGATCCCTGCAATCATGTAGCAAGGCTCACTTGGCAAAAGGCTTAGCCATGAGTTTACAGCCCTCGATCTTTTGTAAGATCCACTCCTAGACAGCAGCGGTGTGCAGACACTAAGTCTACGGGGGTGGGAGGGGTGATGAATGCAAAGCCGCAGGGGCGACAGCCCTTTCGTGATTTCAGCAGGCCTGTTTTTGGCGGTATGTGACGATCCGGGAGGGTATGAAGCCAGAAGTAAAATATCCAGTAGAGAGACCGTCACTGAATCTGCGACAGGGGGATTCCTTCTTCAATCAGCATCACCGGGATATGATCGCGGATGGGATACAGAAGCGTTCCGTCTTCGCGGATTAACCCCGCCTCAAAGGGTTCGGTAACTGGTCGGTTGCCCTTATTTTTCAATTCACCTCGAGTGACCGAGGTATTCAGCGCAATGATGACGGAGTCGTCTGCGGCCGTCACTTTTTGTTTTGTCTCAGGGCAACAGAGGATGGCCAGCAGATCCGGATTGATGTTCATAGACTCTATCCTCTCCACAGTTGTCACATGCACGATCATGCATCATGCCACCAAGTACGATGAAGTCTCAAGAGCTCTCTAGCACTGACAAAATCTGGTAGACTACCAAAAACTGGTGGTCGGGAACGGAACATGGTGAAAGCCTTCTGGAAAACCTGTGTGGCTGGGCTCATTCTCATTCTGCCGGCCTGGGCCACGCTGTTGATCCTGTCGACCCTTTTTACCGCCCTTGATAGTGTGGTGGGCCGATATCTGGTCTACCCTTTTCCTGGTCTTGGCCTCCTGCTCTTAGTGCTTCTGCTCATTCTCGTCGGAGTCATCGGCGATCATATGATCTCTCGTGGCTTATTCGAAAGAGTGGAACGGCGGATTGAACAGATCCCGCTCGTGCAAAGTATTTACCTCACGTTAAAAGGCATGACGGATCTCGTCAATTTTCGCTCCAGATTTGGGCAGAGCCGGGTCGTCGCATTTCCATTTCCGCGTGATGGATGTTGGGCCTTAGGATTTGTCATGGGTACAGCCCCGCCGGGCCTTCAAGTGGACCGATCCCATACACTTGTGATGGTATTTGTTCCGACTGCCATTCATCCATTTACCGGGTATTTGGCGTTTATTCCGGACATCGCCCTCAAACCAATTAATCTGCCCTTCGAGGAGGCCATGAAGATGGAATTCTCAGCCGGATTTTACAGACCACGGGACGGATGGCTTACCCCGTCCCCGGCCATCCTCCCAAGATCATGAATCCCGATGTGTTCGACATTAGGCCAGCCACCGTGGACGATGTGCAGACAATTGTCGATTTCAATGCGGCCATGGCTCTCGAAACGGAACAGCGTAGACTGGATCGCGATCGGCTCCAAGGCGGTGTACTCGCACTCTTGGCACATCCTCAGTATGGCTTTTACGTTGTGGCGGAAACTCCCGTTGAGACCATTCCCACCGCTGTCGGTCAACTCATGATCACCTTTGAGTGGAGTGATTGGCGAAACGGGATCTTTTGGTGGGTTCAGAGCGTCTATGTTACACCGGAGTGGCGTCGCCGTGGTGTCTATCGAGCCATGCATGAGCACATTGCCACCCGAGCCAAGGGAGATCCACAAGTTTGCGGAATTCGTCTCTATGTTGAACACCAGAATCACCACGCCCAAACTGTCTATCGACGTGTGGGACTCAGTCCCTCTGCCTATACGGTTTATGAACAAGATTTCATACTGGGCCAACAGCGACAGGATCCCTGAAAAGGAGTACTCGATATGAAGAGCGTTCGATCTATCTATACTCTACTGATCCTTACCATACTCATACAAGGCTGCGCTTTCAGTAGAGGGACGCTCGGAGACGACATCAAATCAGACACCGTCGCAGCTCTTCAAAAGGGAATCACCACAAAGGATGAGGTTCTTCGCCTGTTGGGCGCTCCAGATCGGCTGCTCCCACTCAATGGTCGAGACGTCTTTCAGTACTATCGATACGATGCTAAGGCCGGGAGCCTCCTGTTGATCATTCTCAACTTTTCGCGTCTTTCCATCAAAAGTGACGACCTCTTCGTGATCCTCAATCGTGATGGGATCGTCGAAGATGTAATCGCATCGAAACGCACGGAGGCACTAGCCTTCCGATTCTGGCCGTTTGGGGAGTGAAATGAGAAGTATCATCAGTCGAATGGCCCCGCTTGTACTGGGGGCCATGGTCTGTCTGGCCTTGCTGGGTTGTAACGTGATTCGTGTATCGTTCAATACTTCCCTTGGTCCGGAGGATGTCACCTTCATTGTACCTGGCAAGACCACCTTGTCCGAGGTGGTCGCCAAACTTGGGGCGCCCGACTCCATCATCGATTCTGATACGGGGGTTGTGGCTACATACCGATTTTTCGATGTCAAATACTCACGAGTCAATGTTGGTTGGTTGGCAAAGCCTTGGACCCCGGTCGATCCTGATTTGATCTTTTCCCGCACGGGACTTGGCGTTGACGCGTTCCAAGTCTTGTGCGACTCCCGGTGGGTCGTATTACATCAAGAGTTTCAGCGGCACCTCATCAGACCACCCTTCCATCCCTATCCATTTCAGTAGTCAGGATTCTCAGCCGCCCGTGAATTACTACGTGGCACTAGCGCTGGTAGACTCGCTATAATGATAAACCATGAGTCAGGGAACCACAGATCCCGCTCCGTGCTCCACGCATGGCAACCCCTCTTCGTCCTATATCCCGGCCGACAAAGATACCGAGTTTCTCCAACGGGATGAGTTACGTCCCATTCGGATCGGGCTCGAACTGCTGAAGCCCGAACTCATCCAAAAAGAAGAACAGATCAAGTCCACCATCGTCGTCTTCGGGAGCGCCAGGCTGCACGAGCCGGCGGCTGCTACACAGACGCTACGGCAGGCGGAAGAGAAAGCTGCTAGGGCTCCTGCAGATCAGACGCTCCAACAACAACTGGCTATCGCCAAACGTCAACTTGAGCTTGCGAAATACTATGACGTGGCCAGAGACTTCGCGCGGCTGGTCTCGTCGACCTGCCAGGTCGATGGGCATTGCGACTATGTCGTAGTGACGGGCGGTGGTCCCGGCATTATGGAAGCAGCCAACCGTGGGGCGGCAGATGTGAATGCCAAGTCGATAGGACTCAACATCACGTTGCCGCACGAGCAGTACCCAAATCCCTACATTACCCCTCGACTCAGTTTTCAATTTCGCTATTTTGCGATCAGGAAAATGCATTTTCTCATCCGTGCCAAGGCCCTCGTCGCGTTTCCCGGAGGATTCGGCACTCTCGATGAACTGTTTGAAACACTGACCCTGCTCCAAACGGGTAAGACGGACAAGGTCATCGTGATCCTCGTCGGGCGGGACTTCTGGGAGAGACTGATCAATTGGCAGTTGCTTGTTGAGTACGGACTGATTTCACAGACGGACCTAGATCTCTTTCACTATACAGAAACGGCTCAGGAAGCCTGGGACTTGATCGCACGCCACAATGGAGTACCCCCTACATGAAGCTCTCATTCTACGGCGCAGCTCGTTCAGTGACAGGAAGCCGACATCTGCTAGAAGTGCCAGGGTTTCGAGTCCTGCTCGACTGCGGCCTGTTTCAGGGACGGCGAGAAGAAGCGTTTCGGCGAAACCGAGAATTCGGGTTCGATCCGAAGTCGCTGGGGGCGATCCTTCTGTCGCATGCCCACATCGACCACTCCGGAGCGTTACCTGTGTTGCCGAGAAAGGGATTTTCAGGGAAGGTTTACCTCACCAGAGCCTCTGCCGACCTCGCCGGGATCATGCTCGAAGATTCGGCTCGCGTGCAAGAGAACGACTGCCGCTATGTGAATAAGCAGGAAAAGCGACGGGGAAAAACGTGTGTACAGGCGCTCTATGACGGCGATGATGTGCGAAAAATCCTGAAGCGGTTTGAGGGCAGCCGATATGGAGACCAGCTGAAAATTGCGCCTCGTCTGACGGCCTCCTTTCACGACGCAGGCCACATCCTGGGATCTGCCGCTGTCCGTGTGAAATACACCGCTCGCGGCAATAGCACGACGATCCTGTTCAGCGGGGACTTAGGGCGATCTCATATGCCAATCCTGCGAGATCCCGAGCCACCACCTCCCTGCGATGTCCTGATCCTGGAATCTACTTACGGTGACCGCTTGCACGAGCAGGCAGGGGAAGAGATGAAGAAGAAGGCGCAGGACCTGATCGCCCATGCGCGTGAACACAAGAGCAAAATTATCGTGCCGGCATTTGCCGTGGGGCGCACGCAGGAACTGGTTATGAGGATCAAAGAGCTGGTCGGAGAAGGCCGGGTCGAGCCGATTCCCATCTATATCGATTCACCGTTGGCGGACAAGGCCACGGAAGTCTTCAAACGTCACCCGGAGTGCTATGACGAGGAAACCATGAAGACCTTTTCCTCGGGCGGGGATGTTTTTGCCTCGCGCTACATCCACTTCGTCTCCTCTCCGGAAGAGAGTAAGCGCCTCAATGCCATGCGTGGTCCCTGCGTCATCATTTCTTCTTCCGGTATGTGCGAGGGAGGGCGGGTCATCCACCATCTCAAACATGCCATTCAGGACGAGGCGAACGTCATCGTCTTTGTCGGCTTTCAAGCAGAACATACCCTCGGGCGCAAACTGGTCGAGGGGTGGGACGTGGTGCCAATCTTTGGGATTCCGACCAAACGCCGTGCGCAAATCGTGAAGTTCAACGGCCTCTCCGCCCATGCTGATCGCAATGATCTGCTCGCCTATGTGCGAGCGATTGATCCACCGCCGAGTACGATCTTCATCGTCCATGGCGAAGAGAAGCAGGCCCTTTCGCTGGGGGCGGCAATCCAGGCAGACCATCCGAAGATTGATGTGCGGATCCCGCATCAGGGCAGCACGCATGAAATGTAGTACTAAGCACGCGGCATGGGTAAGGCTGTTGTCCTGGATCGTCGCACTACTTGCCGGTTCCCTCTCCGTCTCGGCGGCTGAACCCGACCAACCACGCCAACGGATTCGGGACATGGGCATCGTGATCGGGCAGTATCAGACTGGTCCACTCAATGCCATTACCGATGTGGCAGGAGTAAGGGTCGGGCACACCACACTCATCTCCGGGGAAGGGAAATTGGTTCCGGGGCAGGGGCCTGTACGCACAGGCGTCACCGTCGTCATTCCGCGTGACGACGTGTGGCACAAGAAAGTGCCAGCTGGATTCTTCGTCCTCAACGGTACCGGAGAAATGACGGGTCTCTCGTGGGTAGCGGAGTCAGGCTTTCTCGAATACCCCATCGCCCTCACAAACACGTTGAATATCCCCCGTGTTGAGAACGGAGTCATGAGCTGGATGATCAAGCAGTATCCAGCCATCGGTATCGAAGACGACACGCTCACGCCGGTCGTGGCGGAATGTGACGACGGACGGTTGAACGACATCCAAGGCCGCCATGTGTCTGAACAGGATGTGATGACTGCATTAGATGGCGCCAGCAGAGGCCCGGTGACAGAAGGTACGGTCGGAGCCGGTACAGGCATGGTCTCGTATGGATTCAAGGGAGGTATCGGCACGTCGTCAAGAATATTGCCGGATAAAGATGGGGGTTACCAAGTCGGCATACTGGTCAATGCCAACCATGGTCGCAGACCGGAACTCAGCATCGGTGGTGTGCCAGTGGGGAAACTCTATGACCCTCCACCTCAGGGACAACAACAGTCTCAGGCGCTCTCACCCGGTCAGAGCGAAGGGTCCATTATCGTCATCATCGCCACAGATGCCCCACTCGATAGCCGACAGTTGACGAGACTGGCCAAGCGTGCCGCACTCGGCCTAGCTCGCACGGGTTCTACGGCGCGTCACAGCAGCGGCGACTTCATGCTGGCCTTTTCCACCTCGAATGTGATTCCCCATTATCCGAAAGAACCCACCTACAACCTCACGCATCTTGCCGACAGTCATATCAATCCACTCTTCACCGCCACGGTCGAGGCGACGGAAGAAGCGATCCTCAACGCCCTCACCATGGCGACGTCGGTCACGGGCCGTGATGGGCGTCGGATTGAAGCGCTCGACCTCACCCGCCTGAAGGAGATCTTACAGCCGATTCAGCGTTAGTCAGCATCCTGACTGCTTAAACACAGTTCTGCATCACCGTGCTTGCATTTGCGGGATCCTCCTGGCTATTCTTCCGATCAGCTGTGAATGAAGGAGACGAGCTCAATGGGCGACTACCAAATCGGTGGCGGGTTACAACTCCTGACGGCGGTGCAAAAGACAGAGGCCTTCGCGGAGTTTCTGAAAGCGCGGATGATTCATGCGCTGGAGACCGAGGATCCGACGGAACTCCACTACCTGCTTGCGCAAGTCGACGACTACCATTCGTATCTCTGGCGCTACTATAAAAAGCTCGCGCAAGTCCGAGCCCAGCGGATGGATCCCGGAGTCTGACGTCTGGACCGTTCCGGGGCTGTGCCAGCAATTCACAGATCCTGTTTCCATTCTGCTCTACACCGTGAGGCTTTTTCATGCAGTTTGCCGTCGCGCTCTCAAGACAGGTCGAGACAGACGCGGCCGCATTAGAGGTCGCCGCAGGGATTCGTGCCCAGCTGGCCGGAACTCCCATTGATCTTGCTTGTGTCTTCTTCTCCGCTCACCATGCAGAGGGACTCGATCGGCTCGTAACGGTGTTGACCGGAACGCTTCGTCCCAAACTACTCCTCGGCTGCAGTGGCGAAGGTGTAATTGCCGGTGCAGAGGAACTGGAGACCATGCCAGCGATCACCGTCTGGGCGGCGGTGCTTCCTGATGTTGACCTTCATCCGGTACACTCCTCCTTTTCTCCGACGCAAGATCAATTCCACCTCACGGGATGGCCTGATCCGGGCATCGACGATGGGACCTTTCTCCTCGTTGCCGATCCTTTCACCACACCCATTCAAGATATCTTGGGGATCTTGGACGATCGATACCCTGGCGCCATGGCGATTGGAGGCCTTGCCGGTGGCGGACAAGAGGTGGGGATGAATCGGCTCGTGCTCAACGATCAGGTCTTGGACGGGGGGCTCGTGGGCGTGCGCCTCTCCGGAGCTATCGATATTCGCCCGGTGATCTCGCAGGGCTGTCGTATGATCGGTGAACGGTTTGTGGTGACCAAGGCCGAACGGAATCTGATTCATGAACTCGGAGGCGAGCCGGCGTTAGATCGACTGCAAGCGGCCTTTGACTCATTACCGGAGGAGGCCAAGCAGAAGGCCAATCGCGCGCTGCATCTCGGCATCGTCATCGACGAACAACGAAACCGGTTCGAGCGCGGAGACTTTCTCATCCGCAATCTACTCGGCGCCGACCGGACCACAGGTGCCGTGGCGATCGGCGAAATGGTGCAAGAGGGCCAAACGGTGCAGTTCCAGCTGCGTGATGCCGCGTCGGCCAGCGACGAGTTCAACTCGCTGCTTGAGGCCGACCACGAGCGTCATCGCCATCCTCCGCTCGGCGCCCTCATGTTCAGTTGCTGCGGACGCGGTCAAGGACTCTTCGGAACACCCAACCATGACGCAGGGACAGCATTGGCACGGTTAGGATCGATTCCGCTCGCCGGGTTCTTTGCGCAGGGAGAAATCGGGCCGGTCGGTGGCCGAAACTTTCTCCACGGGTACACCGCGAGTCTGGCACTATTCGCAGAACGAGATTGATTGCCCAGCTGGGTTGACCCAGCTGGGCCGACCATGCCATACAGTGTGAGGAGGACATCGTATGAAATCACCCTATCTTTCATCACTCATGGCGATGATCGTGTTGACGTTATCATTGGGAGTAGGAGGTTCCATGGCCGAGAATAATCAGGAAGTCACAACGCCTTCGGGGCTGAAATATGTTGATCAAGTGGTTGGTACGGGAGAGGTGGCCGTTGCGGGTAAAACAGCGAACGTACACTACACCGGCTGGCTTGAAAACGGAAAAAAGTTTGATAGCTCCGTCGATCGCGGGCAGCCCTTCTCATTTCCGCTTGGTGCCGGGCGCGTCATCAAGGGTTGGGATGAAGGGGTTCAGGGGATGAAAGTAGGAGGCAAGCGCAAGCTCACCATCCCATCCGATTTAGGCTACGGTTCACGTGGTGCCGGTGGAGTGATTCCACCCAACGCCACATTGGTGTTTGATGTTGAGCTCCTTGGAATCCGTTGAACACCGTTCGGTGTATCAGGTCAGAACATCAGCACGTCCAGGTTTTGAGAATCCTGTGACGCGAGGGACCTAGTGGCTTTCGACCGACTATTATGAAACAGACCCCTCTCATTGCACAACATCGCGCCGCCGGCGCCAAGCTTGTCGACTTCGCGGGATGGGAGATGCCCATTCAGTATAGCGGCGTGGTGGATGAGTATCATACCGTCCGCGGGAAGGCCGGTCTTTTTGACGTGAGTCACATGGGCCGGATCAGCGTATCCGGTCCGGGCTCCGTCGGGTTTCTCCAGTATGTCACCACCAACGATGTCTCCAAGGTTTCAGTCCGCTCCTCGCAGTATTCGATGGTCTGCAAGCCCAATGGCGGCATCCAGGACGACATCTTTATCTATCATGTCAAGCCGTACGAGTTTCTGGTCTGTGTCAACGCCTCGAATCGTGAGAAGATCGTGGCCTGGCTCTTGGAAAAAGTCGCCCATGTACAGGGGTGCAAAGTCAGGGATCGTTCAGCAGAGTTGGCACAGATTGCCGTACAAGGCCCCATCTCGCGGGACATCTTGATCGGCGCCGGCGTTGGCGAGGTTGTGGACCTCAAGGTTCGACAGTGCACGGAGGTGACCGCATTTGGCGGCACAGTCGTTGTTTCACGGACCGGGTACACGGGGGAATTGGGGTATGAACTTTACCTTCCTGCTCACCTTGCTGAATCGGCATGGGAGCAGCTGATGAAAGTCGGTCAACCACGAGGCCTCAAGCCGGCAGGGTTAGGCGCGCGTGATTTGCTCAGACTGGATATGGGCTATCTCCTGTACGGAAACGACATCAGCGAAGAGATCAGTCCGCTCGAAGCAGGTGCTGATTGGGTCGTCAATTTTGATAAGGGTGAGTTCGTCGGTCGGGCCGCGCTGTTGTCTCAACGGACGCAGGGACCGGCGCGCCGATTGGTGGGGTTTGAATTGCTTGAAAAGGCTGTCCCACGCCATGGCTTTACCATTCTTTCCACCGGCTCACAGACCCAGTCTATCGGCGAAGTGACGAGTGGCAATCTGTCACCAATCTTACAAACAGGGATTGGTTTGGGCTATGTGTCGTCTCCCTACACTGAACCGGGGACAAGGATGCTGATCGACATCCGAGGGAAAGCGGTTCCTGTCCAGGTGGTCAAGCCACCGTTCTATAAGAGGACGAAGAGCGTATAGCGCATGGCGAATAGCAATAGCGGGGATGGTCTCGACCGCAATTGCCTTCATTCGTGCCATAAGCGCCTTGCCCATGACACGGAATATTTACACGGGAAAAGTCATCACGCTCAATGTGGATACCGTGCAGTTGCCGAATGGCGTCACGGTTGATCTCGAAACGATTCGCCATCCTGGGGCTGCCGCAGTGGTACCCGTCAAAGCCGATGGTACGGTCGTGTTGATCCGGCAGTTCCGTCATGCCGCCGGCGGATTCATTTACGAAATTCCTGCCGGAAAGCTCGCTTTAGGCGAGGAGCCAATACAGTGCGCCGCACGAGAACTTGAAGAGGAAGTTGGCTGTCGAGCCTCCACCTTTGAGCTGCTCTCCAGTATCTTCACGGCTCCGGGATTCGCTGATGAAGTGATTCATATCTACCGGGCAACCGGCCTCACGAAGGGACGACAGCAACTGGATCGCGATGAAGTGTTGGATGTGATCGAGATGCCGCTTCCAGAAGCGATCACGAAAATTGAGGATGGGACCATTCGTGATGCTAAAACCATCGTGGGGTTACAGGCTGTTTATATCAAGGCGCAGCGCCGATGAGCTGTAGTGGCATGACCTGGTAGCTCTCCCTCCGCTCGTCCATTTTCCCATCTCCGAAGATGCTGGAGCAATCTCCCTTTATGATCAGCGTGCTCCCCAAAGCCATCTACCGTGAAGCCATATTCCTTCCCTTCCTGTAGCAAGACGGACTCTGTTGTCGCGATGGCAAGCCGTTCCTTACCGCACGCACATGGACCACATTCACACTGCAGGATGAATCATGCTATGTTTCGCCGTTCACATATACCAGGAACACAGGGGATCACCCTGGACAGGCTCCGGACGAAATGGCCGAACCGGTCGATCGGTGAAGGATTGTACCATGCGCCTCATGGCTTGAATTGCTGAACAACGCCCATAAGCGGGAAGGAGAACGGTGCCCATGTTGCTCACAGGAAAAAAAGGACTCATCATCGGTGTGGCCAATAAACACAGCATCGCCTGGGCCATTGCTCAATCTACTGCCGGACAAGGGGCCCAACTATTCTTTAACTATCAAAATGAACGCTTGAAACAGAATGTCGAAGAGCTGACGGCTACGTTGCCGGGCGCCAAGGCCTTTCCCTGTGATGTGAGTAATGACAATGAGATTACGGCTCTGATGCAGCAGGTGCAAAAAGAGTTCGGCCAAATCGATTTTCTTGTCCACTCGCTTGCCTTCGCGCCACGCGAAGAGCTGACCGGGCAATTTATCAACACCAGTCGGCAGGGGTTCGCGATGGCGCTCGACATCAGTGCGTATTCTCTGATTGCCGTTGCACGAGCCGCCTTGCCGTTGATGACCGCCGGGGGATCCATTGTGACATTGACCTATCTCGGCAGTGAGCGCGTCGTGCCCCACTACAATGTCATGGGTGTCGCCAAAGCCGCTCTCGAGTCAGCCGTTCGCTATCTGGCCTACGATCTTGGGCCCCTGAATATCCGGGTTAATGCGATCTCCGCCGGCCCGATCAAGACATTGGCAGCTCGGGGCGTCTCCGGTATTACAAAGATGGTCGATCATCACAAGGAAGTGTCTCCCCTCCGGCGGCCAACCGAACAGGGTGATGTCGGGGATACAGCGTTGTTCTTGGTGAGCTCACTAGGCCGGGGAATCAGCGGTGAAGTGATTTATGTGGACGGAGGATTCAATATTCTTGGGATGGTTGCTCCGAGTGAGTAGCCCAGTGACGATCTTGATGCTCTGACTCTGAGGACTGACATGCATAAAGGGTGCTCCGGTCTCCGTATGAGCGAGGAAGAGCCGTAAGTCCGCCATAAACGGCTCGTTTCTGTTCAAGCCGTGGAGCATTGTGGATGTTGAAGTTGATGTTATCAATGAGTTAAAGATGCCATAGGCTATAGCCCAGTGGCATTGGGCTTGCTTCTCTCAAATCCGTTTCCCTGGCGAGGCAGTACATCACAGGGATCACATTGTATGAAGATCTTGTCAAAGGGGCTTATCGTTCTTATCGCCGGTGGAGCATCGCTGCTCCTCCTGACAACCATGGGGCAACCCTCAGAGGGAGCACTGTCAAAACAGGCGCTAGAGCAATGCAATCAAGGGCGACTGGCGAACGATCGAGACACACGCTTGGCCCATTTTCAGCAGGGCCAGCGGTTAGGTGAACAGGCGGTAGCGGCAGATAAAGGAAACGCTGATGCTCACTTCGCATTGTTCTGCAATCTAGGAGAATTGCTCCGTCTCGACGGTGAATCGCTCACGTCGGTCTTCGGGCTCCGCCGCATGATGCACGAACTCGATCGAGTCCTTGAGATCAATCCAGCTCACGTTGAAGCTCTTTCTGCGAAGGGGACACTCTTGGTGAGGTTGCCTAGTCTCTTGGGAGGAGATGTAGAAAAAGGGGAGCAACTCTTACAGCATGTCGTCAAACATGCTCCCAAAGCCATCAATGCCAGGCTGGCGCTGGCCAGGGTCTGGTGTCAGCGTGGTCAACATAACGATGCCATGGTCTTGGCATCCGACGCGCTCGCCCTCGCTGAGCAACAGCACCAACGTGAATTCATACCAGAGGCGCAAACGCTCCTGCAGCAGGCCACGGCCAACGCGATCAAGGTCAAACACCCTCGTTCCTAGCCGTCCACAGCCAAACAAAAACGAGCTGAACGTCGCGCCAATAGGATCAGTCAACCGCTCTTCGGAGTGCCTTTAAGCGTCCTTGCCGTTTCTTGCCATCAATCCGCCGTTCGCGGGCACTCTTCGTAGGTTTCGTAGGTTTTCGCTTCTTGCGTGGGATCGCCGCTCGTTGAAGTAACATCTGTAGGCGGGTGAGCGCATCCTCACGATTTTGTTCCTGGGTCCGATATTGCTGCGCCTTAATCGTGATCACCCCATCGGCTGAGATTCGGTGATCGGGCAGGTTCAACAGGGCAGTCTTATAGAAGGCGGGTAAGGATGATGCGCGAATATCAAACCGAAGATGGATGGCGGTGGACACCTTATTAACGTTCTGTCCTCCGGCGCCTTGCGAGCGCACGGCATGGATTTCGATCTCGTGATCAGAAATCGCCAGAGTCGAGGAAATATGCAGCATGGTGAGTAGTTAGCACAATCGTACTGCGGCGGCAATCTCCGGAACAGACAGACGCGCCTTTCTGAAATTTCTGACTAGTGTTTCTTAGCCTGGACGAGGTACAAGGACAGTCTAGGGCGAGGCAGATACCTCTACTCTCAGGCCAACCAATACGTATTCGGAGGCGAGGAAGACGTAGGGGGCTATCGTTTG
>WBZU01000221.1_pt1 | contig 52709 bp, 62 predicted proteins | sample 5204311 | NCBI WGS metagenome assembly WBZU01 (sample SAMN12344359, study PRJNA552823) | activated sludge metagenome | biome: Activated sludge suspended growth; feature: Nitrification reactor; material: Wastewater; isolation source: activated sludge from nitrification reactor of wastewater...
CCCTACTATACGAACGCCTGCCACTGGGACTCGTCCCAACCGGCACCGAAATCGTTCCTGTCATCACTCCTCCGCTTCCCCGCAGCGATACAGCCCCGGTGTCTCACCACCATGCTGCCAATCGCCGAGCCGATGGTGGATTGCCGAAGCGGTGGGGGATTTACGCGGGTCAGCGGAAGAGCGCATCGAGGACCAGGGCCACCTGGCCCGCGAACAGCGCTTCCGGATCGGTGAACGAGTCGCCGTACTGGCCGAAGACCTCGAGGCTGATCGCGCCGATGATCACCGCCCACAGCACGGTCGCGGCGTGCACCACGGCGGGTGTCAGTTCGACGCCGAGTTCGTCGGCCACCCCGGCGAGTGCATCGATGACGCGGTCGTCGGGGGCGGGTAGGTCATCGCGCAGGAGACCGCGCGCCTGACCGTGCGCCACCGTGGCCAGCAGGGCGCCGACCGCCCGCGTTCCCGGCTCCACGGTCACCTCGGCCGGTGCGGCATACCCGGGGACGGGGCTGCCGTAGAGAAGCGCCCATCGCGCGGGGTCCTCGACGGCCCAGCGCCACATGGCGAGGGCGGCCCGGGCGATGCGCTCACGCGGATCGTCGACGGTGGTTATCGCCTCGTCGACCCGGTCGGCGAGATCGCTGTACCCATCGACGAGGAGCAGGGTGAGCAGGTCGTCACGGCTGGGGACGTAGCGGTAGACCGCTGATGACACGACGCCCATCTCTCGCGCGATCGCCCGCAGCGAGAGCCCGGCGGCGCCGTGGCTGGACAGGTGTGCGCGCCCAAGCCGCAGGATCTCCTCGGTCATCGCAGCGCGATTCTCGGCCCGCTTGCTTCCGGTCATCACCGCATCCTTCCATAAACGAGAGCACTGCTCTTGAATTTTCGGCGTGGAGTCTGCATACTCAAGACGAGAGCACTGCTCTCGCATTGCCACCGCTGCAGCCCGGAACGCCCCAACGACAAGGAGACGACCGATGACCTCCGACGCGCACCACCACATCGCCCCCACGCGAATGGACCGGGCGTTCAACGGCGCCGTTCGCTGGCTGGCCGACCGCGGGGTCAACCTGGCCGGGGCGCAGACGTTGACGATTCCGGGACGGGTCAGTGGGCAGCCGCGCACCGTCCCGGTCAACCCGCTGGAGTACGACGGGCGCGAATACCTCATCGCGGTGCGCGGCGAGACCGACTGGGTCCGCAACGCGCGTGTCGCGCCGACGGCTCAGTTACGACGGGGGCGGGCGAACCGAACGGTGGCGCTGACCGAAGTCCCCGTCGCCGAGCGTGCGCCGATCATCGCTGCCTACCTTCGACGATGGGGCTGGGAGGTTGGGCGCTTGCTGCCCGGAGGCCTCGACGCCAAGTCCACAGTCGACGAGCTGGCTGCCCATGCCCACCAGTTCCCGGTGTTCATCGTCGTCGGAATCCGTTTTGACCCTGCCTATCCGGGTCGGTAAAGTACTTGGGCGGTGCCTGGCGATAGCTGGGCCAGTCCGCATGCGTGTCAACTGATGGAGTCTCCCGGCGTAAAACCCGGGGGTTCGACGGTGGCGGATGCGGCTGACTAGCGAGTCCGGGATCGAGCGTGCGACACGCCCGACCTCGGGGTAGCGATCAATGTACTGACCAGCGCAAACGCGCTGGTGGGGCGAGTTGTGGAGGTGAATCACGGTCGCCAGTGGCGACAGTGATCACCTGCCCGGAGCACCAACCGCAACGGACACGCGGACCGGCGTCAGCCGGCTCCGACGTGCGAACAACCGAATGAAGGAATTCAGTGCCAACTATTAACCAGCTGGTCCGCAAGGGCCGCAAGGACAAGGTCTCCGTCAAGAAGACGGCGGCCCTGAAGGGCAGCCCGCAGCGGCGCGGCGTGTGCACGCGTGTGTACACGACCACCCCCAAGAAGCCGAACTCGGCTCTCCGCAAGGTCGCGCGTGTGCGCTTGACCAGCGGCGTCGAGGTCACCGCTTACATCCCCGGTGAGGGCCACAACCTGCAGGAGCACTCGATGGTGCTCGTGCGCGGTGGTCGTGTGAAGGACCTCCCGGGTGTGCGTTACCGAATCATCCGCGGCTCGCTTGACACCCAGGGTGTCAAGGACCGCAAGCAGGCTCGCAGCCGTTACGGCGCGAAGAAGGGCGGCTAGTCATGCCACGTAAAGGACCCGCGCCCAAGCGCCCCCTGATCAACGATCCGGTCTACGGTTCGCCGCTGGTCACCCAGCTGGTGAACAAGATCCTCCTCGACGGCAAGAAGTCGACCGCCGAGCGGATCGTCTACGGCGCCCTGGAGCAGACGCGCGAGAAGACCGGTACCGATCCGGTCATCACGCTCAAGCGTGCGCTCGACAACGTCCGGCCGACCCTCGAGGTGAAGAGCCGCCGTGTCGGCGGTGCGACCTACCAGGTCCCCGTCGAGGTCAAGCCGAACCGTGCCGGCACCCTGGCCCTGCGCTGGCTGGTGACCTTCAGTCGCCAGCGTCGCGAGAAGACCATGGTGGAACGCCTGGCCAACGAGCTGCTCGACGCCTCCAACGGCCTCGGCGCCTCGGTCAAGCGTCGCGAGGACACCCACAAGATGGCTGAGGCCAACCGGGCGTTCGCGCACTACCGCTGGTAGTCGTAGCCACTCCCAGTCCAACTTTCGATTCCCGGAGGGAACACCCGTGGCACAAGAAGTGCTCAACGACCTCAAAAAGGTTCGCAACATCGGCATCATGGCGCACATCGATGCCGGCAAGACGACGACGACTGAACGCATCCTGTTCTACACCGGCGTCAACTACAAGATCGGCGAGACCCACGACGGCGCGTCGACGACGGACTGGATGGAGCAGGAGAAGGAGCGGGGGATCACCATCACCTCCGCCGCTGTGACCTGCTTCTGGAACGGCAACCAGATCAACATCATCGACACGCCCGGTCACGTCGACTTCACCGTCGAGGTGGAGCGCAGCCTCCGCGTCCTCGACGGTGCTGTCGCCGTGTTCGACGGCAAGGAAGGCGTCGAGCCCCAGTCCGAGCAGGTCTGGCGCCAGGCAGCCAAGTACGACGTCCCGCGCATCTGCTTCGTCAACAAGATGGACAAGATGGGCGCGGACTTCTACTTCACCGTGCAGACGATCATCGATCGCCTGGGTGCGAAGCCGCTCGTCATCCAGCTCCCGATCGGCGCCGAGGACGACTTCCTCGGCGTCGTCGACCTTGTCGAGATGCGTGCGCTGGTCTGGCCGGGCGACGCCAAGGGCGATGTGACGATGGGTGCCTCCTACGAGGTGCAGGACATCCCTGCCGAGCTCGCTGACAAGGCTGCCGAGTACCGCGAGAAGCTTCTCGAGACGGTTGCCGAGTCCGACGAGGCCCTCATGGAGAAGTACTTCGCCGGCGAGGAGCTCTCGGTCGAGGAGATCAAGGGCGCGATTCGCAAGCTGACAGTCAGCTCTGAGCTATACCCGGTGCTGTGTGGTTCTGCGTTCAAGAACCGCGGTGTGCAGCCGATGCTCGATGCGGTCATCGACTACCTGCCTACCCCGCTGGACATCGGCGAGGTGCACGGCCACAAGGTGGGCGACGAGGACGAGGAACTGATCCGCAAGCCCAGCAAGGACGAGCCGTTCTCGGCCCTGGCCTTCAAGATTGCGGCTCACCCGTTCTTCGGCAAGCTGACCTTCGTGCGCGTCTACTCCGGCCAGGTCGAGCCGGGCACCCAGGTGCTCAACGCGACCAAGGGCAAGAAGGAGCGCATCGGCAAGCTCTTCCAGATGCACGCCAACAAGGAGAACCCGGTTGACGATGCGGTGGCCGGCCACATCTACGCGATGATCGGCCTCAAGGACACCACCACCGGTGACACCCTGTGTGCCGTCGACGCGCCGATCGTCCTGGAGTCCATGACCTTCCCGGACCCGGTCATCAACGTCTCGATCGAGCCGAAGACCAAGGCCGACCAGGAGAAGCTGGGCACCGCGATCCAGAAGCTCGCCGAGGAGGACCCGACGTTCTCGGTCCAGCTCGACGAGGAGACCGGCCAGACCGTCATCGGCGGTATGGGCGAGCTCCACCTGGACATCCTGGTGGACCGTATGAAGCGCGAATTCAAGGTCGAGGCGAACGTGGGTAAGCCCCAGGTCGCCTACCGCGAGACCATTCGCAAGGCCGTGGAGAAGCACGAATACACCCACAAGAAGCAGACCGGTGGCTCGGGTCAGTTCGCCAAGGTCATCATCAAGCTGGAGCCCCTCGTGGACGCCGAAGATGGTGCGACCTACGAATTCGACAACGCCGTCACCGGTGGTCGTGTCCCGCGCGAGTACATCCCGTCGGTGGATGCCGGTGCGCAGGACGCGATGCAGTACGGCGTTCTCGCCGGCTACCCGCTGGTCAACTTGAAGGTCACCCTGCTCGACGGTCAGTACCACGACGTCGACTCGTCGGAAATGGCCTTCAAGATCGCCGGCGCACAGGCTCTGAAAGAGGCTGCGCGCATGGCTAACCCGGTCATCCTGGAGCCGATCATGGCCGTTGAGGTCACGACTCCGGAGGACTACATGGGTGATGTGATCGGCGACCTGAACTCCCGCCGTGGCCAGATCCAGGCCATGGAGGAGCGCAGCGGTGCCCGTGTCGTCAAGGCGCAGGTTCCGCTGTCGGAGATGTTCGGCTACATCGGAGACCTTCGGTCGAAGACTCAGGGCCGGGCAAACTACTCCATGGTCTTCGACTCGTACGCCGAGGTTCCGGCGAACGTGTCGAAGGAGATCATCGCAAAGGCGACGGGCGAGTAATCGTCCCCGCCTGCGGGCTGCGCCTCGGCGCGAAAACAACGAAAGATAACCAACCGCTGTCGGGAACCACTCGGCAGAGATAACAGTCCAGGAGGACACAAGTGGGCAAGGCGAAGTTCGAGCGGACCAAGCCGCACGTGAACATCGGCACCATCGGTCACGTCGACCACGGCAAGACCACCACCACGGCCGCCATCACCAAGGTGCTGGCCGACAAGTACCCGGATCTCAACGAGAGCTTCGCGTTCGACCAGATCGACAAGGCTCCCGAGGAGAAGGCTCGTGGTATCACGATCAACATCTCCCACGTCGAGTACCAGACCGACAAGCGCCACTACGCGCACGTCGATGCTCCGGGTCACGCCGACTACATCAAGAACATGATCACCGGTGCCGCCCAGATGGACGGCGCGATCCTGGTCGTGGCCGCCACCGACGGCCCGATGCCGCAGACCCGCGAGCACGTGCTGCTCGCCCGTCAGGTGGGTGTCCCCTACATCCTCGTCGCGCTGAACAAGGCCGACATGGTCGACGACGAGGAGATCATGGAGCTCGTCGAGATGGAGGTCCGCGAACTGCTGGCCGCCCAGGAGTTCGACGAGGACGCCCCGGTCATCCCGATCTCGGCGCTCAAGGCGCTCGAGGGCGACGAGAAGTGGGTCAAGTCGATCGAGGACCTCATGCAGGCCGTCGACGACTCGGTTCCGGATCCCGTGCGTGAGACCGACAAGCCGTTCCTGATGCCCGTCGAGGACGTCTTCACCATCACCGGCCGCGGCACCGTGGTCACCGGTCGTGTGGAGCGCGGCGAGATCAACGTGAACGCCGAGGTCGAGATCGTCGGTATCCGCGAGGGGTCGCAGAAGACCACCGTCACCGGCATCGAGATGTTCCACAAGCTGCTCGACTCGGCCCAGGCCGGCGACAACGCCGGTCTGCTGCTGCGCGGCCTCAAGCGTGAGGACGTGGAGCGCGGTCAGGTCGTCGTGGCGCCGGGCACCACGACTCCGCACACGGAGTTCGAGGGCCAGGCCTACATCCTGAGCAAGGACGAGGGCGGCCGTCACACGCCGTTCTTCAACAACTACCGTCCGCAGTTCTACTTCCGCACCACGGACGTGACCGGTGTCGTGACCCTCCCCGAGGGCACCGAGATGGTCATGCCGGGCGACAACACCGAGATGCTGGTCAAGCTGATCCAGCCGGTCGCCATGGACGAGGGCCTGCGCTTCGCGATCCGCGAGGGTGGCCGCACCGTTGGTGCCGGCCGCGTCACCAAGATCATCAAGTGATCTAGGTAGTAAGCGCTGAAACGGCGCCCATCCCTTCGGGGGTGGGCGCCGTTTCGCTTTGTCTGTCCGACGTTAGGCTCGATGCCGTGCATGTGGTGAAGCGGGGACCGGTCGACCTGGCGGTGCGGTGCTCGGGCGAGGACGACGGCACGCCGGTCCTGCTCGTGCACGGGATGGGCAGTGACCACACGACGTGGCGCAAGGTCGCCGGCGCACTGCGCGCGCAGGGGCGTCGCGTGGCCGCAGTTGACCTGCGCGGACACGGCCGCAGCGGGCGAGCGGGCAGCTATCGCCTGGATGACTTCCGCGATGACCTGCGGGCCGTCGTCGACGATCTCGGAGCCGATCGCGTCGACGTCGTCGCGCACTCGCTCGGCGCCCAGGCGGCGCTGCGGATGGCGATGGCCGAACCGGAGCGGATCGGCGCGATGGTGCTCGAGGAGGTGCCACCGATGCCGCGCGACGAGGTCGACGTCGCCGAAGACATCGAACCGTCGGCGCCGCTGGGGGAGCGAGTGCGCGGACTGGTGTCGCTACTCGCCGATCCGCGACCGTACCTGATGTTCGACCGCCGCGTCCCCGGCGAGGTGCTCACTCAGTTCAAGCAGGCGGACCCGCAGTGGTGGGCGGATCTATCAGCCGTTGATGCGCCAGCGCTCGTTGTGTCCGGGGGAGCGCGGAGTTTCCTGCCCCCGCAGCACCTGGCGGCGGTCGTCGATGCGCTGCCCGCCGCACGGTTTCACACCATCGATGCCGGGCACAGCATCCACCAGAGAAGCCCGCGCGCATTCATCGATGCCGTCGTCGGACATCTTGCGTCCGGTCCGGCGTCGTAGGTCACCCCTTTCCGTCGGCGACCAGTTTGTCGCCCAGCGCGCGGACCGAGGTCATCATGAGGGCCATGTCCACCTGGTTGGGTGACTTGGCCTTCCCGTCGAGGTGGCGGTATTCGGTGGCGAGGGTGACCGCGAGGATCTCCGGTCGGCCCCACCGCGCCCACGGCGAGCTACGGAACTCCGCGGAGCGCAGCATGTGCAGCGCCGCCTTCTTCGCCGGCGTTCCCGCGTCATGGTGCGACTTCGCCTGCGACTGCACCCACTGGAAATAGGTGTGCAGATTGGTGACCTGCTCGATGGTGGTCAGCGGACCGTGGCCGGGAACGATGCCCTCTGGGGAGAACTTGAGGATGGCCTCGATGGCCTTGATCCAATTCTGGGTCGGCCCCTCCCACATGATCGGGGTCTGCTCGATGAACAGGATGTCGCCACCGAACACGACGCCGGCCTCGTGGTCGAACACCATCAGGTCGCCCGGAGTGTGGGCCGGTCCCACTTCCAGCAGTTCGATCTTGCGTCCGCCGACGGTGATCTCGGTCTGGCCGGTGAAGGTGGTGTCCGGGTAGCGGCGGCGCACCGAGAAGAACTCGAACGGTGCGAACTCGTGGTACCCCTCGCGCGCCGAGCGACCGGCCGGCCCGGGTAGGTGGGAGGCCGCCTTTAGGGCGACCTGGAGGGCACCGAGCGCCGCGGGCGTCTCGGTCTTCATGGCCTCTAAGGAGGCCGTGGAGGTGATGATCTGGGCGTCGGCGGGCATCAGTGCGTTGCCCCACCAGTGGTCGCCGTTGCTATGCGTGTTGACCACCGTGGTGATCGGCCGGTCCTTGATGTGGGGGCCGATGGCGTCGAGCATCCGCCGCGCCTGTTTGTGGTCCCAACAGGTGTCGATGATCAGCGTCGAGTCATCGCCGAGGACGACACCGACGTTGGCCTCGCCGAGCCCGCCGTTGGGTTGGAGGTAGGCGACCGAACCGTCGGCGACGGGGTGGACCCCGCCCTCGTAGTTGGCAGCCTCGCCATGCAGGGAACGTTCGGGAAAAGACATCACACGGACGAGAGTAGTGGCGGGCGTGGGGACCTATCCCCGGCGCGCCGCCAGCCCCGGGATGGTAAACAATCGGGCCGAGTTCGACCCGTTGATGTGCGGTTACTGCATTTAGCGTATTAGATTCCTTTAATGAGCGAATCGAGCTACCTGTTGGACGGCCGCGACATGGCTGTGCACGCGCCATGGGGAACGGTGTACGGACCGACCGATGTCAAGATCCGCGAGGGCGGGGTCACCGTCATCGAGGGCGTCGGCGGTCGGGGGCGCGCTTCGCTGATGCTGACCCTGGCCGGTCGGATGCGTCTGTCGGGTGGCACCTTGAGTGCCTTCGGACGCGACAACGACCACCATCACCTCTTCGCCAACTCCGCGCTCGCACTCGTCGACGAGGTCGACGGTGTGGCCGAAGCAGTCACCGTCAAGGACGTGGTCAGCGAGCGGCTGCGCTGGGACGCACCCTGGTTCAAGTGGGTCCGAGCGGCTCACGAGGAGGACCTCGAGCGCCTGTGCAGACCGGTGTTCGGCGACTTCCCGCTCCCCACGCTCGGCGCCTACCTCACCGATCTGCCCGAATTGACCGATGCGCTACTGCGCATCGCGCTGGCCAACGTGAAACGGCCGCCGCTGCTGGTGGTCGGGGGGACCGATCAACTCACGCGAGAGGCGTCGAGCGAATTGCTTCTGGAACGACTGGTCGCCCTCGGCGAGCACCAGACCGTGATCACCGCCGACGTCAACGGGGCCCCCGCCACCAGTGGGGTCGCCGACGTCATCGCCGTGCACAACCTGACCGATGGCGAATTCGCGCGCCTCGACGTAGCAGAAGGACGCTGACATGTTTGCTGCATTTGCACCCGGTGGTGACGTCAAGAGGTACCTGCGCGGACGAATGCCGCGGATCATCCTGCTCATCACCATCCTGACTCCGATCCTCTACGGTGCGGGTGCCGTGGCGGCGGTGTGGAACCCCAAGAACATCACGCAGAACGTCAGCGTCGCCGTGGTCAACCTCGATCGAGGGGCCAAGGCGATGGGGACGGATCTCGACGCGGGCAAGCAGGTCACCAAGGCTCTCGTCGACTCCCACCAGCTCGACCTGAGCGTGGTGGACGCTGCGAAGGCAGAGAAGGGCGTCACCGACGGCAAGTACTACTTCTCCATCACGATCCCGGAGAACTTCAGTGAATCGCTGCTGTCGCCGATGAAGTTCGACGCCCATCAGGCGCAAATGGTGTTCACCTACAACGCGGCGAACAACTACTTGATGACGATGATCGGCAAATCGGCGGCCCAACAGATCGTTACCACCGTCTCAACGACGATCGGGACGCAGACCTTCGACGTCGCTCTCAAGGACGTGTCGAAGCTGGAGCCGAAGATCCGCCAGGCCGCGACCGGCGTCAACAAGCTCAACGACGGCATGCAAGAAGCGCACACCGCGTCGGGCAAATTGGCTGCGGCCCTCGGCGGGATCGATCAGGCGGTCGTCCGGGTGGCGACGCCTTTGGAAGCCGCGCTGAAGAAGGCTCCGACCGTCAACGGCCAGGCCCTGGGGGCGGCCGCGGACCAGCTGGGTAGGGATGCCGATTCGCTGGCGCAGGTCCTGGACCGTCCCGCGAGGGGTCAATCGCAGGCCGTGCAGACGATTACCGGTGTGATCGCACAGCTGCGCGCCACCGGCGATCCGATGCAGCATCGCCTTGCCGACACACTCGAGGGCGCCAAGGGATTCCTACTCGCGCCGCCGGCAGGTGGAGCCGACCCTTCCCAGTTGCAGCGTGTGCGCGACAACTCGAAGCTGATCGCCGGCGAGCTCAGCGACCCCCACAGTCAGGTTCGCACGGTGATGACCATGCTGACCGACGGCAATTTGCCCGGCGACGTCGCGAAGCTGCAGGGCGCGGCGGGAGAACTCGCGTCGGGGTCCGGTGAACTTCACGCCGGTCTCGGGAAGCTTGCCCAAGGGACCGGTCAGCTGGCCGGCATCGTCGACGGGGCGATCAAGCAGCTGCCGACGTTGTCGCCGCAGGAGGCGGACGCGATCGCCAAGTCCCTCGCCGATCCGGTGACGATGAAGAGCGACACGCACCACAAGAACATCACCCTGGGCGAGAGCCTGGTGCCGCCGATGTTCACCTTGGCACTGTTCATGGGCGCGATCCTTGCGTGGATGCTGTTCTCGGCGATCCAGAAGCGGCCCATCACGTTCGGCCTGGGTGGCTTCCGCTCGGTCCTCGCCTCGGCGGCGCCGGTGTTCTGGGTCGGTGCGGCCCAGGCGCTGGTGCTCTACCTCGTGGTGATCGGTATCGGCCTGCGCCCCGAGCACTGGGTCGGCACCTTCGCGTTCATGCTTCTCGTGGTGGTGATGGCCCAAGCCTTCATACAGATGATCTACGCGATTCTGGGGGCCGGTATCGGCCGGGTGTTCTCGCTGGGCCTGCTAATGATCCTGTTCCTGCTCGCCGGCGGTCTCATACCGCTGAAGATCTTGGGGAAGGACCTCGGGTTCCTGCACATTTTCGATCCGCTGGCCTACCCGGTCCAGGGGCTGAAACAGCTGACGATGGGCGGGGTGGACCACCGGTTGTGGATCTCCATCGGGATCATCGTGGCCGTCACCGCGGTGTGTTGGCTCATCTCCTCGCTGATAGCCCACCGCGACCGGCGCTTCACGATCTTCCGCCTGTACCCGACGATCGCGACCTGACCCGGTGGCCGTTGGGACGGGGAGGGCCCGTCCCAACGGTTTCATCAACGACACTCCTCGATACACTTCACACATGAGCAACAAGAACGAGCGCGAGCAGAAGATCGAAGAAGAAGAGAAGGCTCGCCAGCATGAGCGCGAGCGTCTCGAGCGCGAAGAGGAAGAGCGCCTCAAGTAGTCGGGTAAATCACACCCGTCACTGTATTAACACGAGGTCTCGATGCAGTTCGCATTGGGACACAAGGCTTGTGAGCGTCTCCTCGTCGTCAATAGTCTTCCGACGTGCACAAACAATTGTTTCGGGTGCTGTCGGGTCGTCGAGGGGTACCCGCCGTCGCCCTAGTGGTCGGCGCGCTGATGGCCACGTGCATCAGCGCCGCGCCCGCTGACGCCGTCGTGCGCACCCGCTTCTACACAACGGGGTGCGGCATGCCGAAATCGCCGGTCGACGTGTGGAAGCGCTCCAGCAACTACAAGACCGTGATCGCACTCGACGGTCTGCGTGCCACCGGCGGGATGAGCGGCTGGCGTCGTCAGACGAACATCTCGGGCCTCGCTTCGCGCGGGGTCAACGTCGTGCAGCCGATCGGCGGCCTCGCCAGCTTCTACACCGACTGGGACCACAAGCCGGAGAACAAGCAGAAGTTCCGGTACCGCTGGACGTGTCGGCTCAACAAGATCATCAAGCAATTAGACGCGCGCGGAATGGCCGCGGGTCCGTGGCACAAGTACGCCATCATGGGCATCTCGATGGGTGGCAACTCGGCGCTGACCTATGCCGCGTATCACCGTCGTCGGATTTCGCACGCGTTCTCCATGTCCGGCTACCTCAACCTGTCGGCGCCGACGATGCGCGAGAACATCCGGGTTGCGCTGATCGAGGCGGGCAACGCGGCGGGCCGGGGCCCGTACAACGCCGACGACATGTGGGGCCCGCCGTGGAGCGAGCGCTGGATGAAGAACGACCCGTTCAACCTGACCCCGCAGATGCGCGGGATGAAGGTGCGGGTCGCCGCCGCGACCGGGGCGCCGGGTCGGCACGACGGCATCAGCGAGGACACGGCCAAGGGAATGCCGCTGGAGACGGCCGCTGCGGCGCAGACCAAGGCGTTTGAGACGAAGGCCGGGGGCGACGGACTCGATCTGAGTACCGACTACCAGCTGCAGGGCACCCACGCGTGGGGCTATTGGCAGGACTCGGTGTGGCGGGCCTTCCGAGCGGGCTGGTTCCGCGACCGCCGATAGTCGACCGAGCCCTCACGGTTTCGTCAACCCCGCGTCGATCGATGCTGGATTGACGAAACGCCGGGGGGCCTATCCGTTGTGGAGTTTGCGGGGGTCGACGCCCTCGCGCTTCCAACCGTCGTAGGCCCATGAGGTGTACAGCATCCGCAAGGGCAGCCGGTTGATCACCGGGTTGGCCGTGCGCATGAAGGCGGCGAAGCGGTCGAAGCGGCGCTGCTGTTTCGGCGTCCACTCCAGTCGGCAGACGTCGCGCATCTGCTGGGGCAGCGAGCCGATGAAGACCAGGCGCAGGGCGCCGTTGATCGGTGCCGACACGATCCTCCAGGCCGGAGCGGGCATCCACTTGGGGCCGGGTACGCCCTGACGCAAGTAGCCCGTGGCGTAGACAATCGTCTTGGTCGGGACGAACTTGTCACACATCGCGTTCCAGTACTCGACGAACTCGTCGTAGGTCTGGGGCTGGCTGCGCGCGCTCACGCCGTAGAGCTGGTACCAGACCTTCGACTCCTCGAAGATCTGGGCCTTCTCCTCGTAGGAGAGGCGGCGGATGAAGGTGTCGGTGACGTAGATGGTCTGGTCGACGAACGTCGCGTGCGCCCAGTAGAAGAGCTCCGGGTTCAGTGCGTGGTAGCGCGAGCCGTCGCTGATGGTGCCCTTGATGTCGCGATGGAAGTCGCGGACCTTGTGGCCCCACCCGTACGGGTCCTCGGAGTAGACCGTCTTCATGATCGGCGGCCCGGTCCGCTTACCGCGGCCGATGAAATCGCTGAAGATGACCGAGTGGTCCTCCACGCCCTTGGCGAGCTGCTCGATGCAGTTCTCGGTGCCGGCGACGCGCTGGAAGCCGAGCAGGCCACGGATGTCGCCGTAGTACTTCCACACAAGGGAGTCAGCGCCGAGGCGCAGCGGTAGCGAGTCGATGTCGTCGTCGAAAGTCGGAGCATCGAGGATGCTGGGCTCCGCCTCGCGCACGCTGGTCTCGAAGTCTCGGACGGTCGTGCGCTCCGAGAAGTCTTGGACTGTCATGCGATCAGAATAGTCCGCGAATGGAACGTATCGCAAAGTTTGTCTCAAAGTCGTGTCGGATACTCTTCGAGGCATGATCCCGTCGGCCGACGACCTGCTCGCGACGGCGGTCGTCGTCGCGCTTCCCATGCGCGTGCGGTTTCGCGGGATCACTGTGCGCGAGGCGCTGCTTTTCCGGGGTCCGGCCGGCTGGGGCGAGTTCTCACCGTTTGTCGAATACGACGACGAGGAGGCCGCACACTGGCTCGCCGCGGGTATCGAAGCCGCATGGCTCGGACCGCCCCCGACAGTCCGTGGCGCAGTCGAGGTCAATGCGACGGTGCCGGCCGTTCCCGCGTCGGAGGTGCCGGCCATCCTCGCCCGCTTCCCCGGTGCGCGCACCGCCAAGGTGAAGGTTGCCGAGAAGGGGCAGGCGCTGCGCGACGACGTAGAACGCGTCGAAGCCGCGCGGGCTCTCGTCGAGAAAGTTCGTGTCGATGCGAACGGGGGCTGGTCGGTCGACGAGGCGGTCACCGCGATCGCGGCGCTGGGGCAGTTGGAGTACGTCGAGCAGCCGTGCGCAAGCGTCGAGGAGCTGGCCGCGGTGCGGCGTCGGGTGTCGACGCCCATCGCCGCCGACGAATCGATCCGCAAGGCCGAGGACCCACTGCGCGTTGCGGCCGCAGATGCTGCCGACATCGCCGTCGTCAAGGTCGCGCCCCTGGGTGGGATGCGCCGCGTACTGGAACTGGCCGAGCAGATCCGGCTGCCCATTGTCGTGTCCAGTGCGCTGGACACCGCCGTCGGCATCAGCGCCGGAATCGCTACGGCAGCCGCACTGCCGACACTCGACCACGCCTGCGGCCTCGGCACCGGGGCGCTCTTCGTCGACGATGTGACCACGGACCCGCCGCGGCAGACCAGCGGCGAATTGCGACCGACGGCCGTAGAGGTCGGTGACGCGCCCCCGCTCGCCGCTCCCGAGCGCAGACAGTGGTGGCTCGACCGGCTGGTGCGGTGCCACGCGTTGCTGGCCTCGCGTCGGTCCTGACCACCGCATTCCGGCGGATATGGCCTCCTGGTGTTGGAGGTCGGGGCTAGGTTGGCGATATGGAACTCACCACGGAAGCAGCCCAGGCATTTCTGGCTCAGCCGCGGATCGGGACCATCGCGATCGAGCGCAAGGGCGGTGCCCCGCTGGCCATCCCGATCTGGTACGACTACGCCCCCGGCGGAGACCTCCGTGTCATCACCCCGCCCGGCACGTTCAAGGCCAAGCTGCTGCGTGCCGCGGGCCGGTGCACGCTTGTGGTCGACGAGATGGAGCCGCGCATCGTCTTTGTCTCGGTCGAGTGCGACCTGGTCGACGAACTGCCGCCGAGCAAGGACCACAACCGGATGATGGCGACGCGATACCTGTCGCCCGAGGCGGTCGAGGGTTTTGTCGCCGCGATGCCCGCCGAGGCGCTGTTCGTGTTGCGGCCGACCCGCTGGCGCACCGGCGACCTCAGTTGAAACAAAGCTGTCTATTTGTTTCAATCGGTGTATTCTGAGATGTAGGCCACACCGCGCCCTGTCCTATCGCGCGAACGAGGAGATCCCATGACCGCCGTCCAGCCCCAGGCACCAGCCGACAGTGACCTTAAATCTATTCCGAAGAACCCGCGCAACGGCATAGCGGAGATCCTGCGCATGCGCCGCGATCCGTTCGGCTTCTCCGCCGCGCGCCGGGAGGAGTACGGCAACGTCTCGTCGATGGACGCCTTCGGAATCAACATCGTGACCTGCTCCGGTCCCGACGCTGCCGAGCAGATCCTGATGAACAAGGACAAGGCCTTCGCCAACGGCCCCGCGTGGAGCTACTTCATCGGGCCGTTCTTCAACCGCGGTGTGATGCTGCTCGACTTCGATGAGCACCGTCACCACCGCCACATCCTGCAGCAGGCCTTCACCCCGAAGATCCTCAAGGGCTACTTCGGCGAGATGCAGCCGGTCATCGCCGATCGCGTCGCGCAGTTCCCGACCGGCAAGGTGAAGCTGTTCAGCGAGTTCAAGGAACTGACCCTCGACATCGCCCTGGAGGTGTTCCTCGGCGTCGAACTGCCCAAGGACGAGGCCGACAAGCTCAACAAGGCCTTCATCGAGACGGTCCGCGCGGGCGTGGCCTTCGTGCGCAAGCCGATTCCTCCTGGCCGTTGGTGGAAGGGTGTCCGCTCGCGCAAGGTGCTCGAGGAGTTCTTCTACGCCAACATCGACGCCAAGCGCGCTAAGGAGACTCCTGACCTCTTCTCGGTGCTCTGCCACGCCGAGAGCGACGAGGGCCACACGTTCACCGACGAGGACGTTGTCAATCACATGATCTTCGTGTTGATGGCCGCCCACGACACGTCGACGATCACCATGAGCCAGATGTCCTATCACCTCGCCAAGAACATCGGGTGGCAGGACCAGGCGCGCGCCCAGTCGATGGAGCTGCCCGCGATTCTCGACTACGACGACCTGGGCAAGTTCGACATCCTCGACCGGGTCATGAAGGAGTCGCTGCGGCTGTGCCCGCCGGTGCCCGCCCAGCCGCGCATGGCGGTCAAGGACACGCAGGTGGGGGGCTACTTCATCCCGGAGGGCACGCTGGTGAGCGTCCCGCAGTTGACCAACCACCGCGACGCGCAGTACTTCACCAATCCCACCGTCTTCGACCCGGGGCGCTTCGACGCCGACCGTGCCGAGGACAAAGGGCACCGCTTCGCCTGGATGCCGTTCGGCGGCGGCGTCCACAAGTGCATCGGCCTGTACTTCGGTCAGATGGAGATCAAGACGATCATGCACAACCTGCTGCGCGACTACGAGTGGACCGTGCCGTCGGACTACGTCGTGCCGATGGACTACAGCGCGCTCCCGGTGCCCAAGGACAAGCTGCCGGTCAACCTGCAGCGACTCACATGAGCAGTCGTAAGGCGCGCAGCACGGCAACCGTAGAGGACCAGGAATCGGCGATCCTGCACGCCGCGGCGAACGAGTTCGCCGCGGTCGGCGCGCGTCGCGCCAACATGGACGAGGTGGCCGCGGCCGCCGGTGTCAGCCGCTCGACGCTCTACCGGCGCTTCCCCAACAAGGACAGCCTGCTGCTGGCCGTCGCGAGTGAGGCGTACGAGCGGGGCATGCGCCAGCTCGAAGAGGCCGTCGCCGGCCTCGGGCCGCGCGAGGCCGTCGTTGAGGCGTTCGCCACCGGCGCAGAGATGATCAGCACCGATCCGCTGTTGAGCCGCATGGTGTTGGAGGACTACGAGGTCCGCAACTTCGCCGACTCGATCAACACGCTGTTCATCGACATCGTCACCGAGCGGATCGTGGCGACAATGCGCGCAGCCGGTGCGCAGATGCCCGACGACCTGCTGCACCAAGCAGTCGAGCTGCACGTCCGTCTGGTCATCTCCTACTTGGAGAATCCCGTCACCGATCCGGCGCGCACGACGCCGGAGTACGTGCGTCAACTTGCCGCGACGTTCCTCGCACCGATGATCTACTGACCACCGGTCTCGACTACCCCGACTTCCCGATCGTCCAAGGAGAACCCACGTGAAACCCCTCAACACCGATGCGCTGCGCGACAAAGTCGTCGTGATCACCGGCGGTGCGCGCGGTATCGGCTTCGAGACGGCCACGCAACTGGTGGCCGCGAAGGCGCGCGTCATCCTCGGCGACGTCGACGGTGAGGCCGTCGGGAAGGCCGCAGCCGATCTCGGTGTCGAAGGCCTGGAACTCGACGTCACGTCGACCGAGTCGATCGAGGCCTTTCTCGATGAGGCCGAGCGGATCGTCGGGCCGGTCGATGTCTGGGTCAACAACGCCGGGATCATGCCCGTCGGACCATTTCTCAACTACGACGCGGCACTGATCCGTCGCACCATCGACATCGATCTGATGGGCGTCATCTGGGGGACGCAGGCAGCGGCGCGGCGGATGGTCGCCCGCGGGCACGGGCACATCGTCAACGTCGCGTCGGTCGCCGGCCGTCTGCCGACGCCGGGGCTCGCCGTGTACAACGCCGCGAAGGCCGGGGTCATCGAGTTCTCCGAGGCGCTCAACGCCGAACTCGCCGACACCGGTGTGGCGGTCTCGACGATCCTGCCCTCGTTCACCAACACCGGGCTGATCAGCGGTTTGGAGACGAACCGCTACATCCGCGTCGTCGAACCCGACGTCGTCGCCGCCGGGATCGTCGCGACGATCATCACCCCGCAGGTGCGCGCCGCGGCGCCGCGCTCGATGGGGTGGGTGCACGCCAACACGATCATGCCGCAGGGCCTCAAGCGCCGCGCCCGCACGATGACCGGTCTCGACCACATCTTCCTCAAGTACGACAGCTCCCAGCGCGCCGAGTACAACAAGCGCATCGGCCAATAGGCGTGGGTTCGCACGGGGACGACCGCGAGCTCTTGGCGGCCGAACGCCGTGCGCGGTCCGAGTACCTGGCGGGGGCTCAGGGTGCGGCCCGGTGGTCGCAGGTGGCGGTCGCGGTGGCCGCCCTTGCCGCGACCAGCGGGATCATTGCGGCACTGATCTCCGGTCGCGGACCGTCCGACGAGGAGTTCCAGCGCGCCGCGGCTGATCGCGTCAACCTGCTGTTGTCCGTCGCGCCCGGCCAGCCCGACCGGGCCAAACGCGTCCTCGCCGGCGCGACCGGTGAGTTCCACGATGAGTTCGCCCAGTCCGCCGACGCCTACACCGCCTTCGTGCGCGCCGCCGGCACCGTCTCCAATGGTCGAGTGCAGGGCACCGGCCTCACCGCGCGCCGCGGCGATCAGGCCGAGGTGCTCGTCTTCGCCACCGTCGACCTCGCTGCCACCGCGCAGGCGCCGGCCCGCAGCACGGACTTCCGGTTGCGCGTTGTCGTCGCCGACGAGGACGGCGTCCTGCGGCTGGCCATGGTGCAATACCTCCCGTGACCGCGACAACCCGATCCGGCGCCGCTGCAGACCGGCAGGCCGCCGCCGACGACCGGCGCCGGCTCGTTCTGCTGGCGCTCGGTTCGCTCGTCGTCGTGGCTCTGCTTTGCCTCGCTGCGGCCCAATGGTCGGCATGGCGTGCCGCCGATGAGCGGCAGGCGCAGCGCGACGCCGTGCGCGACGCGGCCCCGACGGTCATCGCGGGCGTCCTCTCGTACACGTCGAAGACCGTGGCTATCGACTCCCGCCGGGCCCGTGCCATGGTCACCGATCGCTTCGCGGCCGCCAATGAGCCGCTGCTGAGCGTGCGGCGGGAGGGAGCGGCGACGGTGAAGGCGCGCACCGTCGGAGTCGGGGAATCCGGTGAGGATTGGGCCGATGTCGTGGCCGTCGTGGAGATCGCCGATCCCGGCGCAAAGATCCCGCCCGACGATCGGATCCTCGCGTCGCGCTTCGTGTACCGCGGCGGCAGCTGGCTGCTGGATTTCCTGGAGGTGATCCGGTGAGCGCGCCGCGCGGATCGGCGCGGTCGGCCGAGCGGTCGCGCGCACTGCGTCGTTGGCGGGAGGCGCGCATCGCTGCTGGACCAGCTCTACGCCGCCGGGCACAACGGCGTCGTCGCTGGCTGGTCAATGCGATGCGCGCGGTCGCGGCACTGATCGTCCTCGCCGCCGCGGCAGCCCTCGTTTTTGGATTCCTTGCCCACCGCGCCCACACCGCCACCGCCCGCGGGGACTCGGCGCAGGCGGCAGCCCGCGCGGCAGTGACGACGATGCTCACCGCAGATCCGCGCAACGCGAGCGGCTACGTCGACGCGGTTGTCGCGGTGTCCACGGGGGAGCAACGGGCCCGGATCGAGGCGGCCCGCAAGGGACTCGTCGACGAGATCTCGGCGCAGTCGGGGCCCTCGACCGGGCAGGTCCTGGCGGTCTCGCTGGTCGACGAGCCGCGATCGGACGGCGACATCGCCGTGCTCGTCGTCGCGGAGGCGACCAATCCGCAGCTCATCGGTGCCGATACCACCGCCAAGCGGATCCCCGTCGTCGTGACGATGAGCGAGTCGGGCGGCCGATGGCTGATCGCGAACGCGAGGCAGGCGTGACGCGGCGTACCGCGGTGGCGGTCGTGGTCGCGGCGCTGCTCGTCATCGTTGCCGTCGCCGCGTGGTGGCGCGTTGCCGATGACCGGACCGACGACGATCCAGCGCGTGCTGTGGTGATGGCGTCGGCCGCACACGCGGTCACCGCGCTGACCACCCAGCGAACCGGTGATCCGCCGGTACGCGCCGATGTCGCCGCCCTGCTGACTGGACGCCTGGCCGACGAGTACGCCAGCCGTGGTGCCGATGTCGTGCTGCCGGGTGCGGTGGGGCGGCGGATGACCATGCGGTCGAGGGTGGTCGGGACGGGGGTGCAGGAGTTGAGCGGCTCGGGCGCGCAGGTGCTCGTCTTCCTCGACCTTTGGGCTGCTCCGGGCGCCGGTGACCGCGAGGTTCCGAGGGTACCCTTAGCGCGCTGGGCGGCTATGCGTAAGGTCGACGGGGAGTGGCTGCTCGCCGGACTGACTCCGGCGGGCGGCATGGTGTCCTGAGGAGGCAATCCATGTCGGACAAGATCGCGCCGGATTCGACGGTAGTGATCGTGGGCGCAGGACTCGGCGGAATCCGCGTCGCCGAGAACCTGCGCAGCGGCGGCCATGAGGGGCCGGTCGTCATGATCGGTGCTGAGCCGCACCCACCGTATGACCGCCCGCCGCTGTCGAAGAAGGTCCTCACCGACGCCATCGGCCGCGTCGACCTCAAGCCAGACGAGTTCTTTGGCGACTCGACGATCGATCTGCGCACGGGCGAGCATGTCGATGCGGTGGATCCGGCTGGCAAGACGGTGACTGTGTCGCGTGCCGACGGCTCGACGTATGAGCAGTCCTACGACGCGCTGGTCATCGCGACCGGCCTCGCGCCGCGGGAGTTTCCCGGTGCCGGCGGCGTCGACGGCGTGTTCACCCTGCGGACCATCGACGACGCGGAGCGGCTGCGCGTGGCCATCGGGGGCGCGAAGGCGGCCGTCGTCATCGGCGCCGGGTTCATCGGGTGCGAGGTCGCAGCGAGTCTGCACAGCATGGGACTGTCGGTGACGCTCGTCGAACCGGCGCCGACGCCGCTCGCGCAGGCGGTGGGCACCGAGATCGGCGCACTTGTAACCCGTCAGCACCTCGAGAAGGGCGTGACGGTGCGGGCCGGTACCGGCGTCGACGAGATTGTGGCGCAGGACGGTCGGGTGACGGGGGTGAAGCTCTCCGACGGCGAGGTGGTGCCCGCGGACATCGTCGTCGTCGGGATCGGTTCGACGCCCATCGTCGACTTCCTCGACGGGTCGGGTGTCGAGCTGGCCAGCCGTGAGGTCGGCGGTGGCGTCGCGTGCAACGAGGTCGGCCGCACGAACGCAGACGGGGTGTACGCGCTCGGCGACATGGCGAATTGGCGTGACCACGGCGGGGCGCAGCGGCGCGCCGAGCACTGGAACCACACCGTCGAACAGGCGGCGATCGTGGCGGCGGCACTACTTGGCACCGACAATGCCGTGGTTCCGGCGGTCCCGTACTTCTGGAGCGACCAATACGACCTGAAGATCCAGGTCCTGGGGTGGCCCAAGGCCGACGACGACGTGCACATCGTCGACGACGACGGCCACAAGTGGCTCGCCTACTTCAGCCGCGACGGGATGCTCACCGCGGTCGCGGGCGCCGGGAAGGTCGGCGCAGTGATGAAGACACGCCCGAAGCTGGTCACCCCGACACCGATCGCGGACGTGCTGCCAGACTGATGTCGGCATCTGCGGCAGTCATCCGGCAGGCGGTCGTCGCGCTGGGCGATGCCGAGCGTGCGGCCTCGTCGGCCTGGTTCTTCAAGACCGGACCGGGGGAGTATGCCGAGGGCGACGTCTTCGTCGGCGTGCCGGTGCCGCAGTTGCGGAAGCTGGCGCGGCAGTTCCGTGGGGCCGATATCGCGACCTGTAGTGAACTCGTGGCCGACGATGTCCACGAGGTCCGGTTGCTAGCGCTGCTCCTGATGGTTCAAGGATTTGCCGAGCGAGCCCAGAATCCCGCCGACCGAGCCCAAAACCGCACCGACCGAGCCCAAAACCGCACCGACCGAGCCCAATGGGTCCAGTGCTACCGGGACGCTATCGCCGAGGGGCACGTCAACAACTGGGACCTGGTCGACTCATCGGCCCGCCAGATCCTCGGACAGTGGTGCTTGGACAACGACGACCACGCCGAGCTCATCGACTACGCGCGACGGGAGTCGTTGTGGGACAGGCGCGTCGGGATCATCGGGACCCACGCCTATGTGTGGGTGGGTGACCCGACGGCGACACTGGCCGTCGCGCCCGTCGTCGTCGACGATCGGCGCGACCTGATCCAGAAGGCATTTGGGTGGATGCTGCGCGAGATGGGCAAGCGGGTCGAGCGGGCGGAGTTGACGCGCTATCTCGACGAGCACGCGGCGCAACTGGGCCGGACCGCGTTGAGCTATGCCGTCGAGCATCTGACTCCAGACGAGCGCAAGCACTACCGCGCATTGCGCTGATCTGCCGAGTGGGCAGCGCCGCGGCGCCGAGTGGGCAACCGTGCGCCGCCGAGTGGGCAGTTTGCCCGCTATCACTCTTTAGTGAGCCTTACGCTAGTTGCATGTTCACCGATGGCTCAACGGTTTCGAATAGGCACGTGGTCGCGGCGCGAGCCGCAGCAGTCATCGCAGCAGCCGCGGCATTGGGCATCGCACTGAGTCCGACTACGGCGTCGGCGGCGAACTATCGCGACGGGACGTACACCGGCGTCGGCACGTATCCGCTCCCGGGCGGTATCCAAAGCGAGATCGGCATCCGCATGACGTTGTCGGACAACATCGTCAAGTCGGCAGAGGTGGTCCAGTGGTCGGCCCTGCCCGTCTCTGCCGGGTACCAGCGGCAGTTCTGGGGCGGTGCCCGAAGCAAAGTCGTCGGTAAGAACATCGACGAGATCAACGTCGGCAAGACCGCCGGGTCGTCGTTGACCCCGCAGGGATTCAACAAGGCCCTCGCCAGCATCAAGGGCCAAGCACGTAGGTGACTGAGCCGTCGGCGCGACTGGGGTCAGACATCGTGCATGACTGGACCTTTGACGCGCTCGGTACCGGGTGGACCATCACCGTCGGGGATCCGATTCCCAACGTGGTCGCCGATGCGGTCACGGCCGAATTGGCTCGGATCGATCGCACATGGTCGCGGTTCCGCGACGATTCTATAGTGGCGCAGGCCTCGAGACAGGCCGGGCGATATGCGATCGCGGCCACTGACCAGCCGCTCGTCGACTGGTATCGCGCGCTGTATGACGCGACGGCGGGCGCGGTCACCCCGTTCGTGGGGCAGACCCTCGTCGACGCAGGCTACGACGCGCAGTACTCGCTGGTACCGGCGCCGACCGTACGGCGTGTCCCGGCATGGGACGAGGTGCTGCACGGTCACGATCGCGAGCTGCTGATGACCACGCCGGCGCTCATCGACGTGGGCGCGGCGGGCAAGGGGTTCGCCGTCGACCGGGTTGCCAAGATTATCGCTGGCCACACCGCGACCTTCATCGTGGACGGGAGCGGCGACTTGGTGGTGTCGGTGCGGGACCTACCGCTGCGTGTCGGATTGGAGCACCCGGCCAATCCGGCGACGGCGATCGGCGTCGTCGAACTCACCGGTGGTGCCATCTGTGCGTCGTCAGTCGTCCGCCGATCCTGGAGCGACTGGCACCACGTGATCGACGGCCGTACGTCGGCACCTGCACGAGGTGTGGTGGCCACCTGGGCCGTCGCGGAGTCGACGATGATCGCCGACGGTTTGGCGACCGCCCTGTTCTTCACTCCGGCGCGCGAGTTGCGCGCCCGGCTCGGTATCGACTTCGACTACGTGACGATGTACGCCGACGGCACGGCGGAGTGGTCGGCGTGGCCGGGGCTGGAGATGTTCAGTTGACCGTCCGCTTGCCGTCGTGGCTCACGCCCCACCGGGCGGTGCTACTGGGGCTGATCGCGCTGGTGGCTTACACCGTCGCCCTTGCCGCCGTCGACTCCGGCGACGAAGGTTTCGGCTATCCGGTCGTCGCACTGGGTCGATCGCTGCTGATCGTCGTGCTCGTGTCGGGCGTGGTGACCTATGTCTGCGCCGCGGTTATCCGGGTACCGCCCAATTCCGACTCGTGGCTCATCACCGCCCTGATCCTCTTCTTCGTCATGCCGGTTGGCGTTGATACCGCGACGATGAAAGCCGTGGCGCTGGGGGCCGCGGCCGCGTCGCTCTCGAAGTACGTCCTCGTGTGGCGTCGGCGGTTGATCGTCAACCCGGTCGTCGCAGGGGCGGTGACTTGTTACGCCTTCACCGTGGCACAGGTGGGCGGCATCGCTTACCTCTCCTGGTGGGTGGCCTCGGCGCAGCTGCTCATCCCGATGCTGGTGGTCGGGGTGGTGGTGGTGACGGTGCTGCGGGAATGGCCGCTGTTACTGGTCTACGTCGCTGCGGCACTGGGAACCGCAGTGATTGCGGCGTCGCTCCATGAGACAGGGCAGAGCGTGTCGGTCATCGTCAGGTCGACGCCGTTGCTGTTCCTGGGGGTGTTCATGCTGCCCGAACCGTTGACCTCGCCGTCGACGCGGACGGCGCGGCTGTTCTACGGCATGCTGGTGGGTGCGTTGATGTACAGCTCGGTCCACTTCGCCGTCACCGATACCTTCATGTTCGCTTTCGACCCGGAGATCGCGCTGCTCGTGGGCTGCCTCTTCGCGTTCGGCGTGCGCCTGGCTGCCGGTACTGCTCGGCGCGTTGCGATGAGGGTCGTCACCGCGCCGATCGCGGCGTCGACCTATGCGGTCGCTGGCGATGCGCAGCCGCACTTCCGTCCCGGGCAATGGGCGACGCTGAGCATGCCGCGATGGGGATGGCCGCTGTGGCGGCGGTCGCGCCGGGTGTTCTCCTTCGCCTCCGTACCGGGCGCTCCGGCGGAGTTCGCCTTCACCGTCAACGGCGGCGCGTCGCCCTTCAAAACAGGCGTTGATCGAGAGCGCCCAGCGGATGTGGGTAGACAACATCGGCGGTGATTTCGTGCTGTCACCGACGATGCCGCGACGCGGCCGGGTCGTTCTGCTCTCCTCGGGCATAGGCATAACGCCCCACGTCGCCATGCTGCGCGCACTCCTCGACGACCGCGAAGCGCTCGACCGGGTCGTCGTCGTCCACGTCGTGCGCGCGGCGGATCGGGCGGTCTACGGCGATGTGCTGGCCGCGGTGCGAGAGGCAGGAGCCCGCGTCGAATCCGTGGTGTCGACGGAGGCGGCATCGGGGCTCTCCGAGCTGTGGTTGTGCGGGGAGCTGGGTGTGCCTTGGGACGAGGCCACCCACTACTTCGTGTCGGGTGCGCCAGGATTCGTTTCGACGACGGTGCGCGCGGTGCGGCAGGCCGATCCGACGACGGCACTGCGGCGCTGGCGCGTGCACACCGATGCGTTCACCGGATACTGACTCGAATGGCGTGCTCGATGTCCTCGGGTGAGTCGCCGACCGGCGCGCCGGGCAGACAGAGCTTGTGCACCATGACGCCCTCGGCCCAGTTCGATAGTTGCAGTGCCGCGCGCTGCGGATCGTCGCATGGCGACGCAGAAGTTGGTCGCGAGATCGCGGTTGCTGAGCAAGGTGGCATTGGCGACGCGGCTGGTCCCCGTGCGCAACGGAGCCTTGTGGACGATCGGGCGCTTCGTCCGCTGACGCGGTCGTAGGATCGGAGGATGGCTTCGATCCGTATCGGTGTTCAGATCCAACCCCAGCAGGCTCCCGACTATGGGCTGATCCGAGATGCGGTGATGCGCGCCGAGGAGATCGGCGTCGACGTCGTGTTCAACTGGGACCACTTCTACCCGCTCTACGGTGATCCCGACGGCGCCCACTTCGAGTGCTGGACCATGCTCGGCGCGTGGGCCGAGCAGACGTCGAACGTCGAGCTTGGAGCCCTAGTCACCTGCAACTCCTATCGCAACCCCGAACTGCTGGCCGACATGGCGCGCACCGTGGATCACATCAGTGGCGGGCGCCTGATCCTCGGGATCGGGTCGGGCTGGTTCCAGCGCGACTACGACGAGTACGGCTACGAATTCGGCACCGTGGGCTCGCGCCTGGACGACCTGGCGACGGCGATGCCGCGCATCGTCGAGCGGTGGAGCAAACTCAACCCGCCGCCGACGCGCAAAATACCCGTGCTGATCGGCGGGGAAGGGGAGCGCAAGACGCTGCGCCTAGTTGCCGAGTACGGCGACATCTGGCATTCATTCGCCAACCCGGAGACGCACCAGCACAAGGTTCAGGTGCTCGAACGCCACTGCGCCGACGTCGGCCGCGATCCGTCGCAGATCGAGCGGTCCGTTGCGATCGGCGGTCGTCGTCGGTCACCCGACGGCCTGCGGGAAAAGGCGGACCTGCTGGCGGATCTCGGAGTCGGCATGCTCACCGTCGACGCCGGTGGTCCGGACTACGACCTCACGCAGGCCGAAATCTTGTGCCGCTGGCGGGATGCGCGCGGCTGACACGTCGAGCCTCAGCCGTTTCGGCAATCCAGCATCGATCGAAGCAGGAGTTCCGAAACGGGGTGGGATTGAGGCCCGCTACTCGGCGCTCGCGGCGTCGGACCGGCGCCAAAGAATGAGAGCCGCGACGATGAGCGGGATCTGCAGCGGCAGGCGGGCCAGCGCGAGCGACTTCAACACCGGGCCCTTGTCCTGCCACAGGCGCACCATGTTGACGTTGCCCGGGAACACGGCGGCGAATAGCAGCGCGGCGAGGCCGGCGGCCCGTTGCCGCAGGCTCGGTACCAGCAGGGCGGCGCCGAGACTCACCTCGGCCGCTCCGGAGGCGTAGGTGTAGGCGCGTGGATCGCCGGGCAACTCATCGGGAATGAGCCAGTCGAACGGCTTGGGCGCCACGAAGTGCAGGACGCCCGGGACGATGAGGATGGCGGCGAGGATCTTGGCGAGCCGATCGGTGCTCATGAAGTCATCCTAGGGCTCGGTCGGCGCGGATTTGGGCTCGGTCGGCGGAGGATGGGGCTCGGTCGCCGTCAGAACTCGATCTTCAGCTTGTCCGACGTCGGTCGGGACTGGCAACCGAGGATGTAGCCGTCGGCGATGTCGTCGGGGTCGAGCGCCCCGGCGTTCTCCATCTCGACGGTGCCCTCGGTCAGCGTGCATGCGCAGGAGCCGCACTCGCCCTCGAGGCAGGAGTACGGGGCGTCGAGTCCGGCGGCCAGCATGATGTCGATCAGCGTGCGCGAGCGCGGCCAGGCCAGCTCGTGCGTCTCACCGTCGAGCTCGACCTCCACGTGCGCCGCTTCAGCGGCCTCCTCCTCGGTGACGGCCTCGTGCTCGACGTCGACGAAGGGGTCGCCGGTCAGCGAGTTGTAGACCTCGGTGTGCACGTTGTGGTGGTCGAACTTGGCCTTGCTCAATCCCTCGTGCACGGCGTCCATGAACGGTCCCGGCCCGCAGATGTAGGCCGAATGTGTGGTTGCCATCGGCTTGAACACCGTTGCGAGGGCCCGCGCGCTCGGCAAGCCCTGCAGCGTCTCCAGCCAGTGCACCAGGGTCAATCGACCGGGGTTGGCCGCGAGTAGCTCCCGCAGCTCGGCGGCAAAGATGACGTCGTTCTCACTGCGGTTGGCATAGAAGAAGGTGATCGGTCCGGTGCCGGTTTTGAGTGCGGTCTTGAGGATCGACATCACCGGCGTGACACCCGAACCAGCGGCGATCAGCAGCAGCGGCACGTGGATGTTGTGCGGCGTGAACACGCCCGACGGGGGGAGCACCTCGATCTGCGAACCCGCCTCGAGGTTGTCGCAGACCCAGTTGGACCCGTAGCCGTCGGGGGTCCGCTTGACGGTGACCTTCGGCTTGTCGTCGGTCGACGGCGACGAGGACAGCGAGTAGCAGCGCGCCACCGATCCGGTCTGATCGCTCGGAATGCGCAGCGTGAGGAACTGTCCGGGGTTGTAGTCGGTGAACTTCGCACCCATGGCGTCGGGGACCTCGAACACGATGCTGCGCGCGTCTGCGGTCTCGTCGACCACCTCGGCGACGGTCAGAATGACGCTGCGCGAACCGTGCGGAGTCAGGTCGGCCATGGCACTCCCTTTCAACGAAATAGAACGTGTTCTAATTTAGCCTATCGGCTGGTCCGACCGCGAGAGCCGCGTCGTCCCGACGGCCAGCAGGCCGCTTCCTTCGACGAGTAGCTCGCGCAACCGGCGGACGCTTTGATCGTGCGAGCCGGCGAGCCACTGTTCGTAGGCCGCAAGCGCGGTGCCCAGCGCCAGCCAGCCGATCAGCTGCGGTTGGTATTCGTCGGGGCGCAGGCCCAACCGGCTGGCGGCGTAGGTGGCAACCACCTGGCGCCAATCGGCGTACATGATCATCGAGTGCGCCTGCAGCGCCGGAACCGTCAGCAGCAGGTTCATCCGACGACGGTGGCGCCCGGCTTCGCTTTCCGGGACGTCGTTGAACTCGACGAGGGCGCGGGCGAGCGCGTCGGCCAACGGCAGGTCGTCGGGGAGGCTGTTGAGCAGGTCGCGCATGTCGTCGAGGTGGTCGTCGAAATCGCCCCAGGCGATCGCATTCTTCGACGGGTAATAGCGGAAGAGTGTCCGGCGAGCGATCCCCGCCGCCGCGGCGATGTCGTCGACGCTGGTCTCCTCGAAGCCGTCGCGGTCGAAGAGGTCGATGGCGACGTCGCTGATCTTGGTCGTCGTCGTCACCGGTCGTCGGCTCATCGCCCCTCCCGCCGTCGCATCCGGAGACCCCCTCTTGAAACCTGCACTGAGTGCCATTATAGTCGGTCGTGATCCGCATCACTATCCCACAGGAGGTTGGATCATGGCCGATCACGCAAAGGTCGATCAAGGCAGTGTCAACGACACCGAACTCGTCAGCGAATCGCTGGTCGAGGAGGTCTCGATCGACGGGATGTGCGGGGTCTACTGATGACCACCGCTGTTTCGGCGACCAGCCCCGGCGACCGCTCGTCGGTCGCCGGGGACGGTGTCGCCTCTGACCGCGCCACGCCGGCTTTCAGCTTGACCGACGCGTGGGCGCTGAACCCCAAGGTCGCGGTGCGCCCCGAGCCGTTCGGCGCCCTGCTCTACCACTTCGGCACGCGCAAGCTCTCGTTCCTCAAGAACCGGACCGTCGTCGGGATCGTCGAGACGCTCCATGAATTCTCCGACGCCCAATCGGCCCTGGCTGCCGCCGGGATCGACGATGCGTCGCGCCCGCTGTATATCCAGGCGCTGCAAGCGCTCGCCGACTCCGGCATGATCATCCCCGCCCAGGAGGCACCGCAATGACCACCCTGGAACGCCCGCCTGCCGCGCCGCCGGCCGTCGGCCGACTCGTCGACCAATTCGAGCGCGGCCTAGACGCACCCATATGTCTGACCTGGGAACTGACTTATGCGTGCAACCTCGCTTGCGTGCACTGCCTCTCGTCGTCGGGCAAGCGTGATCCTCGCGAACTCTCGACGGAGCAGTGCAAGGCGATCATCGACGAGCTGCAGCGCATGCAGGTCTTCTACGTCAACATCGGCGGCGGTGAGCCGACGGTCCGCCCGGACTTCTGGGAACTCGTCGACTATGCGACCAGTCATCAGGTGGGCGTGAAGTTCTCCACCAACGGTCTGCGTATCGACGCCGAGGTGGCCGCCCGCTTGGCGGCGTCGGACTACGTCGACGTGCAGATCTCGCTCGACGGCGCGACCGCGGAGGTCAATGACGCGGTCCGCGGCCCAGGGTCCTTCGACATGGCTGTGCGCGCGTTGGAGAACCTGAGTGACGCCGGATTCGCCGACGCCAAGATCAGTGTCGTGATGACGCGGCACAACGTCGCCCAGCTCGACGACTTCAAAGCACTGGCCGACCGCTACAACGCAACGCTGCGCATCACGCGGATGCGTCCGTCGGGCCGCGGCGCCGACGTCTGGGATGACCTACACCCACTGCCGCACCAGCAGCGCGAGCTCTACGACTGGCTCGTCAGCCACGGCGACCGCGTGCTCACCGGTGACTCCTTCTTCCACCTGTCGGCCTTCTCGTCGGGCGGGGGCAGCGGGCTGCCAGGCCTCAACCTGTGCGGCGCTGGACGCGTCGTCTGCCTCATCGACCCGGTCGGCGACGTCTACGCCTGCCCGTTCGCGATCCACGAGAACTTCCTGGCCGGCAACATCCTCGCCGACGGCGGGTTCCAACAGATCTGGCAGCGCTCGGAGCTGTTCACCTCGTTACGCGAGCCGCAGAGCGCCGGTGCATGCACCTCGTGCAACCACTACGATGCCTGCCGCGGCGGTTGCATGGCCGCGAAGTTCTTCACCGGCCTGCCGATGGACGGCCCCGACCCGGAGTGCGTCCAGGGCTACGGAGAGCAATTGCTCGCCGGTGACCGTTCCAAGCCGACCGCCAACAAGGATCATTCCCGCGGCGTGCCGCTGCAGTTGATGACCCGACCGCCGTCGCGCGACTGCGACGAGAACCCGCTGGCCGGGTTCGTCGCGACCACGGCGACGGGCTGCTCGTCGTCGGCCTGCGCTACCTGCTGAGCGGCGCACCGCCGTCAGCACCACCCACCTGTAAGGAGTTACTTCTCGATGGGCAAGTTTGCCGAACTCAACCCCTGGCGCCGCAATCCGTGGTTCGAGACCGTCGGGGAGGCGCAGCGCCGGGCGCAGAAACGACTGCCGAAGACGATCTATTCGTCGCTGGTGGCGGGCACTCAGGCCGGGGTCACTCTGGACGACAACATGGGGGCGTTCAAAGAGCTGACCTGGGCGCCGCACGTGGTGGGTGCAACCGCCGAGCGCAGCCTCGGCACGACCGTGATGGGGCAAGAGATCCCGTTCCCGGTGATCATCTCGCCGACCGGTGTGCAGGCGGTCAACCCTGACGGTGAGGTCGCAGTGGCCCGCGCGGCCGCCAACCGCGGTACGGCGATGGGTCTGTCGAGTTTCGCCAGCAAGCCGGTTGAAGAGGTCACCGCCGTCAACGACAAGATTTTCTTCCAGATCTACTGGCTCGGCAGCCGCGACGACATCCTCGCACGCGCCCAGCGCGCCAAGGAAGCCGGCTGCAAAGGGCTGATCGTCACCACCGACTGGGTGTTCAACGTCGGCCGCGATTGGGGCAGCCCGGAGATCCCGGAAAGGGTCGGCTTGAAGGCTCTGGCCAAGATGGCGCCGGAGATGGCCACAAAGCCACGCTTCGCCACGAGTTGGTTCCGCCGCGGCAGGTTGACCATCCCCGATCTGTCTGCGCCCAACATCGCACACAAGGGGGAGCAGGGCCCGACATTTTTCGACGTCTATGGCACGTGGATGAACACCCCGCCGCCCACGTGGGAAGACATCAAGTGGCTGCGCGAGCAGTGGGACGGCCCCTTCATGCTCAAGGGTGTCACCCGGCTCGACGACGCCAAGCGCGCCGTCGACGTCGGGGTGTCGGCGATCTCGGTCTCCAACCACGGTGGCAACAACCTCGACGGGACGCCCGCGACGATCCGCATGCTCGGGCCTATCGCCGACGCCGTCGGCAGCGATGTCGAGGTGCTGCTCGACGGTGGAATCCGACGCGGTAGCGATGTGGTCAAGGCGCTGGCGCTGGGCGCCAAGGCGGTGATGATCGGCCGTGCGTACCTGTGGGGCCTGGGAGCCAACGGGCAGGCCGGCGTCGAGAACGTCCTCGACCTCATGCAGATGGGCATCGACTCGGCACTCACGGGCCTGGGCAAGGACGATGTCGCCAAGCTTGGTCGCGACGATCTGTACATCCCGGAGGGCTTCGAGCGGCGCTTCGGCGGCTGACGGCAGGCCGTCGGTTCGGAGGCCTCGATATCCCTCGCTTCGCTCGTGAACCGCTCGACTGCCGAGTTGGTCGCGATACGGTGGCGCCATGCGCTATCACGATCAACCCACAATTGAAGTCGAGATGAAAGTCGCCGCCACGCCGGAGGAGGTCTGGCCGGTCGTCACCGACATCACACTCCCAGTCGACCTGCCCGGGGAGCTCTACGAAGCGGAGTGGCTCGCCGACGCGGACGGTCCGGCGGTCGGTGCACGGTTCGTCGGTCGTAACCGGATCGACAACCTCGGTCAGACCGAGACCGTGTGCACCGTCGTCGAACTCGAACCGGGACGTAGGTGGGTGTACTCGGTAAACGTCGGGGATATGGAACCGTGGGCACAGTGGGGGTTCGAGGTCGACCCGTCGCGCGATGGATCGGTCGTTCGGCAGTTCGTGCGCATTGGGTTGGCGCCGTCGCCGTTGAAGGTTGCGATTGACGCCGCGCCGGAGAAGGAGGGACGGATTATTTCCCGCCGACTCGGCGGCTTCCGTGACGCGATCACCGCCAACCTGGAGGAAGTCCGCCGACGCTGCGAGGCTTGATCGGCGCTTCGAGCGTGTAGCCGGGGGTTGATCCGCGGTGTGAGGTAGTCTCAGCGCGTCGTGGGGGCGCGATGTCCGACAGTCAAACTATGGTGCTGCGCAAAGGCTTTGGTCGATTCGAGTAGTCCGCTACTCGTGTTCTGACCGGGCTGGCCCGTGACGATGGATCGCACAGCACTCCGCTGTCTCCGACACCGAGGATCACCCATGGACACCAACTCTGCTGCGCGCGCACAGGCGTGCCGCCGATCGCGTTTGGCACATGTGACGGCACTGGCGGCAGCCGCGCTCATCGTCGTCGGATCTGCGTTTGCCGGACCGTCGGCAGCGGCCCCGGCGGCGCGGGCCGTCAAGTCCGGTCTGCTCGCGCTGACCGTCGAGATCGCGGGTGAGGCACCGACAGTCACTCTGTCCGAGCGTGGTCCGGTGCGATCGGATGGTGAGGTCGGCGAGGTACGTGCGTCGCGGGTACTGCGGGCCGTGGGCAAGCGGTCGAAGGTCGGTTCGTTCTGGCGCTACCAGTACCGGGCGGGCGGCCTGAAACTCGACACCAACTACGAATACAAGTACCCGTTCACGACGCCGCGAGGCGAGACGTTCTACGCGACTGGACCCGTCGTGACCACTGCTCGAGTCCCGGTCTACCGGACGAAGGTCCGCTCCTTCGGGCACTGACGCCGACGGCCTCGCCGTCAAACTAGAACGTGTTACAGTTCCTCGCATGGGACAGTTCGACGGTCAGGTCGTCTACATCACCGGCATCGCCCGCGGTCAGGGTCGCAACCACGCCGTGCGATTCGCTGCCGAGGGTGCGTCGATCATCGGCATGGACATCGCGGCGCGGGTGGCCGACCACCAGACCTACCCGACGGCGACCGAGGACGACCTCGCCGAGACCGTGCGCCTCGTCGAAGAGGCCGGCGGCAAGATCCTGGCCCGCAAGGGCGACACCCGTGACCTGGCGTTCCAGGAGCAGCTCGTCGCCGACGGCTTCGAGCTGTTTGGCCGCCTCGACCATGTCGTCGCCAACGCCGGAATCCTGACCTGGGGGCTCACCTGGGAGCAGACCGAAGAGCAGTTCACCGACGTAATCGACGTGAACCTCGTCGGCACCTGGAAGACCTTGAAGGCCACGATCCCGACGATGCGCAAGGCCCGCAACGGCGGCTCCATCACCATCATCTCCTCGACCGCCGGACTCAAGGCGATGCCCAACCAGGCGTCGTACTCCGCGTCGAAGTTCGCCCTGCGAGGTCTGGCGCAGAGTGTGGCGAAAGAGTTGGGCCCCAAGCACATCCGGGTCAACACCGTGCACCCGTACGCGGTGCACACGCCGATGGGCGTGGAGGACACGTCAGCGTTCAAATCCTTCGAGGACTGGCCCGAACACTTCCCGTCGATGATGAACCACTACCCGATCGCCAGCGTCGATGACCTGTCGGACGCGGTGCTCTACCTCGCGGGTGCCAAAGCGGTCACGGGCGCAGAGTTCGCGATCGACATGGGGTCGTCGAAGGTCTAGGGGCAGGTCAGTCTTTCCAGATCGCGGCCGGGTCGCTCGCGGTCCGCTGCGGGCCGGTCGGGGTGTCGGGCTGAGTCCGCGAGAAGCGCGGTGCGACCTGCGCCTGCATCACGCCGTCGATTTCGACGAGGGTGCCGCGCGCGGCCAAGTGCGGGTCCTTGGGCGCTTCGAGGAAGTCGAGGATCGGCGACACGCAGGCATCAGTCCCCTCGAAGATCGCCGCCCACTCGTCGCGGGTCTTGGTCTTGAACACCTCGATGAACTTCGCCTTCAACTCGTCCCAACGGGTCACGTCGAGCTGGTGCGGCAGTTCCTCGCCCTCCAGGCCGACGCCCTTGAGCAGTTCGGCGTAGAACTGCGGCTCGATGGCGCCCACGGCCATCCACTTGCCGTCCGAGGTCTCGTACACCTCGTAGAACGGGGCGCCGGTGTCGAGCAGGTTGACGCCACGGCGGTCCTGCCAGAGCCCGGTGCCGCGGAACGACCACATCATCTGGCCGAGCACCGAAGCACCGTCGACCATCGCGGCATCGATGACCTGGCCTTTTCCGGAGACGCCACGCTCGATGAGTGCGGAGAGGATCCCGATGACGAGGAACATCGAACCGCCGCCGAAGTCACCGACGAGGTTCAGCGGGGGCGTGGGCTTCTCGTCGGCGCGGCCGATCGCGTGGAGCATGCCGGTCAGCGAGATGTAGTTCATGTCGTGGCCGGCCTGCTCGGCGCGCGGACCGTCCTGGCCCCAGCCGGTCATGCGGCCGTAGACCAGGCGCGGGTTGACGGCCTCGAGGTCGTCGGGGCCGAAGCCGAGACGCTCCATGACGCCAGGCCGGAAGCCCTCGATGATCACGTCGGCCTTGGCGACCAGCGCCAAGATCGTCTCGCGGTCGGCGGGGTTCTTCAGGTTGGCCTCGACCACCCGGCGCCCGCGCAACAGCACATCGGCGTTGCGCCCCTCTTTGGGCAGGTCACCCGGCCGCTGGACGCGGATGACATCGGCACCGAGGTCGGCCAGCAGCATCGCCGCATGGGGGCCGGGGCCGATCCCGGCGAATTCGATGACTCGGATCGAGCTCAGGGGACCGGGGCGGCCGGAGTCGTTGGTCGTCATTTGCGGTGCCTCCACAGGGGTGTGTCGGGGCGCCTGAGAACGCCCGATTCGGAGTCGAAGTATTACCAGCATTCCATACCGATCAATCGCTCGGTGACGGACTCCGGTGTTGTCGCTAAACGAGTAGACGGGCGGTGTATGGGCACTAGACTCGGGCGAATGACGCAGGCGCAGTTGGGGGCGCAGACGTCGGCGGAAATCGCTGACCGCGAAAGCCTCGTACTGGTGCCGCTCGGCGCCACCGAGCAGCACGGGCCCCACCTGCCGCTGGACACCGACACCCGCGTGGCAGTCGAGGTTGCGGCTCGTGCCGCGCGGCTCCACGGCGGGCCCGCGGTGGTCGCGCCCGCCATTGAGTACGGCGCCAGCGGCGAGCACGAGGGCTTCGCGGGAACCATCTCCATCGGCAACGAGGTCCTGCGTGCACTCCTCGTCGAATACGGCCGCAGCGCCTGCCGGTGGGCTACGCGGATCGTGTTCGTCAACGGCCACGGCGGCAACGTGACGGCGTTGTCCGCGGCCGTCGCGCAACTCCGCTACGAGGGCCGAGACGCGGCCTGGTTCGCCTGCGCGCCCGAGCAGGGCGACGCCCACGCCGGACACACCGAGACATCGATGCTGCTGTCCTTCGCCCCCGAGACCGTCGCCGTCGACGCCGTCGTCGCGGGCACCACCGCCCCGCTGGCAGAAATCATCGACGACCTGCGACGCGGCGGCGTGGCCGCGATCAGTCCCACCGGCGTGCTGGGCGACCCGACTACTGCCGACGCCGAGCACGGCGCCGAAGTCATGGCGGCGCTCGTCGACGGGTTGGTCGGCGCGCTTGACCGCTGGGAGCCGGGTGCGACGGGGCGGGTGCGATGACCGGTCCTGACACAGTCCTGCCCGCCGGGTTCCAGGTCCAGATCGACCCGCGGTGCGCCAGTGGCGGTTGGGCGCACCTGCTCGGCAGGTCTCCGGCGCGGTTGCTGCGGATGTCGTCACGTGCCGTCGCGATGATCGACGACCAGGGCCGCGTCTGCGTGAGCGACGACGACTCGGCGACGGTCGCGCGTACCCTGCTCGACGCCGGCGTGGCCAACCCGCGGCCGATGTTCGGGCCGCACGAGGACCAGGTCACCGTCGTGATCCCGGTGCGTGACAACCAGGCCGGCATTGACCGGCTCCTCGCCGCGCTGCACGACGTCGCAGTCATCGTCGTCGACGATGGTTCGCAGGTTCCCGTCGAAGTGCCCGAGGACGTCATCCTCGTCCGTTTCGACACGAGCCGCGGACCGGCCGCAGCGCGCAATCACGGTGCTGCGCTTGCGGATTCGGAGATCATCGCCTTCCTCGACTCCGACGTGGTGCCGTGTACCGCTACGGACGGACCGGGTGCGTCCTGCCGTGATTGGCTGACCGCGCTCCTGGGGCACTTCTCCGATCCGGCCGTCGGGATGGTGGCGCCGCGGATCGTCGGGCTGCCCGTCTCCGGACCCGGCGCCGTGGCGCGCTACGAGGCCGACTTCTCCTCTCTGGACATGGGCCCGCGCGAGGCGTCGGTCCAGCCGGGTGGTCGCGTTGCGTATGTGCCGAGCGCCGCAATGCTGGTGCGCCGCAGCGCTTTTCCCGGATTCGACGAGGATCTGCGCGTCGCCGAGGACGTCGACCTGTGCTGGCGGATGGCGGCGGATGGGTGGCGGCTGCGCTATGACCCCGTTGCCCGGGTCGCTCACGAGCACCGGGTCTCGCTGTCGACGATGCTGGATCGGCGCCGCTTCTACGGCACCGGTGCCGCACTGCTGGCCGACCGCCACGATCGCAAGGCCGCGCCCCTGGTGATGAAGATCCCGACCGCCGTCGCCCTGATCGCATTGTTGACGCGCACCCGACTCGGTCTGCTCATAGCGCTGCTGTGCGCGGGTTACTCCGCGCGCGGCGTCTACGAACGGCTGGACCCGCTGCCGCGTCGGGAGTGCGTCTCGGCCTCGCTCACCACCGCGGGGTTAGGAAACGGCCTGGTCCAGGTGGGCAGTGTGGTGTGCCGCCACTACTGGCCGCTGGCGCTTCTCGCCGCATTGGTGTCGCAGCGCCTGCGCCGGTTGTTCCTCCAGATCGCGATCGTCGACGCCCTGATCGTGTGGGTCCGCTTTGCCGCGGCCAATCGTCGGCGGCCTGCCGTCGACCCGGTCTCGTTCTTCGTGCTGCGCCGCCTCGACGATCTCGCCTATGGGGCGGGACTGTGGCAGGGGGCGTTGCGCGAGCACGATCCGACGGCACTCCTTCCGGTGCTCGTCCGATGACGCCGGACGTCGTTGTCGTTGGTGCGGGAAGCGCTGGTTGTGTTGTGGCACAACGCCTTTCGCGCAACAGGTCGGTCGTGCTGGTGGAAGCCGGGCCGACGCCGCCCCCTGTCGAGGCCCGTCTGGACCGCTTGGTGGTCGGGACCGCGAACAACCCGAGCAGGTTCGCCCGGTGGTATCGGACGACGCCCCCGGTCGTGCGCGGGCGGGTGGTCGGCGGGTCATCGGTGGTCAACGGCGGCTACTTCCTGCGCAACGACCGGGCGGGTTTCGCCGATTGGGGTGGGCCGTTCACCGCTGAGGCGATCGAGGCGGCCTATGACGAGTTGGACGGCGGCGTCGTCGCGGGCGAGTCGTCGGGGACGATGTCGGTGTCGCGATTGCCCGACGATCAGGTATCGCCACTGGTGCGCGCTTTGGAGAAGACGTGGCGATCGGTGTCGGCAGGGCCGTGGCCCGGCATCGGAGCGATGCGCGTGCCGTTGAACCACCGCTACGGGATGCGGTTGACGGCTGCCGATGCGTATCTGTCCGTGCCGATGACCGTGGGTCGCCCGCTGCGGGTCCGCAGCAACACCTCGGTGGCGGGGCTGATTGTCGAGAAAGGCCGGGTCGTGGGAGTGCGCCTGGACACGGGGGAAGAGCTCCGGGCGGGCGAGGTCATCGTATGCGGCGGGACCCTGGGCACTGCCGAACTGCTCGCTGGTGCCGGCGTCGTCTCGTCGACGCTGCCGTTCTACGAACACCGCGAGGTGCTCGTGCGCTACCGGGCGAGGACAGTCGTGACCGCGGCGCCGGCCATCCTGCCGACCGTGGCGCACACGGCAGATAGAGCCGAGATCCGTTGCTACGCAGACGATTTCGGGCGATTCATCCCGGGAGTGCCGCAGACGTCTCCCGCGATCGGTGTCGTCGAGATGGCGCCCGAGCAGGCCGGCACCCTGGCCTGGGACGGAGAGCGCCTTGACGTCGAGGCGGCGCCGATGGGAAATGTCGACGCCGCCATCGACTCGGTCGTCGAAGCGCTGTCGTCGCCGGATCTCGCGGGCCTGGTCGTCGACGGGTCGGTCCACGTCGACCCGATCGTCGGAGCCTCCCAGCATGCGTGGGGCAGCCTGGCGATGGGGAAGCGCACCGATTGGCTGGGGGCCCTCGACGGCGTGCCCGGTCTACGCGTGATCGACGGCTCGATCCTGCCGAACGTGAGTAGCGGCCCGCACGCGACCATCATGATGGCCGCGGTCGTGATCGCCGACGCATTGGCGTGATGCCCTGACCCCGGCGAGCCTGCACCGTTTCGGCAATTCTGCGTCGATCTGTGCTGGATTGCCGAAACGGTGTGGAGCCTATTCGGGCTGCCGGTTGAAGCGTCGCCGTGCGCGACCGGACTTGCGGTTGTAGGCGTGGTAGGAGTCGCGCGTCTGCTTCGACATGAACGACGGCGGCGCCTCGCAGGCGTAGACGGCCAGTTCGTCGTTCTCCTCGAGCCCGGCCGCGACCATCGGGGCCGAGCCCGCCGGCGCGAGGTCGAGGGCATCGCGGAGGAGGTCGCTCGAGGCGTCGAGGAACGCCCGGGCACTCCCGGTGTCGCCGGCCTCGTAGGCCTCCGATGCCCGCAGCTTCTCAGCCTGTGCGCGCTGGAACAGTTTCTCGGTCTCCACGGTCGGGTCCGGTACGCGGTCGCCGAGCTCGTCGCCGGGAACGACGTTGACGGTGATCGGCAGAGTCACCGTGTGCTCGGTGAGCGCGGTGGTGTCGACGTAGGCGAGTTCCAGCGACGCGATCTGGGCCAGGCCCAGATCGGCAAGTCCGGAGACAGCCATCCGCAGGAGCAACTTGCGCTCCTCGTCGGCGTAGAGGTCACCGATCTCGATCATCACCGCGCCGTCGCCGATCTGGTGGGCAGGCAGGTCGTTGTACAGCGACAGCGTCTGCACGGTCTGCTCGTAAGTCACCGTCAGGGTCACCGCCTGAGCCGACTTCGAAAGCAGGCCGTCGACCTCGGCACCGATCGCCGCGCCGGCCGCATCGGGATTCGACGCGAATACGTGGTTGCCGCTTCCGGCGCGGGCGATCGCGGCGAGCAGTGTCTCGTCGTAGCCGTCGCCGTAACCGAGGGTCGACGTGGTGATGGACTTGCTGGCTGCCTTGGCGGTGATACTGGCGAACTCGTCGATGTCTCGGATACCGCCGTTGACGTGGCCGTCGCTGACCACCAGGACAGTGCCGCCGCTGATCCCGGCCGTCTGCGCGCCGCGCTGCAGTTCCCGCAGGCCGCGCAGGTAGCCCGACGAGAGATCGGTCATGCCGCCGGGGCTGATGGCGGCGATGCGTGCGAGGACGCCCTCCTTGTCGGTCAGCGGACCGGCGGGGACCACGACCTGGGCGCTGTCATCGAAGGTGACCAGACCGAAGACGTCGGAGGGTTGCAATCGAGCGACAGTCTCGGCCAACGCGCGCTTGGCTCCTTCGAGAGGAGGCCCGCTCATCGATCCGCTGCGATCCAGGACGACCTGGAGGGCCGCCGGGGACCGGTCGGTCCGCGGTGCGTCGGGTGCCTGGAGTTCGAGGAGGATCGTCACCTCGTCGTCGGCCTCGTGGGCGACGGTGGTGACATCGAGTGCGGCGGAGAACTTCATTCCCGGCCTCCTTTCGTTGGTGCGCGGTGCGGCGGTCGCCACTTTGCGCAATATTGAGGTTAGCACTTTGCGCAATATCTCGCATAGTATGGGTCTGTGGGCAAGCCTTACTCGCAGCTCGGCGAATACCCGCGGCCGAGCGTCGCGGTCGATATCGCTCTGCTCACCGTCGTCGACGGGCAGTTGAACGCAGTCGTCCAGCGCGATGCAGAGGGGCGTCCGGCGCTGCCGGGGCGCTTTGTCCGCGAGCGACACACCGTCGACGAGACGGTCCGAGAGGTTCTCGAGCTCAAACTGGGGCTCTCGCCCGATCACGTCCACCCGCATCTGTTGCGGGTGTTCAGTGACCCTGATCGGGATCCCCGGGGGTGGACGATCTCGATCGCGCATTCGGTGGCACTGCCGCCCGACGAGTTGTCAGGCGTGGTCGGCGAACTGGCGCCCGTCGCGTCCGACGGCCGACTCGAATCGGGGGAGCACCTGCTCTACGACCACGACCAGATCCTTGCATCGGCCACTGACAGTCTCCGCCGGCGTTACGAGGAGCGCCCCGACCCCGACAACATGCTGCTTCCGCCATACACACTGTCCGACCTGCGGAAACTACACGAAACAGTGCTCGGCCGCGACCTCATGCGCGACACGTTCAATCGGCGTGCCGAGCCATTGCTGTCCCCGCTCGCAGCGCCGAGCGGCGAACCGGCCAAGCGTGTGGACGGTGGGCGTCCGGCGCGTCTGTATGAACCGGCCGACGAGGCCCCGACGGCCACGTTCGGCTACCGCCTCCCCGGAAAATCGGGGTAATCCCTCACCGCTTCGGAGATCCAGTATCGACTGACGCTGGATCGGCGAAACGGCGGAGGATTCCGACGCTGGGTCAGGCCGGCGTGACCCAGGTCGTGATGTCGCAGTGGACGACCTCGTTGCCGTCGGTGTCGCGCACTTCGACGCTGACGAGGACCTCGCGGCCGTCGGTCGCCGTATCCCAGTCGATCGCCTTGGTCAGGCGTGCCTCGGCGGTCAAGCGGGTCTGCGCTTTCGCGAGGTATTGGGTGTTCATGGCCTTGGGGATCCAGCGGTGCGATGTGGGCGTCGTCGCCTCCATCAGCATCCCCATCGCCGTCTCCGCGAGGTTGCATGCGGCAATCGCGTGGAAGGTGCCGATGTGGTTGTGGACGCCGAACCAGTTGGGTGCGCTCACCTTGCAGTAGCCGGGTTCCATTTCGGTGACCAGCGGCAGGATCGTGCCGAAGTACGGCACCTTGGCGACCATGCCGACGGAGAACAGCGCATTGCCGAATGCGTTGCGGGGCAGGCGCTTCCGCAGGGCGTAGGTCGCGCTGGGGCGGGGATTCGCTGAGGTCATGACCCGATCTTACTCTTCGGTAAGGTCAGGCTGGGATCAGTCTCGGAATGTGCCGCAACCGGCGGGCTCGCCCCCGTCGACGGGTCGCGCCGGCAACTGGTTTCGCGCGACGTTGAAGTCGCGCCACGACGGATCGATGGGCTGGCGTATCTCGAGCCGCCACATGGCGCAACCGCGGGCCGGTTGGGGAAGGCGTTGGATCTGTCCGTAGGCGTCGGCGGACAGTGAGCCCAAGTACCAGGCGTCGACCTTCTGCGTCGATGAGGCGCGGTCGATGTTGGTCTTGGCGATCAGCTGGTCGGGGTTGAGCAGTGCGAATCCCAGTGTGGAGAACACGGTGAGGAGGATGACCCGGCGCACCAGTGGGCGGGCGTCAAAATTGATGCCGACGGCCATCAACGCGATGATGACCGCGGCGAGGAACACCTCGAAATACAGCCCGAAGACGCGGTCGCGGGTGGCGCCGTAGGCGTTGATGTAGCGCTCCATGCGCAAGAACGCGGAGACGACGACGAGCAGCGTCGCCGCGCACAGGCCGCCGAGCAGGACGCGTGTTGTCCGTCGCTGCCGGGCATCGCTGCGGTCGATGAACCACCACGCCGCGGTGGCGACGACGATGACCAGCAGCGTGACGACCAGCAGTTGCCAGAACCCGCGCACGGCGTACTGCGAGTAGGTGAGGTTGGCGGTGCGCTGCACATAATCGTCGCCGCCGAACAGGGCGCGGGCCTGCATGACCAGGAAGAGGACGAACAGGGCCAGTAGTGCGCCGATCGGGACAGCCCAGGTCCACACCGGGGGATAGCGCCGGGCGGGCGCGTCGGACTCGGCTCCGACTGCGATCTCGACGCGGGTGAGCAGCGCGCCGGTCAGTGTCACCCACGCGATGAACAGGCCGGCGAAGATCGCCGCCACCACGTCGGCCGACAACGGGTTGGACAAGTCGATATCGAAGAGCTTCCCGAACGTCGGGTCGGCACCGGCGAACAGTGCGCCGAAGACCACGAGCAGGACCGCCGTCACCGCGGCGACGGCGAGCGCGAGCAGCCCGAGGCGGATGCGTGCGCGTCTGGTCGTCGCGGTCGTGTCGGTGCGGGACCGGTGCCGGAACGGTTCGACCAGCGCGAAGAGCGGTGCGACGGCCGGGGACAGGGCGGCGAACCACACGCCCGCGAGGTTATGGGCGCGCAGGAACAGCAGCAGCGATGCACAGATCGCGACGAAAAGGCAGATGCCGCCGACCCAATCCGCGTCGAGGAACAGCGGGACCGCCAGCAGTCCGGCGATCCCGGCGGTCAGGGGGATCCAATACTGGCGCTGATCGTCGCGGAACTCATCCGGGGCGGTGGCGACGACCAGGGCCAGGATGGCGATCCCGGTGATTGTGGTTCCCAGGCCCAACTCGTCGATGCGCCAGAAGACCGCGCCGATCGCACCGGCCACCGACGCGGCGATCAGTGCCGGCCGCGAGACCCGCGTCGCAGTGACCGGGGTGCGGGTTTGCCGTCGGGGGTCGGGGAGTTGCTGGTGGAACGGGGGTGCGGCGGTGAAAACCATGGGGGTCCTCGCTGTCGTCGATCGGCCAAAGTCCGAATTCGGGCAACGAACGAGACGGTGACTGGGTTCCCGGCGGGCTCGCTCGGCGCGGATTGGGGCTCGTTCGACGCGGATTTGGGCTCGTTCAGCGAAGAATTGGGCTCGGTCGGCGCGGGATCAGGCTCGGTCGACGAGGTAACGGGCGCGCAACTCCTCGCGGGCCTGCGCGTCGACGTCGAGCACTTCGGTGAGGTACTGCTCGAGCGAACCGAACTCCTCGTCCACGCGCGCGAAAGCGGCATCCAGATACTGGGCCTCGACACCCAGCAGTGGTTGCAACAGATCCGGATTCCCGCCTGCGGCGGCAAAGTTGTCAAAAATCGGCCGGAGTGCGGGCACGAGGCGGTCGTTGGTCAGCAGGTACTCGCGGTAAACGTCGGCACGGTCGACACCGAGGACGCTCAGAAACGTTGCGGCTGCCCAACCGGTGCGATCCTTGCCGGTTGTGCAGTGAAACAGCGTCGGCACCGGTGCGTCACCCAGAAGGTGGGAGAAGAAGCCGCGGAACGAGCGCTGGGCGCTTTCGAGGTCGATGAAGTCTCGGTAGTTGCCCGTCATGATCGTGCGGGCGGATTCCGGTGTCAGCTGCTCGGACATCTGCTGGGCCACCTTTGGATCGGCCAGCACGGCACCCAGGTTGGCCGGAAGTGCTTGGCCGCCCGCATCGGCGAGCACGTCGAGCACGAGCTCGGTCGCTCCGGGGAACGACGGGTCCGGCGTGCCGTTGCGCTCGACCTCGGTGCGGAGATCGATCACAGTCCGCAAGCCCAGTCCGGACAACCCGGCTCGGTCGTCGTCGTCGAGTGTGGCGAAGTCGTTGGCCCGGTACAGCGCGCCCGGCGCCACGACGCGGCCACCGTCACCGGCCCAGTGGCCCAGGTCGCGAAAGTTGGCGACCGTCGGAAACGGGCTCGGGGCACCCGGAGTGTTGCTGGCAGGCATGGTGCTCACGGTATCCGGTGCCCACACGACTCTTGCCGCCCACTCGGCGGGAATTGCCGCCCAGTCGGTGCGCAATTAGTGCCCACTCGACGCGATTGTGGTGCCCACTCGGCGGTTGGGGAAGGGGAAACCGTCACACGGGATCGACGAGGAAGCGTGCGCGCAGCGCCTTCTGGGCGTCGAGGTCGATACCGAGGCCCTCGTCGAAGTAGCGCTCGACCGTGCCGTAGACCTCTTCCAACCGACCGAACGCCGTGTCGAGGTAGACCTTGTCCACACCGAGGATCGGCTGTAGCAGCGCAGGATCGCCGCCGGCCGCGGCGAACTCGTCGAACACCGGCTTCAACGACGGCACCAGACGGTCGTTGGTCAGCAGGTACTCGCGGTAGACGTCGGAACGGTCGACGCCCAGCAGGCTCAGGAACGTGGCGGCGGTCCACCCGGTGCGGTCCTTGCCGGTAGTGCAGTGGAACACCGTCGGCGTGAGTTCGTGGGCGAGCAGGTCCTGGTAGAAGGTGCTGAACGACTTCTTCGCACTGTCCAGATTGATGAAGTCCAAGTAGGTCGACGTCATCAGCTCCTTGGCCTTGTCGACGGTGAGTGCCTCCGAGATGGCGTGCACGGTCTTCGGGTCGGCCAGCACCTTGTCCAAGCTCGCGGCCATGGCAGGGGTGTTGTTGTCGGCGAGGACGTCGAGGACCACTTCTCGCGTGCCGGTGAACTTCGGGTCCGGGGATGCGCTGCGTTCGCTTTGCGTGCGCAGGTCGACGATGGTCTTGAGCTCCAGCGCTGCCAAACCAGCACGATCGGCGTCGGAGATCTCGGCGAAGTCGTTGGTGCGATACACCACGCCGGGACGCACGATCTTCTCGTCGAAGCCGATCCAGTAACCGAGGTCGCGCCAGTTGGCGATGGACGGGAACGGAGAGGGGGCGCCGGCCGAGGGCGTGGGAGTCATGGCGCCCACGCTAACGCAGCCTCCGCTCCGACAACCGCCGGCTGTGGAATTTGGCGCAAAACGGTGCAGAAAATCCCCGTCGAACCCTCTACCGGCCCCTACCGGGTGGCTCGGCCACGATTTGGACTGCACCGCACCGGTGGTGCATACTTGTCGGGTTGTCCTGATCGGGCAGCGCGGTTCACTGCGGCCTTCGGCCGGAGTGGGCGAGCGGGCTGAGCAATCACCGATCCGGACGGCCGTACTCGTGTCCATTGCGAGGACGAGCGTGTACCGCGCGGCGCAGCAGCGCCACGGACCCGACACGCCCGACCGCGTGGACCGGAGGCAAGACCCGTCGCCGCACTCACCGGCGACACGTACAACGACAGATGAACAGCGTCGATCCGAAGGCCTGTGCCCGAGGACGTGATCGCCGAGTTGCCGGTGCCCACATGCGTGCGTTCGTCTGTCGAGACCAAACTGACGGAAGAGGACCAGCGTGGCGGGACAGAAGATCCGCATCAGGCTCAAGGCCTATGACCACGAGGCGATTGACGCTTCGGCGCGCAAGATCGTGGAAACCGTGACCCGTACGGGTGCGCGGATTGTCGGCCCGGTGCCGTTGCCCACTGAGAAGAACGTGTACTGCGTCATCCGCTCGCCGCACAAGTACAAGGACAGCCGCGAGCACTTCGAGATGCGCACTCACAAGCGGCTCATCGACATCCTCGACCCGACGCCGAAGACGGTTGACGCGCTCATGCGCATCGACCTGCCGGCGAGCGTCGACGTGAACATCCAGTAAGAGGGGATGCGCAGCTATGACGAACCAGAGCAGCACTAAGGGCCTGCTGGGCACCAAGCTCGGCATGACCCAGGTGTTCGACGAGAACAACCGCGTCGTCCCGGTGACCGTGGTCGCAGCCGGACCCAACGTGATCACCCAGATCCGCACCGCCGAGCGCGACGGCTACACCGCCGTCCAGCTCGCCTACGGGGCCATCGATCCCCGCAAGGTGACCAAGCCGGTGACGGGTCAGTTCAACAAGGCCGGGGTCACCCCGCGCCGCCACGTCGCGGAGATCCGCGTCGCCGACACCGGCGAGTTCGAGGTCGGCCAGGAGCTGACCGCCGAGCTGTTCGCCGAGGGCGCGCTGGTCGATGTGACCGGCACCTCCAAGGGCAAGGGCTTCGCCGGCGTCATGAAGCGCCACGGCTTTGCCGGCCTGGGCGCCAGCCACGGCGTGCACCGCGTGCACCGCGCACCCGGCTCGATCGGTGGCTGTGCCACCCCGGGCCGCGTGTTCAAGGGCATGCGGATGGCCGGCCGGATGGGCAACGACAAGGTGACCACGCAGAACCTCACCGTCCACAAGGTGGACGCCGAGGCCGGTCTGCTGTTGATCAAGGGCGCGATCCCCGGCCGCAAGGGCGGCATCGTGGTCGTGCGTGACGCCGTGAAGGGTGGTGCCAAGTAATGAGCACCGAGACCAATCTGAAACTCGACGTCCTGACCCCCGAGGGGAAGAAGGACGGCAAGGTCGAATTGCCCGCCGAGATCTTCGACGCGCCGGCCAACATCGCGCTGCTGCACCAGGTCGTGGTGGCCCAACAGGCCGCCGCGCGCCAGGGTACGCACTCGACGAAGACCCGCGCCGAGGTCCGCGGCGGCGGCGCCAAGCCGTACCGCCAGAAGGGCACCGGCCGCGCCCGTCAGGGCTCGACCCGCGCGCCGCACTTTACCGGTGGTGGCGTCGTCCACGGCCCGCAGCCGCGTGACTACAGCCAGCGCACCCCCAAGAAGATGAAGGCCGCCGCCCTGCGCGGTGCCCTCTCGGACCGGGCGCGCAACGACCGCATCCACGTCATCACGGAGCTGGTCGCCGGGCAGACCCCGTCGACCAAGTCGGCCCGCCTCTTCCTCGAGAAGCTGTCGGACCGTCGCAACTTCCTGGTCGTGCTCTCGCGCGAGGATGACGCCGCATGGCGCAGCGTGGCCAACCTCGGGAACGTCAACCCGATCGCGGCCGATCAGCTGAATACCTACGACGTGCTGTACAGCGACGAGGTCGTGTTCACCGTCGAGACGCTGAACGCCTTCATCGAGGGCAACCAGAGCAAGAAGAAGGAGGCCTAGGCATGGCTACGCACGCAGACCCGCGTGACATCATCCTGGCGCCGGTGATCTCGGAGAAGGCCTACGGGTTGATCGAGGACAACGTCTACACGTTCATCGTGGCGCCGTCGTCGAACAAGACCGAGATCAAGATCGCAATCGAGAAGATCTTCGACGTGAAGGTCTCGAGCGTGAACACCGCCAACCGCCAGGGCAAGCGCAAGCGCACCCGCGGTGGGTTCGGTCAGCGCCGCTCGACCAAGCGCGCGATCGTGACCCTGGCCGCAGGCAGCAAGCCGATCGAGATCTTCGGGAGCCCGGGCGCGTAGGCGCTCGGAACCTGCAGACGAGTAGAGGACTTTGACTCATGGCAATTCGTAAGTACAAGCCGACGACCCCGGGTCGTCGCGGTGCGAGCGGCTCCGACTTCTCAGAGATCACGCGTGATCACCCCGAGAAGTCGCTGGTCCGCCCGTTGCACGGCCGCGGTGGCCGCAACGCGCACGGACGCATCACCACCCGCCACAAGGGCGGCGGCCACAAGCGGGCCTACCGGTTGATCGACTTCCGTCGCAGTGACAAGGACGGCGTCAACGCCAAGGTCGCGCACATCGAGTACGACCCCAACCGCACCGCGCGCATCGCGCTGTTGCACTTCCTCGACGGTGAGAAGCGCTACATCATCGCGCCGAAGGGGCTCTCGCAGGGCGACATCGTGGAGACTGGCCCCAACGCCGACATCAAGCCCGGCAACAACCTGCCGCTGCGCAACATCCCGACCGGTACGGTCATCCACGCGGTGGAGCTGCGCCCGGGCGGCGGGGCCAAGATGGCCCGCAGCGCCGGCGCTTCGATCCAGCTCCTCGGCAAGGAGGGTCCGTACGCGACCCTGCGCATGCCGTCGGGTGAGATCCGCCGCGTCGACGTGCGCTGCCGCGCTTCCGTCGGCGAGGTCGGCAACGCCGAGCAGAGCAACATCAACTGGGGCAAGGCCGGCCGTATGCGTTGGAAGGGCAAGCGCCCGACTGTCCGCGGTGTCGTCATGAACCCGGTCGACCACCCGCACGGTGGTGGCGAGGGCAAGACCTCCGGTGGTCGCCACCCGGTCAGCCCGTGGGGCAAGCCCGAGGGCCGCACCCGCCGCAACAAGCCGAGCGACAAGCTCATCGTCCGCCGCCGGCGTACCGGCAAGAACAAGCGATAACAAGGAGGGAGTAAGAGAATGCCACGCAGCCTCAAGAAGGGCCCGTTCGTCGACGACCACCTCCTCGCGAAGGTGGACGCCCAGAACGAGAAGGGCACGAAGCAGGTCATCAAGACCTGGTCGCGCCGCTCGACCATCATCCCCGATTTCATCGGTCACACCTTCGCCGTCCACGACGGTCGCAAGCACGTGCCGGTGTTCATTTCGGACAACATGGTCGGCCACAAGCTGGGCGAGTTCGCCCCGACCCGTACGTTCAAAGGTCACATCAAGGATGACCGGAAAGCGAAGCGCCGGTAACCATGACTACCAAGACTGATAATCCGCAGGCCCGGGCCACCGCCCGGTTCGTGCGCACGACGCCGATGAAGGCGCGTCGCGTGCTCGCGCTGGTTCGCGGCAAGAAGGTCGACGAGGCGCTGGACATCCTGCGCTTCGCGCCCCAGGCCGCGAGCGAGCCGATCTTCAAGGTGCTCGAGTCCGCCATCGCCAACGCCGAGAACAACCAGGATCTGGACCGCCGGACCCTGGTCGTCGCCGAGGCGTTCGCCGATGAGGGTCCGACGATGAAGCGGTTCCAGCCGCGCGCCCAGGGTCGTGCGTTCCGCATCCGCAAGCGCACCGCCCACATCACCGTGATCGTCGAAAGCGTTTCCGATGCGCCCGCCGGCGGCGGCCGCAACCGGTCGCGCCAGCCCAAGAAGGGAGCCCAGTAGTGGGTCAGAAAATCAACCCGCACGGCTTCCGTCTGGGCATCACCACCGACTGGAGTTCGCGGTGGTACGCCGACAAGCAGTACGCGGAATATGTGAAAGAGGATGTCGCCATCCGTAAGCTCCTCTCGCAGGGGCTGGAGCGGGCCGGCATCGCCAAGGTGGAGATCGAGCGCACGCGTGACCGCGTCCGCGTCGACATCCACACCGCGCGTCCGGGCATCGTCATCGGCCGCCGCGGCGCCGAGGCCGACCGCATCCGCGGTGACCTGGAGAAGCTCACCGGTAAGCAGGTGCAGCTGAACATCCTCGAGGTCAAGAACGCCGAATCGTCGGCCCAGCTCGTCGCGCAGGGCGTCGCCGAGCAGCTGAGCAACCGTGTGGCATTCCGCCGCGCGATGCGCAAGGCGATCCAGTCGGCGATGCGCCAGCCGAACGTCAAGGGCATCCGGGTCCAGTGCTCGGGTCGCCTGGGCGGTGCGGAGATGAGCCGTAGCGAGTTCTACCGCGAGGGCCGCGTGCCCCTGCACACGCTGCGCGCCGACATCGACTACGGCCTCTACGAGGCCAAGACCACCTTCGGCCGCATCGGCGTGAAGGTCTGGATTTACAAGGGCGACGTCGTTGGCGGCCGCCGCGAGCAGGCAGCGGTTGCTGCTGCTCCGGCCGGTGACGACCGTCGTTCACGCCGCCCGAGCCGTCCGCGTCGCAGCGGTGCCTCGGGGACCACGGGCACGAGCACCGAGGCGGGTCGCGCGGCTGAGGCCGGCGCCACCGAGGTGGTCGACGTGGTCGACGTCGTGGTCGAGGAATCGCCCGTGACCGAGAACCAGGAGAGCTAGCCATGTTGATCCCACGTCGGGTTAAACACCGCAAGCAGCACCACCCGAGCCTCAAGGGCCAGGCGTCCGGCGGCACCAAGGTGACGTTCGGCGACTACGGCATCCAAGCGCTCGAGGGTGCGTACATCACCAACCGCCAGATCGAGTCTGCGCGTATTGCCATCAACCGGCACATCAAGCGTGGCGGCAAGGTGTGGATCAACATCTTCCCCGACCGTCCGCTGACCAAGAAGCCCGCCGAGACCCGCATGGGTTCGGGCAAGGGTTCGCCGGAGTGGTGGGTGGCGCCGGTGAAGCCGGGCCGCGTGCTGTTCGAGATGAGCTACCCCAATGAGGAGATTGCCCGCGAGGCTCTGCGCCGCGCGCAGCACAAGCTCCCGATCAAGACCCGCATTGTGACGCGAGAGGAGCGCTTCTGATGGCACTGGGAGTTGTTGCTGCAGAACTGCGCGAGCTTGACGACGCCGAGTTGATCGCCCGCCTCAAGGAGTCGAAGGAAGAGCTGTTCAACCTTCGTTTCCAGACGGCGACGGGATCGCTGGACAACAACCGTCGGCTGCGCGTCGTGCGTCGCGAGATCGCCCGTATCTACACGGTGATGCGCGAGCGTGAGCTCGGTCTCGCCGGCGGGCCGGAGGCGTAAGCATGAGTGAGGACAAGAACGTGAGCACCACCGAAGAGACCCGTAACCGCCGCAAAGAGCGGATCGGCTACGTCGTCAGCGACAAGATGCAGAAGACGATCGTCGTCGAGCTGGAGGATCGTAAGAGCCACCCGCTGTACGGCAAGATCATCCGCACCACCAGCAAGGTGAAGGCCCATGACGAGAACGGGGACGCCGGCATCGGCGACCGCGTGCGGCTCATGGAGACCCGCCCGACCAGCGCCACCAAGCGCTGGCGCCTGGTGGAGGTGCTGGAGAAGGCCAAGTAGGCCTTCCCGCGGGGGCTCCGCCCCCGTGAACCCCCGGATACGCGGGGGTGTGGCTCCTGCACGACCACGACCTCGGCCCGCTTCCCGACTGGGAAGCGGGCCGAGGTTTTTCGTCGAATCCGCGATCGCGCAAAAGGTGGGCAGTGACGTGTTCGGTAACCATTCCCGTGTCAGAGGGACGCTTCGCAACAGCAACCGCCAGGATCTTCGTTGGAACGGCTGATTCAGGGGGGTAGCGGCTATCGCGATGCGTCGGGGATGAGATGATCGATACATGGAACGCCTCGTTTTTGAACCCGAGCACGAACAGTTGCGGCAGACGGCTCGCGACTTCATCGCGCGCGAGGTCGCGCCGCATTCCGACGAGTGGATCGCCGCCGGTCAGGTCGACCGCGAGATCTACAAGAAGGCCGGCGACGCCGGATTGGTCGGGTTCAACATGCCTGAGGAGTACGGTGGCGGCGGCGCCATGGACGACTTCCGGTTCAACGCCGTCGTCGTCGAGGAATTCGCCAGTTACGGCGGTGCCTCACCGGCGTTCAGCTTGCAGAATGACGTCGTCGGGCCCTACTTCGTGCACCTGGCCAACGACGAGCAGAAGCAGCGCTGGATCCCTGGCATCGCGTCGGGGGAGACGATCCTCGCCGTCGCCATGACCGAGCCGGGTGCTGGTAGCGACCTCGCCGGCATCACGACCAGCGCGCGCCGCGACGGTGACGACTGGATCCTCAACGGCTCCAAGACATTCATCTCGTCGGGTATCAACTCCGACCTGGTCGTCGTGGTCTGCCGCACCGACCCCGACCCGGCTGCAAAGCACAAGGCGTTCTCGCTGCTCGTCGTCGAACGCGGAATGCCCGGGTTCGAGCGCGGCCGCAAGCTCGACAAGATCGGCCTCAAAGCCCAGGACACCGCCGAACTCCACTTCGACGACGTCCGCGTGCCGGCGGAGAATCTGCTGGGTCAGGAGAACCTGGGGTTCTACCACCTCATGCAGAATCTGCCGTCGGAGCGTCTCTCAATCGGCATTTCTGCCATTGCGGGAGCACGGGCCATCTTCGAGGAGACGGTCGAGTACGTGAAGTCGCGCAAGGCCTTCGGCAAACCGATCGGCTCGTTCCAGGCAAACCGCTTCACCCTCGCGGAGATGAGCACCGAACTCGACGTCGCGCAGGCGTACATCGACCGTTGTCTGCAGGCCGTCGTCGACGGTGAGCTCACCGCCGTGGACGCCAGCAAGAACAAGTGGTGGTGCACCGAGCTCGCCAAGAAGGTCATCGACCAGTGCCTGCAGCTGCACGGCGGCTACGGGTTTATGAACGAGTACGCGGTTGGTCGTGCGTACTGCGACTCGCGGATCCAGACCATTTTCGGCGGTACTACCGAGATCATGAAGGATCTCATCGGTCGCGACATGGGGCTGTAGCGACCGTGTTTGTGGCTTATGAACGGGTTGCCGGTTTTGAGGGAACTGGCGAGCAACGGCACCCTGGGATAGTTTTCCGGCTGTGGGAGTAGTCGAATGACGAAGGAACGCGGACGGGACTCGGAGAGTTCCAACGCGCCCGAGGTGCTCCCGCTGACAGCGGCGCAGCGGTCGATGTGGTTCGCCGAGCAGCTCTCCAGCGACTACTCGGTCAACATCGCCCAGTACCTGGACATGCGGCACGCGCCGGGTGGGCTCGATTTCGAGTTGTTGGTCGAGTGTCTCAAGGACATGGCTCGGGCGACGGAGGCACCGTACCTGCGGCTCGTCGAAGTCGACGGGGAGCCACGGCAGGTGGTCGATCCCCAGCTCCCCTATGAGGCGACGATCATCGATTTCCGGTCGGCGGATGATCCCGTGGCCGAGGCCATCGCATGTATGCGCGAGGAGTACCAGCGGCCGCTCGACATGTACGCCGACGACTTGGTGGCCACAATGCTGCTGAAGGTCGCCGACGATCGCACCTTCTGGTACATGCGTGCTCATCACATCGCCGTTGACGGGTATGCCGCTCTGACCAGTGTGCGGATGGCGGCAGAACGGTACAACGCCGCCCGGCGGGGCACAGAGCTCCACGAACGGCCGTTCGCGAAACTGTCCGAGTTGGTCGCCGACGACGAGAAGTACCAGTCGAGTTCGCGGCGTTCTGCCGACGGCGAGCATTGGGCGTCGCGGATGGCGGACCTGCCGGCTCGGGCGACATTGTCCCGGCTTGGTTCGATCGCTCGACCCGACCCGGTGAACCTGGTTGCGTCGGGCCGGATGGATCCGGCCGATCAGACCAGGATCGATGAGTTGTGCCGGGAGTTGGGTACGTCTGCAGCGGCGGTGTTGACTGCTGCCTTCAGTGCGTTCATGTCGCAGATGACCGCTCACGACGACATTGTTCTGACGCTCCCTGTGACTGGCCGGGCAAGTGCGCGGATCAAGAATGCCGGCGGGATGCTGGCCAATGTCTTGCCGGTGCGTGTACTCGGTATCGCCGAAGGGACGGTGCGGAACCTGATCGGAAAGGTCGGGGTCGAGATGCTCGGGGCGTTGCGCCATCAGAGGTATCGCTCGGACGACATCCTGCGCGACGCAGGTTTGCATCACTCGGGATCTGCGACCTTCGGCCCGATTGTGAACATGGTGTTCTTCGACAAGCCGATCGAGATCGACGGCGCCACCGCGGACTATCACATCCTGTCCTCGGGGATGCTCGAAGACACGCTGCTCAACCTTTACCAGGCCCAACCCGGTGCGCCGTTGGTGGTGGATCTACATGGCAACCCGGGCTTGTACACCAGCGATGAGATCGTCCGGCACCACCGCCGGTTCATGCGATTCGTCACTGAGTTCATCGCCGACCTGGACCGCCCGGTGTGGGATGTGGCCCTGCTGGGTGTGGGTGAGCGGCGGGCATTGTTGGCGGCGGGGGTGGGTGCGCCGTTGGTGTGGCCCACTGCGACTGTTGCTGATGCGTTGGGTATGGCGATGGGGGCGGTGCCGCGTGCGGTGGCGGTGATTGCTCCGGATCGTGTGTTGTCGTATGGGGAGTTGTCGGCGCGGTCGAATGCGTTGGCGCGGGAGTTGATTGCAGCGGGTGTGGGGCCGGAGTCGGCGGTCGCGATCTGCTTCGAACGTGGTCCGGCGATGGTGGTGGCGATTCATGC
>WBZU01000123.1_pt2 | contig 52582 bp, 37 predicted proteins | sample 5204311 | NCBI WGS metagenome assembly WBZU01 (sample SAMN12344359, study PRJNA552823) | activated sludge metagenome | biome: Activated sludge suspended growth; feature: Nitrification reactor; material: Wastewater; isolation source: activated sludge from nitrification reactor of wastewater...
GATGGCCAACGCCGCCGCGGTTGCGGCAATGGACTTCGATCCGAGAATGGACGAATTGACGATGGCGTATCCGGTCCAATTGGCACAAGCGAAGTATTGAGCGTTTCGCAATTCGCGTCGGCGTTGCAAAAGGACTGAAATGCCTTTCGGAGCGAAGCCGTATTTGTGTAAATCGACCGAGATGCTCGTCACGCCTTCGACTTGAAAATCGAAGGGCGGGACATCGACGCCATTGTCGCGCAAAAACGGCAGGACACAACCGCCGACACACGCGTCGACATGCATGAGCGTGCCATGTTCTTTGGCCAATGCGGCTAATTCCGTAATGGGATCGACGACGCCATGCGCGTAACTCGGAGCGGACCCGACGACGAGAATGACGTTGTCGTTCATTTTGGCGCGAGCGTCATTGACATCGGCGCGCATGGTCTCGGCATCGACGGCGACGGGAATGATTTCCACGCCGAGGTAATGGGCGGCTTTATGAAAACACGCGTGGGCCGTTTCGGGCAGGAGCATTTGGGGGGTTTTGATGTGCGGCCGTGTTTTTCGCGCATAATCACGAGCTGTCTTGACGGCCAAAATGACGCTTTCGGTGCCGCCCGTGGTGGCGGTTCCCGCGGCGCCTTCGGGGGCCTGCATCAAATCGAGAATGGCGTGGACGAGGGCATTTTCGAGGACTCGAGCGGACGGGTACACGGTCGGGTCGAGGCCATTACCTTCCATACAGGCGGCAAAAGCTTCGCGGGCGAGGGTTTTGGTTTCCGCGCCGGGGTCATAAACGAAAGCGAAGGCATGCCCGTCGCTCTTCAGATCGCGGGCACGGGCATCGTTCAGCAGGGCAAGGATTTCTTCGCGAGACAGGCCGATTTCGGGAAAGCTCATGGTTGCTCCGGCGGGCGACGATAACAGAAGGGCGGGCGCATGCCAATGAAATTTGTCGAATCCGCTTCCCTTGTCTCGTCGATCCATGCTACAACCCCGCCCATGGCGTTCGAAAGTCCCGATCCCATCAACTATGCTCATGCTCCACGAATGACCGTCGAAGGAGGCATGACCCTTTGTCGGGTCCTCGCCGATTCGTGCCCGGCCGGCATGCCGGCATCGGTCAAAAAAGCCGCGAAACGATTATTCGAAGTCGCGGAAGCCGCGCAATTCGCTTATACGTTGCGCCGCAAAGCCGTCGCCAAAACCTCGCCCGAGGATGCTCGACCCATTGATCGCAATGCCGATTCTTCCTGGGGCGCGTTGCGCGCCCGATTGCAAGCGTATGCAATGCTCCCGCAGGAGACCTACCCGGATGCCAAGCGCGCCGCGGAAATTCTCTCGTCGCTTTTCGGCGAAGCCGGATTGTCCTTCTTGACGGAATCTTATCCCGAACAATACGGCATTGCCGATTCGGTCGTGCGGCGTATCGACGACGAAGGCATGGCCGCCGATATCGATCGTTTGGCGGGAAAAGAATTTCTCGAGAATGTCCGGACGCAACATGTCGCTTACGGCAAAATGGTGCAATCGGTGCTGCAACGCGAAGAAGCCTTGAGCGAAGATCTGAACGAACATGTTCGCGCGATGGGTCAAGAAATCGTGGATTATTCGACCAAAGTCTTGGCGAGTATCGATCGGGACAAACCCGCGACCATCGCCGCCGCTCGAACCGCCCTTCGTCCCATTGACGCATTTCGTGAAGCGACGCAACGCCGCGCCGTATCGCAACCTCCCGCAGCCCCGGCGGTCAAGCCCTAGCCTTCCTGAAGGCATTTCCAAGGCCATTCGGCCTGCTTTCACGCTTCGCAATCGCTTCGCCCAAGCCATTCGGGTTTGAAACTCCCTTTCCAAAGACCCGCGCGATACCCGTTGGGTTACCGCATGCCGTTTGAAGTGTGTCGGCATACGCCAGGAGGCGCGTCCGAAGCGTTTGGAAACGGATTTGAAGACCGATCGGCTTTGTGGATTACGTGGGGTGGATTATGTATCCATGAATCGGCCATGGCCAAGGGCCATTCCGAATTCGGTGAGGGCCAGGCGGAGTTCGTCTTCAAAACGGCGAAAAGAATTCAGCAGCCGGAGTTTTTCGAGATCAACGTTCATGCCGAAAAAGCGATAGGCGTCGTTGAGCGTAACCTGGGCATGGCCGTCGCGGAATAATTTATGAAGTATACTCTTTGGATCTATTTCCGCTTCAGGTTGCATTGGAAGGGTAAATTGTAAATTCTTTCCCAGGATGAGATCGAATGGCCTGGGATCGACAAGCAACCAGGATTCGATTTCACGCACGGGAATGCAACTTGCCCAATAGATTGTTCTTTTGGAAAACCGAGCGCGTGACAACTCCATGGCCGGATTGATTTGTGTTTGCCGGGCTCGTTCCGGATCGCCGCCGCCATCGGCATGCACAATAAAAATATCGCAGTAATCGGCATTTTCTGCGACGGCTGCCTGAATTCTCTCCGCTCGTCCCTCGTGCCTCGTAGACGCATCGATTCCACGCGTATTGGCAAGTTCGTATGCACCAAGGAACAACTTGGCGCTGGATTCATCAAGTAGCCGGTCAATCAGTGGGAGCAGAAACTCGTAGTCCGTTCGTCCTTCAGCGTAAAGGCCCACGCTGATGTAAATCATTCGGCGGCCTCTTCATATCGCATATCGAGAATACCCTCGATCTCGCCGGGCGTAATCGTGAAGCGTCCATCTTGTGGCGATTTGACCGGCCCGACGGTGCGTGCACGCGTCACGCGTTCGCCATTGCGACGAATCATATCCACAAAACGTAGATGATGTGGCGTGGAAAGAAGCATTGAAAGAGCAACCGACGAATGAGTCGTCAAGAGAATTTGGGGCGCTCGCCAATTCACAGTAAGCTCATTTGAATCCAGTATTGTCCTGTTCTTCCTTTCTTTGAGTTCAGGGATGTCGGGCGACTCTTGGGAAGCCAGACGAAGCTTCTCCAGCAGTGCGCGCAATCGGCCGGGAAATACGCCGTTTTCGGGTTCCTCGATGCCCAAGATCGAAGGACGTGGCTCGATATGCATCGCTGTTAGCAAAGCGAGAATTCGCAGCGTACCATCGGAGACGAGCCGCGCCGGAATACGTTCGCCACCCGAGAGCTCGAATTCAATGCTCAGTTCATCTTTTCCGGAAACGATATCGAAGGATGCAATGCCGGGCACCAGGTATACGAGCTCCGCACGAATCGCTCCCAAAGCAGAATCAGATAACGCTGCAAGCGCTGTCGGCAAATTAGACGCATCCGCTGCGAGTTCTCCGGCATCCGTCGGTTCGCTTGGCCGTCCAAGATTTATCGCATCAATGTGCAACAGGCCGAAATTCAGCAATACAGGATTCCTGAATGCGGTCCGATTTTCCTGCCGGTTGCGCGTTTCCAAAAATTCCCTTCCTGCATCGGCATAACCCGCGCAATGCATAAACTCGGGATGCTTCTCGATCCATGCATCAGCATCTTGATGCATTGCAAGGAATCGTTCTTGTCGTACCTGTAGACGTTGTAAACCACGCGACGTCTCTTGCAATTCGATCGTCAATTCATATCGATAGCGAGATTGAAAATGCTCGGGGCGCGGAAACGGTTCATAGCTGATAAATTCCGCAGCAAACTGCATTGCATTAACATGCCCCGAACCGGTCCGTGTAAATTGATCAATGACTTTCCCTCGACCACCTTTGAACGCTTCGATCACTGGCATCCGCGTCAATCGCGACAAAAGCCCCAATGCCTCCATGACGTTCGACTTGCCCGCGCTGTTCGGCCCGATGAACACCGTGAACGGTTCGAGATCCACCGAGAAATTTCGCAGCGACTTGAACCCGTCTACCTCGAGTCGTGTGATCATGACCCGCGCACTCTACCACCAAATACACCCCTCGCGTCCATCTTTTCCCTCCCGCTCGACCTCGTCGGCTTCTTGCACCCGAAACGTTAGTCGGCTCACGCTGACAAAGATCGTTGCCACAAACTCCCAACTTCACAAAACTCGCGTTACCCTTGCCGCGTGACCGATTCGTCGCTTCCGTTCACCACTCGATTCTGGTTCGCTTGGGCCTGTTTTTTCCGCGTTCTCTTCGATGGCGCCTTTGCCGCTCGCGCCTTCGCCGTACGTGACGCTCCGGCGCTCGCACCACCTCCCGAGCCGGTCAAACCGCCCGAGACGCCGGCCCCCGAAAAGCCCAAAGAGGCTGATACGACCGCCGCGCTTCAGCTGCTCGCTTTGTTGCAACGCGAAGGTCGATTGGTCGATTTTCTCCAGCAAGACATAACGACGTTTCCCGATGCCGAGATCGGCGCCGCCGTTCGAGTCGTGCATGAAGGTTGTCAAAAAACCTTGCGCAGCCACGTCGATATCGAACCTATTCGCGCGGAAGACGAAGGCGCCAAAGTCACCCTCGAAGCAGGCTTTTCCGCATCCGAAGTCAAACTCACGGGCGATGTCAAAGGCAAACCACCTTATCGCGGAACGTTGCAGCACCGCGGATGGAGAGCCAAATCCGTGAAATTGCCGAAAATCACCGCAGAACACGATTCTTCGATTCTTGCTCCCGCGGAGGTCGAACTGTGAACGCTCGTCATGTCGTCGGTATCGACTTGGGTACGACTCATTCGGCGCTTGCTTATGCCGAAATTGGCCCGGAAAAACCAGCCGTCGATACATTCCCCATTACGCAGCTCGTTGCTCGCGGAGCATTGGAAGAACGCGTCCTGCTCCCGTCGTTTTATTATGCCGCGCATGAATCCGAAGGCGCGCAAAGTTTGCCCTGGGATAAAGACCGCCCGTTCGTTGTCGGTGAATACGCTCGAACTCGAGGGGTCGACGCGCCAAACCGCCTCGTTTCGAGCGCCAAGAGCTGGTTGTCCCATGCCGGCGTCGATCGGCGCTCGGCCTTGTTGCCATTGGGTGCGCCGGAAGATGTGGAAAAAATATCGCCCGTCGAAGCTTCGTGGCGGTATCTCGAACACCTGGCCGAAGCCTGGACGCATAAATTCGGAAAAGAACGGGAGCTCGGCGCGCAAGAAATCGTGTTGACCGTGCCCGCTTCATTCGATGCCGCGGCGCGAGATTTAACGGTCGAAGCCGCCGGATTGGCCGGTTTTGAAGACTTGACGTTGCTCGAAGAACCGCAAGCCGCACTTTATGCATGGATTGATGCCGCGGGGAATGACTGGCGCAAATACATTCGTCCGGGCGATATCATTCTCGTCGTGGACGTGGGCGGCGGAACGACGGACTTCTCGGCCATTGCCGCGACGGAAGATCAAGGCAATCTGAATTTGCAGCGTATTGCCGTCGGGGATCATATTCTGCTGGGCGGAGATAACATGGACCTGGCGCTGGCGTATTTGGCACGGAAAAAATTGCTGGATGAAGGCAAAGAGCTCGACCGCTGGCAAATGATCGCGCTGACGCATGCGGCGCGAACGGCCAAAGAACGATTGCTCTCCGATGCGTCCGTGGACAAACTTCCCGTGGTCGTTCCGAGCCGCAGTGCGAAGTTGCTCGGTTCGTCGTTGCGTACGGAATTGTCTCGGGACGACGTGCAAAAGATTCTGGTGGATGGGTTTTTCCCGAGCGTACCCGGGAATGCTCGTCCGCAGGCGCGTCCGCGTGGGGGCCTGACGCAAATTGGTTTGCCTTATGCGCATGATCCGGCCGTGACGCGGCATCTTGCGGCGTTTCTTGGGCGTCACGCGAAAGCGACGGAGCGGATCGAAGGTTTTGCCGGAAATACCAAAACGTCGGCGACGATGCTGCACCCGACGGTGCTTCTCTTCAATGGCGGGGTGATGAAGGGCCAAGCGCTGACGGATCGAATCATTTCGACGTTGAATGGATGGCTTGAATCCGAGGGAGCACCTCCGGTGCGCGTATTGCCCGCGGCGGATTTGGATTTGGCGGTGGCGCGAGGAGCTGCGACGTACGGTTTGGTGCGAAAAGGCAAGGGATTGCGAATTCGCGGAGGTACGGCGCGGGCGTATTACGTGGGCATTGAAAGCGCAATGCCGGCCGTTCCGGGGCTCGAGCCGCCCATAACGGCTTTGTGCGTGGCGCCGTTCGGCATGGAAGAAGGCACAAAAGCGGATTTGCCGCCGCATGAATTGGGCGTGGTCGTGGGTGAACCCGTGCGATTCCGATTCTTTGGTTCGTCCGTGCGTCGCGACGATAAAGCGGGCACGGAATTGGATTCATGGAAAGAAGGGGAAATCGACGAGCTTTCGCCCATTGAAGTGACGCTCCCGGCGGACGGGCGAATGGAGGGCGATGTGGTGCCCGTGCGTCTCGAAGCGAGCGTGACGGAAGTGGGCACATTGTTGGTCGAAGCCGTGGCGCTCGAGCCGCAAAAGCCCAATGAGCGTTGGAAAGTCGAATTGGGCGTTCGCTCGCAGGCGGTCGAAGTCAATGTGGACGTTGACGGCTGAACTGGGCTTCGCCCAGACCCACGAGGGCTCCCCGCCCTCGACCCGCGCAAGGGGCAGAGGCCCCTTGACCCTTGTATTGGTTTGTCCTGCAGACAAACCAAACAGGTTTCAGGAGGCTATAGCAGACTTGACCCTTTTGTTTTGGCCGCGCAGCGGACAAAACAATATTGGTCCAGCGCTCGCTGGTCCGGGTCCAGGGGCGGATAGCCCCTGGTGGGGTTTGGGGTGAAACCCCATATTGAGGGACGTTCATGCGTGGACGAATGATTGTCGGGATTGATTTGGGCACGACGCATACGGTGGTTGCGTCGGCGAATCCGGGTAAAAACGAGGCGCCGGAGATATTTGCCATTCCCCAGGTCGTCAGCTCGGGCGAAGTGAGTGAGAATCTATTATTTCCGTCGTTTTTGTATGCGCCGATTGGGGGAGAAACCATTGCGGACCTTCATGGGGACGCGCCGTGGGTGCTCGGCGTATTGGCGCGAAAACGCGGCGGTGAAGTGCCCGGACGATTGGTTGCTTCGTCGAAGAGCTGGTTGGCGCATGCCGCAGTGGATCGCACGGCGGCGATATTGCCTTGGGGTGCGGCTGAAGACGCGGAAGACTTGCCGCGAATATCGCCCGTCGATGCGGCGACGCGGCTGTTGAAGCATATTCGAATTTGCTGGAACGAAGCGCATCCGGAGGCCTTGCTGGAGAACCAAGAAGTTGTTTTGACGGTGCCGGCTTCCTTTGATGAGGATGCTCGGGAATTGACGGTCGAAGCGGCGCATCATGCGGGGCTCGAGGTTCGTTTGTTGGAAGAGCCGCAAGCGGCATTTTATGATTTCATGGCCCGCGTCGGCGCGAATGAATTGGATGCATTGTATCGGCGGCACGGGGGCGAGGCGCTGGTCTTGGTTTGCGACGTGGGCGGAGGGACGACGGATTTATCGCTTATTCGAGTGAAGCCTGCGGAAAGTGGCCAAGGCGTGGACGTGGAGCGGGTGGCCGTCGGGCGCCATTTGTTATTGGGCGGCGACAACATGGACTTGGCTTTGGCGCATACGTGCGAAAAACGCTTGATCGAGCCTCCGGATCGCTTATCTCCGGCGCGGTTTGGTCAATTGGTCATGGCGTGTCGCGCGGCGAAAGAAGAGTTACTTGCGGCGAATCCGCCGGACGAAGTCAAAATCACGGTTCTTGGTGCGGGTTCGCGATTGATTGGTTCGTCGTTATCCACCATTCTCACGCGTAAGGAAGTCGAAGGCCTCGTCCTCGATGGGTTTTTTCCGCCGACAAAGCGTGACGATCGTCCTCGGCGTGGTGGTAGTGCGCTCGTGGCTTTCGGATTGCCTTATGAGCGGGATGTCGCCATTACGCGTCATGTGGCCCATTTCTTTACGCGTCATGCGCAGAATCACGCGGGGCCATCGGCGCTTCTGCTCAATGGCGGTGTCTTTCTATCTCCACAAATTGCCGAGAGGTTGGCTGAATCCATTGCCTCGTGGAGCGGCGTGCGTCCGGAAATACTCCCGCATCGCGATCCGGATATGGCGGTTGCGCGCGGGGCCGTGTTGTATGGCCTTTCCTTGTTGGGCCGAGGTATACGCATTGGCGGAGGTTCGGCGCGCGGGTATTATGTCGGCTTGGCGGGTGAAGCGGGACAAACGCGGCAGGCGGTTTGCGTGGTGCCTCGCGGGGCGCGGGAGGATATTCGTTATGATATTTCCGACCGGACGTTTTCTTTGACGCTGGGACGTCGCGTGCGATTTCCGCTTTTTGCGTCGAATGAGGCGATCGATTTGCCGGGCACGGTCGTGACGATGGATACCGAATTGTTTCAGGCTTTGCCGCCGGTATCTTCGGCATTCGAGCCGGGTACGCGTCCCGGTGAAATCATGGTTTCGTTGTCCGGGCAATTGAGCGCGATTGGCACATTGGAATTGTCGTGCATGGAAATGGCGGATTCCGCCGAGGCGCGGCGATTTCGATTGACGTGGGATTTACGGGAAGCGAGCCCTGCGGCGGATGAAATGGCGGACGCGGCCAAGGGCTTGGAAGCGAAGAGCGGCGCGCCGCAAATCGTTTTACGAGGTAAACGTTGGGACGATGCGCGAGAAGCGATCTTGCGCGTGTATGGCAAAGGCCGCGCGGACGTCACGCCGCGGGAAGTGAAAGACTTGATTCGCGAGCTGGAGAAACATGCCGGCGAACGAGCGTTATGGACGCTCGACACGAACCGCATGTTGTTCGACGTCTTGTGGCAAGGGCACAAGGGCCGAAAGCGCAGTGCGGATCACGAGCGCGTGTTTTGGCAATTGGCGGGATATTGTTTGCGTCCGGGATTTGGTCATCCATTGGATGCCGAGCGGGCATCGAATCTGTTTTCATTGTTTCCCGAGCGACTCACGTTTGCGCAGGAGGCGCGGACATGGCAACAATTCTGGATTGCCTGGCGACGTATTGCGGGGGGTCTCGACGAAGCCGAGCAAGTCATCTTGCGGGATCTGCTCGATCCATTCATTGCACCTGCGGAAAAGCGCCTCAAAAAGCCCAAAGGGATTCGCGCCGAGCCGGACGCCGATATCGTCGATTTGGCAGCGGCGCTGGAGCGAATTTCTCCCGGTCGGCGCAGCGAATTGGGTGGGTATTTGTTGGAGCGAACGTGGACAAACCGCGATCCACGCGTGTGGGCGGCGATTGGACGCATCGGCGCGCGTGTCCCGGCGTATGCGTCGGTGCATTATATGGTCAATCCGAGTACGGCGGAGCGTTGGATAGATCATTTATTGCGCGACAAATGGCACGATTTACCAACGGCGCCGCGGGCGGCGATGGAACTGGCGCGTATGACGGGTGATCGTGCGCGGGATGTATCCGAACGCGTGCGAAAGGAAGTTATCAAACGATTGGAGACGGTGGGGGCACGACCCGAATGGGTGCAGGCCGTCCGAGAAGTCGTCAACGTGGAAGAATCGGATCGTGCGGCGTTTTACGGGGAAGGATTACCAGTTGGATTGGCGTTGATATCTTGACGGCATGCGTTGGCGATTACGAAAAACCGCGAATACGATTTTTCTTTTCAGGCCGTCTTCTTCGTGGCAGAAGAGAATTTTGGTCGATGGATAGTGATTCGCATACGTACGCGGAGGGGGGAAATTATCGTGTTGTGATCGGAACCGACGGTGTGGCGCATTTTCGCGTATGGCGTCGGCCCGATGTGAGTCGCGAGGTAGGGGCGTCGTATGCTCGTGAAATGGTGGAGGTTTTCGAGCGGTTGACGCTGGAGCCGTGGATACGTGTGCACGGTGTCGTATTCGACTTGGTCGAGGCAACGACGACATGGGGCCCAGTGACCGAAAATGCTATTGGTGAAATGTTTAGAAAAATGGAAAATGCGGGGCGTTGGTTGGCGGTGGTGACTGCAGCCGACGCGATTCAATTGATGACGGTATCGAAAGTATTGAAGAAGTGTGCGCCCCGATGTGGTCGGGCATTTGGATCGTTATCGAATGGGCAAACTTGGGCGGGGCAGCGGAAACGAATTTCCGTTTGATTCGCCAAAAGTTATTGCGCCATTGCCGCGATTAACTTGTTCTGCAATTGCACCGTAATCAAGGCGGCATCGGGCGGCAAATGCAATGTTGTCGTTTTTCCTCGAGGCACGAGCCAACTGTCGCCTGGCGCGGCTCCCCACGGGCTTCCTTCGAGCACATAGAGAAAAACAGCCGTTTCATCATTACGGGTCATCGATTGCGAAGTGCCGAATGGATGAAGCGCGAGCCGATGTTCATACACCGAGCGTCGAGTCATGACGTTGAAGTCGCGCGTGGAGCCTGCGGCAAGACGCGCGCGAATGGTTGTTTCACCAGGAAAAACGAATGGATTTTGCAAGGGCCGAAGCTCCACCGAATCGCTGCCGGTCACATCCAAGACCATTCCTCCGCCGGATAACACGACGAGCGTCCGGTCGACGCCGGGGAAAATTGAAAAATCGCTGTCCGCATCGATTTCCGCGATGCTGATCCGCCAAGCGAATTGGTTGTCATCACCCGGTTCGAGCGCAATTTCGGAGGTCCATCCGGCGCCGTTTTTCCAGCGCATACGCCGATAGTGCGATTGAGGCAGAAACAAGGCGTCGGGTAAAGGAGGCGCGAGAGTCATTGCGGCGCGAAGGTAACGAGGCTCGGGCGCGAACGCAATAAAAACTTGGAGGAATTCGGAGCTAGGTGGAGGGGCTTGGAAAAATCAGTTGCTCGAGGTCACGCAAGGATTGAACGCGCGAGGGCCAATCGTCAATTCGGATTTGTGCTCGGAGGTGACTGTAGCGATGCAAAATGGCCAGGGTCATCAGACGCCTGCGTAACGCGGCATCGAAACGAGGATTGGTGTATCGATAACCGTCGAAGAGGGCGTCGATGAGGGAACCATTGCCTTCGCCAAGAAACAGGCACGGTCCAAGAAAGTCGTATTCTCGAAAGCCGACCATCGCATCACCAAAATCAATCATGCCGGTGATTTGCCATTGCGAATTGATTTGGCCCGCCAGGAGATTGAACGGCGTGTATTCTCCGGTGAGAATGACCGACGGTTCATCTGGGATCGGAGCCTCCTTCGACGTGACGTAATTTTCGACCTCGCGGAGAAACCATTCGGGCATTCCGAGGCGTGTATGTCGTGTCTTGCATTGGGATATTTGTTTGGGCAAAAATGAAGCCCACAACGGATCGAGATCCGACAAGCCGCCGACGGGTATTGCATGAACCTCAGCCATGACGCGCCCAATTTGTCGCATGCAGCCGGCCTTTTCAGCGGTCGTGAGACTCGGCCAAACGCGTTCCAGGGTGACTCCGGGCAACTTGGACAGAATCACGTAGGTCCAGCGATCTTCACGTTCTCCTTGACCCGCCAGTTGCGGAATCGAAATGGATATATCGTGAGCGGCCAAATGTGCGAGTGTACGTCGCTCGCTTTCCCACTGATCGCGATGAAAGGGCGGGAAGACTTTCACGACGAACTCATCGGCGGCGGCAGCAATGAGATTCGAGCCGTCGGGGAAAGAAACCAGAGGTGTCGTGGGCAAACCGTGCGCTTTGCAAATGTCGACGATTGCCGGAAGCCAAGCCTGCGAATCGTGGCGATAACGTGTATCGAAGTCGGTGGGGGTGAGGTTTTGCGGAAGGTGCATGATGAATTGGTTTGGTCGGGAAAATGCACGAGAAGCATCGAGCCGGCAAGGGAATTCCGCGCCTACAAAAAATGCCCGCTTGACATTCGACCCATCCAGGCGCGAGCCGTTTCCCTCACCTTCACGATTCCACGACAACCTCCATCAACGACAAATACGCGAATGTCCCCAATTCAATCGCGACATCGACAAATACGTGTCCCCACGCATCGGGTTTGACGCCCTTGAATTCGACAACCGTATCGTCGTTTGTCGTGGTATTCGCAGATCCCGCTCCCGGCCCCGTCGTTTGTAATGTCGCCGAAACGGTCGATGCGCCGGTCACGGTATAACGCGTCACGCGGATTTCGGCGTCTTGACGGGCGGCAAATAATCGAAATGTGTACGTTTTTGACGGGTCCAAGCCGCGCAAATAGAGCGCTCCGGGTGAATCCGGGCCGTCCGTAAAAAAGAAATCCCCCGTTGCACTGCCGACCGCCAGATTCCCGAGTTTCGCGCCGTCGGGCCATAACAATCCTCCATTGGATCGCCCATACCCGATGAACCCGCCGGCAATCACCAAATCAACGCCCGTCGGGCTGCCATCGGTGGCAATCATGTCGACGAGCTGTTCACCCGGCAAAATGCCGATCCCGCCATTCACGGAATGCCAGTTGTTCCAATGTTGCCCCAAATAATCCGGCGATGGTGTGGGTTCGCCATCCATGGCATTGCTTGGACCAAGATCGATCAGCAATCGTGTTCCGGCGGGAAGCACTGGATTCGCAGGCCCCGCGGGCGGCGTCGGAGACGTGACGGATTCGACCACGGGCCGAATCGCGCTGTTCCATAACGTGTATCCCGCGGCGCTCAAATGGAGTTGATCCGCGACGAAGAGCGATGCATTGGGAGGTGATCCCGTTGCCAAAAAAGGAGTTGCCACGTCGGCGTAATGCACGGCCGGATCGCTCGCGGCAATTGCAGCAATGGCTTCGTTGACGGCTTGTGCGTTCGGCCATTGATTCCAACGCGCCGGATTCGGCGTCAAGCCGATGAAAACAATCGGTCGATCCCAGCCGAGCTCCTGGCCGATGCGATATCGAAAACAGCGAAATCGATCCACGACGACGTGTGGAGCCACACCGGCATCGATGTCGTTTGTCCCGGCATAAAGCACGATGGCCCGCGGATTGTGCCGTCCGACGAGCTCGTGCGCGTAAAGAGCCACTTCGCCGAGTTGCGTTCCGCCAAACCCACGTTGAAGCGGCGAAAAATCCGTATACGCGTGCGCCAAGTTTTCCCAGCGACGAATCGAAGAACTTCCCACGAAAACGACGGGATTGTCCGGCCAACCACCCACGGCATCTTGGGCCGACCAGCGCGCAATGACATCCGGAAATATCGGACCAAATTGATCCACCTCGCCGCAGGGATAAGGTCCGGCATCGAAAGATTCACCGCTGTCCGTGGTGAATCCATCCATTGCCGCGTCGATTGGAGCATTGGCGCCATCGGGCGCGTTCGACGCATCGGAGGCACCGGCGTCGACGTCGAGCGTTGGTACGGGGTTGTCGGGGAGAGTCGGCGCGTTGCAGGTCACCAGCGGCAGCGGAACGAACAGCAGCAAAATCCAGCGGAAAGACGAATGGCGCACAAATACCTCGCGTTCGCGTCTTTTTATATGCCACGAAGGGCGATAGTGGCTACGGCTAAAATGCTCTTTTCGCACCTCGCGTTTCGTGTTACGGCGCCAAACACCATGGCAAAAGCTCGTCCGGAAAAAAAGCCGCCTCGCAATGGTGACATGCCCGCGCCGAATCCCTATGGCTTGGGGGCTCGTCTTGCCGCCACCGTCGTGCCATTGATCGTTTTGGTGCTCGGGCGATACGTTTCATTGCCCAACGTGGACTTTGCCGCCGTTCCGCCGGGCAGTGCCGCTTTGGATCATGCCAACGTGCTGGCCTTGGGCGTCATGCCGCTCATGAGTGCGGCATTTCTTGTGGAAATTGCGGCGGTTGTCGTTCCTCGTTGGCGGCATTTGCGTCATGGTGGCGACATAGGACGAGCCAAACTGCAATGGGCGACGAACATCGTATTTTTGATTCTCGCGTTTTTCCAAGGTTATGCGACGGCCACGTTGCTCCAAACGCAAATGCTTTTGCCGAACGTCGGTATCGGGGCTGCAATGACCACGGCGCTGACGTTGGTCGCCGGAGCCGCGGTGCTCAAGCTGGCGGCCGATTTTGCGAGCGCTCGGGGGCTCGTCAATGGGTATGGTGTCGTCGTCGCTGCGTGGTGTCTTATTGATATCGGGCACGTTGTTTGGTTTCGCCGGCAGCTCTTCACGCCCATGGTGTGGCTCGTACTGATTGGGGAAATCGTCTTCATCGGGTTGATCACGTATTTCGTACTGGAACGATTACGTTCCGGCGCAGGCGCGCAATCGACGTCTCGCGCGGTTGCGTCCGCTCGAATCGATACGGAAAATCCTTATGCCGCGCCAAACGAAATGTCACGCTCGACAAATGAATCGGCGACACGTGATGAACCGACGGTGCAATTGCCGAATCCCGCTTCGGGCGTCGGGCCTTATTCCATGACGTGGTCGTTTTTGGCGTTTCCGGCGTCGGCGGCCATGCTCCCGGGAATGCAAAAAGTCGCCGATCTGCTCGAAGAGCCCGTGCCTCGAGGATTGGCATCGATATCGCTTTTGTTTTCGTTCACGGTTTTGTTGACGTTTCTTTATCAGCAGCCCCGGCATGTGGCAGCGGTTTATGAACGAGCGGCCGAGACCCAAAATTCACGCGGTCAAACGCACGCCGAGGCCCGAGAGGCATTGCGAAATGCTTCGACGATTGCGTTGCTCTTCATGCTCGGCCTTTTGGTCATTGACTTGTTTGCGCTCAAATACGCGCCCATGGTCAAGCTGAGCGTGGCGTCGACGGCTTTGACGGCGGCTGTGCTCATCGATTTTGCCAAAGAATGGCGCATGACCGCGACGCGCCGCGATTTGGTTCCCGTTTGGCCGGAGCACCGACCGTATGCGATTGCAGCAGCTCGAGAAGCTCTGCGCAAGGCCGGCATTGTCGTGCATTTCCGGGACGAACGTCAACGACGGTTGCTGCAATTCGGCGCCGCCTATGTACCCATCGAGATTTGCGTTCCCGTTGCGGATGCCGAGAAAGCTCGACAAATTCTGGAAAAGTTACTCCTTGCCAAACCTGTTTCCGATGCACAACCATCGGTAGACGCGGGGCCATTGGCGATCGTCACGGCAGAACGAAGGCGGACGAGTTGGAACCTCGTTGCGGGAATCGTCGTGCTTACGCTCGCGGCGTTTGCCTTGTCCATGCCTGAAATGCGGCCGACTCAAGTCGATCGACCGCGCACGACGAAACTCGAATTCGTTTTGACCGATGACGAGCATTCGGTGGTCGACGAAGCCGTGGATTTGTCGTTGGAAGAGCGGCTGCACGTACGTATCGAATCCGAGCAAGTCGCGCTCGGGCCCGAAAAAAACGCCGTCAGGAAATATGCCGTTGTCGAAATGGCCGACGGAGAAACCGTGGAGGCGGCTCGATTGCGTCTCGAACAATGGCTCGCGGCCACCAAATTACCCGCCGGTACGCGGGCTTCCGTCGGCGAATATCAACGTTATGATACCGCTCGAAGTCAGTTCTACGTGGCCGGTTGGCGAACGTATCTATTGAAAGGTACGGCCATTCTGACGGAAAAGGACGTTTACGAAGCCAAAGCAATGCCGGACACGACCAATCCGGGGCATTGGCTCGTGCGTCTTGTATTTACTTCGGAAGCAGCAGTTCGATTCGAGCAGGTCACGGGCGAAAACATCAAACGGCGATTTGCTATTTTGCTGGATGGTCGCGTGACGAGCGCGCCCGTCATTCAATCGAAGATTCCCGGAGGTATCGCCACCATCACCATGGGAACTCGGGATCCCGAGCGGGAACATGCCGATGCCGTGAACCTGGAAAAAGCGCTCAATGGCGATTGAAGAATCGCGGCGCATGGGAACGCCGCCTGCGTCGATGAAAACTTTTTTTCCCACACATAAGGAAAACCTCCGCGGCGTGTGGCATGATCGTCAAAACGAGGGACTCGGATGAAGCGCAATGAAGAAGCCGCGTGCGGCTCGGTTTCGATGCAACCCAATCACGACAGCGACAAAACCGCCTGGGAACGACCGCAACTCGTGCGCATGGGGCATCTCAAAGACTTCGTGCAAGGCGGCGGAAAAAGCGGATCTTCGTTCGACATGGATCCGCAAGGCGGCGGCAAAGGCGGCATCGGTTGAGTCGAGCGCCAATGTTGTTCGTTTGAAGTCCAAGGTTTGACCTGTCCATCGCTGTTTGTCCGGGTCACTGTGCTCTCGAGACACCGGCCGGCATGAGCGAAGAACTTTCTCCCGAATCGTTGCGTTTGCTTCGCGATCGCGATGCTCGTCCGGTCATCGCGCCCGGCGCGCATGCCGATGCGCTCTTGCGTAGGCATGTGCTTGCGCAGATGGCCGAGGCGTTTCGTAAAGAAAAACTCGACGCGCTGCTCGTCAAAGGCGCCGCGTTGGCTCTCACGGTGTATCCGGATCCTGCCGCGCGGCGAATGTCCGACATCGATGTGCTCGTGCGCGAGCCGGATCAAGCGCGTGCGGTGCGAGCGCTCGAACGGCTCGGATGGCTTGTCGGACAAGATGGTTCGCGGAACCTGAGTCGCGTGATGCTTGGTGAAACGATGGTGCAGGCGCGCGTCGGATCCATGACGTTCACCGTGGAAGTGCATGCGTCGCTCGACAAAGTGGTGCGTCGGCCGATCGCGTTTGCCCGGCTTTTGCAGCGATCTTCTGCTGCCCCGGGCCTCGAAGGTTTGTCCGTTCCTTCGAGGGAAGACCATGCGCTCCTCGTGGCGTTGCATGCTTCGACCCACGAGTTTCGGCATACGCTTGCGCTTCAGGACATGGAGCTTTTGTTGCGCAGCGGCCTGGACAAACGCGTGCTGAAAGAACGCTCCACCGAGTTTCGTTTGCAAGCGGTGATGTTCGTCATGCTCGCGGTCCTGCGCAATTTGGGGGCTGCCTCGGTCGATGCGGATCTCGTGCGGATGTTCGATCCGGGATGGGTTCGTCGGCGCTTCATCGCGAAGTTTTACGATGAGCGCCGATTTCCTCCGGCGCTCGGTGACGAGGCGCTCGGGTTGGTTTGGCTGGTAAAACAGGGGCCTTTGTGGGACGATCCGGAGAAGTTTGTCGCGGGAGTTTTGAGGTATGCCGGGGTGCGGGGGGTCGAGCGGGGACTCGACATGTTCCGCAACGTACGAGATCACGTACGGGGATGAACGATCGTGTCGGGATTGCTGCCGGTCGCGCGAGATTTTTGGTAACGTGGCGACGAATTACCAGGGGGGCGTGTAAGGGCGCGGGTCTTTCGAGCGTTGCGCGAAAAGTGATGGGCACCTTCGGGTGAACAGATCGCCGCAACGTGTCGTACGTTTAACGCGATCGCGCGACGACAAGCGCCGTCCCGCCCAGTATGAATGAGGTCCGTGCATGAAGAAGATTCTCCTCCCTCTCTCGTTCGTTTGTCTCTTCGGATGTGGCGCCAAAACGACGCACGTTCGAAGTGACACGACCCTCGGACGCGTGGTCGTTTATCGAAATGGCGTGGCGTATTTCGAGCGTTATGCCGAGATCAACGGCGACTCGCTTCGTCTGAGCGTTCCGGGCGACAAGATCGACGACTTTTTGAAGTCGCTCACGGTCATCGATGCGACCTCGGGCAAACCCGCTCCCGTTGCGTATCCGACCCATGGATCGGCGTTTGTCGGGAATCAACAGTTGCAGCAGCAACAATCGCAAGTTCAAAACGCGATGAACGGCATGGTGAGCATGGAGATCCAGCTCCAAGGCCCCAAGCCGCATAAACTCTTTCTTTCCTACGTGACGGACGCGCCGTCGTGGAAACCGAGTTACCGTATTTCGCTCGGCAAAGACGGCAAGATGAAGCTCGAAGGTTGGGCGATCGTCGACAACACGTCGGGTGAAGATTGGAACAAGGTCAAACTCGGCGTGGGTTCGAGCTCGGCGATGTCGTTCCGCTTTGATTTGCGGTCGATTCGCATGGTTCAGCGCGAAACGTTGCAGTCGAATGATTTGTTCGCGCAAGCGCCGCCGATGGGCGGTTCGTCGTTCTCCGGGCAGCCGATGCCCGCCGGGGGCAAACGGGTCGTCGCGGAATTGGACGATTCCCGCTTGGCAGCGGCGAGTGTTCGCGATGAAGAAGAACGTCCCGAAGCCATGTTCGACAAATCCGTTTCGACGGTGTCCAAACCGAAGGTGCCTCAAGCGTCGACGGGAAGCGTGATGGGCGGGTTTGGCGGGGGACGTGCCGCAGCTGCTCAGGCACCGATGCGAGAATCGAAGCCGATGCCGCCGCCTCCGCCGCGCAACAAAGACGACAGCGGTCTCGAGCGGTTGGCGACGCAATACAAGAATTCGCGCAAGCAAGTCGTCGTGGAAGGTTGGGCGGATTCGCGCGATGGCGACAAGTACGGCGCGTCGCTCGAACGGGCCAATCGTGCTCGTGAAAAACTCATTCGATCCGGCTTGGATCCTTCGCAAGTCGTGGCTGTCGGCAATGGCATGCAAGCGGGTCGCGCGGGCGGCGTGAGCATCATCGAAGCGCCGGATATGCCGCAGTTGCAACAACAAGCGGTGCAGGTCAAAGCGCCGGATGCCGAAGGAAATGATCCGATCGGCAAGTCGTACTTCGAGTCGCAGACGTCGATGACGGTGCCGAAGGAGACGTCGGCGATGGTGTCGATCTTGTCGGCGGATACCGAAGGCGGGTTTGTCTATCTGTACGATCCCGAAGGTGCTCGCGGGAATGCGACGTATCCGTTCCGCACGGTTCGTCTGAAGAATCCCACGAATTCCGTGCTGGAAAGTGGTCCGGTGGCGGTCTTCGGCGAAGACGGGTTCATCGGCGAAGGCATGAGCGAACCCATACCCGCGAAGTCGTACGCGTTTGTCCCGTTCGCACTCGACCGGCAGATCGTCGTCGAGCGCAAGGATGATCAACGGGATGCGATCGCGCGTATTTTGACGGTGCAACGCGGCGTGTTCTCCACCGAGGTCAAACACACGAAGAAGAAGACCTTGACCTTGACAAACCGCATGCAGGACAAAGCGACGGTCTACATCAAGCACGCGGTCACGGCGGGTTACAAGCTGACGAAAGCGCCGACGTCGCAGGAACGAATGGGCGAATCGTATTTGTTCAAAATCGACGTGCCTGCGGGCGCGAAGGTCGATGTGGACATTGAAGAAGAGACGCCCGTTTTCAAGAGCACCGACATTCGATCCAACGTCGGCATGGAGATGATTCGAGCGTATTTGTCGACCGCGGCGCTCACGGGCAAACTCAAGGAGTCCGTCACCAAACTGCTCGAACTGCAGAAGGAAATGGCGAACCTCGATCAACGCATTGCGACGAGTCGCGAGCAGATGAACGAGTATCGCAATCGCATGGATGAACTTCACGCGCAGATCGTGACGTTGAAGGTGGTCAAGAGCGGCGGGCCTTTGATGCAGAGCCTCGAGAAGAAAATGCAGGAGGTGAGCGATCGTTTGTCCAAAGCAACCATCGACTTGGTGGCGCTCCAGGAAAAACAAATGCTCGCCCGCATCAGTTTTCAGGACGGCGTTGCCGAGTTGTCCTTCGAAACGGAAGGGCAATCGAATCCTTCCGCCACGCATTGACGATCACCGTGCAGATTGAAGATTTGGGGCTTCGAGTCGCTTGCGGCGTGTCGAGCCCCAAACCCTGATGGGGAGAGCTTGAGTTGTTCTTTACAGGCTCTCCCCAGCCGGAGTAACCTGGGGTTTCTCTCGGCAACAGGAACGGTGCACATGAACCCAGGCGGTTTTGGTGGAGGCGGGGGATACCCGCCGAGTGGCGGATATCCTCCGGGTGGCGGCATGCCGCCTGCGGGTGGTGGAGGTGGTTGGGGACCGCCTCCGGGTGGCGCACCCCCGGCAGGTGGAGGTGGCGGCGGTTGGGGACCTCCTCCGGGCGGCGGTGGATATGGCCCACCCCCCGGCGGTGCACCTCCTGCAGGTGGCGGTGGCGGATGGGGACAACCTCCGGGCGGAGCCCCGGGCATGGCGGCACCGGGCATGGGTGCGTACGCGCCTCCCGCGGGTGGTGGATATGGTCCTCCGCCGGGCATGGGCGGGGCAATGGGTTCGGGCGGTCAGCGCGTTTTCTTTAATGGCGACGGCGCGAAGCTGTTTGTCCTGACGCTGCTGTATCGAGCTGCTCCCGTGCTTGGCGGCTACATCGTGATTCTCCTTTTGATGCTCATTGCCAGGGCCATTGATTCCGCCGTGGGCGCCGGTGGAATTCTGGCCATTCTCATGGCCGTGGTCGGGGGCCTCAGCTTGTTCGCGGTCATTCTTGGTTCGGCGGTCGTCTACACGAACAAGTTTTACGAGTTCTACTACAACGCGTTGACCATCGACGGTCAGCAATGCCAATACACGGGAACGCCGCAAGAACTGGCCAAGTTGGTCATCATCAACGCCATTCTCACGAGCATTACGTGCGGCATTTACACGCCGTGGGCCATTGTGCGGAGCACCGAATTCGTTCACAGCAAAGTGCTCATCAACGGCCAGCCCAATCGGCTCACGTTCCACGGAGATCCGGCTTCATTGCTGGGCACGTACATTCTGGGGAGTATTCTCACCGGCTTGTGCTTCATCTACGCGCCCTGGTTCGTGAACGACATTTTCGCGTTCATGTGGGAAAACACGCGCCTCGATGGTCGACCGTTCCAATTCCGCAAAGACCCCGGCGGCTTCTTGGGTACGTACCTCGTCAATGCCATTTTGACCGGTATCACCTGCGGCATTTACGCCTCGTGGGCGCAATGCAACTTCGCGAAATGGGAAGCCGAACGCGTGGCGTGAAGCCATTCTCGATTTTTCCTTTCCCGAACATTCCCGCCTGAATTCTCCGACAAACTTCTCCCTCCCACCTCAATGATCCTTTCCGCGGCGATTCGACGCCGCGGAGAAGAACCTTGCATGGTCGATTGAGTTTGGCACGAGAAAGCCGTGCTCCCGATGTGCTTTTGCGCGCAACCAACCACCAACCGGTCATGACATGCATTGACTGGGTGCGTTCGCCATACCCGGGGAGCATTGCGAGTCAAGGTGATCTCGTTCGTCCAAATAGAACAAGTGGTTTTACGAGCCGATTCGTACAAGCCCGTGTTTGGGCTACGATTGATAAACTGTTCGTCGGAATAGAACCAAACGTTTTTCGCGCACGCGCACAAAGTTGTCTTGACGGACGTGGGTTTGTCATTAAGGTGGGGCGGCGTGATGCGAAACCCCGGTGATACCTTTGGTAAAAACCTGATGCGTGATGTATTTGAATTGCGGGGTTTGGCGGAGACGGAGGCGGAGGTTCCTCCGGGCAATGCAAAGCGAATCGACGTGTGGTTCGTGCCCGACGATCGCAAGATTGCGTCTGCCCCGCAATTCGCGGACATTCTGGAGGAGATGGCGGCGGAGCCGTCGGCGCTCGAGTTATGGAGCGGCACGGTGAGCGAACACGAATTTCACGTGACATTCGCGAAACGTGAGAATTTTCGGCAAACACTGGAGCAGCGCGACAAACGTTCGTGGAAACGTCCGATGCTTTGGCATGTTTGCGCGTGCCGGCCGAAGAAGGTCATCGAGGCCTTCGGGTTTGTTTCGACCAACATGCCCGGGCGGTATCGGCTGCGAAACCGTGGTTGGCGTGTGCAGCTCGTGGTGGCCGGCGAGTTGCCGACGACGCGGAGCACGCTGTTGTTTCGCCTGCTGGGTCGTGGTCAAGTTCGTCGGGACGCATTGCGCGAATGGTACGCTTTGCCCGACGATGCGTGGGAAAAAGAGGTTGCCTACACGTGGATCGTGAAGGTAGGATTGGAAGTGCGTGTGAACAGATCGATGACGACAAACGATCGGGAGTTGGTCATGGACGCTCGAGCCTGGGCCAGGGATCATCAAGCAAAGCTTGCTCAAAAAATCGAAGCGAAAGTTACGCGCAAGATTGAAGCGAAAGTTACGCGCGAGGTTGAAGCGAAAGTTACGCGCGAGGTTGAAGCGAAAGTTACGCGCGAGGTTGAAGCGAAAGTTGCGCGCGAGGTTGAAGCGAAAGTTGCTCTAGAAATTGAAGCTCGGATGCAGGCGCGACTCGCCGAAGAACGACGGCTGGCAGAAGCGCAGGCGGCGGAAGAACGACGGCTGGCAGAAGCGCAGGCAGAAGTCAATCAAATCGCTCATCTTTTCGAGCATCGTCTTGGTCGACAGTTCACATCGGACGAACGCCGCGTGCTGCGATCGCGTGTGGAGACGCTGGGATCGATGCATGTCGCCGAGCTGGTCGTGGATCTCTCGACAGCCGAGCTTGCCGCGTGGCTGGCCGCTGACGGTACTGTCCGTCGCAGTCGCAACAAGACCCGCATTGCGAAAGTGGCAAAGCCGACCAGTCAGCCCTTGTCCAACACACCCGCTCGATAATCCGCCCACGCCTTTTCGATTTCCGCCTCGGTATTCATGACGAACGGCCCGCGTTGTACGATGGGTTCTCGTAATGGTTTTCCCGCGGCAATCAGCACATTGCTTTGCATACGCGCCCGCATGCGTATACGTTCGCCCGGACCGAGCACGGCGATGCTCCCCGCATTGACCGCCTTTTCGGCATTCTCACCGCCGATGTCGACTTCGCCGCCACCCACGAATACAAACGCCGCATGATCCGTCGGTGTTTCCACCTCGAAGGGCACGTCGTCTTCCAGCACCGCCGTAGCCACGATCGGCTGCGTTGGTCGCGTACGCACAGGTCCCGCGAGACCATTGATGTCCCCCGAAATCACGCGGACTCGGCCCAAACCTTTCGGCAGCGTCGATTCGGCCAACGCCGAAGGCGCCAAGTCTTGATAATATTGCGGGCACATTTTTTCTTTCGCCGGCAAATTCACCCACAATTGATACCCCGACATGAGTCCTCGCTCTTGCTCGGGCATTTCCGAATGCACGATTCCTCGACCCGCCGTCATCCATTGCGACCCGCCGCCCGTGATCAAACCTTGATTGCCCCGGCTGTCCCGGTGCCGCATTCGCCCCTCGAGCATCACCGTGACCGTTTCGAATCCCCGATGCGGATGATCCGGGAATCCACGAATATACGCGTCCGGTTCGTCCGAATGAAACCGATCGAGCATGATGAACGGATCGAGATTGCGTAGAATCGGTTGCCCAATGACGCGGGACAACTTCACGCCGGCACCGTCTTTCGTCGCCATTCCCGCCAGAATCTGCTGCACGCTGCGCCGCGTGATCGAAGTGATGGCGGGCGCGGACGTCGAACGGCATCCGAGCGCACCTGCGGCGGCCCACAGGCCCGTACCTACGAGAAAACGACGACGCGGGAGCATCAGCATACGTTCACGATACGCGAAGCATTGGCATATCGCAAGGCATTCTGCTCACGGAACGAGCACATCGGCGCCTTCCGAATAACGCACGGCCCATTTCGAGGTCGCGGAATCCCAACGTAATGAGAAAATATCGCCTTTCCCCAACGCTCGGCCAATTTCCCGCATACCTCGAGGCACCGCGGCGATTTCATACACGCGCCCCGATAAATCGACATACCCGTGCACGGACGAATCTCGTTTGGCCCATTTTCCGCCCGGCGCGACTTTCGTATTGATCAACTCCTCCAAACTGCCGTTCGCAGGCAAATACGCCATTTGCAGGGTGCCTTCGCGCGTCACGACGATCGCCCGCAAACCCGTGGAAAATTCCAGAATATTCGACGCCGAGCATTGAGGCAATTCACCGACGATCGCCGTTTCGACGTCCGCCACGGCAACAGGTCCGTGGTTGACGCGATGTACGATGCAACCATCACGATCACACGGCATGAACACCGTGTCTCCATCCGTCGAACTCGATAGGGGCATCACGGCCAAGTAATCCCTGGATTGCCATGTCGTGCCACTTCGAGGTTCCCAACGCACGACCGTAATTGTCGGAACGACGAGCACATCGCCGCTTGGTAATAGCGAAATGCGCGTGTTTCGGTACGTGTAATGCCCCGATGCCGCCTTGAAGCTCGGGCCGAGTTTTCCGTTTAATGAAATGGCGCGAACTTCGGTGGTATCAAGTGACACAAATGCGGCTCGATCTGCGGCGGTTCGTCCGGCGCAACAGGCAAATTCGATGACGTTTCCATTGAGTTCAACGGGGGCTTCCACTTTCGGCGTCGTGCGAAAATGCGAAAAACGCCAAAACATATTGTCATCGCCGCCGGCGAGCAACGTATCGGTCATGGAATCATACGCGACGGCCGTTTGATCGCGCATCACGAAAAATGGCTTTTTGGCGTTTCGCCATTCCATCACCAAAGACTCCGAACCGAATACGCGAGTCTCCGTCTTCATGTTCAGGACGACGACTTCGTCATCATCCGAAGCATAAGCGACTTCATCGCGTTTGTCGGGCATCGGAAACACGTCATTGACATCTTCGTTCGTATCGATTTCTTTGGGCACGGCGCCCGGGGCTACATCGATGAGCGTGACCGTATCCGACGACGAACCGAGCGCCAATCGCTTCCCATCGGCGGAAAAACGCATTCGATTGGGCGCGGGAGCTTTGAAACGGAGAATGGACGTCAAATCGGGATACGAAAAAATTCGTATGCGCCCGTCCGCGAGCGCGTATGCGACGTGAGATCCGTCGGGCGAGGCCGCGACGTCGTGAATGGGTTCCGCCACGAGACGCTGAATTTTGGCGAGATTATGCGTATCGTGTTCCCAAAGGCCCGTCGATGCAGCCACGACAAACGCTTCACCCTTTCCCACAGGAACCGCATTGACGGCTTGATGGGCAAGGAACGTGGTCTTGTTTTTCCCCATCATCGCCAACAAACTGCCGCGAATCGCAGCTCGTTTGTCTTGGACGAACTCATACGTCTTGGCCGAGCCTTTTAGTGGCGCGACCGCCGGCAAGGCCGCTTCGACTTGAATCTCGGCTTCTTTGTGCAGCGGACCGGGCGGCAGTCCGATTCCAAACCCACCGCTGCCGCCAAAACCAATGAACCCGCCGCCTGCGCCTCCCATTCCCAAAGGCGGAGGTGTCGGAGGGGCAGACGAGGTCGGCGGACGATGGGTGAGCGACATGCACCATCCGAGCGGACACCCGCAACATCCGGACGCGCCGACAATCAGCGGAAAAAGGATGGAAGCGACCACGCGACGGGTCGTGCTGAATTGGGAAGACGGCACGGGTTGATTCAAGCGGAACAATGATGAAAAGGGAAGGGGAATTTCCGTCAACCGCGTTTCAAAAAGGGCACCGGGCGATTGCGAATCAATTCGACGACGTACGCCGCGGCGACGTGGCACGCGTAAGGTCGATAAGGAGCCGTCGTCGGGGCATTTTTCGCTTCATCCGCCAGATCCGACACGCCGCGGACCATGAAAAACTCGGGTTGCGTCGCCGCCGCAAAACATGCGCTCGCCACGCCGGCCGCTTCCATTTCCACGCCGACCAAGGCCGGCCAGACATTGCGATATTCGTCGAGCACGCTTTGCACCGCCACGACCTTGTCGCCCGAGGCAATGGGGCCGACGTGTATCCGGGGCAAACCATCGTTCGGTCTCGGCGTTGCAATGCGTTTCGTCCAAGCATCACCGATGACATTGAGCGCCGCGGCATAAAGTCTTCGCGATGCTTTGTGTACGCTCCAGCGAACTTCAATGCCGTTCGTCGTGATCTTTTGCAGCTCGTAATCGACGACTTGCTCGGAAATCAGCACATCCCCGAGTCCGACATTTCTTGCCGCAATGCCTCCGGCAATGCCCACCAAAATCACGTGCCTCGGACGCCAACGCTTGATCGCTTCGGCAGTGGCCGTCGCCGCATTGACGCGTCCCATACCGAGCAGCGGCATGACGATGGTCCGATAATCACCCGCTCCATCACTCGTGCCCACATTCGCTGAAAAATACACGTGAATATCGTCCCGTCGCGGGGGGACCCGCGCGTATGCGGGTAAGTGATCGAGCAGCGCGTCGCGTTCTTCGGGCAATGCCGTGACCAACAAAAAATCGACCCGTTCCGGCTTCTTCGCCTGGTTTTCTTTGGGTTTTCGAATACGCGTCGGTTCGGCGGGGCGTGTCGCCGATCGACCGGAAACCTCTTCGGTCAGCAAATCGAAGAGGTGCGCCACGACCAATTCAATCGAGCCATGCGATTGCATGGGCATATCGAGCGACGCGATGCGATGTTTGGCCAGGTGGTGATAACGCTTGACCCGATCGAATGTCGCCAAAATATCGTCGTACGCCGTTTTGGCATTTCCTCCCGTATTCGGCAAAGGAAACACCGGAACGTGTTCGATGAGCGCTGTTTCGTAGGTCTTCAGCGTTCCTTCAATGCCGCCCACGAGAATGACGGCATGGGCGCGCTTGACGCTCTCCACCCATTCCGGAACGCCTTTGTCGACGTAAATGACGTCGCCTCCAAAAAAGGCCGGTTCGTCGGGGCGGGGGACGATCTGCTTGAGTCTTCGCGAAAGCGGCAATCCGAGCGCCTGCATTTCACCGGCGAATGCGAGCGTGACTGCTTTGTCGACGCCATGCCAGCCGCACGTGATGAGTCCGAATCCCAAATGCGCTATTTGGCGTCCAATGGCTTCGGCAGCGAGCTGCTGCGTTTTGGGCAAAGGCTCATCGCGCAACCCCGTTCCGGCCACGAGGATCCACGTTTCTTTCGATTCGGTTTCATCGTCGCTCATGGCTGCTCGTTGCTCATGGCCGGAAAAAGGTTTGGCCGGAAAATTCAGCTGCTGCGTGAGCCTCGGAAAAGCGAGAGCTCGATTTTGCCCACCGTTGCTTGAACAAGAAAACAATGGGTCACGTCGTCGACATCTTGCAGGCTGATTTGCCGCACGGCGCGAGGATCGCGACGATTCAGCAATACGCGGTCGATTTCCAACTCCAATCCCATGACGCCCGTGCCCGGTTCGCGCGAACTTCCACCCAACACGACGATATGCTCGGGCAAACCCGGCGGGGTTCGAAGCGACAAATCAAAAGCGCCTGCGCAACCTTGCGCGAGGGCTCGCCACAAGGCCAAGAGCATCGTCGAACCACGCCTGACCACCGTGGGCTCCTGCCCGTCGCGATAATGTGAAAGGGTGATGCCGTCGAAGACGATGCGTTCGTGGCCGTGTACGTCATGTAAAACCGCGATTCGGAACGAACCGCCGTCGCGACCTTCGACTTCGATCGCGAATCGCATCTCCGTGGTTTGGCCGTCGACCACTCGTTCGACGATCGCCGCAATGGGCGAGGACTTGGGAAACAATCCATCAATCGCGCCGGCGATCTCTTGCACGGAACCGGCGAACGTTTCCAATCGTTGCGGCCATGAAGCCATCGGCATCGGGGCCTGGAGAGCCAATGGTTTGACCCCACGTTTGCCATTTCGGCACAATTCGGCCGTTCCATCCGGTGGTTCGAGCAGCAACAATCGCGTCACGGCCGCCATGGGCGAACCCGCCTTGAATTCCGATTCGCGCGTCGATAACGCCGCCGTCGTCGACAGCGCAAATCGTCCCGCACAATGCGGATGACTCATGGGCGGCAAAAGCGGTTCGGGTGGTTTGCCCGGAAATACCAATGCGCGAATCAGGGTCACGCCCAAGGGATCCGCGGCGCGTAACGTCTCCGTGCGCTCTCGAGGAATCCAATCGAAACTTTCCCGCACGGCCATGACGATCGCTTCGGCATCGAATCCTTCGCCATGCACCAATTCGAGCGCCGATTGAATCACCGCCGTTCCGCCTTGTTCCGCTGCTTTGCGCAACAGTGGAATGCCTCGCGGTGTCGCCCCGCGAGAAATGGCCACGAGACCCGCGCCGGCGAGCATGGCCGGATCGCCTCCACCGGCCCGTGTCGCCGCTTTTTCCAGCCGCAACATCGCTTCGTCGTAACACGCCGCCGCCGCCGCATGCGCGCTCAAATCATCGAGCCTTCGGCCATGTCGCGCCAATTCGAATGCCGCTCGCACGTGCACTCGACCATAACGCGTTTCCCCGTCTTCCTCCGCCGCCTGCAATAAACTCGGCAGAGGATCCACGCCCCGCGCGGCATCGCGCGCCAACGTCATATACCACGTCACATCCGCGCGGCGTTCACGCATGTACGCATCGCCTGGATGTTCCAGACAAACTTCTTCCCAACGCAATTCCGATTGGAGTCGTTCGAGCTTTGCGAGCGCTTCGTCGTGTCGCTCGAGCGCACTCAGCGTCATCGCTTCCACCAGGTCCGATGCGAGATGCATTCGATGCGCCGGCGTTCCCATGCCCACCGTGTATTTGCGTCTTTTCGCCAGCTTATCGAGCGCCTCTGCGGTTCGTCCCATGCGACTCAATACGGCCGCTTCGTTGTGCGCGGCGGCGAGGGCGATCTCGTAATACGGGCTCGGCCACGTTCCTTGGAATCGCTCGCGCAGCGCACCGAGCAAGATGAGGGCTTCGTCGAAACGCCCCGCAAGACCCAGCGCGGCGCCTTCGTTGCATGCGGAAAGAGCCGCAATCGCATCGATGGTGGGGCTGGTTGTTCCCGACAAACGTTCGCGTAACGACGCCCCGAGCTCGGCCGCCGCTTCGGGTCGTCCGGCGCGCGCGAGCACCAAAATCTCCAAACACGACGCGGACGCTTCAATCTCGCGTTGCTCGAGACTCCCGCCGCTCGACGCTCCTTCGAGAGCCCGACCGAGGGCCAGAAGTGCTCGGGCTTCATCACCGCGTTCCATCGAGATCACGGCGAGGGCGAGCGCGGCGTCCGCGGCCAGGGCGCGCAAATCGAACGACGGGGGACTGGGGAATTTCCACTCGCGGGCCAGATCGACGACGGCCATCAAGCTGTCGGTGGCCAGGGCAAACCTCTCGCGGGCGGCGTGACGTTTTCCGCGTCGATAATGCGCCTGCAGAACACACTCGAACATTTCCGGATCGTCGTGACGTCGTTCGTGAAAACGACGCACGATCTCGTCGTATTCGCCCGTTTCCGATTGGGCCGCGAGATCTCCGAGCGCCAACAAAGCCTTGGCTGTTTCTTTCGTCCCGCGTTCGTCTCGGACAGCTTCACGGACGATCGCCGCGCAGATCTTGGCCGCTTCGGCGTTGCGCCCGTGAGCCCGCAGCGTCATCGCTTCGGCAAGTCGATCTCCTCCCTGTTTCACCGGCGGTTTTGCCGATGCTTGGAGGTCAAAGCGTGCCGTTCGTTGGGTCGTTTCGTCACGCGGGGACGATGGTCTCGCCGGCGGTGTCGCCGAACCGCGCGTCGTTCCGAGATCGGCTGCTTGTGAAGGGCTGCGTCGCGCTTCGATGGCCGACATCAATTCCGCCGACATCGGGCGCGCTCGGGCTCCCACGCGCAGAGGACTTGACTTGGACAAACACTGTACGAACCGAAAATAAGCGTGCGATGCGGCTTGGGAATTCGAGGTCGGTTCGACTTCGACAGCCAGACGCGTGGTTTGCATACGCAACGCGCGTTGCGGGATTTGCGCCAGCTCCACGTAGGTCGACAGGTCCACGGCGGAGTGACCGAGTGTGGACCGGAAAAACGCTTCGAGGCGCGGACGCGCTTCATCGATGAACGCTTTACCCGCACCGCCATCGGGCACTTCGGTGAGCAGCGGGAACATGTTCAGCGCGCGATCCGTCGCCGCCAAAGACCGCCGACCATGCGCCCACGCCGCCAGTTCGATGCCTTCTTCGAGCGTCGCATCGTCGACGAGAAACACGAGTTTGTCCGCGAGCGAGGAGATCAACACCGCCGTCGTATCGGTTTCCCCCGTCGGCGCGTCGATCAGTACGGCGTCGTAACGACTGCGCAACGCTGCGGCGATCTCTTCGAGCACGCCGGGGAACAGATCGAGCATATCGAACGGATGCGCTCGTTCATGCGGAGCATCGTCGCCACCGACCGCCATGAAGTGCAATTCGACCGCCCGTTCCTCGGGCAAACCCGGATAACGCACGCTCACGCGACGAATGGCCGCATCGGCGACTTCGAAGACGCGCTCCACGAGATCATGCGCCAAACCGGATCCCGTCGTGCGTACGGCGGTTTTACCCGGGGGCAAACGTCGCGCGCCATCGCGAACGAGCGACAAAAGATCCACGACCCCGGAAATCGAGCGCGACCGCGCGGTATTCGTCGTGATGGGCCGGCGCTTCATCGCCTCGGGGAAATAACGTCCCAGCGTGGGCGAATCGACGGCCAGATCGATGACGAGCACCTTGTCGCCGCGTTGTGCAAGCAGCGCCGCGACGTTGGCCAAAGCCAGCGCCCTTCCAGCATCGCTGCGAGCCGAGGCAAACACGGCAAGATACCCATCGCGCGTAGCTGCCACGCAAAACTCCTTCGGCGCCTACTTTTGCACGCCTTGCACGGGCGACCAAGAAACGACACGCGAGCCCACTCGGTTCATTGCAGAACTCCGCGCTTCATCGCCGCTTGCTCCGCCGACTGCACCGCCGCCTTGGCTTTCGACTTGCCTTCGATCACCCGCGCCAACGCGCGTTGATACAGCTCGATCGTGTTGAGCGCATCGACGAGCAGGTTGCGGACGAGGGGCGCGAGGAGGGAGATCCCCGTGAAATCAAGGGAAATGCGGAAGCGTACGGAACCGTCTTCCATGTCGAGCTCGAAGTTGCCGTCGCCCATCCCGTGATTGGCCCGTACGACAAACTCGCACAGCTCCGCGCGATGCTCTTTTTTCGCTCGCGGCCGGATCAGCACGTACAGGACGAGGCGCTGAAATGGTTCGGACAAACGCATCAAAAACGCTTCGATCAGCGACGAATCCTCGCTCATCTCCAGCAAATAATCGACCACGCCTTGACCGTCGTCTTCGCGGGAGAACTTCCATCCGGCCTCGCCGAGAACCCGTTCCACGACCGACGTCGGCAATTCTTTGGGTTCGTCATGGCCATGTTCGGCAAAAACCGGACCCGCATGTTCCTGCCCGTGACCTTGTTCTCGAGCTTCTTCGATGGCTTCGAGCACTTCCTTGGCATGCTCGGCCATTTCCCAATCTTCGGGGGCGACCGTCACCGCTCGCTGAATGTCTTGCGTTGCTCCGTCGAAGTCGCCAAGTTCGGCGCGACACGTCCCTCGCTCGAGCAGAGTTTCGGGTTTGTCCGGAACGATCCGTAATGCGGCGTCGAAATCGGCGAGCGCGCCGTCGAGATCATCGAGGTTGATTCGCGCGACGCCGCGCCGTTCGTACGCTTGGACAAACTCGGCGTTACGTTCGAGCGCCGCCGTGAAGTCGTCATGAGCACCTTGGATGTCGCCATCCAGGAACTTCGATGCGCCGCGGTTGTACCAAGGCAGGACTTCATTCGGAGCGAGCTTGATCGCCGCATCGAAGTCGGCAATGGCTTTGTCGAGTTTTCCCGCGAGCGCGTGGTTGCTGCCGCGATCGTTCAGGGCTTTCCAGTCGCGCGTGTCGATTTTGGCCGCTTTCGGGCTGCGATCGGTCGCGGAGGCGGGCTTCTTGACGGCTCGTTTTACGGGGCGTTTGGCAGGGCGAGACATGCGTGGGCGCGTAGGTTAGTCCAAAACAAACTTCGAATCATCACCTTTCACGAAAAGTCTCGCGCACTTCGAGCGGCTGTTCCGCCGGTATCACCGGCGTCTTTCCCGACCTGCGTTCCAGCGCGTCGAATGCGACCGGGCGATCGGCTTCCACGAGGTCGACGATTTTTGCGAAATGGTTTTTCTCGAATGTCCAAACGGGGAATGGAGGCGGAAAGGCTGCTTGGAAGTCAGCGTGCGAGGTACTCAATGGCCTTGATCATGCCATTGTATCTTCGTTCGAGTTTTGATACGCTGCTCCGTCACTTCGCATTGAAGCGTTTTCTTCATTCACTCAATGAGAACGTCTCCGCCGCATCTCTCACATTCCAAGTATCGACCGGAAATCGACGGCTTGCGGGCCATTGCCGTCGTCAGTGTGGTCCTGTTTCACGCCCACCTCGGCGTTCCCGGCGGCTTCATTGGCGTGGATGTTTTTTTCGTCATTTCCGGCTTCCTGATTACGTCGTTGATCCTGCGTGATCTCGTCGAAAACCGTTTTCGCCTCGCGGATTTTTGGGAAAGACGTGCGCGCCGTATCTTGCCTGCCCTTCTTCCCGCGACGCTCGCCGCACTCCTCATCTCGATGATTCTATTGCCTCCCACGGCACTCGAATCAGCCGCTCGGTCTGCCACGTGGCTCGGCGCGTTTGCCTCCAACGTATACTTTTATCGGACCATTGGCTATTTTTCCGCACCAGCCGAAGGGCTGCCGCTATTGCATACATGGTCGCTCGCGGTCGAAGAGCAATTCTATTTGCTGTTTCCCCTCTTGCTCGTAGGTGGATTCGCGCTCGTTCGCCGTTCGCGTCGGCGTCTTTTCACGCTCGTTTTGCTGCTCGCCGGCGTGAGCCTCGCCATGAGCGTCCGGGAAACCAACACCAACCCCACCGGTGCATTTTACCTCTTGCACACGCGCGCGTTCGAATTGCTCCTCGGTGCCCTACTCGCGTTCGTTCCGGGATCCGCCGTTGAACGATGGGGGCGAATGCGCGAAGTCCTCTCTCTCGGCGGATTGGCACTCATTGGTTGGGCGTGCCTTCGTTTCACGAAAGACACCCCATTTCCCGGCTTGCCGGCCCTCGTGCCGTGTGGAGGTGCAGGGCTGTTCATTTTGGGAAATATGGGCGATCGCGCGCCTGATGCCCCGCCGATCACGTGGTCGGGCCGAGCGCTCGCGTGGCGCCCCGTGGTGTTCGTGGGATTGGTGTCGTATTCGTTTTATTTATGGCATTGGCCGCCATTGGCCATCATGAATCATTGGCACATTGGAACGAACACGCCGCATCTACGCGTCATCAGCGTGTTGGTCACCTTCCTTTGCGCGGTTCTTTCCTGGCGTTTCGTCGAGCGTCCGTTTCGACAAACACGAGCTCCCTCACGACGGTTTGTTGTGGCCGTTGCGGCAGCCCTCTCCATGGCCGGCCTCATGGCTTTTGGCTGGGGCATTGCCAAGGACAGCGCGGTTTTGTCCCGTGTGCCTTCTGCGGCGTACGCATGGCTGGGTGCGATCGTCGAGCCCAGGTTCGCCCAATCGACGGAGCCACACCACGTGCGAACGAAAAGACTCCCGGTGTTTGGCGTGAATGACCCCAATATCCCCGCCTCCGTCCTGCTGTGGGGAGATAGCCACGCCATGGCCGTTGCCGGCGTGATGGATGAGGTTTGTCGTGAAACCGGCCGCAAAGGCTACATAGCCGCCCACTTGTCATCAGCCCCATTGCACAAGTATTATTCCTGGGGCAAATATGCCCTCAATGAGTTGTCGATTCCGTATGCCGACGCCGTGTTCCAGTTGATTAAACAAGAACGAATTCGTGAGGTTGTGCTGGTCGCGTATTGGAGTTCCTATTTCGACGAATATCCCTCGGGCGCACAACATCCCTACGAGCTGGATCAATTCTCGATTGCGCTGCTGCGGACGATCAAGGAATTGCAGGCGCTCGGTGTGCGGGTCATCTTTCAGCGGCAGACGCCGAGCTATATGGTCAGCGTGCCGGAAGAATTGGCATGGCGAACCATTTTTGGTTGGGCGCCGTCACATGGCGATATCAGCCTCAGTGATTTGCGTCATCACGCTCGCGGGCTGGATGCATTGGAACGCGACGTCATCGCCACCGGGGTCATTGTGGTTGACAGCGTCGCTGCACTTTCACCCGGAGGTGGACCGGCGATCGTCGCGAGTGGTGGGCAATCGTTGTACAGCGACGGAAATCACCTTGCGATTCCTGGTGCCGCGCGGCTCTTGCCGGCCTATCGCGCGGCATTCGCCGAAGCTTCACGTCGGTAGCTCCGCCAATGAAGGTGACAATGGCCCGAACGTGCGGTTATTTGTTATCGGCTGGAATGAGACATTCGCCGCTATCGAGAACCAGAGCGGGTCGAAAGAGGTGCAGTGGTGACCATGAGATTGCAGCCCGATTGGCAGCGCTGGAAACGGAGATGCGCGTAGGTTAGTCCAAAACAACCTTCGAATGATCACCTTTCACGAAAAGTCTCGCGCACTTCGAGCGGCTGTCCCGCCGGTATCACCGGCGTCTTTCCCGACCAGCGTTCCAGCGCGTCGAATGCGACCAGGCGATCGGCTTCCACGAGGTCGACGATTTTTGCGAAATGGTTTTTCCCGGGCGCGAAAAACTCGAAAGTGTCCTTCGCATTTCCAATGTCGAACGCGGCCGCCGAATAAGGATCGTTTTGCCCGTACACGAACAGAATCCCCAGGCCTTCGGTATCGAGCCATTGCGTGACGTCCTGCATTGCTTCCGGCTTGAACGTCGGGGTTTTTCCCGTACCCGGCAAGACGAAACTCGTCGGCACATCGAATTTCGGGTACTTCAACAAATCGCTCAAATGGCTTTCTTCGAGCGCCGGATACCCGAGCTCGACCGATGCTTGCCAATAATACGGCTCGAATCCCAATACCTGCGCATCCGACCAATAAATCGGCGGATTGATTTCCGAAAGGAAATTCCAAACTTCGGTATCCGTCGACGCCGCAGTCGGGATATTGGGACAACGGCTCGCGTCGAAGTATTGCCAAAACGTGAAGGCAAATTCGACGGCGGCCGTCTCGAGCGCTTGATCTTCACCCAGAAGATCGAACGTGTACCCATGAGCGCCCGACAGCGTAGCCAATGACGCCATCATCGCCGGGCGACGAATCAAGATTTCGCGCTGAAAATCAGCAAGTTTTTTTCGACAATCGGCGTCGCCCAGGTTCGCCACGAAATCCAAATATCGCGGATCGGACGTCCCCACGCTGTGCGGAGCCACATACGCCACCGTGCCTTCGACATCGTTCGGGAAAAACCTTCGATGATACACCGACGTCATGCCTCCTTTGCTGGCCCCGGAGGAAATCCATTTGCCTGTGTACAGCGGCTTGAGCGCTTCGACGATGCGATGATGATCCGTCGCGGCTTGTTTGATGGTCAGCCACGACCAATCTGCGGGATCCGGCCGTGAAGGCGCAAAAAAGCGCTGCTCGACCCATAATTGATTCGCTTCCAGCAGTTGCGCCGGCTCATACAATCGAGGTTTCGAGGTATTGGCGAAATACCCCGAGGTTCCAAGGACCATCGGCGCATCATCATTACGATGCAACAGCATGACGCGCTGCTGGAAATGGGGCGAAGCATCCGGCGCGTCGTGATCCCCGGGCTGATCGAATTCCAGCACGAAATAACGATAATCCGCCACCGTCGTCGGCCCTTCCTGCACCGTTACCCCGGGAATGGCCCGGAGTTTGTCCAGAAAGTCTATTTCGTCGGGCGGAGCGGGGCCATCGGGCTGCGTACACGCAACAAGCTGCGAACACACGAAGAACGTAAACAACAACGAACGCTTCATCATGCACCTCAATTGCAAAGGTCGGGGTTTTTGGAGATCTCGGCGGCTCGTTCGGACAAAGGTGCGCCGTTCAAATCGGCGACGAATGTATTCCAGCGATTCCGGTCGAAAACGAGCTGGTCACTGCCATTCACGTTTTGCCAATCGCGGAGCAAATTGCGCACCGTACACAACGCATACGCATGCGCGGGACGCGCGGCGTCTTTTTTCAAGACCGTGCCGAGCGCATGCAAACCCGCTTCAAATGCGGTCTTCCCTTTGGCATTTCCATTTTGCCATTCCGTCTTCCAGGCGCGCGTGAGTGTTCCAAGACGAACCAAAAGACTCGAACGCAACACCTCCGACGAGTCATTCGCTTCCGTCCATTCGACAAATTGGGCATGCGTTTCCAACGTCGCCGGGGCGCGCCCGGCTGCAATGAGGCGCGTACGCAATGAGCCCGCGTTTTCGAATACGCCCGGCCAAACTGATTTGTGCTGCGCATCGAAACGCGCCAGAAACGTCAGCCGTTCGTGGGAAATGTCCGCATTCGGCAATCCCGTCGCCAACTTCTGCCATTCGTCGTCCCAAGGCTGAGGTTCCCCCAGCACTTCGGCACACGTGGAATACGAACCGACGGCCGACAAACCAAACGTCGGCGGCTGCGTGGCAAACGCCGTTCGCAAAACGTCCGTCCATTGCGCACTCGGCATTTCCTCGGCGACGTCGCACGCACGGTACAACCCGAGCGCCACGGCCGCATCGGAATGCATTGCCGTCAAAAATGATCCGAAGGTCGCCGGTTCGATCGGCCAAACAGCGGGCGGCGTTTGATCGAGCGCCAGACGTTGGTGCGTGCCCGACAAACTTCGAAACATCTCCAATTGCTCGGATGTCGTGGGAATTCGCCGCAAGTTGACGAAATCGGGGATAGTCTCATCGGGGACAAACGTTTCCCATACCGGGTGAACGTCGTCCGCGTCGAGGACGAGCAAATCATTCGGAGTCGCCGATTGAATCACGTGCTGCTCGCCGCGAACGATGAGCCGCCGATGTTTCGTTCCATCCGCGGATACCCACGCATATTCCATAGGTGCGATCAATGCACCTTCGCCGTCGGTCAACGTCACCGTTTGCTCGGCTTCGGAAAAAACCAATTTGGGTAAAGCTTTTGCGGAGAGCGCGCGACGCAGTTTGTCCGCGCCGAGAGGCTCGAATGCGGGGGCGAATGCCTGCACCACATCCTCCGTGCGGATATTGCCCATGCGATGCGTTTCCAGCAATTGCTTCATCGTGCCGAAAAAAACTTCGTCCCCGACCACACGCCGTATTTGCGTGAAAAACCAAGCCGATCGACCATAAGGCCCGGAATCGTATTTGTCTTTCGGAAGTTTTTCCGGGGCGAAAATCGCGTCCCCGTCCGCCACCCCGTACGTGTGCCCGTGCAGCGTCGCCGCGCCGTTCGTCTCCAGATGCGCATGCACGAGGTCCGCTTCCATCAGCGTCGCCATGCCTTCTTTGATCCACACGTCGTCCCACGATTGCACCGTCATGAAATCGCCGAACCATTGATGCGCCAGCTCATGCGCCGCCAGGTACAAGTCCCCGGCCAAACCCGGAGCCGTCGTCGATGTTTCCCGCTGAAATGTGATTCCCGCGTTTTCCATTCCGCCCACCGCATGCCCCGGCAGCAACACCAGCGCATATCGCTCGAATGGATAAGGCACGAAACGTTTTTCCATTTCGCCGATCATGCGCGCGAGCTCTCCGGCCATGACATCATGATTTCCCGTCACGCCTTTACGATGCCAAACTTCGACCGGCGTCTTTCCCGCTTTTGTGGCATGCACCTCGAATTCGGAAATCGCAAACGCCATCAGGTACGTCGGCAATGGGTACGCCGTTTCATAACGCATCGTACGCGACGAACCCTCGGTCGAATCGGCCATGACCGTTCCATTGGCGATCGCCGTTTCCCGCGCCGCCATACGCAATTTCGGAGCAAACACGGCGCGATCGGCGGGATCGTCATGCGTGGGCATCCAATAACGCGCCCCTTGAGGCTCGGAATCGGTAAACACCGCGCGAATATCGATGGGGTCACCTCGGCGTGATCCAATGGGACGCAAATGATCGCTCGGCAATGCTTCGTAATCGATCGACACGACAATGGGTTTTCCCGCTTGAACCGTGATGTCTTCGAGCGATACCCACAAATGATTTTCCGCCTGAACCTCGAAATCGACATCGCCGTACGTATTGAGACGAACGGCCTGAACTTCGACCGCGCTGTCGAGATCGATGTTTTGCATTCCGTCGCTGCCGGGGAGCAGGGTGATGTCGACAGACGCGACGAGACGATTCTTTTGCCAATCGTATTCGGCGACGAGATCATAACGCTGCACGTCATAATCGCGACTGCCTTGATCATGACTGCATGCGGAGAGAAACAGGGCGCCGGAGAAGGGGAGGGCAAGGCGAAGAAACTTGAACATACGGCGGCATCGTAGCATTCGTCATGCCGAGATGCAGCTGGGATTTGTGGCTCTTGAGCGGGTTGAATTGCGCAATTCGAGCAATGAGCGTTGCGCTGATTGCGCTTAGGGGAATGCGCAGAATGGAAAAGCGTGTCGGCCTTCACCGGTATGGGGTGAAGGCCGCGTTCGAGGAACGGGTTTTACTGGATCAACCGCTTGATTTCGCCGGAAGCGACGTAGGATCCGCCGCCGGAAGCTTCGACCACGGATTCGCAGACGTACAGAACGCCGAGCTCGCGAATGCTGCGTGGGAAGCGAATGTTCCAATTCGGATTGAATCCGTCGGTCACGACGCGCGCACGCAATTTCTTTCCTTCGGGCACGCATTGCACCAAAATGCCGCTGCCGATATCCGTGCACGTCGGCAAATCGGCCGCTGTAGCGGGCGTTTTCGCAGCCTTCGACGGAGACGAGCTCGACACACGACGCGCTCCACCCGCCGGAGCCACGGTTTCACCGGGACGAAGCAAACGGCGGATATTGCCTTGGGCGCGATAAAAGCTGCCATCGGCGCTCGGCACGATTTGATCGACCAAGTACGAAACACCTTCTTCGCGAATGGCGCGCGGGAATTGCACGTTCTTCGTGGAATCGTATCCGTCGGAGACCACTTTGATACGCAGTTTTCCGCCTTCTTTTTCGCACTTCAGCACCACGCCGCCGTCTTCGCTCGTGGTCGTCTGCAAACTCGCCGACGAACCACCCGTCGTGCCGCGTTGCGCGAGGTCCCCGCGATTACGCGTACCCGCTTGATACGATTGGTCGCGCAATTCTTTGCGCATATTGCCGTCGAAAGCCTTCTTTTCGAGGCGTTCGGCAAAGTGCTCGAGCTGCTCCATTTCCTCGGCAAACTCGAATTGGTTGGCGAGCGGCGAATTTCGCAAATCTTCGGCCAATTTGCGCAGCTTCTGCGCAGCCGTTTTGTGGTCGCCTTTGTCCGCGAGCTCGACGGCGTCGTCTTTGGCTTTGGCAATTTCGAGACGTCGGGCTTCACCTACGACTTTCAAATCTTGCGCCGCCGCCGCGGCTTCTTCGGCCGTACCCGCCGTTGCGGTCACGACAAACTCGCCCGCGAGGTCTTTGATCGACCCGTCCACGACCGCTTGGAACGTATACCCGACACGCGCCAAATTGATGGGGCCCGCCTTGGGCGCTTTGACTTGAATTTCGAGCGCCAATACTTTTTCTTCGACGGCGTACACGTCGCCGAGCGTGACGACCAATTCTTCGCCTTTTTCCTGCGTGCGGTATTTGTTGAGCACCCAGCCGTGCTCCACGATCTCCGAAGGGTGCACGTTCGCCACGACGTTTTGCCCGACGACCGTGGACAAACCTTCGAGCTCGATCTTGAATACCTGCTCGACGTCCGAGGGCGATTCAATGAAGTAGAAGTTGCCTTCGGCTTCCCGCGCCATACCAATCAAAAGATCTTCATTAAAGCCCGAACCGAATCCGAGCGTCGTCGTCACGACGCCTTCGCGAGCTTTTTCACCGGCCGTTTTCTTCAGGACTGCCGGATCGGTAATGCCCATATTGGCTTGACCGTCCGTGAGCAGCAAAACGCGATTGACTTCATCGGGTTTTGCATGCGCTTTGACGTTCTTGATACCCTCGAGCCACCCGCCGGCGAGGTTCGTGCAACCACCCGCGCGCACGTTTCCAATCCGCTGCTGAATGGCTTTCTTGTCCTTTACATTGGCATGCGGAACGATCGTCTCCACATCGTCATCGTAAATCACGACGCTGAGCAAATCCTGATCGCTCATTTCACCGACGACTTCTTGGGCCGCTTTGATGGCTTGACGCAAAGGCGTGCCGCCCATTGAACCCGAACGATCGAGTACGAGACTCAAGTTCAGTTTCCGTCGCGGAACGTCCTCCTTTTTACCATCCGCTCCAAATCGGATGACGAGCGAAACCTTGGTCGATTCGCCGACGACGATCGTCGGTTGGCTCAATGCGTAGGTGGCTTTCAAGGCAAATTCCCCTCGGGACGCGCGGTTTGTCGCCAATGGGCAACATGGACGCCCTCACGCGCCACCTTTATCACGAACGCGTACGCATAGAAAATCACGATCCGATGCCGCGATGACAAATTCTGACCGAGCCCCACATCACCGCTCGGCTGTGATATGGCCTTCCGACCGTGTGCCAACTTGCGCCGGCGCGATGCGGTGGGGTTCGTGGCATCAATATGAAATGACAATCAAATGTTCAGGGCATGAGGATTGCTTTTCACTTTGGTTCGGAGGTCTCCATGAAAATACCCGCTCGTTCATCCATTGCGCTTTTTACGCTGGCATTCGTGACTGGAAGTGCCGTGCTCGTCGCTTGTGGAGACACCTACAGTGAGTCGGGCTTTGCGAATGAAGGCACCGGGGCCGCCGGCAATGTCGGCAATGTCGGAGCCGGTGCGGGTAATCCGGGGGTTCCGCCGCCTGGTCCGCCTCCGCCGCCTCCGCCGCCCCCGCCGCCGGACGGTACCGCGGATGCCGGTGAGGATGCGCAACCTCCTCTCTGCGATACGCTCGATAAATCCAAGCCCGTTGTTTTGTATTTGTCCGCCGACGATTCCAATTCGATGGCTTCGCCGGTGCATACGCGCGAATTGCTGGGTCTCGGTGTCGCGCCCATGCCGTATGAAGTGCGCACGTACGAATTCCTGAATTATTACAATGTCGAATATCCCGCGCCGGACCAAGGGAAATTGGCCATCTTCCCCGAGCTCGACGCCGTAGCCGCTCCGGGTGAATTCGACTTCCAAATCGGCGTTCGCTCCTTCGATGCCGTAAAACCCCGACGCCCCATGACCATGACGTTTGTCCTGGATACCTCCGGCTCCATGAGCGGTCCGGCCATCGAACGGGAACGAGCAACCATTGCCGCAATCGCGAAAAGCCTCGCGGAAGGCGATATCGTCAATATGGTCACGTGGAATACGTCAAATAACGTCGTCATGGAAGGACGCATTGTGACCGGTCCGAATGACGTGCAAGTGCTCGCCATCGCCAATTCGCTCGAAGCTGCCGGCGGCACGGACTTGGACAGCGGTTTGGCGAAGGGCTACGAGCTTGCGCAAAAACATTATGGGCCCGATCGCCTCAATCGAGTCATTTTGATCAGTGATGGCGGTGCGAACGTCGGCGTCACGAGCGCCGATTTGATCGGCCTGAAATCAAAAGACGCCGATAAAGAAGGCATTTACTTGGTCGGCGTCGGCGCCGGTCCCGGATTGTCATACTCGGACGAACTCATGGATATCGTGACGGACAAGGGGCGCGGCGCTTATGTTTATCTGGACAATCCCGGAGAAGCGACCACGATGTTTGTGAATCGATTCGACGAAGTCATGGAAGTGGCTGCTCGCGGCGTGCAGGTGGAGCTCACGATGCCGTGGTATTTCCAAATGCACAAATTCTACGGCGAGGAGTATTCGTCCAATCCGCAAGAAATCGAGCCGCAACACTTGGCGCCGGGCGATGCAATGGTCTTTAATCAGGTGCTGAAGGCGTGTGATCCGATGGTGATCGACCCCGCCGATACGATTACGGTGCGGGCGAAGTGGAAGACGCCGCTGTCGTATTTGGATCAGCAAACGGAAGTGACGATGAAAGTCGGCGATTTGCTGTCGGCGCAAAAGCAAGGTTTACCGAAAGCGAAAGCCATCGTGGCTTACGCCGAAGCCTTGAAAGCGCCTTCCAAACAGGCTTTCGATGATGCCTTGGTCTTGATTCAAGCGGCCGATCCCTCGGGAAACGACCAGGCGCTGAAGGAAATCAAGTCGCTCATCGCGCTGCATCCTCAGCATTGATTCTGCGGCTTCACCGCCCGGACAAACTCGGCTCCGGGCGGGAAGACTATTTCGGAATCACCTGCGTGTCGCATCCGAAGAGGATGTCCACTTTCCCATTCGCATCCGCTTGGAACGCCGCGCAGGTGGTCGGACAAACTTTGATGAGCGTCGGATTGGCGAGATCGTCATAATACCAGCCGCCTTGAGGGCCGCAGGACGCCGCATCCGCGACATAAAAAATCGGCGTTTTTCCTCCCGAACCCGTGAATTCGACGTTGACTTTGGTCTTGTCGAAGACCTGCCCGACCGGCGGGACGGGGATCTTCCATTGGCAATCGAGCTTTTTGCTTTGCACGACGGTCTGCGCCAGCGCCGCAAAAACCGCGGCAAATCCATTGCTGTTTCCGCCGCACAAGTCTCCGGCAATGCCTCCTTTTTGGGCCACGAGCGCATTGTACACGTCGCCCGTACTCGCACACGCGAGCGGAATGTTGCAACCGCCGGTGCAAAATACGCCGAAAAATTTCCATTGATCGAACCAACCCGGATCGAGCGCATCGACATTGGCAATGAAGGCGCCGGCCGAATTGTTCGGGGCATCTGTGGAATCGTCATCCGTGACGACGGCGAAATACTTGACGGCATTTTGACGCAAAGTGCCCTTGTAGCCCGAATAATTTTCCAGCAATCGATTGAGCGCGTTGTTGCTGTTCACCGCCACTTCGACATGTTGATAAGTCGGCGGCTTCGAGCCACCCGGACAAAATCCCTGCGCCAGCGGCGGGCCAATGCAAATGCCCGGATCAGGATTGAAAATCGTCCCGCCATTGGGGTCGCCGGGTTTGGCGATCAGAACCACGTGCACATCGATTCCCGCATTGAGAATCGTTTGCGCAAACGTATTCATATTGTCCTGCGTCGCTTCCAATTCGCCGACCATGCTGTCCGATGTATCAATCGCCCAAATGATATCGACCGGGACCACCTGATTCTCCGCAGTTTGCGAGACCGATGCGCACCCGCCGCCCGAGCCTCCCGCTCCGGAACTGCTGCTGCCTCCGGCCAGAACCAATCCACCGTCACCGCCCCCACCCGAGGGACCATTGCCCGCGTCCGTGCCCCCGTCGCCTCCAGCTCCTCCGGTTCCCGACGTTCGCGTACCTCCCGCCGAACAAGATGCCATGTTCGCGACTGCAATCAGCAACCCCAGACAACCCCAAGCCGTTCTTACCGCATTCATGAGACTCCTCCCAGTAAACCAGATAGCAAACCAATTGGGAGATGCCGTCAAGCGCCAAACGATCGAATGTCGTCGTCTGTAATCAGTCTTTATGTCGGGGATTTCGGTCGGCGCAAACGCTATTCGAAGGTGGCGCGAACGAGGCCGAACTTGTTGTTCAATTCCGGCGGGGTGAGTTTGTCGAAAATGCGCGGATTGCCGAGCTCATTGGAGAGATTTCCCATGCGCCCGTGTTCCGTGACGAAATAGAAGGTCTTCAGGCCCTTCTTTTTTTGCTCCAAGATGTAATCCTGAAACTTCTTGCCGCTCGAAACGAACGCCGGAATGGCGTTGCCCGTATAAAAGTTCTCGCCTTTCCAATTCATTTGGAAAGCAATGATCGGCCCGGGCACCTCTTGGACGGCGCGATAATACGCCAGAATCGTTTCGCGCTGGCCCCAATGCGGCGACAGCCGAAAGAGGTACACATCGATGCCCCAGCCGGTAAACACAATCGCCATCGCGAGCATCGCGCCGATGACCCATTTACGCATCCGGGCCCAAACCAGCGCCGGCGTCAGGACCGTCGCGGCGATGGTAAACGCCCACAAGGCGGGACGAAAATCGAGGCTCGGCGGGAAAATGCGTTTGTAGTTGTACGTGAACAAATGCAATAGACGCACTTGATCGATCGAGCTCGAATGCGTACCCGCCATGTCGCGCCCGACGAAAAACACGACGAGCGCTCCGGACAAACCCGCCGCACCATACATGATGCGCTCGAAACGCTCTTGCGCCGTCGCTTCCTTGGCCAACTTTCCGCTGCGTTCGAGCATTTCATCGAGCAGCACGCCCGTGAGCATCGCGGCGGGCGGCAATGCGGGCATGATGTAATGGTGGAATTTCGTCAGCATCAGCGTGAAAAGCGCAAACGCGAAGAGAAACCACATCGAAAGAAAAACGCCTGCATCCGCCCGACGATCCGTCTCTTCGGAACGCTTGAGCCATTGCACGAGAGCCACCGGAACAAGGCCCGTCCAAGGAAACATGGCATAACCGAGTTGCCAGACGTAAAAGCGAAATCCGACGTCGTCCCCGTCATTCGTATCGTGCACGTGCGTAAACGCGCGCTTGAACATGTCGTGGAAAATGAGCCGATCCGTGAAGGGTTGACCATGGCGCACGTACATCGCGACAAACCAGGGAAGCGCGACGCACAATAGAATCAGCACGCCGGCGAGGATCTCCATGCGGAGCAAGTCGCGCCATTTGCGCGCGACGACCACGTACATGAGCGCGCACAGGACCGGCAAACCGAACCCCGCGGGACCTTTGGCCATCGTCGCCAAAGCGGCAAAAAACCATGCGGCCAGGAAAAACAACCGCTGCACGCGTCGTTCGCCCCAGGACAAATAAAGAATCAACCCGAGCGCTTGAATCCAAAGAATCGATTGCAGCACCGGCTGAAGTCCACGCATGACCGGGAGAACATCACGACACGCTTCGTTGCTCGGCAGTCCGCAATTGATGGGTGAGCCCGCGCGGAAGGCGTCGGCGTGAAAACGAATGTCGAAAGGACGGGGAATGATCTCGACGTTGCGCGAAATCAAATACACGATTTGCGGCAATGCACACGCGATGATGGCTCCGAGCACCAAATGATAACCGGACAAGCGCAGCGCATGGCTCGCGATCCGCACCTCGTACACACGAACTCGTTTGTCCGGGTCTTCGTGAATACCCAGCAAAAAGAGCGCCATGGCTCCCGACATCGCCGCGACGAACGGCATGTCGGTCATCGTTTGATGCGAAACGAGAAACCATTGCGGCATCGTGGTCAGGACGATGGCGCCGAGAAATCCCGCCCGGCGCCCGAAAACTCGAGCCACGGCCTTGTAGAGCAAATACGTCGCGATCAGCGTAATTCCGAAAATGGGCAAACGTACGGCCCATTCCGGCCAAGGTTCCCGGCCTTCGGCGACCGCGGACAACATCGCATTCGGGGCATAACGTACGCCGAACGTGGCCATCGCCAACGCCTGTGCCCAAAAATTGAAAATAGGCTTGGACCAAAACCAGCCTTCTTGCGCCCACCACAAGGAAATCCAATCATTGCGCGATAAAATCTCGCGCGCCACTTCGCCGTAATGCGTCTCCCACGGATCGCTCAGCGAATGACTTCCCAAGAGCGGCAAATACAAAAGCGTGACGATGCCGACCAGCCAAAATCCGTGCCTTTTCAGCAGCGGGATCGGTTCGGAACCGGCCCATACCCCGAGCCGCTCGGCACACCGCGCCAAACCCACCACCGAAGCCAAAAAACAAACGGGCACGATGATCGCCGAAAGCACGGGACCCATGCGCCCGGCCACCGCCAAACAAATAGCTCCGACAAACCCGAGCAGACCACTGCCGAATATCGCCAGCGGTTCGCCAAGTTCGCGAAGATGCAGGCGTTTTGCGACACGTTCGTCCGGATCGTCGAACGTCCCGCACAAATCGAGCAAGCCGAACGTGGCCAAGAGAATCGCCAAAAACCCGAGAGGCACGCCCAGCCGATATTGCGGCCGTAAAGCCATCAAGACGAGCGCGCCGAATATCCCGATACCAAACGTCGCCCCGCCCCGAATCCATTGCGGCGGATTACCCGGCGCCAAGAGCACTTCCGGTGAAGCCGCGTCCTTTTCACCCTTCTCCGATTCCGCCGTCGGTTTTGCCTCAACCTCATCCTCTTCGTCGGACTCGCCAGGCTCTTCGTCGTCGTCGGGTTTGTCCGCAGCGCCTTGCGCGTCTTCGTTGTCCGCTTCCGCCGAAGCGTCGTTTTCGCCCGGCGGATCCGCATCCCTCGACGCATCGATATCGGCCGAAGTTTCCGCTTCGGGCTGCTCCGATGTGGTTTCCGCTTGACCCGCGTTGTCCTTCATTTCGCTCATGATTCGCCACGTTCCGACGATCGGCAGGACAGACTCCGTAGCAACATTCCGCGCCGAGGCAAAGAGGAGTCACGCGTCGTGGCATCGATTCTGCACCGCTTCCGGGAAGATGTGTGAGGTGAATCGCAGAGTGAGCAGGTGGTGGGCACCGTTCGCGCCGTCGACAAGGCGGGTGCAAAAGTGGTTGGCACCTTGGAACCTGCTCATGATCGCCTCGTTTGTCGCGCAAGTGGCCAGCGCCGACGTGCCTCCGCCCATGTCGATGCCGGGACAAACCAATCCCGCAAGCCGTCTGTATCTCGCCGAAGTTCCTCGACGACCCGGATGGACCATCGATTCGCAAACTCCCGTCGTTTTGACCCAACGCGGTGGTAATGCCGGAATGCCGTTCGCCCTCACGTGCGGCCCGGACGAACTTGTGGTCGGTGTGCGAGGGCGCGTGGGAATGACCGTCGAGACGCTCGGTCTTTCGTGTGCGCGAGTTCGTCCCAATGGAACGCTGGACATGCCGGAGCAGCGGCCGATTTTGGGGACATCGTCCGGCGAGCCATATTCCATGCAATGCGGTCGTCACGAAGCTATTTGGGGATTGCGGGGTCGAGCGGCGACGGGCGTCGATCGGCTTGGTTTGTCGTGTGCACGTGTGCGCCCTTGGTTCGAGCAGGGGAGACGAGGCAGCGTACTTCCATCGGTCGGCGGAACCTTGGGTATTCCGTTTACCGACGAATGTCCGCGCGGGTATTTGCTGCACGGAATTTTCGGTTATTCGAATACGATCATCAATGCCATCCAGGGACTGTGCGTTCCCATCGTCAATGGCCCGTAAACGTCAGTGAAAGACGGTCACCGTATACGATCTTGGCAGCTCCTGTTCGTCCGGGTCGAACGGAAGACCGCGGTCGATGCTGCCGGTGTTGACTCCCACGATGAGCAAACCCGCAGCTCCGCGCAGTTCGAGCAAGGATCGTTCGGCGTGCGTGGCGCCGCGAATTCCCGCAATGGAAATGCGTCCCAGTTCAATGCCGCGAGCGTCGACTTTCACGATGAGCCAATGGAACAAAACGCCGGCTTCCCAATCCGCGACAAACGCCAGATTCGGCTCTTCCGGGGCTCCTTGCATATCCACCCAAATGTACGTCGCGCCCAGGGCTTCGATCGGCCGCATCGGCGCCAACCGTCGGGGCAGTGTCGAATACGGAACGGACCATTCAAAACGAACGCGACCCAGGTCGCCATATTTGTCGACGTCGTTCAAATGTCCGTTATCGCTGCGGGATCCGACGAACGCTCGATTCACCGCGAATTCCAGTAGCAAATCGTCGAATGGTTTTCCGCGACCTTGGGAATTGTTGCGTAATGCGTCGAAAAAATCCGGCTCGTTCTCGTAATGCCCTCGCGCTGTCGGCCTGTGTTGTCCGGCGACGGAAAGAAGGCTGAAAAAAACGCTTCCGGGGACGCCCGCCCCGTACGTGTCGTCCAAGAATCGTGAAAATAGAATGGCCCCCGAGGCGTCGTCGGTCAGGTGAAACCCCAAGGTTCGTTCGGGAAAACGCTGAAAATCGTCGACTGCAGCGATACTCGTCATCGTGCAATCGGTCGCCACGTCGGCGACGTACGATTCCATCATGCTCAGCGTGGAATCTTCGAGGCCCGCGTCTACGCGCCACGCCGCCGCACGCGCGAGCATCCGCGCGATCAAGGCTTCGGTGTCGCACGCAAATGGCGCAATGGGCGGCGGGACGATCGAAAATGCCGACGTTCGATCCCACGTCGGTGTCGACGTCATCCAATCGGCAATGGTTTGTCCGCCGGCAGCTTCCGGGAGCACGTACAGATCGTAGCGATCGTCGCCTCCGCGCCGATCATCGGGCAATGGTTGAGGCAACCCCAAGGCCGTCGTGACGCGGTAAAACTTCTCGGCCGAAAAAAGCACGTGCATGATCGATGCTTCTTCGACGTTCGCCGCCGCATGCACACACACGGGCGCGCGAAACGAACATGCGCGCAGCGGCACGATCGCGGGGTCCGGACGAGTTCGTTCAGGAAAAACACTTGGTCCTGCAACTTCTCGGGCCCCGGAAACATCGGCGCTGCGCGGCTCGGCCGATGCGCTCGACGCCGCCGACGTCGTCTGAGCAAACGCGGGCGTCGACGTGAGGATCCACGTGGTGCATGTCAGACCGACGAAAAGCGACGGCAGGCGTGAAATCATGCGCGCCGCCATGCGCCATCGAAAGTCGTCGAGCCTTGGAAGACCGCTCGGCACAACTGAGGTATGTACACGAAAGTGACCGTCGAGAGGTCGGGAACGATGTGGAAATTCGGGCGGCGGACAGGGAGAACCGAGTGACGGCGCGTCTTGGCCCTCGCGATGGAACGTTGGCCTTCGACCTCGCCGAAGGACGTGTGCACCTGGGCGGAGAAGCGCGCGTTGTCCTGCCGGCATCGTTGGTCTTGACAATCGTTGGAGCAGCAACGGTCGAGATGCGCGAGACGCTGGGTCGGGCCTTCGGCCGGTCGATCGGGCGGGTGGCGACGATTCGCATCAAAGAAGGCGATTTTGCCGCTCCGCGGACGTTGGTCGAGGCTGATCCCGAAGCGGCGCTGTCGGAATTGGGTGCGGCCTGGGCGCTGGCCGGGTTGGGCGGTTTGGGCCTGGAACGCTGGGGAAAAGCGCTCGTCATGACCGTGGATCAATCGCCGTTCGGGCCTGAAGGAGACGACTTCATGGCGCTGGTGCTCGCGAGCGCGCTCGAAGAAGCCACCGAACGTCGCGTGTTTGTCACTCCGCTCGAACGAACGCGATCGCGCTTGCGGCTTTTTGTGGGAAACGAACGGGCCGTCGCGAAAATTCGTACGGAGATCGCTCGAGACAAACCTTGGGCCGAGGTCTTGTCCCGGATGCAATCGGGTTCGAAAGGTCAAACATGAGCCATTCGGACGACCATCTCCCGCCGAGTTCGTCGAGACAACCACGATCCAATCGCGACGACGTGCCGCTCGACGACGCTTTGCCCGACGTCATCGATCCCGATGCTTTGCCGGGGCCCGAGTCCGTCGAACGTCCGCCGGCTTCGCGAAAATTGGCCGGCGTTCGCGGGTCGGAAATCGACCCGGACGTGGAGGACTTTTCCCGTTGGGAAATCGATGGAGAAACGTCGGGGCCTCCGTCGACGCCCGATCGTTCGACGCTGCCCGCTGTGGATGCGGCGATGTTGGATGTGGTGCGTCGAGGGCTTCCCGATGCGGATCTCGTGACCTTGGTGAGCTCGACGCGAGCGCAGCGTCCGGTGACGTTTGGAGAACTTCTGGATCAGGCGCTCGAGCTTCTCGCGTGAAGCTTACTTCTTTTGAGGCGAAAGTGTTCGTCCGATGAAACCGTAGACGTCCATGCGGTCGCGCGGCGTTTGACCCCGAGCCGTCAGGCGCTTGCCGAGTTCGTCGGTCAACTGCTGCATGCGTCCGTACGCGGCCGAGCTGGGGACTCGTTCGTAACGCAGATCGAAGCTCAAAAGGACCGCTTGTTTTTCGTAATAGGACGGTTTGACGAAGGTGTGTTCGTTGGGAAAAACGAGGGCGAGGAACACGGTCGCCAAGGGCCATGTGGCCAATTGAGCGTCGGCCAGCGTGGCGACGAATTTGTCGAAACGCGCCTCGAATGCGCCGTCTCCGTGGAGCACTTCCCGCAAGGACTCCGCGAACGCGCGATCCTTTTCGGCGGGCATTTTGTTGAACGGAATGATGTCGCCGAGCGGATGCAAAAGGCCCGTCGCGACTTTTTGAATGGCGCGAACGTTGGTCATGATTTCCGCGATGGATCCAGCGCCGATCAGGCGATCAAGCTCGGCTTTGGTCAGGAGCTTTTGCGCCATGGCGATGGCTTGGGCTTTGCTGGCTTTGACCTTTTTGTCGGCCTCTTCGACGACGGCACCCCGTTCGTCTTTGGCAAACCGTTCTCCGGCAAACCCCCCGGGACAAACTTCGAGAAACCGCGTGAATTGAGCGTCGAAGTCGGCCAATTGCACGGGAACTGCGCGCGTCTTGGACTTGCCCGGCGCACTTCGTTGGTCACGCAAACCGCGAACTTTTTTCTCGAGCGCCGCGGCTTCGGGCGCGCCCAAGGAAACGGGTTCGAGCTTGGACCAAAAGGCCTTGGCAATCGAATGGCTCTGGCCATCTTCGAAGTCGTAGAAGCGTTTTTCGTCGCGTTCTTCAGCGAGATATCCGAGGCCCCATTCAGGGCAACTCACGTGCTTGACGACGATCGGCGCAGATGCGGTAGCGGGGGTAGCGGTCATAGGGGCGCCAAGGTTAGCCGAAGGTGCCCACAACGCACGCATCTACTAATTCAATTCGCGATCGGTGGATCCAAAGGCCAAACGCTGCATGACCAGCGCTTCCGTCACGCGTTGTACACGCACGCGTGGGTCGAGCGTTTCCAGAATCACTTGGCGCACACGTGGATCCAGCACGAGCTGATGAGCACAAAGATCGGCTTGCATCGCAGGCGTCGCTCGCGCCGGCAGACGAAATTCAAAACCACCCTGGGCCTTGTCGAGCAACGCGACGAATGACGAAGCACTCGCCATCAGCGCCATGAGATCCGCTGCGGGCACTTCTTCCGCAGGCGTTTCGAGCACGTGGGCTCGGGCGCGACGGTACGGAGGTTCGAACGGTAGTTCATCAAGACGAACTCGCGCGCGACCTTTCAGAAGAATGTCGTAACGGCCTCCGGGCAACTCGACATGATCGACGATCACCCCGACTCCCGCGATCTCGGCGATGGCCGGATGTCCGTGGGCATCGGTGCGATCGAGGTCGGTGATCATCACGACGGACAACGTGCGATGGCTTTGCAGAACGTCGCGAACCATGGCGCGGTAACGCGGTTCGAAGACGTGGAGCGGGAGAAACGTGCCTGGAAAAAGGACGGCGTTTGGCAGGGGAAACAGGGGCAAAGCCCCGAGGGCGCCCGCGATGTCTGCCGGTTCGTGACCATCAGGCGCATGCATACCCGGACGAACGTATCACGCGTGAGATGCTTCGACGCTGAAATGTTGGAGCTTCAACGACCGAGCGTCATGAGCGCCAGGGTTCGTCCGGCAATATCCGTGGCAAACGCGCCGCCAAACGCGATCGTTTCGACAAGAGCGCTCGTTTTGCGTTCGCCCCGAGAAACCAAGCACGTGTGCGTCAAGGCCAAACGGCAGAGCGCGGCTTCGGCATCGAGCTGCGAACAAACGAGGTCGACGACCGTGGTTCCGATCTGTTCTTGCAGGATCAAGCGACGCGCCACGACGTCGATGACGCGGGCCAGCGTGCCGAGACCCGCGACGCGCGCTCGTGGCAGATACGCGATCGTCGCGGTGCCGAACGCAGGCAGCAGGTGGTGAGGACAAACCGTGGTCACCGCCAAATCCCGCACGATGACGAGGCCCGTGCCCGACGGCGTGACATCGAGCGAACCTTCGCGAAGCACCGCAGCCGCATCGATCGATTGACCTTCGAGAAGATCATCCGCCCATGCATCGGCCACGCGTTCGCCCGTGCCTTCGAGCTCGCCCGTAGGTTCATGCCCGAGCGCACGGAGGAAGTCCTCGATGGCTCGCGCCGCTGCGATTCTGTCGATCACGCGGATCTCTTATGCGGGTTGCGCGTGCGCCGCAATTTCTCCGCAGTCATGGCCGGGAAAAACTACGGCGCCAAACCGTGCCGACTACGCTTGTTCGGCGTCGGCTTGCTTCTCGCCGGCAGGGGCCGTCGTAGTGGTTGCATGGTGCGCACAATGGCTGATCGACCAGAGCACACGCACGCTGCGCGGAAGCGACGGATGCTGCGTCATGACCGAGCACTGACCACAGGTATCCGGTGTCGACACTTCGTTCGTACACGCCATGCATCCGGCGACGATGCGGCTGGTTTCTTCAAGGTCATCACGCAAGCGATTGAGAACGGTGAGTTTCTCCTTCAGCTCGGTAATGCGTACGCCAAGCACCTTGACCGCGCTTTCTGCAGCAGCCGATCCCGATGCAGCCGCTCGTTTGACGTCGAGGATGGCTTTGATGTCATCAAGAGACAAACCGGCCATTCGCAAGTCGGTGACGAGCATCAGGCGATCGAGTTCCGTGCGTTCGAAGAGCCGATGGCCACCATCGGTTCTACGTGCCGGACGCAAGATGCCTTCTTCTTCATAAAACCTGACCGTTCGCAGCGTACTGTTCGACAAACGGGCCATTTCGCCCGTCGTAAGCAGGACGTTTTCACGAGCTCGGTCTGTTTCGACCTGAGATCCCGGCTCCACACGCGCATCAGATTGAGCTGTCGTCGGAGCTTCTACGTTTGGTTGATCCACGAGCGAAGGTTACACCAAAAAAGTTACGTAACCTGCAACATTGTTCTTCATCGTGCGACGACCTCATCACGCGCGAAAACGGAATGACCCGCCATTCATGAACGCTCGTTCTCAGTGCTTGGAGAAGTCCATGTTTTTCCCTGTGATTACGCGATTACCGATGCGGCACGTCGCTTGCCAACAACGAGGCATGCTTCGACGTTTTCAGTGGCCTTCATCGGTGGCACTCGTGCTCACGTCGCTCGCTGCAGCGCCTGATGCGCAGGCGACGACCGCGATTTTTCCAAGTGGTTCGGCAGTGCCGATCGAGCAGCGCATCGCCGTGGCGGTGAGTCCGTCACGCACGACTGTTTGGACAAACCTGCGCCTCGATTCGGCGGCGAAACCCGTCGGATTGGTCGTTCCGGTGCCTCCGGGAGCCGCGCTCGATCACAGCTCGGATGCGTGGTTCGAGGCGCTCGATGACGCAACGGCGCCGCGCATCCTGCCTCCCACCGGTGCCGCGTACGTTTGTCCGGGAACGATGCCCGATCCCGCGGTCGATCCGTTTCACGTGACGACGTTTCCATCGCCGATGAAAGGTCTCGATCCCTCGCAATCGCAGGTT